>Ga0157374_10005849_pt1 | contig 10388 bp, 9 predicted proteins | sample M25metaG_FD_115308 | JGI IMG/M metagenome (GOLD analysis project Ga0157374, IMG submission 115308) | Miscanthus rhizosphere microbial communities from Kellogg Biological Station, Michigan, USA - M2-5 metaG | ecosystem: Host-associated > Plants > Roots > Rhizosphere > Soil | place: USA: Michigan... | reverse complement strand
CATAAGCCAGGATGTCTTCTAAAACTGGTATGTCTGGCCTGTTTGCCTGAATGCTTCGCCTGGAAGCCTTGTCAATTTCGCAGGCGAGGATTTGATGAATTCCAGCTTGCTCTAATCCCAAATCAAGACCCATACATCCTGAAAAAAAGGATAGCGATATTAAGTCTTTTGACAATGTAGACCTACCCTTCTTCTTTACTGCTCTCATTCCTCTACTCTACACTAGGCGCTAACAAAGGTCCAGCGGTTTTTTTGAAGCATTAAGCTGTTGATAAGATTTTTTGTACAGTGGTCTTACTTATTGCCAGTTCTGCGGCGATTTGTCTGATAGACTTGCCCTCTGCTCGCAGCTTCTGGACTTTGGGTGCTACTTTATCGGCCACCACATTTTGTCCCTTTTGGCGGCCCAGGGTTTTTCCTCTGGCTTTGGCCGCCGATAGGCCAGATTTTACCCGTTCCCGTAATAAGTCCCGCTCAAATTCTGCCAGAGAGGCCATTAAACCGGCGATGAGTTTGCCATGTGGCGTAGAAAGGTCAAATTGCAAGCCTTTTTCAGCTATCAGGGAAACATTCCAAGCCTGTAAATCATGAAGTGTTTGAACCAGGTCGGGGGTACTGCGTCCCCAGCGAGTCAGCTCAGTGACCAAAATCAGGTCTATTTTTCTGCCTCTTGCTTGTTCCATGATGGCTTGTCGCTCTTTGCGGTTTGTTTTGGCACCAGAGGCAGTCTCTTTGAATACGCCAATCACCTCATAGCCGCAGCGTTCCGCATAGACGAGTAAATCCCGCTCCTGGCGTTCACAGGACTGATCGGCGGTGGACACCCGGCAATAGATGGCGGCACGTTGTCCCATTTAAACCCTCTGGAAAAGATGGTACGGAAACCGGCTTAGAACCGATGAGGAAAAGTGTACCATATAGACACTTGTTGAAATGGGTCAAAGTCTTAAATTCTTAATTTTTTATTAAACATAAGAAACTCATCTAGGCATGTCCGAAAAAATATTCGATAATGGGTCTTATATTCAAGTGGTCAGGTGTTAGAAGTATTAAAAATCGAAGAGAGGTAAGGTTTCAAAAAATGACACAAAAGCAGTTTGTATGTCTCCGGTGTGCAGAAAAATTCTGGCTGAATTTTGTGAGTTCTGAAGAGGCTATGGAAAGAAGATTGCCCACGAGCCCGGCTAGTTGTAAGGTTTGCCGTTCCTACGATGTTGTACCTGTTGAGGATGTTGCTTAAGCGTTCAAATCGGAGCTCGAATACTATCTTCGGGTCTGCAAAGGCTGAAGGAAGATGCTCCATAAAGCCTCGGCTCCTCCTTGCTGGCTAAGCATCTCATCTTTTTTGTTGTAAGTGCTATTGCCATAACTGCTGGCACCATAGGCAAACATGTTCATTGTAGGTTTAAGATACAGAGCTTGTTCACCAGTCTCAATGGATAGATTTTCATTCAAGCTGTTGGTTTCACCATTGTCACTAGACGAGTAGCCAATGCTGCTTAGCCCTTTCCCGAAATGACCATGTAAAAAAATCGTACAACGGCTTTCGGCTATACCGTTACGGTATATGGATGCGGTGAAACGGTTGGAGTCCAGCTTTCTAAAAGAAGCCTCGATTCCTGGATTGCGTTTTTCTAACTCGCTCAGGGAGTTTTCAAAAAACTTGGCAATATAGTCAAACGATTCATGGAGGAACTTGTCCCGATCTCTTTCTGTGAACTGCTTTGGGATTCTCAAGTTGCTAGAGCGGATGTTTGGTTCCATATTCACGGAACCAGTGCTTTTATCTGGGAGTTGGGCATGCCGCTTTATCGTTTGGCCTTTTGATAGTACCTGCTTGATTGATTGAATGATGTCTAGAAAAGCCTCATCAGCATTAGGCCACATTACAACGGGCTTAGCATCTTTGGGGACAGCCTGAATATGAGAAAAAGGCATGTCTTTCCAATCGCATGGCCGAAGGATAACAGGAATGATAGTGGCCTCTTTGGCGGTATGTTTTTCTAAAGCCCGCTTCATCTCTATGTTATAGCAATAGTCCGAAGCTATGAAGTCAGCGCTAATTAGCAAAAGGATAATATCTGCTTTTTCTAGTTTTTCACTTATTGCAGAGTTAAAATCTTCCCCTGCAATAATTCTGCGGTCATGCCAAGCCTCAATAATACCTTGTCGCACAAGTCCAGATAGGTGAATTTCAAGCTGATTTCTCAAACTTTCATCTTGACGAGAATATGCAAAAAATAGTGTTGCCAAAATTCATTACCACTTGAGCTTCCTAGGCTCCCATTATCAAATAGAAGGGGTTTTATTTCAATCCTGGTGTTACCGCTCAATGAAACGGATTCTCCTCTGCTATCCCTTGATAAGTCTTATCCCTTAAGTAGTTCAGCCGGTTTAACAAGTAAGGCCGCTCGCCGCCAATGAGGACAATGGGCCTATGTGACCCCAGGCGCATGACTTCATCCGGGGTGAGAAGCGCTTTGCTGTGCCGGTGTTCGCTGGTGCTGGAATGCTGAACGCCCTGACTCGTGGTGTGGTAGGTCGCGGTGTAGTTGCCCAGGGCGTTAGAAATATATCGAGCGGTGTCTAAGTCAGCGGTGCCAAAGAACTGCTTGGCGGTATTCGCAAGAAACGTCTGCCACTTAGGGTAGACTCCTTTGAGTTGGGATAAATCCTGCACAAAGAGCCAGAAGGCGACCCCATACCCCCGAACTAGGGAAATCGCGTCCTCGATGGCGGCCATTCGTCCGAGTTGTCCAAACTCGTCCAGCAAGAACGCCACGGTGTATTCTGGCCTTTGGGTGTCATTAGTCACGGCGGCCAGAGATAGCCCCACCACGCCCCGTAAAAACCGATTATAGGCTGCCAACTTGGAAGGCGGCAGGGCCACAAAAACGGTCATACGCTTGCGCTTCAAGTCCCGTAAGTCAAAGTCGGAACGGCTGAGAGCTTCCACAATGCGCGGATCATCCAAAAAGGCCGTGTGTCGGATGGCCGTTGAGAGTACCCCAGAGCGTTCCCGGTCGGCTTTGAGTAAGAAACTGTTGGCGGTTCGAGCCACAATGCCAAAACCGGCTTGGGTTTCCGCCATTTCCTGAAGCACCAGGCGCAACCGTTCTTCCCCACTGGTGAGCAAACGGCGGACTTCCCCCATGTTGCGATCCGCTTCAGGGAAGCCTGCCACATGAATTAGCAGCCCCCGAATCAGATCACGCGCGGCATCGTCCCAGTAAGAGTCTTTCGCGTCAGAAATAATCATCATGTCGGCGAGCATGGCCGAATCACTGACCACGTTGGGATCGGTCGGGTTCAGGTTGTCCAGCCAGTTCAGCCCGTGTCCAGGCTGACCAGTGACCCCAAACGGGTCAAGCAGAAAGACCGCTTGCCCGTTGGCGGCTCGCGCTCGATGCGTCACCGCATAGTTTTCCCCTTTAATATCCAGCACCAGGGCGGAGCCAGGATACTCTAGCAGGTTGGGAATCACCGCCCCAATGCCTTTCCCGGCTCCCGTGGGCGCACAGGTCAACACATGTCCCATGTAGCGTAACCGTGTGTCATGGGTTCTGGGGGTAGCTTCCGGCATGTGACCCAGGGCAAAGCCTGCCGAATGACCGGCCTTGGTAATCCGGCCTCTCTGAATGGCTTCATCAAGACTGGCCCAATCGGCTGAACCGTGGCTGGTCTTGGGTTGCGTTTCCGGTGCCTGATGCCTGACCCACAGGATAAATGCCCAAGCTAGGAAGCCGCCAATCGTTCCGAAGCCCAATTGCCAGTTGACCCACCCAAACGAGAAATAGAGCAGGCTTGCCATTGCCACGACACAGCTCCAGGGAAAGACCAGTCCAAACGGAATAGCAGCCAGACAACCGACTGTCCAGAGCAGCTTGTCCGGTATCCAGGCATACCAGCGGCGCGGCACATACTGAATCCCAAGCAGGATGGAGACAATTACCAACAAACCGGGCAGATGGGGTTCCAGGTTATGAATGAGAACCAGGGCGCGTCCCTGAAACGGGACGGGCAACCAGTGTGCCGTCCACTGGAATACACTGGTCAGGAAACTGGCCGCCGGTTGAAAACCCTGCTGCCAGACAAAGGACAGGCATTGTTGCCATAAAGACGGGGTTGGCGTGGGCTTCATGGAGTCAACTGGACTTCAGGGGTGGCCACCACTGGCGCCAACTCCTGAACCAACGCCCGTTCCAGTGTGCGTCCACTGAGTACCCTTTGACATTGCAGTTTCCACCAGTCGGCCTGAAAAGTGTCATCCGCCAATAATTGCTCCACAGCTACGCCCCAGGAAATCAACTTGCCGTCGCGTTCCTTGCGGGCAGATGCGGAAATCCGGGCCTGCTCCTGCTGGATACGGGCCTTCAATTGGGCTTCCTGTTTCTTCAATCGCTCCAGGCGTTCGGTAGTTGTAGACATAGTGAAAAGCTCCCCCTCGCTCGACATGTGGCAATAGCAGCATGAAAGCAGAACCGCTCCAGCTCATGCACTAGCCAATGGTCTAATTGTCGCGCTGGTGGAAGGCAAGGCATAATAAACGCCACCTGGAGCAATAGCGAAAGGCGCACATTATGCAAACTTCGTTTGCGTGTGCGTCAAAGGCTCCGCCTCTGAACTCCGGGTGGCGCGCTAGCGAGGTTTGAAAACGGCGCATTTCAAAAATGGCCTGAACGGATTGAAACGGCGCGCCAGGGGGAACCCAGAATGTCCGATTTTGAAAATGAGAGTTTGGCAGTTTGGCGATTTACCATTTCCAGATGAAAACCTTGAGCCGTTCGGCAGGCCGTAGCGCCACGGCAGCGGCGGCCTATCGGTCTGGGCAGAAAATCGAGGATGAGCGCACCGGGCAGACCTTCGATTATTCCCGGCGGACTGGGGTCTTGATGGCGGAAGTAATTCTACCCAATGGCGGCCAGGTGGAGCGGGAGCAGCTTTGGAACGCGGCGGAATCGGCAGAAAAGCGTTGTAATTCGGTTGTTGCCCGTGAATTTGTAGTGGCTTTACCCTATGAACTCAGCCGGGAACAGCAAACCACCTTAGTGAAAGGGTATGCTCAAGGACTCGCGGAGCGGACAGGCTGGGCGGTGGACGTAGCGATCCATGAGCCAGGGCGCGAGGGTGACTTGCGGAATGTGCATGCCCATCTTCTTTGCACGACCCGATCCGTTTCATTAGGCCCGGCTGGCTGCCCCGTGATGGCATCCAAAACGCGGGAATGGGATATTCGGTCGTCCGGTTCGGAATTGCTTCGTGCTGAACGCGCTGAGTGGGAACGGTGCGTGAATCAGAGTTTGGAACAGGCCAACCGGATCGAGCGGGTGGATTGCCGGAGTCATGTCGAGCGGCAAACGGATCTAGAGCCTCAAATCCACCTAGGCCCAACGGCCATGAATATGGAGCGCAAAGGTATCCAGACCGAGCGTGGGGATGAACATCGCCGGATCCGGGCGTATAACGAGAACGTCTTGCAGTTCCAGGCGGTTCAGAATACCCGGATTGATGAAGAGTTTGAGCAAACCCGCTGGCAGTTTGAGCTGGACAGGATTAAGCAAATGCCGCTGGAGCAGCTTCAGAAGGCGCGGGAGAAGTATCGACCGCAGAGTATAGACGCTTTAGTGGAGCAAGACCCGTCAGTCAAAGAGGCTAAAGCCTATTCTGAGCAACTGAAGGCGGAGCATGCCGGGCTGGAGAAAGACTTAGGGGATCATCGGTATGCGCTGCAACGGAATCAGGCCGAAGCAGACCGATACCGGGAAGAACATCCCTGGAAAGCCAGACTGCATGACTTGAAACTAAAATCAGACCCGGAACTGACCGAATGGGCCGAAACGGGAGCCTCGCTCAAGGGCAATCAGGCGGAACTGGAAAAGCAACTGGTGATTTCCCAGCATTCCAACATGCAGGCGATTCGCTCACTGGAGGAAGCCAGAGGCCATGCCTTGCCGGAAGCGATGGAAACGCATGGGATTCAGTCGGAGCGGTTCCGGCAGGTGGAGGCGATTTACCAGCCCCGGAAGGAAAAACAGATCGCCGAGGAGCAGGAACAACGCAGACAGAAAGAGCTGGAAACGCAGAAGGAACGAGAGCTGGAACGCCAAAAAGAGCGCGAGCGTGGCGGTGGCAGGGGCATGAGCCGATAAACCTTTTCCCTGGTGTTTAATGATGAGACAATGTGCCGAGGAAACGAGAAGGCAGCATGGCAGAGACTCAAATCCAGAAGATAATCCGCACCGCTGATGAAGTGGCTTTTACCTCTGCCAAAGAGGCGGATCAGCTTGGTTTTATGTCGAAATGCTTTATCCAGGCCACGCTTCCTCATTCTGATCCAGGTGACGTTCCTTTGTGGGGGCGTAAGAATGGTAATTACTCTTTAACCATTCAGCCCCACTATGTCTTTGATAAAAATGGTAAGCCTAAGAATATTGGGGTGCCTTATGGATCACTCCCTCGACTTATTCTTGCCTGGGTAAATGCTGAAGTAGTTAAAACCAAGTCTTCAGAACTAGTGTTGGGAAAGAGTTTGTCTGATTTTATGGAGAAAATAGGGCTTGACTCTGCTACTGGCGGAAAGAATGGGAGCATTACCCGTCTAAAAAGCCAGGCTATGAAACTATTTTCTGCAAAAATGTCTCTAACTTATGATGGGCCTGAAAAACTAGCTATTTCTAATACGGTTTTAGCAGATTATGCTGAATATTTTTGGGATCCTATACACCCAGAACAGCAATCGTTATGGCATAGCCGCGTAGTTCTTTCGGCCAAGTTCTTTGAAATATTGTCGGCAGCGCCTGTTCCTTTGGATTGGCGAGTATTAAAAGCGGTTAAACGCTCTCCAATGGCCTTGGATTTATATATGTGGCTGTCTTATAGAATGTATTACCTGGACAAGCCTCAAAAAATAAGATGGGAAGCCTTAGCACAGCAGTTTGGGTCTGAGTATGAAAGGCTTATTGACTTCAAAAGGAAGATGAGAACCCATTACAAAAAGATCAACGCCATTTGGCAAAGCCTAAACGTCAATCTGGATAGTGATGACTCAGTAGAAATTCGGCCATCAAGGCTACTGATAAAGCCTAAATCTTGAATGGATTCTGTTCAAAACCTCAAAAAAGTAAAAGTTTTCTACGCATAAACAGTCACCATGTGAAAAGCTATGTGCCTAAAGGCTGAGTAGGATTTTTACCAAGTTTTCTACGCATAAACAGTCACAAACTCTACGCATAAACGGTCACAGAAAAAGCCCGGGAAAGCCCACCGTTATTGCAATTCCCCCCCTCCCCCTATAAAGGATCTCCTATAAATTTATTAACCTATAGTAGGGCTACGCCGAAATGTTCAAAACTCTAACCATCAAAAGGTAGTTCGCTCTGCTCACATCAATCTTGAACCCTCTTGGGGGCTTCGCCCCCTGCCGGGTGGCAACCCCCACCCTCGCCGGGAGGCAGCCAGGGGCAGTCTCCATTTCATTCCGTCTGCCCCTGGCAGCGCTCTAGGGTTCTGGCTGATCGTTCGTCCATGCCAAGCCCTTCGGGTGCCTCCCTAACGGTCGGCAGCATGGACGAAAAAGGCAAGCTGAGAACTAGCGCAGGATCTCAGGACACAATCTAAAGTAATTGATTGTTTTTATATTTTTATAAATTAAAAAGCCTAGCCCATAAAGATTTCTTTTTTTCGGGCTGTTTGCTGTTCAATGTCTCAGTGAGAGTCATAATCACCTGTTGTAATTGGAAAAGTTCATCATTTTGAGCTGAATGACCAGTGGGCGCGTTATTTTGAGAGTTTTTTGCACTCTTGTCCTCTAGGAGGTTTGAAATCTGACCCTCAAGTGTTTCTATTCTCCTGTCTTGCCGGGCGATTACAGTATCTTTTTCTGCTAATCGCTCTTCTTTATCCTTTAGGCGCTCGTTTAGCGCCTGGATACGTTCTACCAGTCTTGAATTTTCAATTTCAAGACTGGTATGTACCAGGGGTGTTCCATTGTCTTTTGGGATGTCTAAGGTTGTATCAGTATCTCCATTTTTTGATTCTGGTACGATTTTGGTATGTTCCGCTAGTTTTTTTAGAGCAGTCTCACCAAAGACACGATAAAGCTCAGCGAAAGAAATAAACTTCTTGCCTTGCTCATCGGTGGATATACTGATTTTCCCGTTATCTAAAAAATTTCTATAAAATGTTGTTCTGGATATAGACATCAGTTCATGTGCTTTGGTAACAGTCAGCCTTTCAAAGGCCGCTGGAATAGTTAAGCCGCTCTCTGGTATATCATTCATGAGAATTGTACCAATATCAATTCTAGGATGTGCCAATGGGACAATTTTAGTATCTCATCTGGTATAGGGCAAGCGGAAACAGTTCTACGATTCTGGTTTTTCAGCAATCGAGACAGGGTTATCAAGCAGTAAAAACTCATGCTAAGCTCTAGGGGACTGTAAATTTGAGCTTAAAATAACAGGTTAATGTCCCCATAGCCTGTTGATATCGTCGGAGATAAGCATTGGAAGCGTTTTTAAAAGATTATGGAGCTGTTATCAATGCAGCGGTAGCTTCTGCTCGTTCGGATTTAGGGCTACCATCCGCAACACAAGAAGATTTGAAGTTTTTTGGTACTGTGGCGGCCTTTCTTCATGACAACCCACAACTATTTTCCTGGAGAGGCAAGAACAAGCCTGATAGCAACTCGGGCGAACACTTGATTATTAAAGCCAAGAAGTTTTTTGGCGCACGCGCTAAAACTGACTACCCAGCACCTCCAGGAACCAAACCTGATCAAATGGTTTCAGTAGTTATGCAGGTGGTATATGGGTATCCCGAGTCTGATGCTATGCGTATGGAGCTTGAGCATCAGCATGCCATGTCTTCTGAAAATATTGTGGGTGCTTTGCTAGAGCGGTATATTGCTTACACAATGGAGGCCCATGGCTGGGTTTGGTGTGCTGGAGATTTTGTTAAAGCTGTTGATTTTATCAAGTGGACTGCTAATGGCTGGTCAGCGGTACAGGTTAAAAACCGAGATAATACTGAAAACAGTAGTTCCAGTGCTATCAGGAATGGTACCGATATTGATAAGTGGTTTCGGGGGTTTTCAAAAACAGGAGCTACCAACTGGGAGAACTTCCCAGATGCTGAGTCTAAAAGCCATTTATCGGAAGAGGGCTTCCGGGCTTTTGTAATCGAGTATCTAAAAAAAGCTAAAAAGTCTTAAGGTTAAACGATAGCTAGAGCTAGTTGCCTCTGTTCTTTTTGCAGTAATTTTGCCATGTTCTCCCTCCACGAAATATCATCTGTATTGCGATAACGGGAATAAGGGAAATTGATATGATCTTTTGATGGCTTAATACCATTCATGTGGTTTATTAAGGCATTGCCTACAGCTCGCCCTAGCCCTACGGGAACTGCATTCCCAATTTGTCGGTATTGGTCAATTATGGAGCCTTCTATAATCCAATTGTCCGGAAACATTTGGATTCGTTTGTATTCTTGAACGCTTAAAGGGCGGTCTTTTTCGGGGTGTGCCAAGTCTGTGGCTGGCATTGCTGGATGGGTTACAAGAGTTGGGCTTGGTTTATCCCAGGCTAACCTTCTAAAGAATCCTGTTTTTCCACCTCCGGAAAAGTAGCTTTTGCCAAGAGCCTCCATTTGAAGCTCTTTGGATGGCAAGTCTTTCCAGTATTGGCCTGGCCCCAACATCCGATAATAGCGCAACCGATTTTCTGGGAACTTAACCCCTTTCATATCCTCTTCAGAAAGCCCCTCTACAGCCTCTCTGAAGGTGCGCCATGGCTGTAAGCCAAAGGCTCCCTTTTCAGCATGCGTAGGTTCAAGGAATGGAACTTGAGAGCCGTCTCTACTGGCGATTAATATGATTCGTTCGCGTATTTGAGGGACTCCATAATTGGCACTATTGTATAAGTTGAACTTCACACCATAGCCTATCCGCTCTAATTGCTCTAAAACGTGTGCAAGAGCGCCCCCAGGCAATTCGTCTAATTCCAAAGGCTTAAAATCTTTACCTCTGTTTTCATGGGGCCGGTGCCGCAGTGAGGCCGATAGCAGACCGCGTACATTTTCAATAACGGCATAGTCAGGTTGAAGCTCGTCAATGAGCTGAATATATCTCAGGAAGACGTTACCACGCGGATCTGTAAACGCTTGGCGCTTTCCTGCGGTTGAAAAAGCCTGACACGGAGGGCCTCCCACTACCAATGTTGGGCGTTGCCCCTTCTTTAAGCCAGCAATTTTTCTAATTTCAGATGCTTCATAAGCCAGGATGTCTTCTAAAACTGGTATGTCTGGCCTGTTTGCCTGAATGCTTCGCCTGGAAGCCTTGTCAATTTCGCAGGCGAGGATTTGATGAATTCCAGCTTGCTCTAATCCCAAAT
>Ga0157374_10005845_pt1 | contig 10392 bp, 9 predicted proteins | sample M25metaG_FD_115308 | JGI IMG/M metagenome (GOLD analysis project Ga0157374, IMG submission 115308) | Miscanthus rhizosphere microbial communities from Kellogg Biological Station, Michigan, USA - M2-5 metaG | ecosystem: Host-associated > Plants > Roots > Rhizosphere > Soil | place: USA: Michigan... | reverse complement strand
GAAGCGCCGGGCGGCGCGCTGACGGCGGTTGGGGTGCATTCGCTCGACCACATGATCGAATTCGCCGGTCGTGTGCGTGACGTGCGCTGCGTCACCGCCCGCAACATTCCCGGCCCCTCCGACGATACGACCACGGTCATGCTGCATTTCGACAGCGGAGCCACCGGCCTCACCTTCTGCTCCGTGGCGACCGCCACGAATTTCAGCTTCACGCTCTACGGCAGCAAAGGATTGGCCGAGATTTCAAAGCCTACCCTGGAGAGATTGCGCTTCGTGCCGACGTCGGAGCATGCGCCGACCGGCCCGGTGACGGCCCCGGCCGACGAAACCAGCGAGCACGCCGGCTTCGACATGCTCAACGCCGAGCTCACCGTATTCGCGCGCGCGATCCGTGATCGCAAGCCATACCCGGTCCCGATCGACGAGGTGCTCCATGGCATGTCCGTGTTCGACGCCATCGTGCGGGCGGCCCGGTCCGGACAGGTCGAGCCCGTCGCCGACCTGCCTCGGCGCGGGTAGAGTGGATACATCCGAGCAAACGTCCAGGAGCGCTTATGGAAAAGCTCATCATCACGGTCGCCTGCGACTCGCGGACGTCCTACCCGCACAACCCTCTGTGCCCGACGCAGGAGGACGTCCCCGGGGTGGCGCAGCAGTATATCGACGCGGTCAATGCCGGCGCCGCCATCGCGCACATCCATGGCCGCCGCACACTGGAGGAAACGATCCAGCCCGACGGCCGGCAGGTGTCGCGCATCCATCACGACGACTGGAAGCGGCTGCAGGACGCGATCATGAACAGGGTCGATCCGATCGTGCAGTTCGGCGTGGCGTCGGCGCGCATCGAGGAAAAGATCAAGCTGATGGAGCTCGGGCCGGACATGATGGCGGTCTGCTTCAACGCCCATGACGAATATTTCCAGCCCGAGCCCTCGCTGCCGCCCAAGCGCATGATGGCGATCCATCCGGTCGAGGAGCTTATGGCCTATGCCAAGGCCGCCGATCAGCACAAGGTGAAGCTCGAATGCGAATGCTTCACGACAGGCGCATTCTGGCACCTCGAATTCGTGCGCAAGCAAGGTTATTTGAGGGACAAGACCTACACGACGCTGTTCATCGGCTGGCCCGGCGGCACCTGGACTCCACCGACCGAGCGCGCCCTGCAGTTCATGGTCGACAATCTTCCGCAGAACTGCATCTGGAACGTCAGCGTGATGAACCCGGAGAAGCAGTGGTCGATTCTCGCGCTCGCGGTGGCGCTCGGCGGCCACGTGCGTGTCGGCTATGAGGACAATCCGTACATGGCACCCGGCGAATTCGCGAAGAATAATGCGGTGCTGGTGGAGCGCATGGTGGGGATTGCGCGCGGGCTCGGACGCGAGATCGCCACGCCTGACGAAGCGCGTCAGATCCTCGGCCTTGCGCGTCCGCAGTGAGCCGGATGCCGGCTCGGGCCTCCTCATGCAGGGTGAGGAGCGTTGCGAAGCAACGCGTCTCGAAGCATGAGGCCACCCGTCCTTCGCGACGGGTGCTACGCCGCCTCCCCAGGACCAGGGTGGAGTGAGGTATCGCCACGCATGAAAAGCGGTTTGCATTGATGAGAAAGCGCAGGATCGGGACTTCTGCGCTCGAGGTGTCCGTGGTCGGGCTCGGCGGCAACAATTTCGGCGGCCGCATCGACTTCGCGGCGTCGGAGCGCGTGGTGCACAAGGCGATCGCGCTCGGCGTCAACCTGATCGACACGGCCGACAGCTATGGCAACAGGGGCGGCTCCGAGGAGGAGCTCGGACGCATCCTCGGCGACAAACGCAAGCATATCGTGCTGGCGACCAAGTTCGGCCTGCCGATGGATGACACGGGCACGCTGCGAGGCGCGTCGCGCCGCTATATCATGCATGCGGTCGAAGCGAGCCTGAAGCGACTGCGCACCGATTGGATCGACCTCTACCAGTTGCACCGGCCGGACGATCGGACGCCGATCGAGGAGACGCTGCGCGCGCTCGACGAGCTCGTGCAGCAGGGCAAGGTCCGCTACATCGGCTGCTCGAACCTATCGGCGCAACAGGTGATTGCCGCGCAGGACATGGCGAGCCGGCACGGGCTCGCAGCCTTCGTCTCCTGTCAGGACGAGTACAGCCTGCTCGAGCGCGACATCGAGCGCGAGCTCATTCCTGCCGCGAAGGCCCGCGGCTTGGGCATCTTGCCCTACTTCCCGCTCGCCAGCGGTCTCCTCACCGGCAAGTACCGGCGCGGTGCGGCGCCGCCGCCGGGCTCGCGGCTTGCGAAGAACCAGCGCCACGCGCAGGACTTCCTCAGCGAGCACAACTGGCGCATCGTCGGCGAGCTCGAAGCCTTTGCCCTGCGGCACGGCCGTACCATGCTGGAACTCGCCTTCGGCTGGCTGCTGCGCGATCCCGCGGTCGCGAGCGTCATCGCCGGCGCCACCTCGCCGGAGCAGATCGAGCAGAATGTCCGGGCAGCGGACTGGACGCCGTCAGCGGAGGACCTGGCGGAGCTCGACCGGATCACGGCTTGAAGGGGTGACTTGGGCAGTTCAATGCTGCTCGACCTTGCGGCGTCCCAGATATTTCCCGAGGTTCGCGAGGTTGGCCCGGATCGCGGGCTCGTCGACCGTGTTCGGATCGAAGTCGGGATCGTCCCACTCGATCATGCCCTCGTGGTGGAGGTGCTCGGGATCCGCGATCGCTTGCAGAAACATCTCGTAGCCGGTCGGGCCGCCGATATCGGCGGGGGGACAGCGGCCCTGCGCGCTGACGAGACGGGGATAATCGGTGGCGGGCGCGGCCGCGGCCGTGCCCTCGAACGCCACCGTGTGCTCCCAGTCCTCGCCGTAAACGTAGTCGTAGCGGAACGTATTGCCGATCGCCAACACGTCGGCCAGCGTCGCCGTCTCCGCCGAAAGCGGCGACGATTCCGGATCGTCGCGATCGAGCAGGCCCCACGCCGTCTCGCCGACGCGGAACTCGAACGGATGGCAGTTCTGCCAGCCGAGCGCGATCTGCAGCACGAAATGAAGATCGTCGAGACGGATCGTGACCGGCACTTCGACGCGGCGGATCACCGCCGGCGTCACTTCGTCGATCTCGACGCGCAGACGCGCGATCTCGGTCATTCGTCCCTCACGACACCGCGGCCACGAAATAGGGCGCCGCACGCCGGACGAATCCGACCTGCGGCGCCAAGTCCGGCAACGACTCGATACACCAATTGCCGGTAGAGCGTTTTATTCCGCTGCCTGCTGGAACGTCAGCATATCCTCGCGCGGCTCCAGGTCGACGATCCTGCCGTCCTTGATCACCCACGAGAGGTGCTTGCCGCCCTGCAGCACGGTGATGTCCGCAATGGGATCCTTGTTGAGCACAATCAGGTCGGCAAGCTTGCCCGGCGCGAGCTCCCCGACCTGGCCCTCGAGACCGACCGCGAAGGCGTTGTCGCGGGTCGCCGCGACGATCGCCTCCATCGGCGTGTAGCCGCCGTACTTGACGAAGATTTCAAGCTCCTTGGCGTGCAGCTCACCATAGTGCGTGAATGTGTTGTTGCCGGTGTCGGTGCCAACCAGCAGCTTGATGCCGAGCTTGCGCGCCTTGTGCATCAGCTCGCACAGCAGGTCGAAGTGCCGCTTCATGCGATTGATGTCGAGCTGCACCTGCTCGGCCCCGACCCTCTGGCCGAGCTCCACCACGACCGCCAGGAAGGTCGCGGTCGGGATGATCGGCATACCGCCCTTGGCCACCGCCTCGAGATCGCGGTCGGTGGCGAGATCGGCATGGATGATCCAGTCGACGCCCGCCTCGGCCGCGGCGCGCGTGGAGCCCGCGCCGCGCGAGTGAATTCCGACGCGCAGGTTGCGGCGGTGCGCCTCGCCGACGACGGCGGAGATCTCGTCCTTCGCCAGCATCTGCGACTCGCCGCCGCGGCTGTCCGCCATCTTGATGAAATTGACGCCGTGCTTGCTCTGCCGCCGGACCTCGGTGACCATCTCATCGGCGGTGTTGCAGAGCTTGCCGATGGAATGATCGGGGGTGCCCTCCCACGACGGCTCGTCGTCCTCGATGCAGCCATAGGTCACGACCATGCGGCCGGCGACGAACATGCGCGGGCCTTCCATCAACCCGAGCTTGATGGCGTCGCGTATGCCGACGTCGGTGAACCAGGTGCCGCCCGGCACCGAAATGCTGGTGACGCCGGAGCGCAGCACCTTCTGCACGCTGCGTGCGGATTTCAACGTGGAGAATTCCGGCCGGGTCGTGCCCTTGCCTTTGCCCTCGCCCTTGATCAGGGGATAGCCGTAGGAGACGTGGCAGTGGGCGTCGATCAGGCCGGGCATGATCCACTGCCCGCCGGCATCGATCACTTCCACTGTCCTGCGATCCTCGAGCTGCACGTCCGGCGGCAGCGCGCCGACGCTCTTGATCCGGTTGCCCTCGATGACGATGGCGTCGTTACGCGCCGACGGCTTGCCGGATCCGTCGATCAGGGTGCCGTTGCGGACCACCAGGGTCTTCTTGCTCGCGGCGGTCATGACGATCCTCCCATTCAGGTCTGCCGATCGCGACGTTACCTCCAAACCCGCCGGGATGTAAACAAGTGTTTAACTGCGCTTAGAGCAAGGCCGATCGGTGATCGCGGCGTCGGGGCCCGCACGCCGGCCACCGGGCGCATGCCATCGAACGATTGACATTTCCGGCATGGCATGCGGCTAAGGGCTCCGAACACGGGCGATGAATTCCATGGACAAGGCGACGTCGAAACGCGCGCTGCCGCAAGCAGGGGTGAAAGCCTCCGGGCAAGCCCTGGCCCGCGAGGACGAGGACGGGACGCGGGAGCGAATCCTGCGAACCGCCGAACGGCTGTTCGCCGAGCGCGGCTTCAGCGGCGTGTCGGTGCGCGAACTCGCCGCCGCGGCGCAAGTCAACATCGCGAGCATCGGCTATCATTTCGACAACAAGGAAGGCCTGCTGTCTGAGGTCTATCGCCGCCATTGCGAGCCTATGATCGAGGAGCGGCTGCGCGGTCTCGAAGCTTCGTCGCGGCTGCGCGGCAAGGCGAGGGTCGCCGCCATCATCGAAGCGTTCATCCGGCCTGCGTTGCAGCAGGTCGAGGTGGAGGGCGGGGAAGCATTCATCCGTCTGCGCGCGGTGCTGTCGGGCGAGAACTCCGAGCTGCTGGAAAAACTGGTGGCGGAGAACTTCGATCAGTCCAGCACCGCGTTCATCGACGTGCTGTGCGAATGCCTGCCTCACCTGTCGCGAACCGACGTGTGCTGGCGCTTCCACTTCCTGCTCGGCTCGATCTACTACACCGCGGCGGGGCCGCACCGGATCTCGGCATTTTCCAACGGTCGCTGCAATCCGGCCAATACCGAAGACGTCATCAAGGAGCTGGTCCCGTTCATGACACGGGCTTTCCAGGCTCCGCCGACGAAACCGCAACGGCCCGCGCGCAAGCGGCGGTGAGCACCGAAAGGCCCGATCTCGGAGCCCATCGGTGATTGTACGTCGCCGCAGCACTTCGAATTAATACAATTTGCACAAGCGTTTAAATTCGCTAGCCTTCCTTGAACAGTTGTTCAAAAAAACGTTGCTGGGAGGACACATGGAGCCGGGTCTCGCCGCTCTCGCGGGCGTATTCCGCCATCTTGTTCCCGTACTGATCGTCACCTCGCTCTGCTCCGGCGTCGCGGGCGCTCAGGACTGGCCGACGAGAGCGATCCGCGCGATCGTGCCGCTGACCGCAGGCAGCGCCACCGACATGATCGGGCGCACGGTTCTGGATCAGCTGTCGCAACAACTCGGCCAGCCGATCGTGGTGGAGAATCGCCCGGGCGCCGGCAACACGATCGGCATGGCCACCGCGGCGCGATCGGACGCCGACGGCTATACCCTTCTGATCAACTCGTCGTCGCATACCATCGTGCCGGCCACGTACGGCAACCTGCCGTTCGACACCTTGCGCGACTTCACGCCGGTGATCCCGCTCGGCAACATGCCGACGGTTCTCGTGGTCTCGCCGTCGAAGGGCTACAAGAACTTGGCCGCCTTCGTCGCCGCCGCGAAGGCGAAGCCCGGATTGATGAACTATTCCACCGCCGGCGCGGGAAACTTTTCGCATTTCGCCAGCGAAGTGTTTCGCCGGGCGGCCGGGTTCCAGGCCGTGCACGTGCCCAGCAAGGGCGCGCCCGAGGCGCTGATGGAAGTGCTGGCGGATCGCGTCGATTTTTTCTTTGCGCCGCTGATTGTGGCACTGCCGTTTCTCAAGGACGGTAGGCTACAGGCGTTGGCGGTGAGCGGCTCCCAGCGCGCCGCCGCCCTGCCTGACGTTCCGACGACGGTGGAAGCGGGATTTCCAAACTCGGAATATAATTTCTGGGTCGGCATGTTTGCGCCGTCGAAGACGCCGTCTCCCATTCTGGACAAGCTCTACGCGGAAACGCGCAAGGCACTGCAAAGTCCCGCAGTGCAAGAGAAGCTCGCACGCCTGGGCGCCGACCCGATGATCCTGACCACATCGGCATTCGAAAAGCTGGTGCAGTCGGAGGTCGCCATCAATACGAAAATCGCAACCGCGGCCGGGGTCAAGGCCAACTGAGCTGCAGAACCCACCGGGAGGAATGCATGATCCGTTTCCTCGTGATCATTCTCGCCGGCGCGCTGCTGATGCACTCGACAGCGCAATCGAACCCGGATTATCCCAACAAGCCAGTCCGGATCATCGTCAACGTCGCGCCCGGCGGCGGCGTCGACACCGCAACGCGCATCATTGCGGACAAGCTGCGGGTGCGGCTGGGCCAGCCGTTCGTGGTCGAGAACCGCCCGGGCGCGGGCGGCAATATCGGCGCCGAAGTGGTGTTCCAGTCGGAGGGCGACGGCTACACCCTGCTGGCATCTTCGCCGACGCCGCTCGCGATCAACGGCTGGCTCTACAAGAAGCTCAACTTCGATCCGGCGGGATTCGAGCCGGTCGCGATGATGTCGCGGATCCCCAATGTGCTGGTGGTCCGGCCGGATTTTCCCGCCAAGTCGGTGCAGGAGGTCGTCGCGGTCGCAAAAGCCAATCCGGGGAAGTTCACCTTCGCATCACAGGGGATCGGCACCGCCTCGCATCTCACCGGCGAGCTGTTCATGACGCTCACCGGCACCAAGCTGGTACACGTTCCTTACAAGGGCAACACCTCCAATGTGTTGACCGACGTGGTCGCCGGCCACGTCGACCTGAGCTTCATCCAGTTCTCCGCCGTCCACGAATTGCAGCAGAGCGGCAAGCTGCGCGTGCTCGCGGTAGCCACCGACAAGCGCATGGAGGCTCTACCGGACGTGCCCACCATGGCGGAGGCGGGATTTCCCGACATCGTCTCGGAGACCTGGAACGCGATCAGCGCTCCGCCGAATACTCCCAGTCCGATCATTCTCAAGCTCAACACGGCGATTAACCAGGCGCTGCAGGAACCGGAGGTCCTGGCGCGCTTGCGCGATCTGCAGGTGCTGGTGGGCGGCGGCGACGCGGACCAGACGAGAAAGTTCGTCGAGGAGCAGCGGGCCCTCTGGGGCAAAGTGATCAAGGCCGCCAGCGTTCCGCAGCAATGACCCATCACCATGGCGCTGCGCGAAGCTGTTGAGAGACACCGGCGGCTTGGCCTACTATTCCGCCCTGCAAGGAAGAAACACCATGGCCGACAAGCAATACGATCGCTCGACCCAGGATCTCGGCAACATCGTCAATCTCGGGCACGTCAACGTCTGCATCACCGACCAGCACCTGGCGACACACTATTATGTCACGGGCCTTGGCCTGACCCGCGATCCTTTTCTCAATACCGGCGCGCGCCTGATGTGGATCAATGTCGGCATGAGCCAGTTCCATCTGCCGAACGGCCAACCCGACGTGGTGCGCGGCGTCACCGGACTGGTGGTGCCGGATCGCGCCGCATTGCTCGACCGCCTAACGCAGGTGCGCAAGCCGCTGGAGGGGACCAAGTTCGACTTCCGCGAAACCAACGACTGCGTCGAGACCGTCTGCCCGTGGGGCAATCGCATCAACGTCCATGCGCCTGACGAGAACAGCTTCGGCCGTATCGTGCTGGGGATGCCGTACATCGAATTCGACGTGCGCCCCGGCACCGCGGACCGCATCGCCCGCTTCTATCGCGATGTCATGGGCGCGCTCGCGACGGTGGTCGAGAACGGAAGCGGCCGCAAGGCTCGAGTACAGGTGGGCGAGAAGCAATACTGGTACTTCCGCGAGACGGAAGAGCCGGAGAAGCCGTATGACCGCCACCACGCGCAAATCTATATCACGAATTTCTCCGGCCCTTATCGGCGCCTGAAGGAACTCGGCCTGATCACCATGGAGGTGAATGACCACGAATATCGCTTCAAGGACGTGATCGACACGGATACGCGCGAGGTGCTGTTCACGGTGGAGCACGAGGTGCGCAGCCAGACCCATCCGCTGCATGGCCGGCCGCTGGTCAACCGCAATCCGGCCCAGAGCAACCGCGCCTACAAGCCGGGCCATGACAGCATATCCTGGGCGATGGCCTGAACCCGCCGCAGGTGCATTGAACGCATGGCCACTCGACGCGCCCTGGTGATCGGCGGCTCCCTCGGCGGACTGCTGGCCGCAAATCTCCTGCGCCACGCCGGCTGGGACGTGACCGTGTTCGAGCGCAACGCCGAGGATCTGACCGGCCGCGGCGCCGGCATCAGTACGCATCCACAGCTCATCGACATTCTCCAGCGCGTCGGCATCGACTTCGACGAGTCCATGGGGATCAGGGTCGATACCGTCATCTGCCTGGACAAGAGCGGCAAGACCTATCTCGAAACCAAGACGGCGCGCACCATGAGCTCATGGGGTCGGCTCTATCGCTCGTTGCGCGATCCGCTTCCGGCCGAAAGCTATCGTCTCGGCATGGCGCTGCGGGAGATCGAGCAGGACGCCAGGAGCGTCACCGCCGTCTTCGCCGACGGCGCGCGCGTGAGCGGGGACCTGCTAGTGGGCGCCGATGGTGTGCGCTCCACCGTGCGCGAGCAGTTCCTGCCGGATATCGAACCTAATTACGCCGGCTACGTCGCCTGGCGCGCGATGCTGGATGAGAGCGGCGTGCCGCCGGAGATCCGGGCGGAAATTTTCGAGCGCTATACGTTCTGTCTGCCGGACGGCGAGCTGCTCCTCGCCTATCCCGTTCCCGGCCGCAACAACGAGACCCAGGCCGGCCGCCGCGCCTACAACATCGTCTGGTACCGACCCACCGACCGCGATACGACGCTGGTCGACCTCTGCACCGACGCGACCGGCCGGCGCCACGGCACCGCGATCCCTCCGCCGTTGATCCGTCCCGAGATCACCGCCGCGATCAAGGCAACGGCGCGGGCCCTCGTCGCGCCTCAGGTCGCCGAAATCTTCGCCCGCACGCCGCAGCCGTTCTTCCAGCCGATCTTCGATCTCGAATCGCCGCAGACCGTGTTCGGGCGCGTGGCGCTGCTCGGCGATGCCGCCTTCGTGGCACGGCCCCATGTCGGCGCGGGGGTCACCAAGGCGGCGTTGGATGCAGCAAGTCTTGCGGACGCCACGGCGGACGACGATCTTGTCGCCGGCCTGCAACGCTATCAGAGCGCGCAACAACCCTTCGGCAGCGGCTTGGTGGCGCTTGGACGCGAAGAAGGGGCCTATCTCAGCGCCCAGCTCAAGCCGCGCGATCAGCGCACGCCAGCGGAGCTGCACCGCGACATCAACGATGTGCTGCACGCCCATAATTCGCGCAGCGAGAACCTGCGTAGCGTTCTGGTCGGCTCGCGCCGCGCGTCGTGAATGCCACCCAGGGCGCCGGCCCTGGTGTGAGCATCCCCCTACTCCACCGGAGTCACGCTGACGGAGCTTTCGAGCCGCTGGCCTCCGGAGGCGTAGATGACGCCATCGATCGGGGCGACGTCGGCGTAATCGCGGCCGATGGCCAGCACCACGTGGTCATCGCCGGCAAACATGTCGTTGGTCGGATCAAGCCCGCACCAGCCAACGTCCTCGCCACATCCCACCAGCATCCATGCGTGCATGGCGTCGGCGCCTTCGAGGTTGTCCTCCTTGGCGTGGAAGGTTCGAAGGTAGCCGCTGACATAGGCAGCGGGCAGTCCGAGGCCGCGCAATCCGGAAATCATGATGTGGGCGAAGTCCTGGCAAACGCCGCGCCGCAGGGCGAACGACATTGGTGGAGTCGTCGTCGCGGTGGTGACGCCGGCTTCGTAAACAAAGTCGGCTTTGATCCGCCGCATGAGATCGACGGCGCCTTCGAGAACCGGGCGTCCAGGCGAGAAACTCTCGGCGGCATAAGCGCGGATTTCCGGATCGAGCGAGACCTGCCGGCTGGGAAACAGG
>Ga0157374_10005842_pt1 | contig 10394 bp, 9 predicted proteins | sample M25metaG_FD_115308 | JGI IMG/M metagenome (GOLD analysis project Ga0157374, IMG submission 115308) | Miscanthus rhizosphere microbial communities from Kellogg Biological Station, Michigan, USA - M2-5 metaG | ecosystem: Host-associated > Plants > Roots > Rhizosphere > Soil | place: USA: Michigan... | reverse complement strand
GAAGGAGCTGCTGGACGCGATTTCGTCGTGAGCCGGAGGGCGTGAAATGCATTAGCGATCGCTAATGCTTTCGGCTCAGGGCTTACCCGTCTCCTCGTGCGCGTAGGCCTTCTCTCCCGCCTCGACCCGGATCGGCAGCCGGTTTCCGGGCGGCGGCAGCGGGCACGTGGCGTAGTCGGTGAACACGCACGGCGGGTTGTAAGCCTTGTTGAAGTCGATCACGGTCCGCCCGTCCTTCGGCGGAGCCACGTACAGGAAGCGCCCCGCGCCGTACGTGTCGTGGCCGTTGGTCGCATCGCCGAAGATGACGAAGTAGTCGGTCTCGCCCTCTTCGAGCACGGGCGTGAGCCGGTACGTCTTGCCCCCGCGCTCGAAGACGACCGTGCCGGGCGAGCGCTCGGACGTCTCCGCGCCCAGCACGTTGGGGACGGCCACGGTCGCGGGCGAGGCGTTCTCTTCGAACCGGGCCTCGATCCGCCAGGACGGGTCGATCGGGAAGTAGGTCAGTCCGCGGAAGCGGGCGCGGGCGGCGCTGTCCGGGTCCTTCACGCGCGCCGCCAGGCGGCCCTGCCGGGAGATCAGGTAGAACCTCACGGATCCGGTGGCGACGACCGTCGGTCCCTTCTCACCGGCGTCCGCGTCGGACCGCAGCGTCTCCTCGGCGCCCGCGGCCCTTCCGTCCACGCTCACGCCGGCCCCGGCCGTCGCGCGAAGGGTGGCGCGGCCTCCCTCGAGCCGGATGACGCCGAGACGAGGCGGCGCCCCCGCGGGAAGCGCGACGCGCGATCCCGGCGCGCTCCCGACCGGGTTGTCTCCCTCCTCGAGCCAGAACAGGCCGACGACCGAGAGCCACCCGTCGGGCGCCGTCAGCGAAGCGACGCGGCTTTCCCGCCAGGCCTCGATCTGGGCCGGATAGGAGGAGCTCGCGGCGCAGGAGGACGCGGCGGCTGCGGGCGTCCGGGCGGTGTCCCGCGTCATGGCCGGCAGCAGCGAGCCGAGCGCCAGGACGGCGAGGGCGGGCGCGCCGACGGAAGGGGCCAGGTCCGCCTCGTCAGGACGCTGCCCGCTCGAGCGTCGCGAGCTCCGTCGCGCGAGCGAGGTTCGTCTTCGCCGGTTCGAATCCGGCGTCGAGAGCGATCGCCTTGTGGAACGCCTCGATCGCCTGCTCGTAGCGTCCCTCGCGGACGCGCACGACGCCGAGGTTGTTCCAGAGGACCGGCGACTTGGCGTTGTTCTCGATGGCGCCGGTGAGCGCGGCCTCGGCATCCGGGAGCCGGCCGGCATCGGCCAGGAGGCTTCCGAGGTCGGCGGCGGCGTCCTCGCGGATGGGGTCGAGCTTCAGCGCCGTGGCATAGGCGGCGGCGGCGCCGTCGACCTCCTTCGCCTCGACGCGGACACGGCCGAGCGCGATCCAGATCGCGGCGTCGTCCGGCGCGAGCCGGGACGCCTCGGTGAGCTCCCGCTCGGCCTCCTTCAGCATTCCCTTGCGCCGATACGCGCGGCCGAGGTTCTCGTGGTACACCGCCCGGCCCGGGTCGAGCCGCACGGCCTCCGTCAGCTCCTCCACCGCCCGCGCGTCGTCTCCGGAGCGGAACAGGAAGACTCCGAAGTCGTTGTGCGCGGCCGCCGAGCCCGAGTCGATCTCGATCGCGCGGCCGAACGCGATGCGAGCCGCGCTCGCGTCTCCGAGCTCGGCCATCGAGCGGCCGAGCCCGCGCGCGGCGGCGATGTCTTTCGGGTCGAGGTCGAGGGCGCGGCGGTAGAGGCTCGCGGCGGTGTTCCACTTCTTCTGGCGCTCCGCGAGCGCCGCGAGACCGAACTGGGACTTCGCGTTGGAATTGTCGAGCACGATCGCGGCCGTGTACTCCCTCTCCGCGTCGGCATCCTGCCCCCCGGCGAGGGCCGCGTCGCCGAGGAGACGGTGCGCCTCCGCGTTCTTCGGGTCGGCCTCGGAGGCCTGGCGCGCGAACGACGCGGCCGCGCGGAAGTCGCCGGCCGTGAGCGCCTTCTGGGATGACTCGAGGAGATTCGTGACCGGCGGCGGCCCTTCCGGAACCGGCGTCGCGCCCGGAGGCGCCGCCCCGATCGGCGTGGAGCTGACCGCCCGGCGCTCGAGCTCCGCCGCCTTGCGGCGCGCGGCGTCGGCGTCCGCGGTCCGGCCCAGCCGGTCCGCCGCCTCCGCCTCGATCCGAAAGACCTCCGGGTCGTTGGAGCTCTCCGCCCGCTTCAGGTCGTAGAGCGCGTCCTCCGTCTTGCCGTCCTCCAGCTTGGCGCGCGCCGAGCGCTTCAGCTCCTCGACGTCGACCGCGGGGACGTTCGCTCCGGCGACCTCCGCGCGCACGGCCGCCGCGAGGTTCGCGAAGTCGGGGCTGTAGAAGTCCGGGATCACCTGCAGGTCCGGTCGAGCGGTCAGGGCCGCCTTCAGCTGCTCCCGCGCGCTCTTGGAGCTCCCCGCGATGTAGTACGACCACGCGCTCTGGAGGTGCACGTCGCCGCGCCGGTCCGCCTGCATGTCGGCCGACTCCGCCGCCTTCGCGTACTTGTCACCCGCCTCCTTGAACTTGCCGGAGTCGAAGGCCTTCTTGGCGTCGGACTCGAGCTTCGCCGCGTCCTGCGCGACGAGGGATGCCGTGGACAGTGCCGCGGCCACGAGCAGAATGGCAAGACGCTTCATGACGCACCTCCCGTACCCGCGGGCGACGGCGGCGGGGGAGCCCACGTCCGCGGCGTGCCCTCGGGAACCGTGATCGTCTCCGTGACGGGGTTGGAGCCCTCGCGCGAGAGGGTGACGTTGTAAGTGCCGGCCGGGATCTTGAGGCGAGACGCATCCGGAAGCGTTCCCCGATATTTCCCGTCGACGAGAACCCGCGCGCCCGCCCAGCCTCGCGCCTCGATGACGAGCATCGAGACCGGGAACTGGTAGTGCACGCGGTTCTCGGACGAGGCCGTCACACGGAATTTCTTCTCGTAGGGAGGGAAGTCCTTCGCCTCGAACCGGACGGTGTGCTCCCCCTCCTCGAGCGAGATCGTCTTCGCCGGGATGGACGGACCGACCGTCCTTCCGTCGACGGAGAGGGTCGCGATGGGCACGGACGAGAACTGCACGCGGTATTTCTTCGCGGCCACCGGAGCGGCGGTCGGCGGCGCTTCGGGAGCCGCGGCCGCCACGGCGGGCGCCGGGGCAGCGGTCGGCACGGCGGGCGGGGCCGCCGTCGGCGCGGCCTCACCCTGGCCGAGCTTCGGCTCCGGGAACTCCAGCGGCGCGGTGGTGGGAGCGGCCGCGGCGCTGGGGCGGCGGGAGAGGGCGGGCCGCTCGGAGACCGGCGCCGGAGCGACGTCCGAGCCGGAATTGCGCAGGACGAGATAGGCCGCGCCCGCGCCGATCACGACGAGGAGCGTTCCGAAGATCGTCATCCGCGTCCGGCCCACCGAGGGCTGGACGATCATCGAGGCGCTCGGGCCCGTGACCGGCGAGGGGGCCGGGGGTGGCGGCGCGGCGGCCACGGTTTCCTCGGCCATGCCGTCGGCGGCGGGGTCCCGGAAGTTGATCAGCTCCAGCGGCGGCCGCGAAAGAGAGGCGGACGTCGGCGTGCGCTCCGAGGCCGCCGGCATCCGCGCGAGCGCGCCGGAGGGAGGCGTGATCCCGATCGGGAGCACCCCGCTCGAGGGCGTCGCCATGGTCGTGTCCAATTCCTCCGCCGCCCCGGGTCGGACGGTGCGGACGGTCGGAGACGTCGCGCCCGCGGGGGCGGCGGAAAGCTCGCGATAGACGGCCTGGAGGTCCGCTCGAAAGGCCTCCATGCTGGCGTATCGATCGGCCGCCGACTTGGCGATCGCCTTGCCGATGGCGGCGACCAGCGCGGGCGGGGCGTCCTGCACGAGGGTGGTGATCGGCTCCGGCGAGTCGTTCAGGATCTTGTACAGCACGGTCGAGAGGTGCTCGCCGCGGAACGGCTTGCGGTACGTGACGAGCTCGTAGGCGAGCACGCCCATCGCGAAGATGTCCGTGCGCGCGTCGATGGGCTCGCCCCGGATCTGCTCCGGCGCGAGGTAGGCGGACGTGCCGAGCGTGATGCCCGTCTGCGTCAGGTTGGAGTCGGACTGGAGCGACTTGGCGATGCCGAAGTCCATGACCTTGACGGTCCCGTCGTCGAGGACCCGGACGTTGGCGGGCTTGACGTCCCGGTGCACGATCCTGGCCGTGTGCGCGTAGCCGAGCCCGTCCGCGATCGACATCAGGATCTCGATCTTGCGGGCCATCGGAATGGGGTCTCCCCGCTTGATCTTCTTGTCCAGGTCCTCGCCGGTCAGGAACTCCTGGACGATGTACGGGATCCCGTTCTCGACGCCGAAGTCGTAGATCGTGGTGATGTGGCGATGGTGCAGGTTGCCGGCGAGCTCGGCCTCGCGGAAGAAGCGATTCTTGATCTCGTCGTCGTTGACCTGGCACGTCTTGATCGCGACGGTGCGCTTGATGAACGGGTCACGACCCTTGTAGACGGCGCCGAAACCGCCTACTCCGATCTGCTCGAAGATCTCGTACTTCCCGATTTTCTGGAGCATGCGCGCCCGGCCGGTAAGTCTAGCAGGGCGAGTGGGAAAAGAGGCGGGACCGCGAATCGTACGGTCTCCCTCCGCGAGGGCACGATCTACACTCGACGCGTGATACCGATCCGCCGAACCGCGGCGCTCCTGTTCGCCTTGGAAACGGCCGTCCTCCTGGGCGGGGCGGCGTGCGGCAGGACGGATCGGACCAGGATCCCGCTTCCGAGCGTGGGCGGACTGCAGACGCGGCTCGCACCCCGGTTCTCGCCGCCGGCCAACGGCGAGATCTCCCCGGCGCAGATCGACCTCTACCTCCGCGTCCGGCGCGCCGGACGCCACGGCTCGGACATCGACGCCGCCCGGGATCTCGGGATCGATCCGGTCGAGTTCGTCTGGGTGCGCTCGCGGGTTCTCGAGACGCTCGCCTATCTCGACGCGAAGCGGGTGCAGGACGGCGCCACGGAGGCCTATACCCGCTCCGTCGCGGTTCTCCGCGAGGCAAAAAAGGAGACGGGCGACGCGAAGACCGCCGCGCGGCTCGAGACCGAGCTCTCGGCCGTGGAACGCGAGCGCGCGGCTTCGCGCCGGGTGGATCCGGCCCTCTCCGCCGGGGCTCGAAACGCGACGCGCGTGGCCGAGCGCCGCGCCGAGATCGACGCCGTGGCGCCTTGAGCCCCGACCCCGCCTCCGCTTCCGTAAAAGCGTTCCTGCGCCGCGAGATCGAGGAGGGATCGTTTCCGGGTGGCGCCGCCCTCGTGGCCTCGGGCGACGCGATCCTCGACCAGGCGGCCGCCGGCGCCGCTTGCGTCGATCCCGAGTACGAGGCCGCGGACGCGGAGACCCTCTACGACCTCGCCAGCCTCACCAAGCCGCTCGCCGCCGCCGCGCTCACGCGGGCCGCGGGGCCGGCGCTGCCCCTCGACGCGGCGCCCGGCCGATTCCTCCCGGAGTGGAAGAAGACGCGGTTCGACGGCATCACCGTCGCCTCGCTCCTGACCCACACCTCCGGCCTCGCGGCGTGGTTTCCGCTCTATTCGCGCGGGGAGGGCGCCGCGTCCTACCGGCGCACGCTCGCCGAGCTCGAGCCGGAGATGGCGCCGGGCGCCGCGGTCGTCTACAGCGACCTGAACTTCCTGCTCCTCGCGCAGCTCCTCGAGTCGGTCCTTTCCTCTTCGCTGGATCGCGCCTTCGAGGAGCTCGTCGCCCTTCCGGCGGGCTCGTCGGCCCGGTTCCTGCCCGAGGCCCCGAAGCGCGCCGCGGCCACCGAGAAGGGCGACCTGGTCGAACGCGGGATGACGGCTCGACTCGGCCTGTCCTACGCGGGATTCCGGGACTGGGTCGTGCGCGGCGACGTCCACGACGGCAACGCGTTTCGCCGCGGCGGAGTCTCGGCCAACGCCGGCCTCTTCGGAACCGCTCCGGACGTGTGGCGGCTCGCGCGCACGTGGCTCGACCTCGGCGGCGCCGGCTACACGGCGGACCATACGCCCGCGCACCCCGAATCGAGAGGCCTGGCGTGGCAGCGCAAACGCGGCGCCGGCTCGGCGATCCCGGAGATGTCCGACGACAGCTTCGGCCACACCGGCTTCACCGGGACCTCCGTCTGGGTCGACCCGCGCCGGGACCGCATCGCCGTCCTCCTGACCAACCGGATCCACCCCGCGGCCCCGGCCGCCAACTTCCACGAGGTGAGGAAGCGGTTCCACCAGATGGTGTGGGGCCGTAAGACGTGAGACGTGAGACGTAAGACGTAGGGAGACAAGAAGAAAACAGAGACATATTAGCTATCGCTAATACGTCTCACGTCTCACGTTTAACGTCTTACGGCTCTGATGTATGGTGCCGAACCCGTGCGCTCGATGGGCGCGTATGTGGAGTGGAAAGGGTACCCATGTCCGACCGAGAGATCGTCATCCTGGACGGCGCCCGCACGCCGATGGCGGAGTACAACGGCGCGTTCGCCGACGTCACCGCGATCGACCTCGGCGCCCACGCGGCCGCCGAGGCGATGAAGCGCAGCGGTGTCGCGCCCGCCGAGATCGACCACGTCATCTTCGGCAACGCCCTGCAGACCTCCGGAGACGCCATCTACGGCGCCCGTCACGTCGGGCTGAAGGCCGGCGTTCCGAAGGAGGTGCCGGCGCTCACCGTCAACCGCCTGTGCGGCTCGGGATTCGAGTCGATCGTGCAGGCCGCGCACCGGATCCGGCTCGGCGAGGCCGAGACCGTGCTCGCCGGCGGCATGGAGAACATGTCGCAGGCGCCGCACGTCATCCGCGGAGCCCGCAAGGGCCTGCGGCTCGGACAGGGCCAGCTCGAGGATTCCCTCATGGTCGCGCTGCTCGACTCGTACTGCGGTCTCTACATGGCGCAGACGTCGGACCGGGTCGCCGCGAAGTACGGGATCACGCGCGCGGAGCAGGACGAGTACGCGCTGTCGTCGCAGACGCGAGCCGCCGACGCGTGGAAGGCGTGCCGCCTCTCCGAGGAGGTCGCGCCGATCGAGGTCAAGGCCGGGCGCAAGACGGTCCGCGTGGAGCGGGACGACCACCTGCGGCCGGACTCGACCCTCGAGGGTCTCGCGGGCCTGCCTCCGTCGTTCGGCAAGGACGGCTCGGTCACCGCGGGGAACGCGTCGGGCATCGTCGACGGCGCGGCCGCGGTGGTCGTGACGTCGGCGGAGAAGGCCGCCGGGGCGGGACGGAAGCCGCTGGGCCGCCTCGTGTCGTGGGCGGTCGTCGGCGTCGAGCCGGAGCTCATGGGCCTCGGCCCGGCTCCCGCCGCCCGCGCGGCGCTGTCGAAGGCCGGCCTCCGCATGGAGGACATCGGCCTATGGGAGATCAACGAGGCCTTCGCGGGCCAGATCCTCGGCGTCGTCCGTGAGCTCGGGCTGGATCGCGAGAAGCTGAACGTCAACGGGGGAGCGATCGCGCTCGGCCACCCTCTCGCCGCGACCGGCACCCGCTGCACGCTGACCCTGTTGAAGGAGATGCGCCGCCGCGGAGTCCGGTACGGGCTCGCGGGCGCGTGCATCGGCGGGGGCCAGGGCATCGCCGTCGTCCTCGAATCGGCCGGCTGAGCGGGCTCCGTCCCGGGATCCCGACGCGCTGCGGCGCGCCGCGCGTGTCGTAAGATCGGCCCGCCAAAAAAGCGGAGGCGGGATGCCGGCTCGGTTTCATCCAATCGTTCGGGCTCGAGGAGGCGCGCCGCGCCACGGCGTGCACAGGCCGTGAACTGGACGCAGCGCATCCTCGAGTTCCCCGTCCGGACCGCCGCGGTCGACGACTTCCTCCGCGAGCTCCGAGCCCGCGGCACCGGGGACCTGAACGCGGTCCTGGCGACGCTCAACGAGAGCAGCCTGTGCCGGCAGGCCGTCGACTACTGGACGGGCCGGGGCTGGATCGTGCTGGCGCCGCAGACGCCGCTGCTCGCGCTGACGGGCCCGCAATTCGATCGCGCCGTGACCCTGCGAGGTTTCTGCGGAGACGCGCCACGGGAGGCGGCTCCCGAAGCCACGGCGTCCGAGGTTCCCGTCCTGGAAGAGGCGGAGGAGGTCGAGGAGGAAGATGGCGATTCGTAGAGTGGGCGTCCTCGGCGCGGGCCTCATGGGGTCGGGCATCGCCGAGGTCTGCGCGAAATCCGGTTACGACACCGTCGTCCGCGAGGTCACCGACGAGCTCGCGAAGAAGGGGCTCTCGCGGATCGAGGGCTCGCTCGCGAAGGCGGTCGACAAGGGCAAGCTGTCCGCCGGCGACCGCGACGCCGCGCGGAAACGCATCGCGTCGACGGCGCGTCTCGAGGATCTCGCGGATTGCGACCTGATCATCGAGGCGATCGTCGAGAACCTCGACCTGAAGAAGGAGACGTACCGGACGCTGGACGCCGCCTGCAAGCCGGGGACGATCTTCTGCTCGAACACCTCCTCGCTGACGATCACGGAGATGTCGGCCGCGACGAAGCGGCCGGACCGTTTCACGGGGCTCCACTTCTTCAACCCGGTCCCCGTCATGAAGCTCGTGGAGGTCGTCCGCACGATCTCGACGTCCGACGAGACCTTCGACGCGGTCTACGGCTTCGCGAAGTCGCTCGGCAAGGAGCCGATCAAGACCCACGACAACTCGGGGTTCATCGTCAACCGGCTGCTCGTCCCGTACCTGCTCGACGCGGTGCGGGCGCTCGAGGAGGGCGTCGGGTCCCGGGAGGACATCGACAAGGGCATGGAGCTCGGCTGCGGGCATCCCATGGGGCCCCTCAAGCTGCTCGACTTCGTGGGCCTGGACACGACCTATGCGATCGCGGAGATCATGTGGGCCGAGTACCGCGAGAAGCGCTTCGCGCCGCCGCCGCTCCTGAAGCGCATGGTCCTCGCCGGCCGGTACGGAAAGAAGTCCGGCCGCGGCTTCTACGAATACGGAGGCGACCGATGAGCGATCTGGTTCTCATCGAAACCGCGGACCGGGTCCGCACGCTGACCGTCAACCGCCCCGAGAAGCTGAACGCGCTGAACTCGGAGGTCATGGCCTCGCTGGACGCGGCGCTCGACGCCGCGCGCGGCGACGCATCCGTCGGAGTCGTCGTGATCACGGGAGCGGGGGAGAAGTCGTTCATCGCGGGCGCCGACATCGGCGAGCTCTCGAAGCTCACGCCGGTCGAGGGACGCGCGCACGCGCGCCGGGGCCAGGCGGTCCTCGCGAAGCTCGAGACGCTCGGCAAGCCGGTGATCGCGGCCGTTAACGGTTACGCGCTCGGCGGCGGCTGCGAGCTCGCTCTCGCCTGCACGATCCGCGTCGCGTCGGAGAACGCGCGCTTCGGCCAGCCCGAGGTGAAGCTCGGCATCCTGCCGGGGTACGGCGGCTCCCAGCGGCTCTCGCGCATCGTCGGCAAGGGCCGCGCGATGCAGCTCTGCCTGACCGCCGAGCAGATCGACGCGGCCGAGGCGTACCGCATCGGCCTCGTCAACCGGGTCGTTCCGCCCGGGCAGGCGCTCGCGGCGAGTCGCGAGATGGCGGCGCAGATCCTCGCCAACGGTCCGGTCGCGTGCGCGTTCGTGCTGGACGCGATCCATCGCGGCCTCGAGATGCCTCTCGAGGAGGGACTCTTCCTCGAGGCGACCCTCTTCGGCCTCTGCGCGGCGACCTCCGACATGAAGGAGGGGATGACCGCGTTCCTGGAGAAGCGCAAGGCCTCCTTCACGGGCAAATAGCTTGGGGCCCGATCTCGTCAACGCCTGCATCTTCTGCGCGGGGATGCTGCTCGGGATGGACATGACTCCGCGCAACGGCCTCGGCGCCGAGCTCGGGTTCTCCTACGCGACTCTCGCCCGCCGCTACGAGATCGCCTCGGTCCGGGTCGACACGTCGGACGTCACGCCGAAGTTCCTGCTCGCCGGAATGGGATACGCGCGGCCCGCGCGCGACGGCCTCGGCGCCGGCACCCCGGAGCTCGAGTGGCGCCTGAGGATCGGCTTCGCGACCTCGCACGACGAGCAGGAGCTCAAGGCGGATCCGGACCTCGGCATCGAGAGGATCATCGCCGACGGGACCGGACGGTACGAGAACTTCGCGCTGCTCGGGCGACTGCCCATCGGCGCCCGGGACTCCGTCGAGATCGCCGGCGAGCGGAGGAGCGACAAGGCCACCGACGTCATGAACATCGGCGGCTCGAACCAGGCCCTCTCCGAGTCGCGCGACATCTCGGCGGAGAGAAACGACTTCGCGATCGGGTGGCGGCACCGGTGGACCGGCTTCGAGGCCGAGGGCGCCTTCCGGATCCTGAAGGCCTCCGGATTCAACGCGACGGCGAATTCCTTCCAGGACGCGTCCGGCGTGATCTACGGCGGTGAGGCGGAG
>Ga0157374_10005840_pt1 | contig 10398 bp, 10 predicted proteins | sample M25metaG_FD_115308 | JGI IMG/M metagenome (GOLD analysis project Ga0157374, IMG submission 115308) | Miscanthus rhizosphere microbial communities from Kellogg Biological Station, Michigan, USA - M2-5 metaG | ecosystem: Host-associated > Plants > Roots > Rhizosphere > Soil | place: USA: Michigan... | reverse complement strand
GCCGCGAGCATGCGCACGAGCGCGTTGACGCCGGCCTTGGACACGCGGTAGCCGGGCGAGCCGCCGCCCATCTCGCTGAGCGCGTCCACCGACGCGTCGCTGGTCACGTCGAGCACGCCGGGGACGGCCCGCAGCCCGGAGGCGCTGAGCGCATGAAGGGGGTCAAGTCTTTCTTGTTGCACAGACAAGGCAGAAGTCTGCCCGTCGCCCCGGGTGCAACAAGAAAGACTTGACCCCCGCTCGACCCTACTGGCTGGCCACGAGGTAGTCGGCCACGCGCGTCGCCGCCGCGCGCAGGCGGCGGAAGTAGGTCGCCCGCGACAGGAAGAGCTCGTCGGCGGCCTGCTCGTGGCTGCCGGCCGGCTCGAGGTAGCCGCGCCGCAGGACCTGGCGCAGGAGCTGCTCGTCGTCGGAGGCGCCGAAGGCGTGCTCGGCCGCGGCCTCCAGCCGCGCCCGCACCGACGCGGCCCGCTCCTCCGGCGTGTCGCCGGTGGCCAGCGGGTTGCGCGCCAGCTCGAGCGGCCGCGACAGCGAGCGCAGCGCGTCGCGCACGGCCTCGGCGTCGAAGGGCGCGGGCGCGGAGACGACCGCGGCGGGCTTCGTCGCGCCGTCGAGCGCCGGCGGCGCCGCAGGCGGGGTCAGGCCGAGCTCGCCGTAGATGACGATGCGCTGCAGCCCGAGCAGGCCGCCGGGCCCGTAGTCGACGCGGTGGCACTGCACGGCGTGGTCCCCCGCGAGGTCGAGCGCGGCGAGGTGCTCGGCGCCGAGCAGGGTGGTGAACTCGCCGGCTTCGTCGTAGGCGGGGTCGACGGGCAGGTAGGCGTAGCGCGGGTTGGCCAGGCCCGAGCGCAGCACGCCGGCCATGTTCACCATCGCCTGCACCTCGGACCGCGCCGGGTCCGACGGGCCGGTGGTGAAGTCGACGGCGTCGCGCCACAGGATCACGTTGCCGTCGGGGATGGTCGCGCGCGCGTGCTGGAGCCAGGGGCCGAGCAGCGGATCGTCGTCGGCGACGTCGGGCGCGTTGTCGGGCGTGAGCGCGATGAGGTAGCCGACGAGCTGGTCGTCGGCGTCGCGCGCGATCGCCACGGTGTGCGGCGCGTGCTCGAAGAACGGGCGCGTGGCCTCCCACCAGCCCGGCAGCTTGCGGCCCTCCAGCAACGCCGCGACCACGCCGGCGTCGCCGGGGCGCACGCCGTCGATGCGGTACTGGGCCGCGCCGTCCCACGAGTACAGGGCGCGGATGGTCGGGTTCTCGACCAGGTCGGCGAGGTCGATGGTCAGCCGCGGCTGGCCGCTCATGGCCTGGGTGTAGAGGTGGTCGGCGACGCGGCGGCGCAGCTCGCGCTCGCGTTCGGGATCGCTGCGGCGCAGCTCGGCCCGCAGGGCGCGGCGCACGAGGTCGTGCAGGGTCAGGCCATCGCCCAGGGGCTCGGAGAACGTGCGCGAGGCCAGCCACTCGTAGGCCTCGACCGCATCCACGCCGGGCAGCACATCGCGCAGCAGGTCGACGGTGACCACGCGCGCGAGCGCGCCGACGGCGATGGCCCCGCGGTGGGCGGCGTCGAGCTCGGCCGCCGTGATGCGGCGGATGAGCGCGCGAACGATTTCCGGCGGGTCGGGGGAGCGGTTGGGCTCCCAGCGCGGCTCGGCGGTGGCGGCGTCGGCGGCCAGCGCCAGGGCCAGCGGCGAGCCGTCGGCCCAGGCCACGATCGCGTCGGCGCGCCGCTCGTCGGCGACGCCGTGCTCGGTGACCAGCGCGACCGCATCCTCGGCCGGCATCTCGGCCAACGGGAGCTCGTGCACGAGCCGCTCCCAGCCGCCCTCGAACCAGGCCGACTCCGGGCCGGTGCGGCTGGCGATGACCACGAGCGCGCCCTCGGGCAGCATGGGCAGAAAGCGCTGGCGCAGGTAGCCGCCGGCGGCGCTCATGCGCTCGTAGGTGTCGATGAGCAGGAGCGGGCGCTCCTCGTGCTGCAGGCCCTCGAGCGCGCGCTCGAGCTCGCCCGGCACGGGGGCGAGGTCGCGACCCTCGACGATGCGCGGCGTGTAGCCGCGCCTGGCGCCGCGCCGCGCGACCTCGCGCAGCAGCGTGCTCTTGCCGATGCCGGCGCGGCCGTGGACGAGCACGACGGCGTCGTCGAGGTCGCCGTCGAAGAGCCGGTCGAAGAAGTGGAGCTCCTGGCGCCGACCGACAAAACGCTCCTCGTCCGCATCGGCAAGGCGGCTGGCGAGCGTCCCCGGCACGGGTGTGAGCGTATCCGCGGTGAGGACGCCAATGGGGGGGTTCATGCCCGCTCAAGCGCCCTGCCCGCGACGAATTACGCGCGTATGCTGCGGCCGGGATGCGCGCCCTCGTTGTCTCCGACACCCACTTCGGTGCCTGGACCGGCGACGACCTCCTGCGCCACGACTGGGCGCTCCGGTCCCTGGCCCCGCAACTCGAGGCGGTCGACGAGCTCGTCATCCTCGGCGACCTCTTCGACTTCCTCTTCGCCACCGTCACCGACGCCTTCGCCGCTGCCGACCCGTTCTTCACGCTGGTCGCCGACAAGCTCGCCGGCAAGCGGGTGGTGTGGCTGGCCGGCAACCACGACCGCCACGTCATGGCCCGCGAGCTCGAGGACCTGAACGAGGAGATGCTGGCCACCGGCGAGAGCGCGGAGGTGGTGGGGCCGAGGCTGCGTGGGCGCAACTACTTCCTGCGCTTCCTGCGCCGCCGCCTGCCCGACTGCGAGGTGGCGGTCGAGTACCCGTTCTACCGCGTCGGCGACGTCCTCTGCTGCCACGGCCACTACCTCGACGCGCACGTGCAGGGGTCGGTGGCCAACCGCATGTTCACGCGCGGGCTACGGCGCGTCGGCGGCGTCAAGACCCGCGGGCGCGAGCTCAGCATCGCCGACTACGAGGCCGCCACCGGCCCGCTGACCGAGCTGCTCTACACCGTCGCCCAGCTCCCGAGCGGCACCGCCGCGCAGCAAGGGCTGATGGACGAGGTCCAGCGCGTCGGCCGCGTCGTGCGCGCCGTCGCCTCGCCCGGCCGCGAGGCCGAGCGGCTGGCGCACAGCCTCACCGACCGGGCCAAGTCGCTCGTGCGCCCCGGCGGCGGCATCGAGGCGGCGACGAGCGCGCCGGTCGAGAGCGCCGACGAGGCCTCGATGAACCTGGCGCGCGTGCTCGCGCCCGACGAGCCGGTCGAGCGGTCGCTGCGCGCCTACGCCCAGGTGGTCAAGAACCTGGGCCTGGACCGCCACCACGAGCACCTGGTATTCGCGCACACCCACCAGCCGCTGGCGGCGGTGCGCGCGCAGCCGCTCGAGGGCGAGCTGGCGCGGGACGTGCGCTTCTGGAACACGGGCTGCTGGATCTACGAGCCCACACTCGGGTCGCTGGAGACCTACGAGCGCTACCTGCGCATCGCCTGGCCGGGTACGGCGGTGCTGGTCGACACCGACCGGCCCGAGCCCGAGCTCGTGTCCTGCCTGGCCGGCCTCAACCCGCTGACCGCGGGCGCCGAGCGCCTGCCCGAGGGCAGCGCCGAGAGCACCTACCGGCGGGCGCGCGCGGCCGGCAAGGCCTTCCCTAGTCCGCCGACCCCAGCACCACCGCCGCCGGCGTCATCAGCAGGATCTTGAAGTCCAGCCAGAGCGACCAGTTCTGGATGTAGTAGTTGTCCCACTCGACCCGGTCCACCATCGAGGTCTTGGCGCGGAAGCGGTGCACCTGGGCCCAGCCGGTGATGCCGGACCGCACGCGGTGGCGGTCGGCGTAGCGGTCGACGATCTCCTCGAACAGCTCGACGAGCTCGGGCCGCTCGGGTCGCGGGCCGACCATCGACATCTCTCCGCGCAGCACGTTGAGGAGCTGCGGCAGCTCGTCGATCGAGAGGCGGCGCAGCCAGATGCCCACGCGGGTGCGGCGGTCCTCGCCCTCGACGCCGCCGGGTCCGTGCTCGGCGTCGACGTCGACGGACGCGGCGGCGGGCGCCGCCACTCGCATGGAGCGGAACTTGAGCAAGTCGAAGACCTGGCCGTCGCGGCCCAGGCGCTGCTGGCGGAAGAGCACCGGCCCCGGCGAGGAGAGCCGGACCGCGATCGCCGCGGCGGCGAACACGGGGCTGAGCAGCACGAGCAGGAGCAGCGCACCGACGCGGTCGAACGTGTGCTTGATGAGGAACTGCCAGCCCTTGGGGTCGACCTCGCGCAGGGCGAAGACGGGCAGGCCGCCGATGTGCTCGAGCACGATCCGGTTCGTGGTCTCGTCGAACAGGCGGGGCACGATCGAGAGCTCGACGCCCAGCTCCTCGGCCTGCCGCACCACCGGGCGCAGGCCGCGGTCGGGGGCCGACGAGGGCGCGAGGATGACGTGCTCGGCGTGGGTCTCCTCCACGACCGCGGCCAGGTCGCCGAGGGTGCCGAGCACCGGCTCGGCGCGCTTGTCCCGCGTGGGTGCGCGGTCGGGATGGGGGTCGACGAACCCCACCGGCACCAGGCCGAGGTCGGGCAGCTGGCGCAGCCGGCGCCCGAGCAGCATGGCCACGTCGCCGGTGCCGACGATCAGCGTGCGCTTGCCCGCGCGATGGTGGCGGCGCGCGCGGGCGCGCAGGACGTAGAGCGCGGCGCGCCCGCCGGTGACGAGCAGGCCGCCGAGGATGAGCTCGTCCAGCGCGAGCGTCGGCTCGATGTCCTGCGGGTCGGTCAGCCCGGCGATGCCCGAGCTGACGAGCGCGGCGATGCCGACGGCAAGCAGGATGTTGGCGAGGCGGTCCAGGCCGCCGATCAGCGCCGACGGGTCGTACATGCGCCGGACCGCCAGCACGACGATGACCAGGACCGGGAAGTCGAAGACGAAGAAGTCGTTCTCGGGCTCGGGCGTCAGCTCGCGCGCGAGCAGCAGCGCGATCGTCAGCAGGATGAGGTCGGAGAGGACGCGGGTGATCGCGAAGCCGGGGCCCTCGTGCAGCCAATGCGTGAACCCGCGCGCGGGTGGAAGCCCGGGCTCCTGCATGCGGGGCGGCGGTGTCGCGGTGCTGGGACCGGCCACTGCGACCGAGGGTAATGGCCGGTTCAGGCCGCGTGGGTGCGGTTCTCGGGCGCGTCGGCGACGTAGCGGGGCTCGTAGGCCTCCATCTGCACCTCGCGGCACTCGGCGCCGCAGTGGTCGCACACGACGACGAAGCGGATGGCCTTGAACCGCGGGTCGTAGCGGCCGATGCCGCTGTGGAGTCCGGAGTGGTCGCACCGTCTCATGCGTCACGTCCTTCCCGGTCTTTTCGACGCGGGGGGGCGAATGCCCCCTGCACGCCGAGGCCGTGTGGACTCATATACGACGACGCGGACGCCAACGAGTTTCCGTAATTCTCCGCCGCACGCGCCGCTTGCCCCTGTGGATGCGCGCGCTGGCCCTGCCGATTTCGCCCTGGCTGATTCCGTCCCGCGGATGTACCGTAGGCCCCATGTCCGGGGGGAGCGGGACCGACGCCGCAGGCGCGGACAGCCCGGAGCAGAGAGCGCAAGAGGCGCAGCTTGCCCGCCGTGCGGCCGACGGCGACAGCGCCGCCTTCGCGACCCTCTACGACTGCTACGAGCAGCGGATCTTCACGTTCTGCCAGCGCCTCACCGGCTCGGCCGACGACGCCGCCGACGCGACGCAGGAGGCGTTCGTGTCGATGCTCGAGCGCCTGCCCGGCCTCACCGACCGCGACCTGAACTTCGGCGCCTACCTGTTCACCACCGCGCGCCACTCCGCCTACCGGGTGATGGAGAAGCGGCGCAAGGCCGAGCCCACCGAGGTGCTGCCCGAGCGCGGCGCGTCCGGCGGCGGCTTCGGCGCCGGCATGGACCCGGACCAGGGCGACCCCGAAGAGGACCCGGAGCGCAAGGCGCTCGTCGAGGGCCAGCAGGAGCAGGTCCGCGCCGCCCACGCGCGCCTGCCCGAGCGCCAGCGCGAGGTGCTCGTCCTGCGCGAGCTCGAGGAGATGTCCTACGACGAGATCGCCGAGATCATGGACATGAACCGCAACTCGGTGGCGCAGCTGATCTCCCGCGCGCGGATCAAGCTGCGCGACGAGCTGCGGGGCGAGGCGCTGGCGTCGATCGCGACCACGTCGGCCGAGTGCGAGAAGGCGCTGCCGCTCATCGCCATGCGCGACGACGGCCAGCTCACCGACCCGCTCGAGCTCGCGTGGCTCGACCAGCACCTGGCCGGCTGCGACACCTGCCGCGCCTCGGTCGAGGCGATGCACGAGGCGGGCGTGTCCTACCGCTCGATGGCCCCGATCGTCGTGTTCGCGTGGCTGCGCCAGGAGTCGATCGCGAAGGCGGCCGAGCACATGGGCTTCGACTGGAGCGACGTGCCGCCGCGGTCCAGCGGTTCGGGTGGCTCGGGTGGCAGCGCCGGCGGCGTCGCCGCCGGCGTCGGCGCGGGCGCCGCGGCGGGCGCCGGCGACGCGGCCGAGGCGGCGACCGGCGTCGAGCGCGTGCAGGCCTACGTGTCCGAGCACCGGACGCGCGTCGCCGCGGGCGCGGCGGCGGTGGTCGTGCTGCTGCTCGGCGGCGTCACCGCCTACGCGGTCGGCGGCCACGGTGACATGCTGCCCCCCGCCACCACCGGCGAGCGGGCGGCCGACACGCTCCCGGCCGGCGCGACGACGACCGCCGCCGCCGAAGCGACCACGACCGGCGCCGGGATCGACCACGGGGGCACGGGCCACAAGGCCAACCACGACGACGGAAGCGCGGCCGTCCCGGTGGTGGCCACGACGTCGGCCGGCACCAAGACGACGACGGCGCCCACCTCCACCCATCCCACGACGGTCGCCGAGCTGCCCTCGCGCCAGCCGCGCACCCACCACGTGCGTACGCACACCGACACGCCGACCCAGCACAAGCCGAAGCGCACCCCCAAGACCGGTTCGAGCACGCCGGACTCGACGCCGGCGCCGACCCCGACGCCCACGCCGGACAACCCGCCGTCGACGGCGATGCACGACGACCCGCCGCCGCAGTCGGTGGTGCCGCAGAGCGACCCCACCCCGCCGACGACCACGGCCGACCCCACGCCGCCCACCACGACGACGCGCACGACCACGAACCCGAACTGCCCGCCGGCGACGCTGCGCCCACCGAACTGCTGAGGAACGCCCTGACCGGGGCGAGGGCTGGTCAGGGGAGCTGTCGAAGCATCCGACCCTATTCTGCGGGGACATGACGCTTCAACGGATGGACAACGTGCTCATCGTTGTCGACGACCTCGAAGCTGCCAAAGCGTTCTTCGCCGAACTCGGTATGGAGCTGGAAGGCGAGGCGACGAACGAGGGGCCTTGGGTGGACCGCGTCGTCGGGCTCAACGACGTCCGTGCCGACATCGCCATGATGCGGACCCCGGACGGCCACAGCCGGGTTGAGCTGGCGAAGTTCCACACGCCGCCCGCGGTCAGCGCCGAGCCGGAACGCGCGCCGACGAACACGCTGGGCATACGCCGCATCATGTTCGCCGTCGACGACGTCGATGACGTCGTTGCCCGCCTGCGCAGCCACGGTGCCGAGCTCGTCGGCGAGATCGCGCAGTACGAGGACATCTACCGGCTCTGCTTCCTGCGTGGCCCTGAGGGCATCATCATCGGACTGGCCGAGCAGGTCGGCTAGCGCGGGCGCAGCGCCGCGTCGATCTCGCGCGCGGCGCTCACGATCGGGCGCGAGAATTCTCCCGAGGCCAGCCTCCGCCCCACTCGGCGCAGGCGCGGGAAGTCCGAACGGTTGCGCGCGGAGATCGCCGCCCCGAGCACCCGCGCGAGCGAGCGGAACGCCGCCACGAAGCGCCGGTGCGGCGCCGTCGCCGGGGCGGGTGGGCGCTGTGCCTGCAGGCGGTCGGCCGCCCGCGCCGTGGCCCGGCGCAGGCGGCCCAGCGCGGCTGCGAAGCTCGTCGGGTCACCGGCGGTGCGCAGCGCGCGGTACGCGCGTCGCTGCGCCACCGAGTACGACGTGAGCACGGTGTCGACCGCAGTGCGGTAGGCGGCGACCTCGCGCGCTACCCGCTGGCCCCCGCCGCCACCCGGGTGAACCGGCGCGGCCGCCGTGGGCGCGCTGGAGGGCGAGTCCCCGCTCCCGCAGCCGACGGCCACGGCGAGCGCGGCACACAACGCAAGGGCGACGGCGACCCGCGGCATCTGCGCCGACCCTATCGGCGCTCAGTACGTCGCCCGCGCGTCCGCGCCCTCGACGGCCACGAACTCGCCGCACATCTCCTGCAGGCGCGAGAACGCCCGGTCGCCGATGCACACCCCGAGGTCCGAACGGTCGGTGGTGAACACGACCGACCGCTGGTCCTCGTAGCGCCGGTTGATCACCGTGTAGAGCTGCTCGAGCATCCACTCGGTCTGCCGCGCCACCGCCATGTCGTCGATGTGCAGCAGGTCCACCGCCGCGAGCCGGTCCATGAACTGCAGGTAGGTGTGGTGGGCGTCCTGCTCGTAGGTGGCGGCGATGTGGGCGAGCAGGACCGGCGCCGTGTAGATCGCCACCGAGCGCTGCGCCTTGAGCGCGTGCTTGGAGATGATCATCGCCAGCGTCGTCTTGCCGGTGCCCTTGGGGCCGATGAACCAGATCCCCTCGCCGCGGTCCAGGCGGTCGTCGATCTCGTCGCAGTAGCGCCGCGCCTCGGCCACCGCGTCGGCGTCGATCGCGTTGGCCGGATAGCGGTCGAAGCCGGCCTCGCGGTAGCGGCGCGGGATGTGGTGCGAGAGCTGGCGCGCGCGCCGCGTGGCCATGCGCTGTTCCCAGCAGCGGCAGGGCCGGGCCGCGTTCGCGTCCGGGTGAAGGACCATGCCGCTGCCGTCACAGGCGCCGTAGGGACAGGGGAAGTCGCTCACCGTCGCCAGTCAAGCATCCCCGCCGGACCGCGTCGGCCCGAAAAACGCCCAACTACGGGACTCGGCGGGACAGGCGGGCCAGCTCCTCGTGGCACTCGACGACGCGCTGCTTGACCGGATCGTCGTCGGGGCGATCGTGCACGAGGTCCCAGGTGCGGTCCGCGACCTCGCCGGCGGTGTCCGGGGTTGCGCCCTGGCACAGGCGGTCGATGAGCTGGAGCTCGAAGGCCTCGATCTGCTCCGCCGGGTCCCCCGGCTTCATCTTCGGCAGGGGCTCGCGGACCGCATCCCTCCAGAGGGTCGTCGCGATGAGAAGACGGTTGCGCAGCGACGCGGCCATCGGCTCGTCGGCGCGCACCCTACAGGGACCGGCGCCGCTCAGCCCGTGGGGCGATAGCGGTAGCCGAAGCCGCGCACGGTTTCGATGGGCGAGCTGTCGGTCGCCGCGGCGAGCTTGCGGCGCAGGTAGCCGACGTAGACCTTGACCTGGTCGGTGGGCCCGCCGAGCGCCTGTTCCCACACCAACTCGAGCAGTTGGTCGCGGCTGAGGACCTGGTTGGGATGGCGTACGAAGGTGGCCAGCAGCTTGAACTCCAACGGGGTGAGCCCGACCTCCTTGCCCTCCACGGACACGCGCGCGTCGGCGAAGTCGATGTGGACGAGGCCGTCGTCGTAGACCACCACCTCGTCCTCACGGTCGCCGGCCCGGCGCAAGAGCGCCTCGACCCGGGCCACGAGCTCCTGCCGCCCGAACGGCTTGGTCACGTAGTCGTCGGCGCCGGCCTTGAGCCCGCGCACCTTCTCGAGCTCCCCGTCGCGGGCGGTGAGCATCATCACCGGCACGTCGGAGAGATGGCGGATGCGTTCGAGCGTCTGCCAGCCGTCGAGCACGGGCATGGCCGCGTCGAGGACGACGAGGTCGGGACGCTCGTCGTAGAGCGCCTTCAGGGCCTGCTGACCGTCGCGGGCGCTCGTGGTGCGCAGCCCGGCGCGTTGGAGCAGCGTGCAGACGACATCTCGCAGGTCGTCCTCATCGTCCACCACCAACACGTGCGCTCCCGCCACAACGCCGAGGGTACCTCTTCCCCTTCTCTTCCTTTGCGTTTGCCAGCCGCTCCCCAAGCGTCGCCACCGTTGCCAGGCGTTGCCCGGGTCTCCATCCACCGATCCGACGGAGACCATCGAGAGCGCCTTGGAGGCCGCACGCCAGGGGCTGGAGATGGAGATCGCCTACCTCGCCGAGGACACGGATGGCGCGCAGGTGCTGCGCGCGCTCGCGGGGCACTTCGAGGCGATCGAGGTGCACGAGGGCGACGCGCTGCCGATCGAGGACGAGCTCAGCCGCATCGAGCGCGTGGGTGCCTACCTGGGCGTGCCGGTGGAGTTCTCGGACGGCCACCTGTACGGCTCGCTGTGCTGCCTGTCCCACGCGCCCCACCCGGAGACGGGCGAGCGCGAGGTGCGCTTCATGCGCGTGCTCGCGCGCGTGGTGGCGGGGGAGCTGGAGCGCGAAGTCCTGCACCGCGAAG
>Ga0157374_10005838_pt1 | contig 10400 bp, 7 predicted proteins | sample M25metaG_FD_115308 | JGI IMG/M metagenome (GOLD analysis project Ga0157374, IMG submission 115308) | Miscanthus rhizosphere microbial communities from Kellogg Biological Station, Michigan, USA - M2-5 metaG | ecosystem: Host-associated > Plants > Roots > Rhizosphere > Soil | place: USA: Michigan... | reverse complement strand
CCTGTATTGCTCGCTGATCTGAAAAAGCAACTCGACCGTGCAGTTGCCCAGGGTAACACGGACCCATTTGGTTTCGGCTTCCCTTGGAATGTGTATGACACAACCTCGCATGGTGGCGGCATTTCCGTGATGGCTTCGGAATACACCTATCTCACCGGAACCAACAGTTACGCTGCCAATTCAAACCGATGGCTGGCGAACATTCTGGGCGCGAACGCTTGGGGCACATCTCTTATTGTTGGCAACGGCTCGACATATCCGCACTGTATGCAACATCAGGTAGCAAACCTTGCCGGCTCGCTTGATGGAACGCTACCTGTCTTGCTCGGTGCCGCCGTCGAAGGTCCGAACTCCATCGCCGCCAAGGGCACGCTCAGCGGAATGAGGAATTGTCCTGTTGATGGAGTTGATGTGTTCGCGCAATTCAATGGCAAAGCCGTGTACAAAGATTTCGTCCAGTCCTACTCCACGGTCGAACCGGCCATTGACCTAACAGCATCTTCGTTTCTAGCTTTTTCCTGGCAAATCGCAGGCACGCCGTCAGGCAACCCGTAACGTGAAAGCCAGATGATTCCGTCGCTATTCGATTTTCGATAACTTGGTATTAGGAAATAGCTTATCCAGTTCGAGGTTCAATTCCAACACATTCACGCGGGCTTCTCCAAGAAATCCCCATTGACGATTCTGGGTGTGCTTTGAAACAACCTCCCGCACCTGAGCCTCGTTGACTCCACGCGCTTTTGCCACGCGTGCTACCTGAAACGCCGCCGCTGCTGGAGTAATTTCTGGGTCTAACCCGGAGGCCGACGCGGTCACCAGGTCGATGGGCACCGGAGCGTTCGGATTTTCAGCGTGCAAAGCGGCAGTGTCGCCTTTCACTCTGTAAACTAGCTTTTGATTGGTTGGTCCCAATTGCGATCCGTTAGAGCCGGTCGGGTCATAATTCACCGCGGAGGGCCGCGGGTGGAAATAGCCTGGGGATGTGAATGCCTGCGCAATGATGCGCGATCCGATGACCCTTCCATTGATCTCGATCAACTGTCCATTCGCCTTCTTAGGGAACAAAACCTGTGCGACCCCAGTCACCACCAACGGATAAATGATCCCCAACAGGACGGTGGTCGCTATGGTCATCAGGATTGCGGTAATAAGATTTTTTTTCATGAAGCCTCCCTATGCCAGGCCAACACCAGTGATCAGCATGTCAATCAGCTTGATGCCAATGAATGGAATCACGATGCCGCCCGCGCCATAGATCAACAAGTTATTGCGCAACAGTGCGGCAGCGCCCATGGGCCGATACTTGACCCCGCGCAGCGCCAGCGGGATCAGTGCGATGATGATGACGGCGTTGAAAATCACGGCTGAGAGAACGGCCGATTGCGACGTCCGCAGGTGCATGATGTTGAGCGCGTTCAGCACTGGGAATGTACCAGCGAACATCGCCGGAATGATCGCGAAATACTTGGCGACATCGTTAGCGATGGAAAATGTGGTCAATGAACCTCGAGTCATCAGTAACTGCTTACCGATCTCGACGACCTCAATCAGCTTGGTCGGATTCGAATCCAGGTCCACCATGTTGCCAGCCTCTTTAGCGGCCTGCGTACCGGTGTTCATAGCGACGCCCACGTCCGCTTGCGCCAAGGCGGGTGCGTCGTTGGTACCATCGCCAGTCATCGCCACTAGCTTGCCGTCCGCCTGCTCTTTCTTGATGAGGTCCATCTTTTCTTTAGGTGTTGCCTGGGCGAGGAAGTCATCCACGCCGGCTTCGCGTGCAATGGCGGCGGCAGTCAGCGGGTTGTCCCCCGTGATCATCACGGTCTTGATTCCCATGGCGCGCAATTGATCGAAACGTTCGCGAATTCCGCCCTTGACGACGTCTTTCAGTTCGATCACGCCAAGTGCACCGCGCGCCTTCTCTGCAACCACTAGAGGTGTACCGCCAGAGCGCGCAATCTGTTCCACCGCGGCCTTTACCTCGGAAGGCACGTCACGACCATTTTGAAACAGGTAAGCCTGAACCGCGTCCGTCGCGCCTTTGCGTATCTCGAACCCATTGAGATCGACTCCTGACATGCGAGTCTGAGCTGTAAACGGCACAAAGTGAGCTTCGTGCGCGGCAAGTTCGCGGCCCCTTAAACCGTACTTTTCCTTGGCCAGAATCACAATGGAACGCCCCTCCGGAGTTTCATCGGCGAGCGAGGACATCTGTGCCGCGTCTGCGAGCTCCTTCTCACTGACGCCTGGCGCCGGGATGAATTGCGCAGCTTGGCGATTTCCCAGCGTGATGGTGCCCGTCTTATCAAGTAACAGGGTGTTGACGTCGCCCGCCGCCTCGACTGCTCGGCCCGACATCGCCAGGACGTTGTGCTGAACCAGGCGATCCATTCCTGCAATCCCGATCGCTGAAAGCAGTCCGCCAATAGTCGTGGGGATCAGGCACACCAATAGCGAGACCAGAACAAAGACGGTCTGCGGAGAACCAGAATAAATAGCAAACGGCTGTAGCGTTACCACCGCAAGCAGGAAAATGATGGTCAGTCCCGCCAATAGGATGTTGAGCGCGATCTCATTCGGCGTCTTCTGACGTTCCGCGCCTTCCACCAGCGCGATCATTCGATCCAGAAACGTCTCGCCGGGATTCGAGGTGATCTTCACCTTAATCTTGTCAGACAGAACGCGTGTCCCGCCCGTGACTGCAGAGCGGTCCCCACCTGCCTCCCTGATAACAGGTGCAGATTCACCGGTGATGGCTGATTCATCGACCGAAGCGACGCCTTCGACGATCTCGCCATCCGATGGAATGAACTCACCCGCCGCCACCAAGACCAGATCCCCCGTGCGCAGCTTGGAGCTTGGAACCTTCTCCACCTGGCCGTTGCTCCCGGTTAGCCGGTTGGCGATGGTCTCCGAGCGAGCCTTACGCAGTGTGTCCGCCTGCGCCTTACCTCGACCTTCCGCCATCGCTTCGGCAAAGTTTGCGAACAATACCGTGAACCAGAGCCAGAACGTAATCTGCAGGTTGAATTTAAAGGCAGCGCCCCCATTGAAAAGCAGGACCGTGGTAATCACGCTCCCGATCTCGACGACGAACATGACGGGGCTGCCCATCATCTTGCGTGGGTTGAGCTTGAGAACTGCGTCCCAAAGCGCTCGCCGGACAATTTTCCATTCCCAAATTGCTCTACTCTTCTTCGCCATAGTCGAGTCCTAAAAAGTCTTGCCCGCAACCATGAGCAGGTGCTCCAGGATCGGGCCCAAACTCAGTGCCGGGAAAAATGTAAGCGCTCCCACAATCAGAATCACTCCGATCAGAAGGATCGTGAACAACGGAGTGGTCACTGGAAACGTTCCGAGTGAAGGCGGAACGTATTTCTTCTGGGCTAGGTTGCCTGCAATCGCCAGCATCGGAATGATCATGAGAAATCGTCCGGCCAGCATGGTCAGGCCGATGGTCACGTCGTACCACAGCGTGTTTACCGTGAGCCCGGCAAAAGCCGACCCGTTATTACCCGCCCCTGACACGAATGCGTACAACATTTCGCTAAAGCCGTGGGGTCCGGGATTAGATATGCTGGATGTTCCGAATCCGTTGACACTCGAAATTGCAGTAAAAGCCAGAATGACAAGGGGAAATACCAACACCACTAGCATGGCCATCTTGACGTCGTAGGCTTCAATCTTCTTACCCAGATACTCGGGGGTGCGCCCCACCATCAGGCCAGCGATGAACACCGCCAGCACAATGTAGATCAGCATCCCGTACATCCCGGCTCCCACTCCGCCGAAGATGATTTCGCTCAACATAATGTTAACGAGCGGCACCATGCCACCGAGCGGCGTGAAGGAGTCGTGCCAGCCGTTAATCGCGCCGCAGCTAGCATCGGTGGTGACGGTGGCAAACAGGGCGGAACTGGCAATTCCGAACCGGGTTTCTTTTCCCTCCATATTTCCGCCCGGTTGCATTGCAGTCGCGTGCTGATCAACCCCGGTGAGCAAGGGATTCCCTCGTGCCTCGGCCCAATACGCCGTGGTAACTCCCGCGAGAAACAGGACCGCCATGGCCCCCCACACCGCCCATCCATGGCGCTGTGAGCCCGTCATCCGCCCGAGTGTGTACGTGAGACCGGCAGACACCGCGAAGATGGAAAACAGTTCGATTAGATTCGACAACGGCGTCGGGTTTTCAAACGGATGGGCACTGTTAGCGTTGAAGAAGCCGCCTCCATTCGTGCCCCATTCCTTGATGATCTCCTGCGAAGCCACCGGGCCCTGCGCAATCGTCTGCTCAGTGACCGTTGTAGTCACCACTTTGCCATCTGCGCCCGCTGTCTGCACTTTTTGCGGCTCCACGAGTGTCGCCTTGTCGTAGGGTCGAAAATTCTGGACTACACCCTGCGAGACCAGCAGCAAGGCTCCCACAATGCAGAATGGCAAGAGAACCCACAAAGAACTCCGGACGAAATCGACCCAGAAGTTTCCGATGGTCTCCTTTTGACGGCGTGCGATACCACGAATGAATGCGATGGCAAGAGCGATACCCGTGGCCGCTGAAACAAAATTGTGATAGGCCAGGCCGGCCATCTGCGTGAAGTAGCTCATCGTGGATTCACCCGAATACGCCTGCCAGTTTGTATTCGTAGTGAAAGAGGCGGCCGTGTTGAAAGCCACATGAGGCGGCTTCACTGCGCCAAACTTCTGCGGATTAAACGGCAGAAATTCCTGAAGGCGCTGAATAAAGTACAACACGATCATCGACACAACGCTGAACAGGAGCATGGCAATCGCATACTCCGTCCAGCGCATCTCGTGCTCCTCGTCTACTCCAGTGACGCGATAGAGCAAGCGCTCGATCGGACGCAGTACCGGATCCATAAACGTCTTCTCGCGGTTGAACACACGCGCCATGAATACGCCCAGCGGTCTCGTCACGGCTAGGATCAGCGCAAGAAAAACCAATAATTGCATCCACCCGTTGACTGTCATGTCAAAACTTCTCCGGACGCAACAATGCGTAGATCAGATAAACCATCGTCAGGGCGCTCACGATGAGCATGATGACCGATTCCAAACTCATACAGTTCTCCTCACTTCACACGCTCGCAGAAATGCACGTAAGCGATCGACACGACAAAGAATATGATCGTAACGACGATGTAGATTAAGTCCTGCATAAGTCAGTCTCCCCGCCATTGGCGAGCGTGCGGTCGCCGGAATTCACACATTCCGGCGGAGCCGCTCGCCATGCAACTATTTAGAACTTCACCATGATGGCCATGTTCAACCGGTTCTCGTCCTTGCGGAGATCGGGAGTGAAACCGTCAATAAGAGAGCCGGGGCTGCCTTGATTTCCTCCCACAGGCGTAATTCCACCCCGGCCGGAGAAGTACGGAACGTTGGCTGCTCGATGATCGAACTCCCAGCGGAACGTAATGTACTGGCTGGGCATGTAATCGAAGGTTGCCGAGGCATCCCATGCCTTGAAGGGATCGCCGGGGCTCGCAGTAAAGTACGGCGTGCCGGAAGCCGCGGTGGCGCCATTGATTGGCGGTATTAGAACCAGGTAGCGTCCGGGGTTGTTAATCTTGCCGCCACCTAGAGTCAATCCGTAGCGATCTTTGAAGAACCAGAGCCGGTTGTAGATCATGAAACCGAGAAAGCTCTGCTTGGGGCCATTCGCGGTATTACCCGTGCAACTCACACCGCCACCGTGTTCGCATCCAATGTCCCCGGTCAGCGAGAAGGCGGCCTTGTCCATGAACCTGTCGGGGTGGTCGTAATATTTCAGTTCGACGCTGGTATCGCTGTGGTAGCGAATCCGGTCCGGATTGCCGAACGTGTCGGCCCCTATCCCGTAGCCGTTTGAAACGAACGTGATCGAGCCGTTCGGCCGATACGCGATCTGGAAGCCAAGACCAGGCCGGCTGTTAAACCGCCCGTAGGACTGCCAGCCATTAATCAGCCACGACTCAATCTTCAATTTCGCCGTTGGAAACCATTGCACACGAAGCCCATTGAAGAAAAAGGGCGTATTCGATGAAACATAGGAAGGCTGATACGCCCAATTGTCGAAGTTGTACCAGCTGAACAAGCCGATGTAGGACATGAAAATCCCACCATCGACGTTGAGCCCGTGATTCACGTTGAAATGGTAGCCGCCGTATGCCTCCGCCAGATAGCGATAAGCACCATCGAGTCCCCATTGACCGCGGGATGGACTGGCATCGTTTCGCGGTTGCGTTTGCGAATACATGCCGAATTGCGTCATCAATCGACCACGCACATTGTCGAAATGGAAATCGCCACCCACACCAAGTTGGGTCAACTGAAATTCTTGCGAACGAAACACTTCGGCGGAGCCACCAATCGTGTCATCTTTCGGATGATTAAAGTCGTAGATGTAGGCCGCATCGAAACGAATATCGGGAGTGAAGAACTTTGTGTCTAAAGGCGACTCCTTGCTGCGCGGGTTACCATTCATCCATGTCCAGTCGGCAAACGCGAAAGGTTCAGCTTTAGCGTCCTTCTCAGTCGCAGCGGTTTGCTCAGTTTCCGCTTGAGTTTTTACTGCGGAGGCGGCCGAGGTACTCACGAGTTGCTGCGGTTTTGCCACAAGCTGCTGAGCCGAATCCACAGTCACCTCCGTCGCACCGAAGGATTGCTTTCTCAGCTGACTTTCCAGTTCCTGGATTCGAATATGCATCCTCTCGAGTTCTTGCAGCACCTCGGCATCGGTGTTGTCCGATGAAGATGCTGCGCGATCGCCAGTGTCATCCGATCGGGCCGATGCGATCTTCGCCTCTTGTTCACTGGTTTGGCCGATTGATGTAGCTGAAGTTAGAAAAATCAAAATAACAAGAGCGGCAATGCTACCCGCCGCGGTGGTCGCCAATCGGCACTTTTGCTTTTTCTGCGTATTCAAGCACCACTCGCTTTCCAACTCGTACGCCTAACCGTTCGTATTGGAAATGAGACCGCATAAAGCTCGCCTAAAAAGTTCATAAAAAAGTCGTAAAGGTGCCATTGGGTTTCCGAGCCGGGAACGAGAGTGTTAATGGGTCGCGTTTTTGCTGCAGAAGAGGTGGGCTCGAAGCGATAGATACCCATCGTCCGCTGAAGGGCAGGAGATAAGAAATGTGTGCTGGTGGTATTTTGGCTAGAGAGCTACGCGTGTTCGTTCAACCTTCTGACGTTATTCCCCGGGTTCGAAGCGATAGCCGACCCATGGCTCAGTCACGATGTATCGTGGGGTAGTTTCGTTCATCTCTAGCTTTTTTCGTAGATGACCGATGAAAACCCGAAGATACTCAGGCTGCTCCACGCTGTTCTCTCCCCAAACGGCGGAAAGCAGTGCGCGGTGGGTCATAACCTTTCCCGGATGGCGTGCGAGGTGCACCAGTAGATCGAACTCCTTCGGTGTGAGACGAACTTCCTGATTCTTCGCCCGGACAGTGCGAGTTTCGAGATCGATGTGAAAATCGCCAATCTCAATCAATTGCGACTCCGGCTCCTCTCTGGCCTTCGCCCTTCGCAGCGCCGCGCGCACTCGAGCGAGGAGTTCATTGACGTTGAATGGCTTGGTCACATAATCATCAGCTCCCGCGTCGAGCGCCTCCACCTTGGTTCGCTCTTCGCCTTTTACGGAAAGAACGATGATCGGGATGAGCGATTTTTCGCGCATTCGACGGCATAATTCCAGGCCATCCATGTTCGGCATACCTAAATCCGTGATGACTAGGTCGGGTGACCAGTCCTTCGTCATCTGCAGAGCCTCATCGCCGTCGCCAGCAGTTCGCGTTCCGTATCCATGGCTGGAAAGGATGGTCTTCAACACGCGGGTAATCTGCGGTTCGTCGTCAACGACCAGGATGTTCCCTTTACCCGCTGGGCTTGCCATATCGCGCTTCACCTGACTTCCTGCGTGACGATATGGACATCCACCGGGGGAGCATCGCGCAGGAACTTATGGATAGCTGATAAATACAAATATCTGCGCCATCCAGTTTGTGCGGATCGACCGAAGACTACCTGCGTAATGTGCTTCTCACGCACGACTTGGGCAACTGCTTCCGCAACCTTCGAGCCTTTTGTGCGAACGATCTGCGCGTCCAAGTTGCGCGCGAAGGTGAGATTTTGTTCGAGCGAGCGCTGATCTTCCGGACTATCGTCTACTCCGATGTCGACGTAGATTACATACAGCTCGGCATCAAGACGCTGCGCCATCCTGGCGGCCCGCGCGATCAGGTATTGTGCTGCAGGGCTGGAGCTGACACATACCGCAATGCGCTCGTGAACTCCAAGGCTTTTCCCGCCCCCTTCTTTTTCCATGTACGATTCAAGGCTACGGTCCACCGCTCGCGTAACCTGCTGCAGTGCCAGTTCCCGTAAAGCAAGCAGATTCCCAGGTCGGAAGAAGTTTCCCAATGCGCGCTCGGCCCGGTCCAGCGGATAGATATCGCCCCGCCGCATGCGGATCTGCAGCGCCTCTGGCGTCAAGTCCGCAAGCACAATTTCGCTGACTCGCTGCATCACCCAATCTGGCACTGTCTCACGTACCTGGATACCAGTTATGCGATGCACCATCGGCATGAGGCTTTCAATGTGTTGCACATTCATGGTAGAGAGCACATCGATGTTTGCATCCAGCAACTCCATTACATCTTCATAACGCTTCGCGTGTTTACTACCCTCGATATTGGTATGCGCCAGCTCATCGACCAGCACAACTCGAGGCCGGCGCGCCAAGATCGCATCCACATCCATTTCATCGAAAGATGCGCCTTTATATTCCATACGACGGCGCGGTATCGTTTCCAGCTTTCCGGCGAGCTCGCCAACTCCCTTGCGCCCATGGGTCTCGACCACGCCGATGGCGACGTCTTCCCCACGGCTATGCCGTCGAATACCTTCGCTTAACATGTTGTAAGTTTTGCCGACTCCTGGTGCATAACCGAGGAAAAGTTTAAAAATCCCTTGCTCCTTTTGTGGAGCAGCTTCTTCGAGCCACTGTTCAGGCGTTTTTGGCATGCCTTCTGTGCTCCTCAAGCAAGGGCTAGAATGTCGAATCGGCTACAATCTGCGACGTGATGAGAGCGAGTGCCAACCAGATAGTACGCTTTGCCATTGCCATCGCAACAGTCTGCGGGATTGTGGTCGTTTATTTCAAGTGGCTGCATGTCAATCCAACCACGGTAGGATTCACGTTTCTCCTTGCTATTTTGATGGTCTCGGCCGTTTGGGGACTTCGTTACTCGGTCTTCATGGCGATTGTCGCGGCCCTCGCATACAACTATTTTTTTCTTCCGCCAGTCTTCCGTTTCACGATTGCAGATCCGCAAAACTGGGTGGCCCTTCTTGCCTTTTTGCTGACCGCCATCATTGCCAGTGAACTTTCCGAACGCGCTCGCCACGAGTCCGTGGAATCCAATCAGCGTCGGCGCGAGGTAGAGCGACTCTACGCCTTCAGCCAGCATTTGTTAGTCAGTGAAAATGTTTTCGAATTACTGAACATGATACCGAAGCATATCGTTGATTCCTTCGGCGTCACGGGCGCTGCCATGTTCCTAGAGGCCAAGCAGGAAACATACTATCTCGACAACAAGAGCCGATCTATGTTTTCAACCGATCAACTGAAAGCCATCTGCGGGCGAGGCGAACCCGTGCTCGACCGAGAGCGCGGGCTCTGTTTCATGCCGCTGCGCATGGGTGTCCGCTCAGTTGGAAGCATAGGCCTGGCTGGCTGCGTGTTGTCGCGCGAGACCTTGGAAGCGATTGGAAGCCTGACCGCGATCGCTATCGAGCGCGCCAGTACCGTAGACAAATTGACGAAATCTGAAGCGGCACGTGAGAGCGACCGACTTCGTTCCGTGTTGCTAGACTCCGTCACGCACGAGTTTCGCACTCCTCTTACTTCGATCAAGGCCTCTGCAGAAACGCTTTTGTCCGACCTTGATTTGGATAAACCGCTTCGCAAGGACTTGTTAACGGTCATCAATGAAGAGGGGGACCGGCTCAATCGACTGATCGGCGAAGCGGCCGAAGTGGCGCAATTGGATTCTCACCAGCTCGAACTTCAATTTCACCCACATGAGATGCGCGAAGCGATCGATGCTGCCATCGACAAATCGGCACCCGCTCTGCAGGGTCACCCGCTGCATTCCACGAGTCCCGACAAGCTGCCAATGGTTCGAATGGACGTGGATCGCATCACTGAAGTACTCGTGCACCTGCTCGACAACGCCGGCAGATATTCGCCCGCGGGTACCCCGATTCAGATCACGGTCGAGCTTCGCAAAGGCGAGGTTCTAACCAGCGTGGCGGATCATGGGCCTGGAATTGACGACATGGAACGTGACATGATCTTTGAGAAGTTCTATCGAGGCCGAAATCAGAGGTTG
>Ga0157374_10005836_pt1 | contig 10403 bp, 8 predicted proteins | sample M25metaG_FD_115308 | JGI IMG/M metagenome (GOLD analysis project Ga0157374, IMG submission 115308) | Miscanthus rhizosphere microbial communities from Kellogg Biological Station, Michigan, USA - M2-5 metaG | ecosystem: Host-associated > Plants > Roots > Rhizosphere > Soil | place: USA: Michigan... | reverse complement strand
CGGCCCCGTCGCGAGAATCACTTCGAGCCCATGATTGATGTTCCCCGCCTTCGCATGTTTACCCTTGTGCCGCGATACATAGTGAACGCCTAGTTCCTCGGCCAGTTCCCGCACCCAGCCGCGGGCCCCGTCGTCCAACACCCACACACGGTGGTCCGTATGATCGAGCGCCAGCGCACCGACAATTGTGCGCTCAAGAATGTCGCGCGACTCGTTGTACGTTGCAATCAGCGTATCGGTCGGGGCAGAAACAAGCGCAGACCCGCGTCCGGCACCAGCCATACTGCTCCGCGACAGTGTGCGCGACATGAAGAAATAAATCAGCAGCGAGCTCACAACCGTACACATCTCAGCGCCGAGGAATGCAAGCGACCAAAGATGTTGAACGAAGTTCTGCTGATGCGGCATCGTGTAGAAAATCCGCCACCACGCGTAGCGCAGTGTAAGAAACGCGCAGGCCGCGGACACAACAACACGCACTCGCGGTTGTTCCGTCCCGAAAATCTCCAGCAGCGCGATCAGAAGTCCACCCGTCAGCAACAAAGCAGTCCAGTGGAAGAGGTCGGTCATGAATACTGTCCTTTACGCCTCATGGCCGTGCCTCTAGAAAAGTTCATGCAGCCAGCGCGAAGCCCGGTTAGAAGGAGTAGCAGGAATCAACACACGAGCGCTCCGGCCAATCACACACGCAGCGTTCTCTGCCGCCTGCTGCGGGGCCTCTGGAGCAGTGCCTGAATTCAGCTCGATGCGGACTGTAGCCATCGGGTCTGCCGAGACTTGTAAAGGCATCGTTGCAAGGTTGGCGCCTGGCGTATTGAGGACGTTGCCCTCCACAGCTAACACCGTGCCGAAGCGTTCAACGGATTCTCCCGCCAGCCGTATGCGCGCCATGCTGTGCAGTGTCACACCGGGAACGCGGTCCTGTGGAATCTGCGCCAGGACAAACTGCCGGCTGCAATCTACTACAGATACAAGCGAAGCCCCGGCGGCTGTGCGTTCGCCGTTGTTGGCATTCACCTTCCATACATAACCCTGCACCGGCGACCGCATCTCCGCCTGACGCATAAGCGCCCCGCGCAGACTTTCTGCTTGAAGATTGTTATGCGAGCTAAGAGACTGTGCCGTTGCAGAAGCAAGAGCACTTGCATTATCCGCCAGCTTGATCGAGAGCTCGTCAGCGCGTTGCCGCGAATACGAAACGTCGCTCGCAGCACCGGCCTCCGACAGCACCCCGCGCCCAGCGTCCGCAGCCTGCCCGCGCATCGTCTTCACATGCGATTGCTGCGTCGCGACAGCCTCTGCTGCAATCAGCTGCGCTGAACGGGTGCGGTCGAAGTCTGCGTTGGAAACAATGCCGGCAGTGTGTAGCTGCTCGGCGCGGCGAAGCTCTGCTGTGCTCTGCGTCAGCGCCAGCTGTAGCCCGGAAAGCGTGTGCTCAGCCTCGACCGTCTGTTCGCGAAGCCGGGCCGCAACGGCACTGCTATGCGCATCCGCGCGCTGAAGCAAACCATGTTGCTGCGCCAGCAACACCTGCCGTTCGGAGGTCAGCGCTGCAACCACCGCCGCGGCGCCATTCTCCAGTGCCAGCAAGTTGTCGAGGTGCTCGCGATCGCTGCGAGGATTGTCCACACTCGCAATCACCTCATCGGAACGAAGAAGCGACCCCGTTGCAGCGGGAAGACCACTCACCGTGCCTTCGATCGGCGCTCGCACGTCGACAACGGTCGCCGAGACGATCGCGTTCGACGTAGAAATATAGGCGCTCTCCGACAACGCACCAAAGCTACCCGCCACGCAGAGTGCAAGCGCACAGGTGATTTTGACGGTCCGTCCTGAAAAGACCACGGCACGCCAGGCCGCAACATCCAGCGTTGGCGTCAGCGTCGAGGGCAAAGTTTGAGAAGAAATTTGTGACGACATGAATTGTCCGGCTCCGGGAACTTCATCGGCAGCACGGACCCCAACATGACCCTTTTCGAGACAAAAAGCCCGAATTCCTCCCTGAACTGTGTGCGCAGGATTGCCGATAAACAAACGACGCTGAGGAACGACGACGAAAGAGGCCAACGATGGCGACGAGTTATTCCCCGGGCCTGATCGTAGTGTCTATTCTGATTTCCATGATCGCCGCACACGCTGCGCTGTCGATGGTGGGGCGCACCCGCGCCGCGGTCACCCGCACCGGTCGCTGCATCTGGCTCACCGCTGGATCGGTGGCCATGGGCATCGGCATCTGGTCGATGCACTACCTCGGCATGCTCGCCGTACAACTGCCCGTCCCGGTTTACTACTACTGGCCCACAGTGCTGCTTTCATTGGCGATGGCTGTGGCGGCATCGTTCGCCGCCCTGATGACCGTGTGTAAGGAAAAGCTGGGCTGGCGCCGTCTCCTCACAGGCGCATCCCTCATGGGCGGCGGCATTGGCGCCATGCACTACATCGGAATGGCCGCCATGCGCTCGACTGTCATGGAGCACTACCGTCCCTGGATAGTAGCGTTGTCGGTCGTGGTCGCAATCACCGGAGCCTGGCTGGCCCTATGGATTGCCTTCGCGCTGCGCAACAGCGAAGCCCGCGGAGCCAGCGTACTTCGACTCGCCGGCGGTTGCGTCATGGGCGCGACCATCGCAGCCATGCACTACACGGCCATGAGCGCCGCCTACTTTACTCCGGACACCATGCCCCTCTCCCTGGCCGGAACGGTACGCATCAATCTACTCGGAGAGATCGGCATCGCCGCGACCGCGGCCCTCATTCTGTTCGTAGCCCTGAGCCTCGCTGCTCTCGATAAGCGGAAGTTCCACAAGAAGTTCCATAATCTGCAGAATGAGCATCTGGCATTGGAACAGACGCAGCAGGCACTGGTGGAGTACCAACGCCAACTGGAAGAAGCCAACGCTCAACTAACCGACCTGGCTGTGCGAGACGGTCTGACCGGTCTGTACAACCGCCGTCACTTCGACGCGCGTCTCCAGCACGAGTGGCGCCGCGCGGCCCGTCACCGCAAACCACTTGCGGTATTACTGATCGACATCGATTTCTTCAAAAGCGTCAACGACCGCTTCGGCCACCAGCGCGGCGACGAATGCCTGCGCAATGTCGCCGGCGTCCTGGACGGCCGCCCCCGCCGGAGCTACGACGTTGTCGCACGTTACGGCGGCGAAGAATTCATCGTTCTGCTTCCCGAATCCGACCTGTCAGGCGCAACCATGATCGCCAACCTGCTGCGGCAGAATGTCGAAGCCCGCGCCCTCGAAAAAGACCCCGAAACCGGCAGAGCCACTACCGTCAGCATCGGTGTAGCCTGCCAGGTGCCACCCGCTCCGCTCGGCTGGGAAGCGTTGGTCGCTGAAGCCGACGCCGCGCTGTATCGCGCCAAACGAAATGGCAGGAACCGCGTAGAGGTGGCCACCGAACTCGTCGGGGTCTGAATTCCCCCGGGCAGGCATCGCTCCCGTCGGTCCCTGTACTTCTCGCCTTTTCCTGGTGTAGACTTGAAAGACACGGTAGAGGTCTCCGGTTTCCATTCGGACGTGCCTACCACTCCCCCGCAGTCCGGCAGGCTTTTTCAGGCGGATAGCAGTGTTTTGTGGGAGTTTATCGCGACATCAAGTTTTGTTTTGGAGTGCAGTCATGGCAAACGTATGTGATCTTTGCGGCAAAGGGCCGCAGTTCGGCAACAACATCTCCCACGCGCACAACGTCACACGTCGTCGCTGGAACCCGAATCTTCAAACAGTCAAGGCACTGGCCAACGGCGTTTCCAAGCGCATGAAGGTCTGCACTGGCTGCATCAAGAACGGCAAAATCGTCAAAGGTTAGTTTCGAATACTGAAAATACCGCGACAGCAACCTTGTGGATTGCTGTCGCTTTGACGTACTTGCTAACCAAGAATTTACGCAAAAGCCCAGACCTCGGTCTGGGCTTTTGTTTTATCTCGCCTGCAAACAGACTTACTTTTCGTCGAACTTCAGCGAAGCCGAGTTGATGCAGTAGCGCTGTCCGGTAGGATTCGGGCCATCCGGAAAGATGTGCCCCAGGTGCGCGCCGCAAGTGCCGCAAGTAGCCTCAACCCGCCGCATCCCGAAGCTGCGGTCCTCGTGCTCATCCACGGCATCTGCGGAAACGGGCTCATAAAAACTCGGCCAGCCGCTTCCTGAATCGAACTTCGCATCCGACTTGAACAGCGGCGCATTGCAAGCGCCGCAGTGATACAAACCATCCGAATGGTTGTTCACCAGCGCGCCCGTGAAAGGACGCTCGGTCCCCTTCTCGCGCATGATGTGGTATTGCTCGGGCGTAAGTTCCGCGCGCCACTCCGCGTCAGTCTTTTCAATCTTTTTTCTGGTGCTGCCTGCTCCGTCGTTCAACGGGCCGGCTGTAGATGTAGAAAACATAGGGTGTTTCTCCTATCCATTAGATGCACCCATTCGGCAGTCGGATTACGTGCCCCTGACAGCACTGTGCACCGCCAGCAAGGTTTCCAGAACTCCCTTTAACTTGTTCAGATGCAGTGCGTTGGCTCCGTCCGACTTTGCCTCAGCCGGGTTGTCGTGGACCTCCAGAAACACCCCGTCGATCCCCGCCGCCACCGCCGCCCGCGCCAGCACGGGAATGAACTCAGGTTGCCCTCCGCTCACGCCCTTCCCCGCACTGGGCGTTTGCACCGAGTGGGTACCATCGAACACCACCGGCGCAAACTCGCGCATAATCGGCAGTCCGCGCATGTCGACGACCAGGTTGTTATACCCGAAGCTCGCACCACGCTCGGTCAGCGAAACCCGCTCATTGCCGCCTTCCCGAATCTTTTCAACTGCATGCCGCATGTCTCCGGGAGCGACAAACTGCCCTTTCTTCACATTGATCGCCCGTCCTGTCCCGGCTGCCGCAACCAGCAAATCTGTCTGTCGGCAGAGAAAGGCGGGAATCTGTAGCACCGCCTCGGCATCTCCCAGCGCATCCGACGCCTCCACCGCCTGCTGCGGCGTATGGATGTCGGTGAGCACCGGCACCCCGTTGTCGCGCCCGATCGCCGCGAGGATGCGGCAACCCTCCGCCAACCCCGGCCCCCGGAAACTGTGGATCGACGTCCGGTTCGCCTTGTCGTAGCTCGCCTTGAAAATATAGGGGACGCCGAGGTCGGAGGTGATTCGCTGGATAGCGTCAGCCAGACCGCGTGCATGACTCTCGCTTTCAATCACGCATGGGCCGGCAATCAAAAACAGCTTCGCGCCGCCTGCCACGACACTTCCGATGTTGAACTGATGCGTATGGCTCACGTTGTCTATTGGAGCATAAGGGGTCACTGCGCACCACTGACGGTTGTCAGGCTTCCGTCCGGTCGAAGCAGGAAGGTTGTCGCGCCCCGGCGGTCCGTCCGAATCGTCTTGACGTGCGCTTCTTCCAGGCGCTGCAGTACTTCATACCGGGGATGGCCGAACGTATTCCGCCGCCCGTCACTGATCACTGCTGCCTGCGGCAAAACAGCGGCCAGAAACTCAGGATTGGTGGATGTCTTGCTCCCGTGATGCCCGACCTTCAACAACGTCACCGGCGCAACCCGCCCGTTCGCCAGCATGATGTCTTCGCTGCGGCGCTCGGCGTCCCCTTCAAGCAGCACGCTGGCCTTGCCGAAGTCGAACCGCAACACCAGCGAGTCGTCGTTTGCCGGCGTCTTGAAGTTTGCATACCCCATCTCAGGCGAGAGGACAGTGGCTTGCGTTCCGCCCCAGGCAAAATTTTCGCCTGCATGAAAGTGCCGCACAGTAACCCCGAGACTCGCCGCTTCAGCCAGCAGATTCTTGTAGTCCGCAGACTCAGCAGGGTCGATGCTCACCCAAAGCTCGCGCGGATGAAAGTCGCGCAGTATCGCCGGCATTCCTCCCATGTGATCGCTGTGGGCATGCGTCAGCAGAACCACATCGAGCCGTCGCAGTCGACGCGACCACAGATAAGGTGCCACCACTTCTTGACCAACATCCCAGCGATCGGCGCTCGCCGCCTGTCCAACCGGACCGCCGGCATCGACCAGCAACGTATGTCCATCGGGTGAAACCACCAGCAGCGAATCGCCTTGCCCCACGTCGAGGGCCGTCACTTCGAGCGCTCCGGAATGCAGCAGCGGACGCTCCGGCCAAAGTGTGGCCAGCGGTACGGCGGCAATCGCCACGACTCCTGCCGCAACCACCCATCGACTGCGTCGTCTCACCGCCCAGCAACCGCCAGCGAGGCAGACAACGGCCAACGCAATCATACCTATTGCAGGCGCAGGAACCCGCGTGTCGGCAAAGCGCATCCGGCTCAGATGCGCAATCGCCCAGCTCACAGCATGCAGCACCAGCGCCGTCGCAGCGGCAGGCAGAGCCGCAAGCCATGCGCTTACCAGCGAGGCACAGAATGTCACCACAGCCAGCGGCGCAAGCAGACCGACCAGCGGGATCGCCAGCAGGTTCGCCGGCAGCGCAAATGGCGTTGCGCGATGGAAGTAAACCGCCATCGGCAACGCCATGCAGGCTTCAATCACCACGCTCACCAGCGCAAGCTCCGCAGCCCGCAGCAAAGCTCTGACACAGAGCGCCGGCAGAAGTCGGCACCACGAAGCAAACAGTCTCGGAGCGCAACCCACCAGCGCATTGCCGAACAGCCGCAGCATCACGCGCATCTGCGCCAGCTTTGGCGGCAGCCTCGCATCCAGCCACACAGCGTCGAGGTCGCGAGCAGCTCGCAGACGATGCAACAAGAGACGTTCCGACAACGGCATTGCCAGCCCTCCGACAGCGACCAGCACCAGGAACGTCATCTGGAAACTCGCCTCGCCGAGCGCACGCGGATCGACCGCCAGCACAGCCAGCGCCGCGGCTCCGAGCGCCTGCAACACGCTGACGTTCCGCCCAATCCACCGCGCCACCAGGAACACCGCCGTCATCAGCAACGCTCTCTGTACCGGAACGCCAAAGCCCGTCAGGACAGCGTAGGAAGCTGTCATCGCCAGCGTGATCAACGTAGCGAGACCATGCGAAGCGCGCGCGCGCCGCAGCGCCCAGAACAGCATCCCCGCCAGCAACGCAACGTGCATGCCTGAGACGACGAACAGGTGGAATGATCCCGTCCGCTCGAACCCAACTCGCAGCTCGTGCCGCAGGCCTGAGCGGTCGCCAAACAGCATCGCGGCGAGCATGGCGGTGTCGTTCGGCGTCAGCCGGGCGGCTTGAGGCAACGACATGTTGGCGGCGGACGCCGCAAATTCGCTGAGGCGCGCGGAGGCCCAGCTCTGCGCCGCGTACGCTCGACAACGCAGGCTGCGCGCAGCGCCGTTGACCTTCTGCACCCGGGCCGCCTTCACGCTCGCCTGCACCGAAATACCCTGACTCAGCAGCTCGTCTGCATACGACCACGCACCAGCATCGCGATACCGCTCCGGCTCACGAAGGCGTAACGGAATCTCCAGCACATCGCCACAAGCCAGCTCAGACGCACCGTCCAGGATCGTCAGACGAACCCCACCTTGCACCCTCCGCATCACATCCACGTCGGGGGTAATCCACTCGACCTCCTCAACCTCCAGGTCGACCGACTGCGCAGTCGTAGAGCCTTCGCTCTCCCACGCGCCAGGCTCTGAAGGAGCGGCTTCACCCATGGAGTGCGCGCTCGGCGCCGTCGCAGGAAGCATCCGCACCCGCACCACTCGCCCACGCACCGTGCGGCTCAACCCGTCCGCATATTGGAGCAACTCCTTCTGCGGATCGGGCGACGGCTGCATCTGTGCACACCAGCACCCAACCACGGCCCACAACGCCAGAATCGGCACAGCAGCGATGCCCGGCGCCTTACGCATCGCGATAAGTGAGAGCAGCAAAAGCAGAGCGACGGCGATCAACATCACCGCCGCGAACTGCCACTGCCTCGCAAGCAATTCACCGCACGCAAATGCGAGGGCCGCAGCCAACAGCGGCGTGCGCCGGAGGCGGAGTGCCTCGACCGGCGCAGTGTCGTCCATCCAGAATTTGGCAGCACCAACAGCCCGCATGAGGAGCGCTACCCGCGTGTGTTCCGAACGAACCTAGTGTGTCACGTCTCGCGGATAAGCGTCACGACAGTTTCGATATGAAACGTCTGCGGAAAGAGATCGATGAGTTGGACTCCGGCGATTTTGTAGCGCTCCGCTTGCAGCGCTCGCAGGTCGCGAGCGAGTGTCGTCGGATCGCACGACACGTACACGATTTGTGGCGCGGCGATGCGTCCAAGCAGGGCGCAGACTTCGAGGCCTGCACCTGCGCGCGGCGGATCCAGTACGATCAGTTCCGGCCGTTCTCGTTGGATGATGGCCTTTTGCAGGAAGCCCAGCGTTGTTTCAGCGACAGCGCGATGTTGGGGGCCAAATTTTTTGAATGCCGCCGCGAGGTCGACAGAGGCGATGGGACTCGCTTCGACCGCGGTGACGTGGGCAAAGTTGCGGACCAGGACGCGGGAAAAGAGGCCAACTCCGGCGAAGAGGTCCCATGCAATGTTACCGCTGCGGGGCCTAAACGAAGAGTCGCGCGTTACGAGATTGACGAGGGCATCGATGAGGAAACGGTTGACCTGAAAGAAGGCGCCGCGAGTGACCCAGTAAGTTTCGTCGCCCACCGTATAGTTCAGCCCCGATGCTCCGTGGGTGGCGAGGGTCCGGCCGGTGGGGCCGGTGCGGGAGTCGAAGGCCTCGGCAGCGGCTCCGGCGATTTGGGGAACGCGCCGTTGGAGCGTGTTGAGGAAGCGAGTGAAGCTGCCTTGCGGGACCTTGGTGCGTGGCGCAACGAAGAACGTCAGTTGGGTGCGGGCAAGGTCCTGGCTCGTGAAGATTTCGAGTTCGGCGGTGGAGTTGAGCCAGTGCGCGGCGTCCTTGTCTGTGTTACGGAGAGATAACAGAGTTTCGACCGTAGGGATGAGGTTGGGTACGCTGATCGGACAGGTGACGATGGGAAGGAAGTCAGTGGTGGCGCGACGATTGTAGCCAAAACGAAGTGTGTCCTCGACTTGCTCAATGCGCAGCCGGATGCGGTTGCGATACGCAAAGGGGCCGGCAGTTGGAAGCGCCGCACCCAAGGCACGAGGAGCGACGCAGTACATCAATCGAGGCAGAGACGCGAGTCCAGCTTGCTCCATGATGCGTTTCAAGATCGTGCCCTTCATTCGAACTTGGGCACCGTCGTTAATGTGCTGGTACTGACAACCGCCGCAAGCGCCGAAGTGCGGGCACTGCGGAACGACGCGGTCAGGGGCCGGTTCCAGCACGTGAAGCGGTTGGTTTTCCTGAACTCCCACAAGTTCGGTGGGAACCACGAAGGGGAGTGTGAGGTCAGGATCACTGGTCGTGAAACTGCCGCCGTAAAGGGGCAACTCGATGCGGACTTGCCGACCGTCGCTCATTCGCCGTGTCCCATGTAGAACAAGCTGAGGCGAGGAAGATGGCGCGACGCCATCAAACGCTTCAGCAAAAACTGTTGCTGCACCTGGCGGATCTGAACGGCCTGCATCTTGCCGCGATAGGGTGCGAGTTCGCGGTCAGCTTGCGCGCGTAGAGCGACAAGTTCTTCTTCTGATGTTGCATTCAGTAACGACGCAAATAGCTTCTCTTCGAGAACCGTGAGCGTGCGATCCAGATCGTCGAGCGGAATCGGAGCTTCGCGCATGGTGATTGCAAGCTCTCCAAGGCGGCGCGCGGTTTCGTCTACTGTAGCTGCGGCCGCTTCTGGAACAGAGGCTGCTCGCACCGCCTTCGCATTGGCACTCAGAAACTGTGCAACGCGCTCGGCTTCAAAGCCGCTCTCGTGTTCGCGGGGGACAGGCTTCGCCATGCCGGTTGCGGCTTCCTGCATCTCTTCCGTTGCCTGCATCACAGCCTGAGCGCACCACGCCAGACCGTTCACCTTGCGCGTCCGCGTTTTGGAAACTGCGAGCTTGGCATCATGTTTATCGAACGCATCGTCAATCCCGCGCAGTACAGCCTCAAGCGGAACACCTGCCTCGCGCCAGGTTTCAATCAACGCCCAGTCGAGAGTCGAGAGCATCAGGATCGACCCGCGGCGCTGCTGAAAGCGGGATTCGATCTCGGAAAAGTATTCGAAGTAGTTCATAGGTTCCAGGGCTCAGGGCCCAGGGTCCAGAAGGCGCAGAGCATATAGCTTTCTGGACCCTGGGCCCTGGAACCTCATCTTCTGCGATGCCGGTCCTGGTTGCGTTCCCAGATGAGGCGCAGACCGTTGAGCGTCAGCATTTCATCGACCTGACCAATGTGCTTGCAACCGCCGGCGATGAGCTTGGCGAGGCCACCCGTCGCAATCGTCTTTGTCTCCGGGCCGAGTTCGTTGATCAGGCCTTCGAGGATGCCGTCCACCAGGCCAATGTAGCCGTAGTAGAGCCCGAT
>Ga0157374_10005835_pt1 | contig 10404 bp, 8 predicted proteins | sample M25metaG_FD_115308 | JGI IMG/M metagenome (GOLD analysis project Ga0157374, IMG submission 115308) | Miscanthus rhizosphere microbial communities from Kellogg Biological Station, Michigan, USA - M2-5 metaG | ecosystem: Host-associated > Plants > Roots > Rhizosphere > Soil | place: USA: Michigan... | reverse complement strand
TCCGCTACCTTGTCAACAGGTATCCCAAGGAATTGTTTCCGAGATTCGTCGAGCGCCTTCTCGCCAGCGAGCCGTCCACCGCGGCCCTGGTCGAAATTTACGGCAACGAATTCGCCGACATGGCAGAATTCGAAAAGCGCTTCCGTCGTTTTACCCGCTGATGAAAACCAAAATCGCCCGCAAAAGTGCCAGCGTCTATGCCGTCGTCGGCTCGGATGAGAGCGCGGTCAAAACGGCCGCGAGCAAGCTGGCAGCCAAACTCGCGCCGGCCGATGCGGGCGATTTCGGAGTCGAAACGATCGATGGTTGTGCCGACAATGCCGACCAGGCCGCGGCCCGGATTCACGCCACGATCGAGGCGTTGCAAACGCTCCCATTTTTCGGCGGCGGCAAACTCGTCTGGCTGAAAAACGTTAACTTTCTCGCCGACAACAAACTCGGCGGCGCGGCCGCCGTGCATGAAGCGCTCGAGGAATTGCGCGCCGTTCTGGAGAGCGATTTCGGCGGCGAAGTGAAATTTCTCCTCAGCGCCCCGGAAGTGGACAAGCGGCGCTCCTTCTACAAAGCGCTCGCGAAGCAGGCCGAGCTCCAGGTCTTCGACAAGCTCGACTCCAGCCGTAGCGGCTGGGAGGAAGAAGCGACCGATCTCGTTCAATCGTTAGGCAAGAAGCGCCAGTTGCGCTTTGCAGGGGAGGCGCTCGATCTTTTCGTGCTTCTCACTGGCGGCGACACCCGCACCATCAACAACGAACTCGAAAAGCTCGATCTCTTCCTGGGTCCGGCGGAGCGGCAAGTCACCCTGGAAGAGGTTCGCACGCTCGTTCCGATTTCGCGTACCGGCGTTGTTTTCGAGCTCGGCAACGCCCTTGCCGCGCGACGTCTTGAGCGCGCGCTCGCCCTCGTCAGGCGGCTGCTCGATCAGGGGGAAAAGGCCATCGGCATCCTGCTCGTCGCGGTCATCCCGACGGTGCGAAATTTACTCCTCGCCAAGGACCTGATGCGGCGCCACAACCTGCCGCGTCCAAGCGCGCCTTTCTCGTTTATTTCGACCCTCAACCGTCTCCCGGCCGCCGCGACCGCCCATCTCCCGCGCAAGAAAGACGGCTCCATCAACGGTTATGCGCTCGGGATCGCAGCCATGCAGGCGCATGGCTTCGAAGTGGAACAACTGATCGCCGGCCTCGAGGCCTGCTTGCAGGCGAACCTCCAGATTGTCACCAGCCAACTCGATCACGAGCTGATCCTCAATCAGGTGGTCGTGAAGTTGCTGGCCCCCGTGCAGAAGCCGTAGACGTTTCTGCGCAGTCTATAACCCGTCCACTTGTTTGCGCGCGGTCGGTCCGACCCAGGGAATGTCCCAGCGCACGCCGCTGAAGGCTTTCAGGATCGCGATGATGAGAACGACGAGAAAACCGATATTTACTGCCGCCCAGATGAGCCAGAGGAGAAAGGCAAACAACCAGCCAATCGCGGGGATGCTGGCCAAAATTCCGTAAACAATGCGCCAGGCGATCCCAAAGAGGAGCCAGGCCGCGCCAAAAATGATCGACTGCATCGCATAAAAACGCACAAAGGCATCTCGCTTTTCCAAGAGGTAGAAAACGATGCCGCCGATGAGCGGGAAACAGGCCAGCGCCGCGGCGACGTTGGATGGCAGGTCGGTGGAAGTAGGGCGCGCCGTCCCCTCGGGATCGGGAACGGGCGGAGGCGGTGGTGCGACAGGATCGGCTGGATCAGGCATGCTTCAATTTAACACGAATTCGGCGCGGCGGAGCAAGCTTTGCTTGGCGCCCGATTTCGCTTACGCAAAGGGCGGACCGGATGTTATCGTGCGCACACGAAAAACCTATTTATGAAGAAATCGTTAGGCGCTTTTACCCTCATCGAGCTGCTCGTTGTCATCGCCGTCATCGCGATCCTGATCTCAATCGCGTTGCCGGTCTTCAGCAGCGTGCAGGAAAAGGCGCGAATCACGCAGGACCTCAACAATCTCCGCCAGCTTGGCATCGCTACGCAGACATATGTCAACGACCATGACGGGGTCCTCTTTACCGCCAATAGTATCTGGATGACACAATTGCATCCGAAGTATCTGCCGAACTGGAAGGTTTTTCAGTCGCCCTTCGATTCGCGCGCCGCGCAAGAGAGTGATACCGCCGCGCCGGTGAGCTACGGACTGAATGGAAATCCAATCAATGGAAACACCAGCATTGCTGGACTTTCGACCGACAAGATCGTTCGGCCTACCGCTTTCATCCTCATCGCGCCGGCGCCGATTAGAGGTACTTCGGTGAGCTTTGCCGGCACTCCCGCAGCGGCTGTGACCGAATATAAGGGTGGGAGCGCGACAGGGGGCACACAGAACAAACGAACTCGGATTAATGCGCTTTTCGCCGACCTCCACGTTGGCACGCTCACCTGGACGGATTTCAAGCTCGACCAGGACACAGCGAATACCCAAGGGGACGCGAATTACCGGTGGGATCCGGCCGGTCACGGCGTTACGCCGTGAAATCTGTCGAAGTCCGCGTCGGCCAGCATTCCTACGAAGTGCTGATCGGCCCAGGATTGCTCGAAAACATTGGTCTGCTCGTTCGGGGAAGATTGCAGGGTCCGCGCTGTGCGATTCTGGCGGACGAAAATGTCGCGCCGCTTTTCGGAGAAAGAGTGCGCGAGAGCCTGCGACGATCCGGTTTTAGCACGGAGTTGCTCACCGTCGCGCCGGGGGAAGAGGCGAAGTCGATGGCGCAGGCCGCGGCCCTTTGCGAAAAGCTGAGCGCGGCCGGGCTTGATCGCTCTTCGTTCCTGGTTTCGTTAGGCGGAGGCGTGGTCGGAGACCTGGCCGGTTTTGTCGCCGCCATCTACCACCGCGGCATCCCTTATGTATCGATCCCGACCACCCTCCTCGCACAGGTCGATAGTTGTATCGGCGGGAAGACGGGAGTGAACTCCAGCGCAGGCAAGAATCTCATCGGCAGTTTCCATTATCCCGCGCTCGTGGTCGCGGATACGGAGACGTTGCGCTCCTTGCCGGAACGAATCTGGCACGAAGGTTTCGCGGAGGCGATCAAACATGGGATCATTCGCGACGCGGAGCTTTTCGATTCGCTCGGGGCGGTGGAGCGCGAACATCCCGAAGCGTTCGTCGAGCGGAACATCGCGATCAAGGCGGCCATCGTGGCCGCAGACGAGCGCGAGCGTAACGACGTCCGCTCGCTCTTGAATTTTGGCCACACCATCGGCCACGCGATCGAATACGCCGCCGGCTACGGCAACATGTTGCACGGCGAAGCGATCAGTCTGGGGATCCTGGCGGCTGCGCAGATCTCGGTGCGGCGCGCCGGCCTTTCGTTAGGCGAGGCGGAGCGCATCCGGGCTGCCCTCCAGGCACATGATCTTCCGGTGGTGTTGCCGGCGGATTTTCCGCGCGACAAGATCCTCGCCGCGCTTCCGCGCGACAAAAAATTCGAGAATGGCCGGGTGCGCTTCGTCGTCGCGCACGAGATCGGTCGTGCCAGCGTCGCGGATAACGTGACCATGGAGGATCTCCGGGGCGCGGTCGCAGAATTGTAGCCGGGGCGCTGATCCCAGTGGGGATCCGCGGTTGGAAGTGACGGTTCTGGTTACAAGAGAGCGCCGACTTTAGTTGCGAGGTCCCGCGGTCGTCGCGGCCACCCCGTCGGTGACAAGTCATCACCTTGCCCTTTTGAAATAAGCCAGCAGACCATCGACCACGCTATCCACATACTCGCGGTAAATGCTCGGCTTGCGGCGTCCCGCCACCAACCGCTCGCCTTCATAATCCCCCGCTTTCACCCGCACGAAGACGACGCGGCTGTTCATCACGTAAGGCTCCAGGTAAATCGTGGGGCAACGATAAAGCCGCGTCGCCATCAGGTTGCGCGCATAAACGTATCCGCTCGCGCCCGCAGCGATTGCGTTCCCGGTCTTGTATCGATACGGCGGCAGGCCGGTCTTTTTCGCCATCATGTGAGCGAGCGTTTCGGCAAGCGCGAGTTCTTCGGGAAACGCGCCGCTCAAGAGCTTCTGCAGCATTTCGAAACGCTCATCATCGAGTTCGAGTTCGGCCGGCAAGTAGGCGCCGTTAACGAGAAGGTGAAGGTGATTTTTCCGTACCAACGTCGGGTGTTGCGGGTCGCCCCAGGGCTCGGCGTTGAAATGAAGGCAAAGGACGAGGTCGGGTTGCAGCCGGTAGTTGATCAGGCTGGCGCGGCGCCTGATTTCGCTGTTCCGATAAAAAAGCTCTTCCCGTTGCCAGGCGACGGTGTGCTCCTTTTCCGGATCGGCCGGGCCGTCGAAATCCTCACGCGGATCGGTGATCCCGGACCGCTCCAGAAATTGCCGGGCGATCGCTTCAAAATCCGAGGGGCGATATGGCGTGAGCGGCTCTGCCTCGTCCCGTACCAGCGAGACCCTCGCGCCCAACGACTGGAGACGCGCGGCGAGGAGCTGGGCCACGCGCAGCGTCATGTCGCCTTCCTGCACCGGTTGGTTGTCGCCGATCTTGAACCAGCGCTCCTCCATTTGCGCCCACGCACCGCCGAGGTGCCCGGGATCGAGCGCGATGTGGAAACCGGCGAGCGGACGCGTTCCCGGGGTCGCGGCAAGAGCCGCCGGATCGCTCCACCAATGGGTCAACGGCAGGCGCTCGGCATCGCTCTTCGCGAAATGCAGAACAAAGCGATTCTGCTTTCCGCTTTCGGTCAGAATCCGGACCGCGTCCGGCTCGATCCGAAACAGGTCGGGATTGTATCCCGGGGCGCAGTAGACATCGTTGAGCAGGTGCACGAACTCGTCGTGTGTGATGGTGGCCTGATACTTCTCGAGTTCGCTCCAATCCGGTTTGCGTCCGAGCGTGCTCAGGTTGCCTGAGAATTCGTTAGGCGGCTCCTCCTCCAAAGCACGCGCTCCCGCAGCGAGCAGAACGAGCCCGGCGACAACAGAGATGAGGCTGCGGGCAAACATCAGCTTGGGATTTTTGAGTTTAATACGATGATCCGCGGATGCTCACGATTCTTTTCCTCGGCGATGTCGTGGGTGAGCCAGGGCGCAACGCGATCATTGCGCGCTTGCCGGAGTTGAAGCGGGTGCACGCAGTTGATTTTATCATCGCCAACGGCGAGAACGCCGCCGCCGGGCGCGGCATCACCCCGAAGATCACGATCGATCTCCTCCGCGCCGGGGTTTCGGTCGTTACCAGCGGTGACCATATCTGGGACCGAAAGGAGATCCTGCCCTATATTGAGACGGAACCGCGTCTCCTGCGCCCCCTCAATTATCCGCCGGGCGCGCCGGGCGCGGGCACCGTCGTGCTCGAGACCGCCAAGGGAAAAGTAGGCGTGATCAATGTGCAGGCGCGCACCTTTATGCAGCCGATCCTGGAAAATCCTTTCCCCATGCTCGACGCGGCGGTGACGGAAATGCGCGCCGAGACTCCGGTCATCGTAATCGACGCGCATGGTGAAACGACGAGCGAAAAGATCGCGCTCGGCCGTTATCTTGACGGCCGGGTCTCGGCTGTTTTGGGCACGCATACGCATGTGCAGACGGCGGATGAACAGATTTTTGAGAAGGGAACGGCTTTTATTTGCGATGCCGGGATGTGCGGGCCGGTCCATTCGATTCTTGGCCGGGAGATCGGGCCGATTGTGGGGCGTTTCATTTCCAATCTTCCCGCGCCCTTTCCGGTGGCGCAGGGCGAGGCGCGTCTGCGCGGAGTGGTCGTCGAGGTGGAGGAAACGACGGGCCGTGCCCTCAAGATCACGCGCATCGATGAACCGGGCACGCCCGCGCAGACCTCGCCGGCATAATTTGCCATTTGGCAGCAGCTTGCACTTGCGGGACGAAATTGTTGCGACCAAACTCCCGGCCTGCCCGATTTTATTAGAAAACGCAACCACGCCATGAAAATTCTCAACCGCCTCCTCGCCGCCGCGCTTTTTTCGCTCTTTCTATTGCCCACGATGGCGTGGGCCGATGCGAAGTCCGATGCCTACCAGTTTGGCAAAGAGGGCATCGAAGCCGCCAAGAAAAAGCAGTGGGACAAAGCGATTGATCTTTTCCAAAAGGCGGTCAAGGCCGACCCGAAAGAGGCGAACAATTACAACAACCTCGGTCTGGCCTATAAGGGCGCGGGCAAGATGGATGAAGCGGTTAAAGCCTTCGGCGGCGCGATCGAAGCAGAGCCGAAAAATTCCGCCGGCTACGTCAATCGCGGGGTGGTCTACACGTCGCAGCAGAAAAACACGGAGGCCATCGCCGACTTCAGCAAGGCCATCGAGCTCAATCCAGACAGTGTTTCCAGTTACCGCTTTCGCGCCTTCACTTACCTGCAGATGAAGGAGTACCAGAAGGCGATTGAAGACTACAACGTCGTCCTGAAAGAGAAGAACGACCCCGCCATCCTCGATCGGCGCGCCTTCGCGTATTGGAATATAAAGGAGTACGACAAGGCGATCGCAGATTTCAGTACCATCATCAAAGACAAGCCGAAAGAAAAGGAAGCGTATCTCGATCGCAGTTACGTCTATGAGTTGAAGGGCGACCACGACAACGGGATCGCCGACTGCGACAAAGTATTGAGCCTGGACCCCAAGAACGACGATGCGATCAACCGCAAAGCCCGGCTTGAGTATCAGAAGAAGCAGGCCAACGCCACGCCCACACCGGTCCCGACGGTGCGGCCCCGCCGGCACATGCCGGACGAGCCGACTCCGACGCCGCATGGCAAGGGTTAGGCGCAACCAAGGCGCTGCTCTCGGTTCTTTGACCCTCCAGCTCACGGGGCCATCGACCCCACGCTACAGCTGCGCCTTCTCCACGTCCGACGGGTCGTCGAGGATGATCCATTTGACGATCGAGAGCGGCAGGCTGCCGTGCTTGATCAGCTCGTCATGGAATTGACCTAGGCGGAAATCTTCTCCCATCTTGTCGCGATACCGGCCTAACAAATCCATGATCTGCCATTTGCCGACGATATAGCTGATCTTTTGTGTCGGACTGGAGGCGGCGCCGGCCGCTTCGCCTTCCGCCGCCTCATGATCGAGTCCGCCCGCTTCCATGAAGTATTTTACCGCCTGCTCGAACGTCCACTTGCCGGTGTGCAGATTTACGTCCACTCCAATCCGGGCCGATCGATAACGGGCCAGCCGCAACACCTGACCCTGCGAGGCGGAGTTGAGCGGGTAGAGGCCTGCGCGCATCAACATCTCCTCGCCGTAGAGTGCCCAGCCCTCGATGAAAAGATTGTTGTCATGTTGCCGACGAATTTCGTCCGTCAGATGATTGGCGATTGAAAGCTGCATGAAATGCCCGGGAATTCCCTCGTGCCCGAGAATCGGGCGCGGATCTTCAATCGCAGCGCGGATATAAAAGTTTTTCGAGTCGCGGCTATAAGTCGGGATGAAATAAAATCCGGTCGGATCCTTGTCGTAAACTCCCGGTGGATTCATGAAGCCGCCGGGACTGGTCGGCTTGAAAGCTTCCGGGAGCTGTCGGATTTCAAACTTGCCGAGATAATCCGGCACCGTCACGAGCCGATGTTCCTTCAGAAACTGGATCATCTCCGCTTCGCGGCTTTGATACGCCTTTAGGAACGACGCCTGATCGGGCGGGATGTTTTTGCTCCGGGACGGATCGGGATCGGCCAGAGACGGGTCGGGCAGCCAGGCCTCGAGCGCGCGATAATGTGCCAGCTCGACGCGTCCGATCATTTCCACCTCAGAAGCGTTGAGCGGGACGAGCAGAACGTGGTGGAGATAGTAGTTGTAATTGTCCACGCCCATCGGCGCGAAATCGACCATCGACGGCAACCCTTTCTCGAGATGATCGGCAAAGGCATGCAAAGCCACCAGCGCTGCGTCGCGCGCCTTGACCAGCTCTTCATTTTCGTTAGGCGAAAGGCCGGGTGCGAGGGTCATGAGGCTGTCCTTGAAGAGCGGATCCATCGCGCGCGCAGAGGCAATCGCGAGCTGGGCGAAGAGCTTGACCGGTTGCTGCAGATTTTTTTCGCCCTGCTCGAGCATGGCTGGCATCGCCTGGAGGCGCTTCGTCGCAGAGCGGGCCCGCTTCTGCGGCGTGTCGTATTCCTTTTTCAGGAGCGAGAAGATCGCGTTACTGCATTCGTCGACGTAAGTCTGCGGGTCGCGGCTGGTCGAGTGCCAGACGCGATCGTCGAAGGCGGCGCTCTCAAGCTGGGCGCGGAAGAGCATCCAGTCGATCCGCTCGTCCTTCGGCCAGTTGGAGGTTTGCATCGCGTTCACCTTCTCGAGCACGGTGCGGATGTATTGCGCGCGCGCCGTGATTTTATCGGGCGCATAATCGGTCAGGCGATCATCCCAGGTGTGAAGTCCGGCGCCGCTGCTACCGACCGGGAACTCGAGGTTGCGCCAGTCGTAATAATCATCCGCCAGCTTGTGCAGGGTCATCGCTTCGGCGCGGCCCTGCAGACTCAGGTCCGGTTTCGCGAGCAGCGTTTTGTTTGAAATATCGGGTTTTCTTTCGATTGGTGTCTGCGCGTTTGCCGCCAGAACTCCCATCAACACTATCACGCCGCCGAAAAGCTTTTTTTTCACAGCGCGAAGCGTACGCGGTGACTGTCCCCAGGCAAAGTGCAAAGGGGCTAGAGCGAGACTCCGTCGAGCTTGGCGAAGGATATGAATCCAAGACGGTACGCCACCGCGCCCTTCGGAGTCTCGCTCTACCGAGGGTGTCGGCTGCTGCCGCGTCCTACGGATTCTGGCGCACCAGTTCCTCTGCGGTCGTGAACTTTGGTTCGATGTCGATCGGGATATTTCCCATTTTGTCGAGCGCCCGTTGCACTTCCGGCCTAACGATCCCGAGCCGGGCGGTCAGCGCTTTCGCTTTCTCGTAACTGCCTTCCGCCTGCAAGGTCATGATTTCTCGGGTCAGGCCTTCCACGCCGGCTCTGATTTTCTCTGGATTGACCGCAAAGGTGCCGTCGGCGGCGACCGTGAAGGCGCCGTGATCGAGCAGGTAGTTGAATTGAACCGCCATCCCGAGCCCGTGGGCTTCGCTCGTGCCGAAGCGAATCGTGCGAAAGCTCGAGGCCAGATAAGTAGTGTAAAGCGGGCGCTCGAGGGACTTTGGCAGGACACCTTTGTCAATCATGTACTGAATAGCGAAAAGACCGGAGATGTCGGCCTTCGCTTCCTCCAGTGCGCTGTAGGCATCCTTCAAGGCCTGGCGCACGGTCGTTTTCTGGCCTCCGGTGGTGACATCGTGCGGGCCGAGGCCGTGCATGAGTTCGTGCACCACGATGTGAGTGAAAAAGGCTTCGAAAGAAAGATCCTTTTGATCGTTAGGGGAAAGAATCACCTGGGCAATCGGGACCAGGGTTTTGGCGAACTTCGCGTCCTGCACGTTCTTGAGCATGACGCGCTTCGAGCCTTTCTCGCGCGTCACCCGCTCGTCGTTAGGCAAATTGAAGGCGGCGGTCTGCACCCCATGATTGGCGTCGCCCGCGCAGAAGATTTCGTTCACCACCACCATCGGGGATAGAGCGCCGATCTTTGGGTTGCGATATCCTGTGTCGATCGGGAGATGGTTCTCGATGTCCTGAAGCTGGCCGGAGAATTTCTCCAGCTTCGCGCTCTCCGCCTCATCCTGGACAGTGATAAAAGCCTCGAAGGCGGCTTTGTAATTGAACCACTCATCCTCATACACTTCATAGGGTCCGATCGTCGGCTCAATCGCGCCGGTTAATTCCATCCAGGCCACGTCGCTCGGGTAATAGTCGTTGTTGAGGAAAGCGTCGGCGCGAGTGGTCAAAAATTTCTTCAAGGTCGGTTCCGTCGCGGAGGCGGCGGCATCGCGGAGAAGAGCGGCGGCGCGGGTCAGCTCACCTTCGTATTCGATATTGTAGGGGGTGAGAGTCAGTTTTCGATCGGCCTGGCGATGGACGACGGTGAAGAAACCCTTGGCGCGCTCCTGCTCCGCGGCGGGCAGTGACTTGATCCACGTTTCAATCTCCGCCTTGGTCGCATCCGCCGGATAAAAGCCGGCACCCTTGAGTTTCGGCGGCGCGCCGAGAACGAACGGCGCGTTGTGATCGAGGTTCGACCACGGGCCCTTGTTGAGCCGGAAATAATGCAGCCGCGCCCGGCCCTCCGCGCTTTCATCTCCGGCCAGGTCGAGCAGCATCGATGGGTTACCCGCCCAGGCTTGGCGAAGAAAAATGCCGTTGACGATCTGCGAAGCCTGGACCAATCGCGCCAGCACCTTGCGGTCGTTAGGCGAAAGCCTGGCGACGTCCGCCGTGATCTCGGTCGGCGCGAAGCGCGCCGCCATCTGCGCGAGTTTCGTCTGGTCGGGGGGTGGGGGGTCTGGGCGGCGGTCATGGCGGCGCTTGCGGCGAGAAGGGCG
>Ga0157374_10005834_pt1 | contig 10405 bp, 9 predicted proteins | sample M25metaG_FD_115308 | JGI IMG/M metagenome (GOLD analysis project Ga0157374, IMG submission 115308) | Miscanthus rhizosphere microbial communities from Kellogg Biological Station, Michigan, USA - M2-5 metaG | ecosystem: Host-associated > Plants > Roots > Rhizosphere > Soil | place: USA: Michigan... | reverse complement strand
GCTCGCCGTGAACAACCCGCGCAACAAAGAAGAGACGACGTTCGTGGACATCGTCGCTTGGGACAAGCTCGGCGAGACGTGCAACAAGTACCTGAAGAAGGGCTCGAACACGCTGGTCGAAGGTCGCCTGGTCATCCGCAGCTACGACGACAAGGACGGCAACAAGCGTAAGGCCACCGAAGTCGTGATCGACAACATGCAGATGCTCGGCTCGCGCCCCGACGGCGCCGGCAGCGGCGACTACGCCGGCGGCGGAAGCAGCAACTTCGGCGGCGGCTCCGCCCCCTCAGGCGGCGGCAACGACTTCCAAGACACGCTCGACGACGAGATCCCGTTCTGATGTTGACTCACCCTATTTGATCGGAAATCGACGGTTATTGTGAAATAGCTGCAAATGGTGAAATGCCGGCTGGAGCGCCGTAAACATTAGCGAAAAGCCTTGTTGTAGCAAGGCTTTTCTTGTTTGAGTTCCGCGATCGCTGCTAGAAGACGTGGGCCGGGATGGTCGGCATTTCACCGCACAGATCCATAAAGGGTCGAGCGAAACCGCTCGGGTCGGTCTCTTTTTCTTCTAGGCAAACTGGGCTAAGTCGAGCTTCGGAGATCTATTCCAGGGGGTCCTACTTGCCGGATCGGGACCGGTGCCTAGGGTTGGGGGGGTGACACTTCGGGCACCGGTGCGGGCGTTGGAGCCAGATTCAGAGGCGCTCCACAGCCCTCACACGACGAACGCCTGGAGGCTGGATCGTACTTGAACCGTCTCTTCCCGCAAGAGCAAGTAAAGATCTCGACCAGCTTCTTGACGTCTTTCCACAGGCTCTTTTCGTCGCCGGTAGATGGTGTTCGATGTGGATTTTCCCCACCGTGCGAGCCTAGGTTCAAAATGGAGTTATTTTGCAACTCACTTACAAGGCTTCTCAGATCAGCGTCAGCACTAAGGCGCTCGTCGAGCCCGAAGCGTTTACCGCCAGCAACAAGTGACTCAATCAGTTCACGACATGCATAGTCGGGCGGTTGGCGTAGCGTTACCTGTGCGCCGATTCCTTCGCCGACACGCAATGCCCATCGCTCTAGGTACGTACGGATGATGTTTGACGCGGATTGACCGTCATTGAGTTTCTGGTCAATTTCGGATTCGCTCGTTGGCGCGTCAGCGAAAATGGGGCCTGTATCCGGTGCGAACTTCTGAATCTGTCGAATGCGCCACCGGCTAGGGTCATCACCATTGATGCGGTCGCGAAGCTCACGAAAGAACTGCTCATCGTGTGTAAGAACGACTAGCTGCATATCGGCAAACTGCTGGAGAATCACCTTGGCAATCTGGCGACGATAGTCTGCATCATACGACGTAACCACGTCGTCAAGTACGGCGAACGGCAGGTCAGGATTGAACTTACGAATCAACGCAAGCCGTAAGCCCAAAGCCAGGGTGTTAATCTGCGAATCGGAAAGATAGGCACGTGGCTTTGCATCACTTGCATGCGGAAAATCGATAAGAAGTTCAAGCCCACGCGAATCCGCATTGGTTGTCGGCATAAGGCTCATTTTGATTCCAACCGGCACCGGTGCCATGGACTGAACTGCCGTATAGAACGATATCACTTCCGCCTCGACCGACCGTACCGCCTTAGCAACGAAGGCATAGGCTTCCGCGTCGATCACGCCCCTGGCTTTCGTAATGTCGCTGATGACTATCTCGCGACGTGCTCGAAGCAAAGCCCAGCGTTCGTACCGCTTCTTTAGTCCAGCGAGTTTGCGTGCACGGTCAAGCAAAGGAACGAACGTGGGGGTACTGGCCGCTGTTGATGCAAGTGATGCCTCTGCGGAAGCACGGCATAGGGCAAGCTCTTTTGCTACATCGCCCATACGGTCAATCGCACCGGCCAGGAGTTTTTGACGGCATGATGCCCAAGCCGTCTCAATGCTCGTCTTGTGGACACCGCAAAGGTCGGTGATTCGTGCAATGTCGGTATCCAGCGAGCCAACTCTTGATTCCCAAGAGCGTCTTGCTGAAGAGAACCTTATCTCGGCCTGGGTTAGTGTAGCGAGTTGCGTCCGCATTTCTTCAAGGTGAGCAACGACTGCCTCACGAGTTCCGTGAGGGGAGAGATCGAATCGCGTTCCACAGACTGGGCACTCAGTCGGATACTCTTCGGGTACTGCCTTTAGGAGTTCTATAGCCTGCGTTACGACGTGACGAGAAGATGCCTGTGCCGTTGACTTCGATGCCTCCTCAAAGGCGATCTTCGAAACCTCAAGTTCGGACAGGAGAAGTAGGGCGAGATAATTTCCTGATGCATCCTTCTCGAGAAAGGAGTCGATACGGGCGATAACGTCTTTGAATTGCTGTTGTCCTAGTGTGGAACGCTCGTTGGCTGCACGCTCCTCTAGTTGGGCAAACGTAGGATCGCTATCTTCGAGCGTTGCAAAGGTGAGCCCGTGAACAATGGTCGACATATTGAGCCACGCGAGCGCAGGAGCCAAGCTCCAAGAAGTCAACGCGTTGGAAGTTATCGCCTTCAGCTCTCGGTCGAGGCTTGGCTTGGCCTGATCGTGAGACTCGGCTTCTCGGCGTAGCTGAGATTCGATGGAGCGAATACCAGATTGCAAGATCGAAAGACGTTCGGCATTTATATATCGCGCTAGGTCGTCGTAGCGAGTTTTTGGAGTCGTATCATAGACGAGTTTGCGGAGGTCTGGCCCGCGAACGATGAAATCTACGAGAGATGCGCCTCCAAAATCGGTAAGCTCCGCTGGAATAGGAGAAGGGCCGTCTTTGGCTTCTCTTGCTCCCGTCCTCAGACTCCCTGATAAATCCATCAGCTTGAGTTCGACAAGTGATTTCAACGAAGCAGGGCTATGCGTGTTACGCAGCGGTTTGCGCCCGGAGTTCATCTCCGCGTCCCGAATACCAAGGCGCTCGAGAGTCGCGTCCGGATTCAAAAGAAACTCGAATGCGTCCGTTAGTGAACTCTTGCCATGGCCATTCGGCGCGTACAGCAGTATCGAACCGCCGACCTTATCTGGGAATGGAAAATCGCGCGAGCCCGGATACGCGCGGAACGCTTGTACGCGGAGTTGCTTGAGGCGAATCTTCACTGAGCGTCGATGCCCGCACGAAGTGCCTGAAGGGCTCCCTCGAAACTTGAGTGTTCTCCGAGAAGATGCTCGTCAAGAACTCTTGCGGTCTCAACAGAAACTCCAGCGCCCGGCAAACCAGCAGAAATTCGTGCGACTGCTGAGGCTACGTTCTCGATATCTCCCGAACTCGAAGTCGGCACTGGCACTGGCGTCGGCGCTTCGGTCGCAGACTCCGGCGATACGGCGACTGATGCCGATACGGAGACTGGTTTTGATACCGAGTCGGATTGCGTCGGATCGGGAGCCGGAACGTCAAAAAGGCCAGGTTGCTCACTCATGGGGAGAAAGAGCCCGCTTTATATGACGGCATCTGGTGGATCACCAAGGACCAAACCCTCCACGTGATCTATTCGCTCGCCACAACAAAAGCCCCCAGGGCAGGCCGATAGCCGACTACTCGCCCTTTAAGGCGGTAGGCCAGCTCTTCCAGGGACTCGCGGGTCCGGTCGGCATCTTCTGCAGCCCCCGAAAAGTTTGAGGCCTATGTCCGGTCTGGGATAGGGCGGGGTACTCACAAGTTCAGAGCGATATGTACCTTTCGGAACGCTCCGGTCGAGGTGCCACCCCCATATCGCTCTGCTACTTCGTTCCCCCCGAGGGGGCTTGACGGCTGTGGTATTCTAACCCCCTGGTCCGAAATCGGCCCTGGGCGCGGCATCGCAGTTGCCCCTTGGAGCATAAACCGTGGAATGTGGAACGACTCTCGATCCGCGCATCGACCAAGAACTCCTCGCCGTACATCAAGAAGCGACGAAGCTTATCCCCGCCCTTTTCGAGGGCATCCAAATGAAAATGAAGGGGAGTCTTCCGGACGATTGCGCCAGGGTCTGGCTCGCGTACCTTGCGGCTGAAGTTTATGGCAACGCCGATGCAGCTATCATCGCGATTGTTCACAACCGGGGACGGCAAGCCCAAATCCTCGAACGGCAACTGTTCGAGTGCATCACCAAGGCCGAGTACTACATCAACAACCCTGATGAAGCTCGGCTTGAATTTCTTGCGTTGCCCTTTCGCGACAAGAAATACATGGACGCTTTGCAAGTCGACCCAACGGCGAAGAAGTACGTCGCGTGTGTGAACGCGATTGACGTCATCTCAAAGACGTTTCCCGAGGTTCCCGAGTACGCGAAGCTTAACGACTCCAAGGAACGTCCTTTCGCGCAGATGCTTGGGGACATGAATGACCCCGATGTACGTAAGGAATATGCGCTTCGGTACCGTCGAAAGAGCCAGACGCCTCACGGAACCGTGGTGGGCATGTTTGACGTGTTAGAGTTTTCTGACACCGGCTGTATCGTCAAGTTCGATAGCCGTCTTTTCGACCCGAATCTTTCCATCGCTGAAATGACGATTTTTCTCCTAAAGTTCCTGGATCTTCTGGATCAGTACCTGGGAACGAAGCGTTGGAATGAGATTGAGGTACTGGACGGGCGCCTGAACGAGATAATCAAACGTTTGTAGCTGATTCGAGCGCCGATCCACGTGTGCTTCTCAGTGGAGCCTTCCTATTGCTGTCGAACAGACCTCAGAACGATCGACCTTTGAAGAACTCCAGATCTTCACCAAGGTATCTTTGGCCTAGAGTTACCCGCGATGGACGTCATGCCATTGCGGAACGACCTTGCATGGCTACGGGAATGCGGCAAAAATTTTGATGACGCCCGAGTCGTACCATTCGGCGATAGGAAGGGTTGCTAGCGAATAGGCTCGGTCAGACGAATGCGGCGGGACGACCGGTCCGTTGGGCCCGTGCTGCGCATGGGGAGACGCGGATCGGCGCTGTCGACTTCTTCATCCCTTAGCTGCGCTAGGTGGGTGTGTGGCCCTCCTTACGTGCATGACGCGAGGAAAAGGGTGATCGTGCTTCTTCGTACCAACGATTTGCACTGTACTCGAGGGCGTCTTCGTGCCTTGGACGTTGATAAGGTCGTATCCGGACGTCATCGCGTACTCAATGTGGGCGCGCTCGGCTAGTGCAACCTTCTTTTCGATCGAGCTTTGGGTGACAGCTCCTACCGTCGCGACGAGAAGAATGCGGGACCCCGACTTGTGGGTCTCGAGGGCCTTAATCAGGTTGTGGTTGTTGAGGTGCTGCTTGAGGCGCTTTCGTAAGCCCTTTGGCGCTTTCCCGATATAGATTGGGATAAGGTTCTTCCCGTGCCTACGCGCGAAGATATAGATGCCGGGCTTGTCTGTAACATGCTTGTCAAATGTTTCCCGACTGAAGTTCTTCGCGAACGAAGCCTTAGGACCGAGGACGATCGGCGGGTGCCACGTAAGACTAACTTGCAATTTGCGCTCCTATCGATCGAATCGCTTTGATCGTTCTTGCTGGAGCGTTGGTCAGAGGCCTTTATATTTCTTGTAGATCAGGCCGAGGCTCATAAATCAGCACTTACTATCGCTGCAAGACCTTCATCAGCGCCGAGATTTCGGCGAACGGGTCAACCGTGCCGCCAGTCTTGACGCGCTCAATCACAAGAACCATGGACGCAAGACCGTACGCATCTTGTTTCAGAATACTGGTCCGTAACAGAAAGCTACGCCTCGGATCCTCAATCGGAAGCGCTTTTGCAAGAACGACGAGTTTCCCCATCTCAAATAGCATCCCTCGGGCGTGCACAACATCGTCGTCGGTTGCGGTCTCGAGCATTTCTTCCATACGAGCAACCTCGGGAAGCATTGTCGTCAGCTCGGTCTGCGCATCGGCTCCGAGTCCACTGATGATCGCCTTGTCGCTCTCGCTGAGAGATAGCATCGCTTCAAGGTTTTCCGCTGCTCCCGCGGGCAACGAAGCGTCGGGATTGAGCATGACCGTAGCGAGCGCCTCGCCGGCACCTTGAATCCGAGCGCAGGTCGCTGGGTCCATCTTCGTCGCCCCAAACGTCTTCCGACTCTTGGGTGATCTGATTGCACAGTCAACGATGAACTCACCGAGTCCCTTGGCCCCACCGCGGGTCGTAGTCATCTTGCGGAGGCGTTTGTGAACACTCGTGGCGGCCGAGCTGAGGTGCCCCCTGAGCGCCGGCATCGGAATATTACTGCCAGCCAGCCACATCCGTACCACGGTCTCATCGAGCCGTTCTGAGGGAACTCGGATTTCCAGGAATCGGCGAAGGGCGGCTGGTGCCTCCTCCGGGTACAGCCACCTCGCTCCCGGCCCTTTCCCTTGGCCGTGTTGGCGTCCGCGGGGGATTGCGCAAGCCGCCCGCCACCGTTCGAGTTGGCGGAGCGTCACTTTATGGCCGATTCCGGCAGCATATTCGATCAGGTCCTTGGACGTCATCTCCTGGGTCATTTACAACTCCCCGCGTGGCCTGTTCGACCCCATGACCCCCGCCAGCCACTATGGGGATGCGAACTTAAACGAAAGGAGGTGATCTTGAATGGACAAGCACGTGAAAGTCCTGGTCGCGAGCGCCGCGATTATCGTAGCGTTCAGCCAGCTCGTCGCGGCAATTCGCGAGCTCTAGGGATTGCGCCACCAGGAGTGATGACGCTCATCCCTGGTGGAAGTCCCGCCGGCGAAACAGTTAGGGTGAAATGCAGCGCAATTTAGGCCGTTAGGGTGAAATGAGGCCAAATGGTGAGACAACGCCGTTCTGACCTAACGTGTCATCCTGAGGAGCGAGCGCAGCGAGCGTCTCGAAGGGCAGCGACGAGGTCCCCGCAGCAGACCGGGGCCTTCGCTTTTGCCATCCCGAGCGTAGCGAAGCGTAGTCGAGGTACGGCTTTCGAACGGTTCGTCGTCGACCAGACTGCGAAACGGTCTGTAATGTCTGATGGAGGTCCTGGGTGCGCAATCGGTCAACGTCGTGGAGACATGAATTGCGATCCGGCATTATCCGTGATGGGGCCGATTTTCACGATAGTCGGCGCGTTCGTATTCTATCTCGGGATCATGGCCTGGGCGCGCCCGCAATCGTCGATCGTTCAAAGCACACTGGTCGATCGTTATGCACCTGCGGCGGAGGCTGACCCGCTGAGCCGATTTTTCGGCTTTACCCGCGAACGTGCCGGTTCGGTAAATCTCAATGTCTTCAGGTTTCTCGGCCCGCTAAACGGCGGCGTGTTCTTCGTAGTGGGAGTTTGGGTAACGGTTCACCAAATTCTATGCGGCTTCCACTTCCCGAATGTCGGAGGACTTGTGGGAAGCGTCGAGTTCAAACCATGGGCGCCATCGATATTCTTCATCCTCGTTGCTACGGCAATAGGGTTTTGGAATTCGTTTCGCATGGGCCCGGTTTGGTGCACGATATTCGTACTGCTTGCATCCGCTTTCGGATTCGCCGGTTCGCAGAGCGCCGCGTTCCATACAGGCGTCCAGGGAGAGCGATGGTTTGCGATCGCGATCCTGATAGCTGTATCGAACACGCTCCTATTTGTCATTCACGGAAGATTATCAAGGGCAGAACGCGCAGCGGGCGCCGAACGGGCTGATCCAGATTCCCCTTAGCCGCGCTAAACTGGCGGTGAGCGGACAGGCGTTCAGACTTGCGGGGGACCGCTCTGCAAGCCGGCTACGAAGACGTCGACATAGCGGTCGTCAGCGGGCCGACGCCCTCTTCTTGAACGACCGTCACGCCGACGGTCGAGTCGTAGTAGTTCGTTCCGGCGGGGATCGAGACGAACGAGCCTGCCGTCAGGCGCATCATCTTCGTCGCGTCGGCTCGATCGCCGAAGCCGATGAGGAGCACGCCGGATACGACGGTCGCATTCAATCGATGATTGTGATGGTGCACTCCCCATCGCGCCGCGGCCGGTAGCCGGACGCGGACCACGAAGTCCCCGACTCGATCGAGGCCGCCTAAAAGGCTCGCGATCCCGATCCCCTTCATGAAGCCCGAGCCTGCAACCCAATGCTCTTTCCCCGCCTGCGCGATGATCGGGGCATCTGCCAGTGCGGCCGCTTGGGACGCCGCCGCTATGACGGCGAGGACGCACGAAAGCACCATCCGAGAACAGCTGTTCATCACGCCCGTATTGAACCGAGACCGCCCCAAGCCCTATTCGCATCGGGCACACAGACGCTCCGATGTCGGTAGGGGAGCGCCCGGGCGCTAGCAAAGGCTGTGCGGTCGCCCCGCAATTCTCCGGGGCACGGGAGTGGGATCATGCACAGGTCCATTCAGGTCCTCGCCGCGGCGGTGCTAGCCGTGGTGTGTGTCGTCGCTTCGCCGACGACGGTCGAGGCGAACACCGGCGTCATCCATACGGTCAATAACAGCAAATACGATGCCTGGATCACGATCTACAATCTGGGCAGGACGCAGCAGATCGACTACGGCCGGCTGGCCGCCGGGGACACCCGCACGTGGGGAAGATGCTGCTACGCGGCGGGCTCGTATTACTACGTGCGCGCCGAAGTCATGCTCGGGCATAAGGTCATAAAAGATACGACGATCGAGGTCGTCCCGCGGCTCGCCCGTCAACTCTATGCGAGCGCGTGTTCGGTCTACGGCTACGCTCGCGTCATCTTGGTGGGCGACGGAACGCACTTCCACTGGGAACGCCACGACGACGCGCCCGCTCAATGCATGTAAGACCCGTTGTCGCCTCGATTTGAGGAACGGTGACCGTGGTCGTCCATCTCGTCGACGGGACCTACGAGCTGTTCCGGCACTTCTACGGTCTCGAGCGTCACGGCGGGAACAAAGAACGGCCGTTCGGCGCCGCCGTCGGGGTGCTCAATACCGTTCTCCACATGATCGCCGACGGAGCGACGCATCTCGGCGTGGCTACCGACCACGTCATCGAGTCGTTTCGGAACGGGCTGTGGAGCGGCTATAAGACCGGAGAAGGCATCGATCGCGCGCTCCGCGCGCAGTTCGCGCCGCTCGAGGATGCGCTGGCCGCGATGGGCGTCGCGGTCTGGCCGATGGTCGACGTCGAGGCGGACGACGCGCTCGCCTCGGCTGCGGAGATCGCGTCGCGGGACGCACGCGTCGAGCGGATCTGCATCTGGACGCCGGACAAGGATCTCTCGCAGTGCGTGCGCGGAGATCGGGTGGTGCAGGTCGATCGGCGGACCAACGTCGTCCGAGACGCGAGCGGCGTGCGAGCCAAGTTCGGCGTCGACCCGGAGCTCATCCCGGACTATCTCGCGCTGGTCGGCGATGCCGCCGACGGCTATCCCGGGATCAAGGGTATCGGTGCGAAGGGCGCGGCATCGCTGCTGATGCGCTATGGAACGATCGAGCTCTTCCCGCCGAACGTGCTGGGCGAGAATCGCGACCTCGCCCTCTTGTTCAAACAGCTCGCGACGCTTCGAACGGACGTGCCGCTCTTCGAAAACGTCGATACCTTGGAATGGCGCGGGCCCACCGCGGCGTTCGCAGGGGTTTGCGCGCAGCTCGGCGCTCCCGAGTTCGTTGAACGATGGCGGGGCCTTCTCCGAAACCCCTGAGCTCTATATCCCCGTATATCCATGCGTCACGAGTATTCCGCCGAAGACGATCGTAACGGCGGTGTTCGTACCGATTTTCCATTGCGGTTCGCCGATCACGTTTCTTCCGAGCTCGAACCGCGGCAGCGCCGAAGACAGGTCGTGCTCTAACGGTCCTTCATGCGTAGCCGGGCCCACGGCTTCTCCAGAATAGCCCTTGAGTTGGCAGCGAAGATTCCAGGCTTGCGAGTCGCCCGCTCCGCTCACAAAGACGATACAACCGCGAACGAGTTGCGGGAAGAAGGGGGCCTTCACCGCATAGTTGGCGCTGGTCGGATCAAACGCCCCGCGCAGCGAGGTGAAATTGTTCGTCGCTGCGGGGATGACGATCTGGAAAAAGGCGCGCCACGGTGCCGCCGAGTCGCTACTCGCTCGAACGGGAGCAAAGCCGACGGTCATCGCGCATGCGATGGCCAGGAACCATCGGGTCTTCATCGTAGCCGAAACCCCCATCTGGACGAGTCGAATCTAGTCTGCGAAGAGCATCTTGAAGATCTGATCGCAGCTTGAGAACGGGCCGATCTTGTCGAGCAGCGAGGCCGGGTGGGGCGTCCCGAGCGGGACGGGGGCGCTGCCGTACGCGTTCTGCAGTTGTCGCGTGAAATAGATCCGGTCGAAGTCCGGTCCGAGGTTTGCACCGTTCGCCACTTCGACCACGAAGGTGCCGTCCGGGTAGATCGCGTTGATCGCGGTCGCGGTCGTGAAGTCGCCTTCGTGCCACAACAGCGTGCCGGGCTGGACGAACCAGCCGAATGCGTAGCTCACGCTGCCGGCGATCGGCGCTGCCGGTGCGGTCATCTGCGCCAGGTGGCGCCGGTC
>Ga0157374_10005832_pt1 | contig 10406 bp, 7 predicted proteins | sample M25metaG_FD_115308 | JGI IMG/M metagenome (GOLD analysis project Ga0157374, IMG submission 115308) | Miscanthus rhizosphere microbial communities from Kellogg Biological Station, Michigan, USA - M2-5 metaG | ecosystem: Host-associated > Plants > Roots > Rhizosphere > Soil | place: USA: Michigan... | reverse complement strand
GGCAAACTCCCGACCCTTGCTCAGAAGGGTGAGAGGTGCATGCAGGATGGAATTCTGCCCCCACGGAAGCCCGCCGCCAATCGGGGCCGAGGAGGATTGAAGCATCGGGGCCAGGCTGTAGGTGCCGCAAAGCCGGCCGGCCCCGGGCAACGCCGCAATCGTCTAAAGTGATCAGCGATGCGCGCCGATCACCGCGTCCCGTAAAGGTAGTCGTTGAGAAGGTTGTGGAGGGCCTCCGACCGACCGCTGCGGGGCTGCGGCTCGCCGAGTTTGGTGAGCACGAGTTTTTCGAGGCGACGGAAGCTGGTCTTGCCCAGCTCGATCTCGCGGCCGTAGCCGGAATCGAAGCTCGCGTAGCGGTCGGCGACAATTTTCTCGAAGCGGCCGTCGGCCAGGATGCGGCGGGCAATCTTGAACGCGAGGGCGTAGGCGTCCATCCCGCCGATGTGGGCGTGGAAGAGATCCTCGATGTCGGTGGACGTGCGCCGGAGTTTGGCGTCGAAGTTGAAGCCGCCGGTGCCGAGGCCGCCGGCGCGTAGAATGGACGTCATCGCGAGGGTGAGTTCCCGGATGTCCGTGTTGAACTGGTCGGTGTCCCACCCGATGAGCAGATCGCCGGTGTTCGCGTCGATGGAGCCGAGCATGCCCGCGGCGGCGGCGACTTCGATCTCGTGCTGGAAGCTGTGGCCGGCGAGCGTGGCGTGGTTCGTCTCGATGTTGAACTTGAAATGCGACTCGAGGCCGTAGGTGCGCAGAAAGGCGATGCTTGTGGCGCAATCGAAGTCGTATTGATGCGTGGTGGGTTCCTTGGGCTTTGGCTCGATCAGGAACTGGCCCTTGAAGCCGATCTGCTTCGCGTAATCCACCGCCATCTGCAGGAAGGAGGCAAGGTGGTCCTGCTCGCGCTTGAGGTTCGTGTTCAGCAGCGTCTCGTAACCTTCGCGGCCGCCCCAGAAAACGTAGTTTTCACCGCCGAGTTCAAGGGTGACTTCGAGCGCCTTCTTCACCTGCGCGGCAGCGTAGGCGACGACGTGGGCGTCGGGATTGGTCGCCGCGCCATTCATGTAACGCGGATTGGAAAAGAGGTTGGCGGTGCCCCACAGAAGCTTCACTCCCGTGGCTTTCTGGAGCTGCTTCGCGTGGGCGACGATCTGATCGAGATTCTTATTCGACTCCGCCAGCGTGGCGCCCTCCGGCGCGATGTCGCGATCGTGAAAGCAATAGAACGGTGCGCGAATCTTCGTAAAAAACTCGAAGGCGGCGTCCATACGGCGCTTCGCGACGGAAACGGGATCCTTCCCTTTCTCCCATTCGCGGACGATCGTTCCCGGACCGAAGGGATCGGCCCCCGTGCCACGAAAGGCGTGCCAGTAGGCAATCGAAAAGCGCAGATGCTCGGAAAGCGGGCGCCCGTCGAAGAGCTCGTCGGGATTGTAGTGGCGGAAGGCAAGGGCCGACGAGGCGCCGGGGCCCTCGTAGGCAATGGGAGCGATGGTGGGGAATGCGGATTTGGACATGAAAGGAAATGGAAGGTTAAACGCGGCTTCCGTCGCTGGAAACGCAATTTACGACTTAATCTTGTGCATTTTTAGCACTGCTGCGGATCGATTCGCGACGCGGATTTCAGCCGCTAGAACTTCACGGCGGTTTGCTGCCCGGTGTGGCGGATCGTCCGGCCGGTGGTCGCGGCACTTTCGGCGAGCCCCAGTCCTTGGTCCTTGTCGGCAACGATGACGTGGAGCGTGCGTTCCTTGATCAGGCCTAGATAATCTTTATTTATGCGGGTTTAAGAGGAAGTGCTCGAGGAGGGACTTGAACCCACACTCCTTGCGGAACCAGATCCTAAGTCTGGCGCGTCTGCCAATTTCGCCACTCGAGCGTATCTTCTGCAATCTGGAGGCCTTCGCCGCTGAGCGATTCGCACCGCGACTGGGCATTTGCGACGTCGCGGCACACGTCGAAGTCAGCGATCAAGGATTCCAAATCCGCGGCAACGTTCCTTCCAGCGCTCGCGTCCCGCAAGCGCAAAAATCCCGGGCCGCCGCAAGTCTTGTCGCGAAATAGCGGTCGCACAAAAACGTGGGCCAAGGCGCGGTGGATCTTGAGCAAATGGAGGAGAGCGAATTTTTTGCCAGGGAGGACATTGGAGCACCTTCCCATGAATGCATTGTCAGAGCTCGTTCGCGAGGCTGCCGAGCCGCTCACTGGTGCGGCTTGGGACTACGATCGGATGCTGGAGCTGGTGGGCGATGCGCAGTTTGTCTTGCTGGGGGAGGCGAGCCCCGGAACGCACGAGTTTTACCGCGAGCGTGCACAGATTTCGAAACGACTCATCACCGAGTGTGGTTTTCGCGCCGTGGCCGTGGAGGCCGACTGGCCCGATGCGTATCGCATCAATGCCTTCGTGCATGGAGCCGATAACGATGGCGACAGCGTGGAGGCGCTGGGCGGCTTCAAGCGTTTTCCGCAATGGATGTGGCGCAACGCCGACGTCCTCGATTTCGTGGGTTGGCTGCGCGATCACAACGACAGCCAGCACCAGGAACATCGCAAATGCGGTTTTTACGGGCTCGATCTCTACAGCCTGCATACCTCCATCGAGGCGGTGCTCAACTATTTGGGGAAGGTCGATCCTCCCGCGGCGGTGCGGGCGCGTCATCGGTATGGCTGCTTCGACCAATTTGGAAGGAGCACGGAAAATTACGGGTGGGCGGCCGGCTTCGGGCTGACGCCGACGTGCGAGGAAGACGTGGTTTCCGAACTCGTCTCGCTGCGCCAAAAGGCGATGGATTATCTGCAGCGCGACGGGCAGGTGGCGGCGGACGCGTATTTTTGCGCGGAGCAGAACGCGCTCGTCGTGCGCGACGCGGAGCAATACTACCGCACGATGTTCCGGCGGGAGCATTCGTCATGGAACCAGCGCGACACGCACATGATGCAATCGCTCGTGGCGCTTGCCGAACATCTCGGGAAGCTGCGGTCGCCCGCCAAAATCATCGTGTGGGCTCACAATTCCCATCTCGGTGATGCTCGCGCGACGCAAATGAGCCGGCGCGGAGATCTGAATCTTGGCCAGCTGGTGCGCGAGCGCTTTGGCGGCAAGGCTGTATCCATCGGCTTCACGACGCATGCCAGCACCGTGACGGCGGCGTCGAATTGGGATGCTCCGGCCGAGCGAAAGAAAGTGCGCCCGAGTTTGCCGGGCAGCTACGAGCGGCTGTTTCACGAGGCCGAAATTCCCCGATTCTGGCTCGAGTTCGAAAAGCACCCAAGGGTTGCCGAGGGACTCCGCACCAGCGCTCTGGAACGGGCCATCGGCGTGATCTATCTCCCCCACACCGAACGGGCCAGCCACTACTTCACGGCGCGATTGCCCGATCAATTCGACGCCGTGATTCATATCGATCACTCGCGCGCCGTGGAGCCGCTCGAGCGAACCGCCGAATGGGAAAGCGGGGAGGCGGAGGAAACCTTCCCGACGGGGCTTTGACCCAACCCGGGCGGCCGCCATGAAAATTCACCCGCTCAAGGCCGCCCGCGACCGAACTAAAATCGGGAGGTAATTTCATGCGGGCGATGATTTTGGAAGCCGTGGGCGGGCCGCTGGTGCTGCGTGATGTTCCGGTGCCGGAGCCCGGCGTCAGCCAGGTGCTCGTGCGGGTGGGCGCCTGCGCCGTGTGCCGCACCGACCTGCATGTCATCGATGGCGAGCTCCCCCATCCGAAGCTGCCGCTGATTCCCGGGCACGAAATCGTCGGGCGCATCGAGAAGCTGGGGGCGGGCGTCGGGCAATTTCGGATCGGCGATCGCGTGGGAATTCCATGGATCGGCTGGACCTGTGGCGCGTGCGAATATTGCCGCTCGGAGCGCGAAAATCTCTGCGACCATGCCCGCTTCACTGGCTACACGCTCGATGGCGGCTACGCCGAATTTGCCGTGGCCGACGCGCGGTATTGCTTTCCCCTGCCCGCGACCTATGCCGATGCGGCGTGCGCTCCGCTGCTCTGCGCCGGATTGATCGGCTATCGCTCGCTGCGGAAGGCTGGCGACGCCCATCGGATCGGCCTGTATGGCTTCGGCGCGGCGGCGCATATTCTCATCCAGGTGGCGCGCCACGAGGGGCGCGAGGTCCTTGCCTTCACCCGCAGCGGCGATTTCGCGGCCCAGGAATTTGCCCTTCGCCTCGGCGCGACATGGGCGGGCGGGTCCGACGAAGCGCCCCCCGGCTTGCTCGACGCCGCGATCATCTTCGCGCCGGTCGGTGCGCTCGTGCCGGAGGCATTGCGAAGGGTGCGCAAAGGCGGTGTCGTGGTGTGCGGAGGCATTCACATGAGCGACATTCCGTCGTTTCCCTATCGCGACCTTTGGGAAGAGCGCGTGATCTGCTCCGTGGCGAATCTCACGCGGCGGGACGGCATCGAGTTCCTCGAGATGGCGCCGCGCATTCCGGTGCGCACGGAGACGGAGCCATTCCCCTTGGAGCGCGCCAACGAAGCATTGGAGCAGCTTCGCGCCGGACGCCTTACCGGCGCCGCGGTCTTGTTGCCGCCGTAAATCAGATCGCTGAATCTCCCGACAACCTCCCGTCGCCGACTTTGGGGTGAATGGACAATGATTCGGATTTAATTGGCGGTCGCGCGGATGGACTTCACCAAGTCCGTGGAAATACGGCGGATTTTCCTCACCTCCACCTCCGTTATCACCGGTCCGTGCTCGCTTCCGATCAAGGGGCGCAGCTGGATCACGCCCTGTTTCATTTCGGCGACAAGCGGATCCTCCGCGAACTTTCCTCCCATTTTTGCCAGGCGTTCCCCGAGAGAGTCGAGTAGCACGGGTTGATACATGAGCCGGGCATTCGCGACGGAATAGTGCTGCAAAGTCAGGGCGGAGAGCGCGTCGATTCCGCGCAACCACCCCCCGAGGCTGACCAGCTGGGACACGGGCTCGCTTTTGATTTCGATCATGGCCTCCTTCAAGTCCGCGCTGATCTTCGACCATTCCTGGCGAGCCTCCACCCATTCCTTCCGCTCAACGTGGTCGACGATGCTTTTCTCCCGCCGAATCATCGTTTTTTCCACTCCCAGGGCTCGCGCGAGCTTTACCGCCGTCTTGCCTAGATCCTGCATCTCGTCGGCGTCCTTCGCGGCAATGGCGATAAATCCCTCGCCAATGACGAGGCCCAGCGAAAGCGCGATCCGGGTCGAATTTCCGGCGGGTTGCAGAACCGACAGGTTCGGTCGCAGGACGGCGCTCCAGTTCGAATCGTGAAAGGTATCGAGGGTGCGAAAGATCTCGTCCGGCACGGGAACCAGGACTCCGTTGACCAGCTGCGCTTGTCGCGGAAGCGAGGCTCCGCCGCTTTGAACGGGTGACTCGGCCGAAACGAAGGAAGCCAATGCAATCAAAAGCAGGCCGGCGATCTCGCAACCTTTCAGCATCCCTTCACAATGCTCCTTCATGCGGGGATTCTCACGAAAAAATGCGCTTCCCGGTGCGCCGAAATAATCGAGCGACCATTTGAATTCCGGCGCACTCCCCGCCATGTTACCGTTCCCGTTCCAAATTCCGCATGGTCGCCGACACTTTCAAATTCGTTCTGATCGCCATCGAGGTGATCCTCATTTTCAACCTGATGATCCTGGTCCACGAACTGGGCCACTTCCTCGCGGCTCGGTGGCGCGGTCTCGTCGTTGAAAAATTCGCGATCTGGTTTGGGAAACCGATCTGGAAAAAAACCGTCAACGGCGTGGAATACCGTCTCGGCAGCATCCCCGCGGGCGGCTTCGTCGCCATTCCGCAGCTCGCGCCGATGGAGATCATGGAAGGCGAGGTCGAGACGGACCGCTCGAAGCTCCCGCCGGTGAAGCCGCTCGACAAGATCATCGTCGCCGCTGCCGGCCCGCTCTTCAGCTTCCTCCTCGCGGTCGTCCTCGCGACCATCGTCTGGTTCGTCGGCCGTCCGATCGGCGAGGCGGAAATGAGCACGACGATCGGCTTCGTCGCCCCCGATGGCCCGGCGGCAAAGGCCGGCCTGCAATCCGGCGACCGGATTCTTTCCATCAATGGCGTGCCCGTCACGCAGTTCAGTCCCGCGGGCAACGGCCGCGGCAGCATCGTCTGGAATGTCGTCCGCAGCGAGGCTCCGGTTCTGCCGATCCGCTACGAGCGCGACGGCCATGAGGCCACCGTGGATGTCACGCCGACCGTCCCGCCGCGCGACGGCTGGGGCCGCGCGAATCTCCGCAGCATCGGCGTTTATCCGGCGATGACGCCGCGCATTGCCCGCGTCACGCCCGGCAGCGCCGAGGCAAAGGCGGGCTTCGAAGCCGGCGACTTCATCGTGAAAGCCAACGGCCGGCCGCTCTACGGACTCATGCAACTCGAGGATGTGCTCACCGCGACCGATGGCAAACCGCTGCCCGTCACGATCGAGCGCGACGGGCGCACGCTCGAGAAGCAACTTCCCGCGCTCCCGCCCGTGGTCGCATCCACCCTCAAGGGCAGTCCCGCCGCCCAGGCCGGCCTGCAAAAGGGCGACCTCATCACCGCAGCCAACGGCCAGCCGCTCGTCGATTTCAAGGACCTCTCCAGCCTCGTTCAAAAATCCAACGGCGCGCCGATCACCCTCGCCGTGCGCCGCGGCGACCGGACGTTCGACCTCAAGATTCAACCGCAGATTCCCGAGGGACAGACCACGTATCTCATCGGCATCACTTGGAATCTCGGCGGCATCCAGTGGGACGACGACGGCCGCCTCTTCCGCGTGCATCCGAATCCCGTGCAGCAAATCGTCGGCAGCGCCACGACCATGTGGGACACGATCACCGCCGTCGCATTCTCGCACTCCGGCATCGGCCTCCAGCACCTCAGCGGCCCGGTCGGCATCATGCACGCCTACTACGTGCTCTTCGAACGCGAGGACGGCTGGCTGCTCGCGCTGTGGTTCAGCGTCGTGCTGAACATCAACCTCGCCCTGCTGAATCTCCTGCCCATTCCCGTGCTCGACGGCGGCCATATCACCCTCGCGATCATTGAGGGCATCCGCCGCCGCCCAATCAACGTCCGCGTGCTCGAGTTCATCCAAAACGGCTGCGCGCTCCTCATCGTCGGCTTCATTCTCTACGGCACGTTCTTCGACGTGCTCGATCTCAAGCCCGGCGGCGGCAACCTGAAATTCGCGACGCCGTCCGCCCAAACGACGCCGTAAAATTCCGCCCGTGCCCAGTTACGCTTCCCATTGGTTCGCTGCCGGTCGTCGCGTCACCCGTGAGGTGCGCGCCGGCAAGGTCGCCATCGGCGGCGGCAATCCCGTCCGCGTGCAGTCGATGATCACCTGCGACACGATGGACACCGACGCCTGCATCCGGCAGACGCTGGACCTCGTGGCAACCGGCTGCGAAATCGTCCGCATCACCGCGCCGACCGTGAAGGACGCGCGCAATCTCGAAGCAATTAAGGCCGGCCTGCTCGCCGCCGGTTGCGACGTCCCGCTCGTCGCCGACATCCATTTCAAGCCCGAGGCCGCCCTCGAGGCCGCGAATTGGGTCGAGAAAGTCCGCATCAATCCCGGCAACTACGCCGACTCCAAAAAATTTGCGACGCGCGAATACAGCGACGCGGAATACGACGCCGAGATCGGCCGCATCCGCGAGCGCTTCGCCCCGCTCGTCGAGAAATGCAAGGCGCGCGGCATCGCCCTGCGCATCGGCACGAATCACGGCAGCCTGAGCGACCGCATCATGAACCGCTACGGCGACACGCCGCTCGGCATGGTCGAGAGCGCGCTGGAGTTCGCCCGCCTCGCCCGCGAGCAGGATTACCACAACTTCGTCTTCTCGATGAAGTCGTCGAACCCCAAGGTCATGATCAGCGCCTATCGCCTGCTCGTCGCACGGCTCGAAGCCGAGGGCGCGGACTGGAATTATCCGATTCATTTGGGCGTGACGGAGGCCGGCGACGGCGAGGACGGCCGCATCAAGAGCGCCATCGGCATCGGCTCGCTGCTCCACGACGGCATCGGCGACACGATCCGCGTCTCACTCACCGAGGACAGCATCCACGAGATTCCCGTCGCGAAAGCCCTTGTCCAAATGGAGGGCGCCGCTCTGTCGGCGCCGTTGCATCCCGGAAAAATCGGCACCGACGGAGCGGTGCCCTCCACCCTTGATCCCTTCTCCTATTCCCGTCGGGCAACCGCCACGATCCGCGCCGGTGATGTCGCGCTCGGGGGCGAAGAAACCTTCCGCGTTGTTGTGCGCCAGAAAACCTTCGACGCCATCGCGCACAAGCTCGATCGCATGGGCGACTTCCAGCCCGAGATCGTGCTCGAGCAGGCAAACGTCCTCGAGATCGACCCGCGCGACGAATCCGCGCTGCTCGCCGCAAACGCCACCCCCGAGCCGCGCCTCGTCACGATCCCCGACACCTGCGACCTCGACGTGATCAGCGCCTATCGTCTGCTGGCCACCCGCCTCGACCTGCGCCACGCGATTTTGTTGAAGGACACCTTCACTCCGTCCACGGACGCAACGGCGAATTTCCAGACGACGCTCCTGCGCGCCGCGACGAACCTCGGCGCATTGCTCTGCGACGGCATCGGTGACGCGATTCTCGTCCAGGGCGAAGAGGCGCCCGGCCAATCACTCCGGCTCGCCTACAACATCCTCCAGGCCGCAGGCTGCCGCATTTTCAAGACGGATTACGTCGCCTGCCCGAGCTGCGGCCGCACGCTCTTCAATCTTCAATCCACGACCGCCCGCATCAAGGCCGTCACCGCGCACCTCAAGGGCGTGCGGCTCGCGATCATGGGTTGCATCGTCAACGGCCCCGGCGAAATGGCCGACGCCGATTTCGGCTACGTCGGCGGCGCGCCGGGCAAAGTGAACCTCTACGTCGGCAAGCAGCCCGTGAAGTTCAACATTCCCGAGGCGGAGGCGGTGGACCGTCTCATCGACCTCATCCGTGAGCACGGCAAGTGGGTGGACGCCCCCGCGCCTGTGGCGGGTTGATTCCGACGGACGCCGCATCGGCTCCCCTCTCCCCCTCCAGCGGCAGCTACGAGGAAATCACAGTGAAATAAGCGGACTGAGAGTCTGCCATTTTTCATTCGGAGACACCACCCACAGATCGACGCAGAGAAAAATTCCCCCCTCCTCATCCTTCTGCGCAATCTGCGGTTCTCTTTCATCCCCTCTGAACCAAGGCTCGAGCTCATGAGCGAGAATCCCTCCCCCTCCCGCAAAAGATTCCCCGCCACTTCACGCGGTGCCCGGGCGCTCCTCGCGTGCGGGCTGTTCGCCGTGGCCCTCCCGGTGCTCCATGCCGCGTGGTTCAAGCCGGAGCCGGATTTTTCGAATTACAACGTGCCGCTCCACGAGCAAATCATCAATCGCATCAAGGCCAAGATCCTGGCCCGGCTGGGCGAAGGCCGAAATCCTCGCGATCGCTATTTCATCATTCCCTTCGCCTACCAAAACCGGGGCAACGATCCGGAGTTTTCGCATTCGTTCCTCTCGGTCATTCGCGTCTTCGCCGACGCCAAGCCCTCCAGATTGACCGCGGGCCTGAAAAAACGGGCCTATCTCGACCGGCACTTCGAGGCGTTCACCATCAGCTGGCTGCCGCAGGATTTCATGACCAACCCCAACCTCTGCGTCTTTCAGGGCACGGGCAGCCGCATCTTTGCCAGCCGGAATACGTGCCCGGTGTCCGTCGGGAGAAACCACACGCTCGACGAGACGATCCAGCTCGCGGTGAATGCCAGGAATGCCGTGTGCATGTGGGGGCCCTACGAAATCACGAAGGAGGGATTCGACGTCGGCGTGAAACGCATGCGCCTGCTCGACGGGGGAAGCATCAAGTATCGCGCCGACGACCGGCTTTATCGAAAGGACAAAATCGCCATCAATTGCTTCCACGCCATCGCGGGACTGGAGGAACTTTATCCGAACGGCGGACTCTTCGGCACGGGATTCAAAATGTGGGGAGTCAACGGCACGGCGCGCGTGCTCATCGAATACAAGGATAAGGCGAGCCTCAACGGATTCCTGCTCGAGCCCGTGAATCAAAAAAAGGACCGCTTCGGATTCGTCTATGTGCCGGCGCGGAACAGCCGCCATTACTACGACCCGTTTCAAAAATCGTCCGCTTATCGAAAGTGATCGCGCACCCCGCGCTGCAACGAAAGAGCAAGGAGGCGTCCGGCCCGATCCCTATTCCGGCAGGGTGATTTCAGGACGGATCGAGATCGCTTCTTCCGTGGGAAAATCCTTCGGAACGGTCGGATCCACCTCGCGCCCGGCGAGCCATTCGAGCACGCGGGGAATGATCGTCTGCACGCCCGCGCAACGCAGGCTCGCCGGCTGCACGTCGCCGGCCCAGACATGGCCGAACGTCGAGACATAGGC
>Ga0157374_10005830_pt1 | contig 10407 bp, 4 predicted proteins | sample M25metaG_FD_115308 | JGI IMG/M metagenome (GOLD analysis project Ga0157374, IMG submission 115308) | Miscanthus rhizosphere microbial communities from Kellogg Biological Station, Michigan, USA - M2-5 metaG | ecosystem: Host-associated > Plants > Roots > Rhizosphere > Soil | place: USA: Michigan... | reverse complement strand
CGTGCCATCGCCGAGCTCGCCGGAGCCGTTGAAGCCCCAGCACGCGACCGTGTGGTCGGTGAGGATCGCGCACGAGTGCCCGTAGCCGCACGCGACCTGCAGCGCGTTGACGCCCGTCGCGGTCACCGGCGTGGTCGAATTCGTGCTGTTGCCGTCGCCGAGCTCGCCGCCGGGGCCGTAGCCCCAGCACTGCACGGCGTGCGACGCGAGCCCTGCGCTAGTGTGCTGGCGACCCCCCGAGACCTGAACGGCCGGGCCCGCGAGGTTCTTCACGGCGACCGGCACGTACGAGCGCGCGGTGCTGCCCGTGCCGAGCCGCCCGTAATCGCCGGCGCCCCAGCACGCGATCGTGCCGTCGGCGTGGACCGCGCACGTGTGGTTGTAGCCGGCATCGAGGTCGACGACGTTCGCCTCGCCGGGCACGGGCGTCGGCGTCGTGCGGTTCTCGGTCGTGCCGTCGCCGCACTCGCCGCCGAGGTTCTGGCCCCAGCAATCGACGGTGCCGTCGTCCATGATCGCGCACGTGTGACCGCCGCCGGCGATCAATGTCTTCGCGGTGCCGAGCATCACGGTCTCCGGCGAGGGCTGCGTCGAGCGCTTGCCGTCGCCGAGCTGGCCATTGCTGTTGAAGCCGACGCAGTCGATCTCGCCGGTGTGCAGCACCAGGCACGAGTGCGCGTCGCCACCGGCCATCGTGTCGACCGCCGCCGTCGAGACGCGCACCGGAACGAACTGATCGGTCGAATTGCCGTCGAACAGCTCACCCGACTCGTCATCGCCCCAGCACCACAGCTGGCTCTGATCGTCGCGCGCGCACGTCCAGAGCCGGCCGGCGTAGATCGCGACGACCTTCACGCCGAGCGGCACGCGCACCGGGGTCAGCGAATCGTCGCCCGTGCCGTCGCCGAGCGCGCCGTACTGGTTGTCGCCCCAGCAGTAGGTGGCGCCGTCGGTGGTGAACGCGCAGCCGTGGCGATCGCCGAGCGCGACGCCGGCCGCGTTCGAGATGCCCATCACCGGACCGGGCGTGCTGCGCGCGGTGGTGTTGCCGTCGCCGAGCTCGCCGTTGTCGTTGCCGCCCCAGCACTGAACGGCGCCACCGGTGATCGCGCAGTTCGTGTCGTCGTTCGCTGCAATTGCGGTGACGCCCGAGAGGCCGGGGACCGCGAACGGCGTGCTGTGACTCGCCGTCGTGCTGTCGCCGATCTGGCCGCTCGCGTTCTGGCCCCAGCACGACACCATGCCGCCCGCGAGCGCACACATGTGACTGTCGCCGGCGGCGAGCGCGGTCACGCCGGTGAGGTTCTTCACGGCGACCGGGCTGCGGCTATCGGCCATCGTGCCGTCGCCGAGCTCCCCGACGCCGTTGTGGCCCCAGCACGAGACGACGCCCGCGCCGTCGAACGCGCACGTGTGTGCATCTCCCGCGACGATGCCCTTGATGCCGGTGAGCCCGGGGACCTGCACCGGCGAGAGCGCGTCGGTGGCGGTGCCGTCGCCGACCTGGCCGAAGTCGTTCTGGCCCCAGCACCACACGGTGCCGTCGGTGCGCAGCGCACAGCTGTGATTCATGCCCGCGGTGATGGCCGCGCCGCAGGTCGTGCCGTGCTGATCGCCGGTCGGCACGCAGCGATCGTCGACGCACATGTAATCGGCCGGGCACTCGCCGCCCGAGCCGCACTGGTAGGTCGTGCCCTTGTAGTCGACGCCGAGCTGACAGCCCGCGACGAGCACGAGCAGCGCCGCTCTCAAGGACACGTCATCCTCACGCCGCTCGGGACCAGCGTGCGCTTGTTGCCGTCGCCGAGCTGGCCGATGTTGCCCTGTCCCCAGCACGAGATCGTGCCGCCGGCGAGCAGCGCGCATGCGTGTGCACCACCCGCGGCCACGTGCGTCGCGTTCGTGATGCCCGCGACCTGCACCGGCGTGGGCCGCTGCGAGTAGCCGCCGTCGCCGGTCATGCCCCAACTGCCGTAGCCCCAGCACCAGACGGTGCCGTCGGTCTTGCGCGCGCACACGGCATCGCCACCGACCGCGAGCTCCGCCGCACCGGTCAGCGCCTGCACCGGCGTGTTGCGATTCGTGTACGTGCCATCGCCGAGCTCGGCGACGCCGTTGCCGCCCCAGCACCACACGGTGCCGCCGGTGAGCGCGCACGAGTGATCGGCGTGCGATTGCAGCTGATCGACCGCGGTCAGGTTCTTCACCGCGACCGGGATCAGGCTGCTGCTGTTGGCGCCCTGCCCGAGCTGGCCGACCCCGCCGTAGCCCCAGCACGTCACTCCCTTGCCCGACGTGATCGCGCAGGTGAAGTTCGAGCCCGCCGAAACGGCGAGCGCGCCCGAGATGCCAGCGACGCTGGCGGGCATCAGCACGCTGCGCGTCGTCGTGTTGTTGCCGACTTCACCGTCGTAATCGATGCCCCAGCACTGCACCGCGCCGCCCGCGAGCGCGCAGCTGTGCGCGTCACCGGTCGCGACCTGGCTTGCTGCACCGGCGAGCGTCACCGCGCGCGGCACGGCGCGCTCCGTCTGCGTGCCGTCGCCGAGCTCGCCGTAGCTGTTGTAGCCCCAGCACGAGACCGTGGTCCCGGCGAGCGCACACTGGTGATCCCCGCCGCCGGCGATCTGCGTCGTGCCGTCGAGGCCGAACGCCGGGCCCGGCGTCGCGCGATGCGTGAACGTGCCGTCGGCGAGCTCGCCGTTATCGTTCTCGCCCCAGCACTCGACGCCGCTCGGCAAGAGCGCACATGTGGTGCCGCCACCGGCGAACACGTCGGTCGCGCCCGACAGGTTCGGCACCTCCTGCGGCACGCCCTGCGAGGTGCGATGACCATCGCCGAGCTGACCGTGATTGTTGTTGCCGACGCAGCGGATCCCGCCGTCGCTCGCGAGCGCGCACGTGTGATTCACGCCGAGCGCGATCGCCGTCGAGTCGACGAACTGCGTGCGGATCGGCGTGTAGCCGCGGTTCTCGGTGCCGTCGGCGAGCTTGCCGTCGAAATCGTCGCCCCAGCACCACACCTGCTTCTGATCGTCGAGCGCGCACGCGTGATCGCCGCCGGCCGCGAGCGCTACGACCTTGGCGGGCACCGGCGTCGCCACCGGCGCGTTCTCCTGGTCGTCATTGAAGCCGGCGCCGAGCTGCGCGTTGTCGTTGTTGCCCCAGCACTGGACCGCGCCGTCGCTGTCGAACGCGCACGTGAAGCTGTCGCCGATCGCGACGCCTGCGATCGCGGCGAGCCCGGGTACCTGGAGCGGCAGCGACGCGGGCATCGCCATGCCGTTACCAAGCTCGCCGTCACGGCCATCGCCCCAGCAGCGCAGCGTGCCGTCCATCGCGACCGCGCACGTGGTGTCGTGGCCGGCGACAATCGTCTTCGTTGCGGGCAGCCCCATCACCGGCGCGGGGCCCGAGCGGTTCGAGGTGCTCATGTCGCCGAGCTGACCGTCGTCGTTGTAGCCCCAGCACTGCACGCTCGCGTCGCCCATCAGCGCACACGCATGGCTCTGGCCGGTGGCGATCTGCGTGACGCCGCTCAGCGTTCCGACGCGCACCGGCGGGCGGCTGTCGCTCATCGTGCCGTCGCCGAGCTGACCCGAGTCGTTCTTGCCCCAGCAGTAGACCGCGCCCGTCATGTCGATCGCGCACGTGAACGTGTCGCCGGCGCTGACCTGCTTGACCTTCGAGAGGCCCGTGACCTGCACCGGCAGCTCGCGATCGGTCGCGCTGTTGTCGCCGACCTCGCCGTACTGGTTGTTGCCCCAGCACCAGACGCTGCCGTCGTTCTTCAATGCGCATGTGTGATCGGCGCCCGATGTGATGCCTCCCGAGCACGCGGGCGCGGTGGGCTCGGTCGGCAGGCACACCTGGTCCTGGCAGACGTAGCCGTCGGGGCACGAGCCGTCGGAGCCGCACAGGTACGTGGTGCCTTTGAAGCTGACGTCGAGCGAGCAGGCGCAGAGCCCGATGAGCGCCGCGACGATCAGCGCGCGCATCAGAACCGGCCTCCGACGACGACCGCGCCTCCGCCCTGCACGGGCACCGCGGCCATCCTCGCCTCGGCGTGTGGCTCGGTCAGGTACAGCACGACCGCACCGATCGCGACCGCCCCCGCGACGCCCATCCCGACGTTGAACAGCGTCACGTCGCGATCCGCGCGGCTCTGGATCGCCAGTGCCTCGTCGAAGCGATGGTCCTGACTGTCGGCGTTGAGCTTGTTGAGCTGATCGGCCTCGCTGCGCGCCTGGAAGCCGAAGTACGCGCCGCCCGCGCCGACCGCGACCGCGACGCCGCTCCACAGCCACCATTTGAGATACAGCGGCCGCTCGTGCACGGGACCCGGCGCCGCGTGGTGCTCGACGACCTCGGGATGCGTGGGATGCGACTGCACGTCCACCGGCTGCGCGGCTCCCTGCCCGATGATCACGAGCGGAACATCGGTCGTGCCGACCTCGGCGACGCGATTGCCGTGATCGTCGAGCGCCTGCACGCGCAGGTCGAGGCGGCGCTTCCCGCGCGGGAGGTCGATCGTGACCTTGTGAGTGCCGGTTCCCTCGAGCGTCTTCTCGGCGCCCCCGTCGACGCGGACCTCTACGCGGACCTTTGCGATCATCATGAACGGATCGCTGACGATGTGCAACGTGACGCTCGGCGGGTCCGGCGTCGTTTCGGCCTTCACCTTCACGGGCTGGCGGTGAGCGGCCTGCTCCTGCGCCTGCGCGAACGGCCGCGTGATCTTCGGTGACGTGCCGTCGGGCAGCGCCGCCTTCGGATCGAGTGCGAGCCACTTGCCGAACGCGGTCGTCGCCGCGGCCGTGTTACCGAGCGCCGCCTCGACGATGCCCTTCAGCTTGAAGATCTCGGCGAGATCCTCCGGGCTCGCGGTGCCATCGGAGAGCGCCTTGTCGACCTTGCCGCGCGCGGCGAAGTAGTCGGATTGCTCGACCGCCGTGCGCGCATCCGCGAGGTCATCCGCACGCGCGGAGCCAGCGAGGGCGAGCACGGCCATTGCGGCCAAGCCCCAGCGAACCATTGGGTAATTCTACCACTCGATCTTGCGAACCGGCGCGGTCTTTCCCGGCTCGATCGCGATCGACACGGTCTTCGTCGTGCCTGACGGCGACACCGCCTTCACGGTGTGCTTCCCCGCGGCCAGCGTGATGTGCACGAGCGGCGTCTCACCGAACTTCTTTCCGTCGATGTAGATCACGGCGTAGACCGGCGCGGAGTCGATCGTGATGAAACCCGGCGGGCCCGTCGGCTTCTCGGCGACCACCGGCGGCCTGGGAGGTGGGTGCCTGTCGGACGGCGTGATCGGCTTCGCGATCCGCGGCTTCTCCTTCTCGATGGTGCGTTCTGCCGCATCGACCGGCGGCGCGATCTCGGCGGCGTCCGCGACAACGACGACCGCAGCGATCGCGGCATCGGCGGGCACCGGCGTCTCGCTCTGCATCGCGACTTCCTGCGGCGGCTCGGCGGGCTTTGCCGGCACCTGCTGCTGCTGCTTCAAGTTCATGTAGAGCAGCGCACCGGCTCCCGCGGCCGCGAGGATCGCGACGCTCGCGATGATCCACGGCAGCCGCGACGACTTCTGGATCATCACCGGTGCCGTCGGATGCGGCGGTGGCATCGGAGTGGTCTCGTTCGTGCGCCACTCGGCCGGCGCGACCGAGTACGGGCCTGACTGCGGCGCCGCCTGCGCGCCCATGATGTTCGATCGCCGCGTCGGCGCCGGCGTGAACGCGCCGTCCGAGCCCGGCCGCGTGAACGGCCTGGACTGATCGTCGACGAGCGAATCGATCGCCTGCTGCGCGGCCACGAAGTGCGCGACCTCGGCCTTCGCCTGCTGGACGCGACGCTTGATGTTCGAGACCGGCGTCGTCGCGATCTGCGTGCCGTGTCCGACCAGCGGACTCTCACCCTCGAGGTCGAACTGGCCGCCTTCGCGCGCGATGCGCAACAGCGTGTGCTGCTCGGCGAGCGTCGCCGCGAATGCGTTCTCGACCTCGGCGCTGATCTGCGCGCTCGACGCCGCGCCACCGAGCGGAGCCACCGCCTGCGCCAGCGCCTCGCCGAGGGCACGCGCGCTCGGAAACCGGTCCTCGCGGTTGCGCGAGAGGGCGCGCGCGATCACGTCGCCGAGCAGCGGCGGCACGTCGGGCCGGACGGAGCAGATATCGGGAATCGGCTCGGTCGTGATCGCCTGGAACGTCAGGAACTCGGTGTCGCGCTTGAACATGTGGCGCTGCGCGAGCGTCTCCCACAGCACGGTGCCGAGCGCCCACACATCGGTGCGCCGATCGAGCGGCTCGTTGCGCAGCTGCTCGGGCGCCATATAGGCGTAGGTGCCCTTCACCGCGCCGGTGCTCGTCTTGCTCGACGCGTCCTGGACCTTCGCGATGCCGAAGTCGAGCACCTTCACCACGCCGTCCACCGTGACGAACAGGTTCTGCGGCGACACGTCGCGGTGCACGACGCCGAGCAGCTCGCCGTCGGAGCGCTTGAGCTGGTGCGCGTGGTGCAATCCCTCGCACGCCTGCACGCCGAATCCCGCGACGAGCCGCGGATCCGGCATCGCCGGGTAGTAGTCGGCGCGCCTGAACAGCGAGAGCGGTACGCCCTCGAGGTACTCCATCGCGATGTAGTACTGGTCGTCGATCTCGCCGAGCTCGAAGACCTGGCAGACGTTGGGGTGCGAGATGCGCGCGACGACGCGGGCCTCGTCGAGGAACATCGCGACGAACTGCGGATCGCGCGCGAGGTGCGGAAGGATCCGCTTGATGCAGACCAGCTTCTCGAACCCGCCGTCGAACTGGAGGCGGGCCAGAAAGATCTCCGCCATACCGCCGGTCGCAAGCTTTGCGACGAGCGTGTACTTCCCGAAGCTTCTCGCCTCGGCGGCAGCCGCCTCCATCGCCGATAATTATAGCCCGATCCAGTAGTTCGCCTTCACCATCACCACGTTCTCGGCGGGTGCGTGAATCAATCCCGACAGATCCGCGCCAAGCCGGAAGCGCCCGTCGTCGATCGTGCTCGTCTGGCCGTGGCTCCAGATCGCGAATACCGTCGAGCCTGGGCGATACTCCCAGCGCAGCACCATCGTCGAACGCAGCTGCCGGAGGTCGAAGTCCGGCTTGGCGAAGCTGTAGCTCCCGTTGTAGGTGGCGTGCACGGTGTCGTCGGCGTCGATCTGGTACTCGTGGCCCTGCAGCATGTGGAACCTGTCGGTAAATGTCTCCGCATGTGGGTTGTTGAAGTCCTTGTACTCGCTGTAGCGGCCGCTCGCGACGAACGGCTGCGCGTACGCCTGCAGCGACAGGTGCGGTGAGAACGTCCAGTTCAGGCGCATCGTGATCGACGCGGTCGTCTGCTTGATCCGCGCCATCACGTAGTGACGCGTGCCCGCGGTGTCGTCGGACTGCGCGACGTACTGCTCGGGGTCATCGCGCTCGTACCAGCTCGGGCCGATGAACAGATCGATGTTCGGCCGCGCCTGGATCGTGGCACCGACGTCGATGCCGCCGTCATACTCGTCCTGCGCCCACAGCGTCTGCGCGCGGCCGACCATCGTCATCCAGATTCGCTTGCGCGTGTCGGTATCGATCTCGGCGTAGCCGTTGACCGACGGATCCTGGTGCAGCGTCGGACCGCCGCGGAGATATTGCGGGTCCCAGATGTTGTTGCCAATGTTGCCACCGGACGCGAGCTGCCAGTAATTGAGCAGCTGCATGCGGGTGTTGAATTCGAAGCCGTACACTTCGACGCGCGGATCGTTGTTGGTGATCGCGAATACGTCGCCGTTGACCTGCCAGTTGAGGACCGTGTCGCCCGGCGCGTCTTCGCGGTACTCGCCGTAGACGAATCCGAGGTCCTTGTCGGCCTGCTGCTGGAAGCCGACGTCGTTGAGCTCGAGGCCGGGCGACCTGAGACCGAGACCAATGCCGTAGCGCACGTGCTTGGTGTCGCCGAACCGGCCGAGCTTGAGCGCCACGTCGGAGCCCGTCATCGACCGCGCATGCGGCTCGAACGTCACGTCCTTCGCGTCGGGACGCTGATAGAGGTGCACGTTGCTCTCCTGCGTCGCCTGCATCGCGGCCTCGCTACCGTGGACGTAGCTGCTCGCGCCGTGCAGATCGAGGAGCCACGCGTTGTCGGCCCAGCGGTGCTGGATCTGATAGCCGCCGGTGTACGCCTGATCGCGGAACGTGAGATCCATCGGTGTGCCCGCGACGTCGCGATTCACGGATGTGGCAGACAGGCCGACCGTCGTCGCGCCGTCGTTGAAGTCGCGCTTGACGCGGCCGACCGCGTAGTTCGTGAGCGGCGAGACGAGATCGCGCGTGCGCATGCCCGTCGAGTCGACGAGCTCGGCAGTCTCCTGACCGGTCACCGCATCGAACAGGCCCATCGACCAGCCGCCGCGCGTCTTGCCGGTGAGCTTCGCCGCACCGTAGATCGCGGTCGACTGCGGCGCATTGATGAACTGGTAATCGCTGGCGGGCAGCGGCGGCGCGGCGCCGATGCGACGGCTGTAGAACTGGGTGTCGACGCTGCCGCCGTTCGCGCCGAGCGGCAGCTTGAACAGATCGACGCCCTCGAGGAAGAACGGCCGCTTCTCGGCGAAGAACAGCTCGTTCGCCGACAGGTTGACGACCGATGGATCCGCCTCGACCTGGCCGAAGTCGGGATTGATCGCCGCGGACAGCGTGAACGCGGGCCCGAGGCCGTACTTCACGTCGAGGCCGATGTTCTTGCGGCTCGTGACGTGTGCGTTGAGCGGATCGCCCTGCCGCACCGGCGCGACGTCGACGCCGCCCAGCACGTAGGGCAAGAGCTCGAGCCGGCGCGCGGCTGGCACGCCGTTGATGCCGTCGACGATGCCGAACTTCGACACGATCTGCGGCGAGCTGCGCGGCCACGGGTTCCACGCGGTCTGCTCGGACGTGCGGCCGATGTTGCGCACCATCTGGAAGCCCCACTCCTGGCGATCGCCACTCGGGAACCGCAGCTGGTTGAGCGGGATGCGGAATTCGGCGGTCCAGCCATCCGTCGTGATCGCGGAGTCGCCGGTCCACACCGCGTCCCAGGTGTCGTCCTGGTTCTGGTCGTCGAACAGCAGCAGGTCGCGTTGCACGCCGGCGGCGTCGAGCTGGAACGCGTAGGCGGTGCGCTTGTCGTGATACGAGTCGAACCCGATGATGATCGCGTCGGAGGGCGAGTCGGCATCGCGGCGCGTGAGCAGCGCGCGGATCTTCGACGGCTCCGGATCATGCGCCCATACGCCGACGTAGATCGCATCGTTGTCGTAGAGGATCGCGAACTGCGTGTCGTAGGTCGGCTTGCCGCCGTCGACCGGAAAGCGCTGCGTGAATCCGGTCTGCTTCGGCGCGCTCTGCCAGGCCGGCTCGTCGAGATGGCCATCGACGGTGATCGCGCCTTCGCGACGCACGGCGTGCGCGCGCAGCGGATCGGCCGCGACGATCGTCGCGAACAGCCCTAGCAAGATGCAGACACGGAACAGCATGCGCCGGAGATCCCTGAGCTCGTGCTCCGGTGGACTCGAGTTTCCATGATCGGTTGCAACGTAAACAGATGCGACAGCGCTGCGACAGGATGCGTCAGCGCCGTACCTTCGACGTCTTGTCCGCATCTGCTTCATCGTGCACGCGCGCGTGCTCCAGCAGAACCTGTGTGACGCTCGTTCCGAGCTCGTCCTTGCCGCCGATCGCGCACGGCGAGAACTCGAACTGACCGACGTGCCAGTCGAGCAGACGCATCAAACGTTCTCGCGGCTGGCCGTTGCCGACGCTCGATTCGACCTTGAGGATGCGGCCCTCCGAAACGAACAGGCGCGCGATCTCGCCGTCGCGCAGCAGCAAGAGGATTCCCGACTTGCGCTCGAACTCGAACAGCGAGAGCAGCGTGCCGAGCCCGATGTCGACGAGGTTGCCGCGGAGGCCTGGGTTCGCGACCGGGGCGACCGGCGCGAGCACGCGATGCACGCGGATCACGAGCTCCTCGTCGAGGAACGGCTTTGGAATGTAGTCGCGCACGCCCGCGCGAAAGGCTTCGAGCCGCGAGAGATCGCCCTCGTCGCCGGTGAGCACGAGCGGGACGTCGGAGAGCGTCGTGTGCTCGGCCATCGCGTAGGCGAGCTCGACGCCGTTCATGCCGTCGATCGAGGCGGCGCACACGATCGCGTCGGGGCGCCACTGCGCAGCCGCCTCGAGCGCGTCCATCGGCGATGCACACGCGCTGACCTTGAAGCCCGCGCTCTCGAGACAGCGCTGCATGCGGGTGCGCAGCGGCGTGCTCGGCTCGACGATCACGAGCTGCATCGTCGTCGAGAGACCGGGGCTCGTGATCTCGGTCTTCAGTGTGTCGACGTGCGCGCGCAGCTTCAAT
>Ga0157374_10005829_pt1 | contig 10407 bp, 7 predicted proteins | sample M25metaG_FD_115308 | JGI IMG/M metagenome (GOLD analysis project Ga0157374, IMG submission 115308) | Miscanthus rhizosphere microbial communities from Kellogg Biological Station, Michigan, USA - M2-5 metaG | ecosystem: Host-associated > Plants > Roots > Rhizosphere > Soil | place: USA: Michigan... | reverse complement strand
GCTGCCATCTCGCCCCGATCCGTAAGTCAAATAGGGAGACCACTCCCGCGATTCCATGCTGACGCCATATGGTGCCGGGATCAAGTTACCGAGGTACTTTGCCGATGAGTTAGTTGGATAGGTTTGCGTGGCAGTTCTTGCAGCGTCGGCCTCCGGCCGGCCCGAAGGTGGGGGCGGGACGCCCCCACGACAGCCGGCGGGACGCCGGCGCTACGAAATTCTAGAGCGCGACGAGAGCTGGCTTAGCTTATTTGTCCAACGGGAATTGCTTTTCGCGCCAGCCCCGGATTCCGCCGTCCATGGAGAGGACGTTGGTGTAGCCCATTTTCTGCAGATTGTCGGCGGCGAGGGCGGAGCGGTACCCACCGCCGCAATAGAGGATGAGCGGGGCATTCAATTGCGGCACGCGCTCCTCGATATCGCGCTCGATGATTCCCTTGCCCAGGTGAATTGCGCCGGGCAAATGATCTTTGGCGTACTCGCTTTCCTCGCGGACATCCACCAGCAAGAATTCTTCGCCGCGGTCCAGGCGGGCCTTGACGTCGTCCACAGTCACTTCCCGGACTCTCTTCCTGGCGTCATCAACGATCTGCAAAAAACGGGCGGAATGCCGATGGGCCATGCGGGACTCCTGAATTCAAGTGTGCCTGCAATTGGTATTTTAGCGAAAAGCGGGGATGACGCAGGGCTTCGCGGGGGAGGACTACTCCGAGGGACCAGCGACAGCGCTAGAGGGTTGTTCCTCGGACTGAGAAACAGTGATCGGCGACCCCAGGAACCTCTGTAAGTCAGCTTCCAGCTTCCGGCGGTCTTCCTCGCTAAGCCCGGTAAATTCAAAAGGCTGCAGACAGCCCTGTGTGGCCCACATGGGAAACAGCATCAGTGTCGTACTGCGTATGGTGCTGCCACCGACGTGGAACATGACTTCAGCCTTGATGCCTTCGTCCAGTGGGGCTTCAAGGTGGAGTAGCCCGCCGGTAAAGGAAAGCTGGTGCAGGCGGGCGCGGACCTGCCGTCCGTTTTCCAGCTGGACTAGAGCCAGAATGGTGCCGGCCAGTTTTACTCGCGGGGCGCGGCGGACATCATCTGCATGCTTCGATCTGGGCATAGGTACGTCACACTATGACACCAGAGGGGGCCAGGGTGGAGATTACGAAAGAGTAAAGTCCTGATTACTACGGCGAAGTATTCGTGTCGTTCTGCCCGTCTTTCTCGAACCCTCCCCCAAGTTTGCTGGCCTGAACGGTAAGCATATGGCGATTACCTGGGTTACTTTACCTCCGCCCTACGTGGCCGTAAGCTGCGACCTTATGGCATTCAATGCCTTGTTGATGTGCCGGGAAGAGAAGCATCTGCGAATCTTGGGGAAGGCCCTGGACGCGGTTGGCATGGAGCAGGAAGTTTGTCTGTCGGCGTCAGAGGCCCTGGATCTGACGGTGCAGAGGCATTATTCGGCACTTATTGTGGACTTTGATTTGCCTGGAGCCGCGACTGTGGCCCGGATGGCGCGGCTGGGTCCGGCAAAGCGACGACCGGTTATCTTTGGGATGATCGGGGCCCTCACGGAAATTTCGGAAACTTTTCAGGCAGGTGCGAATTTTATCTTCTATAAGCCGCTTGCGGTTGATCAGATAGTTCGTTGCTTGCGTGCGGGACGCGGTTTTATGCGTCCGGATCGCAGGCAGTCGCAACGGCAGAGTCTGGAGTCACTGGTTTATCTGCAGTTCGGGATTGCCTCGCTCCCGGCCATGGTGATCGATTTGAATCAGAATGGACTGGCGCTGCTGGCTCCGGAGCCATTGCCCCCGGTGCAGCAAGTCCCATTGCGCTTTGTATTGCCCGGAACGAGTCACATGGTGGAGGGTATGGGAGAAGTGGTCTGGGCCGACGATGGCGGACGCGCCGGCATGTTGTTCTCCCGTTTGACCCCGGCCTCGCGAAAATATCTGAAACAGTGGTTTGTGAAGAGAGAGTCGAAGAAGAAGATGGACGTGCGCCCTGCGCTGCGAGCGAGAGCCGGAAGTGGAAAAGCTGGAGTTCCTAAAGCTCGCCGTGCCTCAGCGGGTGCGCACTAGTCTTTCAGATCCTGCAAAATCTGCACTTGATGGTGTCCCGTACAAGCTTCGCTTGGGCGTTTTTTTTCTCAGAGTCAAAGTCAAAAATCAAGATCTAAGTCAAAAAGGCGGCGGACAGGAGTGTCCGCCCTACACGTGCTAGACTCGGTTTCTTCTCACTGAGAGCGCATGGGCGAACTGACGTTCCTTTCTGCTGCATCCATGGCTGAGCAAATACGGCGCGGAAAACTGTCTCCGGCGGAACTGGTCGAAGCGCATCTTGCGCGGATCGACGAGTTGAATCCCAGGCTCAACGCTTTTGTGCATGTGGATGGTGAAAGTGCGCGCAGGGAGGCACGCATTGCCGGGGCGGCCGTGCGGAATGGGGAGAAGCTCGGCCCTCTGCATGGGGTTCCACTCAGTATCAAGAGTTCGATAGAAGTCGCGGGATTGCCCTGGGAGGCTGGCACGAAATTGCGGGCAGGCATGGTGGGAGAGCGAGACGCTCCGCTGGTGGCCCGCCTGCGCCAGGCTGGCGCCGTCATTCTCGGCGTCACCAATGTGCCGGAGTTGCTCATGGCATGGGAGACGGACAATCTTCTTTATGGGCGGACGAATAATCCCTGGGACGTTTCGCGCACGCCCGGCGGATCAAGCGGTGGAGAGGCGGCGGCGATTGCAGTTGGCATGTCAGCGGGAGGCGTGGGCAGCGACGGCGGCGGATCGATTCGCGTACCTGCGCATTTCAGCGGAATTTGCGGATTGAAGCCAACTCCCGGACGGATACCTGCGACTGGGCATTTCCCTGAGTCGGTCGGTCCCTTCGCGTTGCTCGGCGTCGTGGGGCCTCTTGCCCGGAACATGGGAGACCTGAAAGTTCTTTTTGAAGTGCTGCAAGGGCCGGACGATGGCGATCCTTCCGCAGCGCCAGTGCCGTTGCGCTGGCCAGAAAAGGACGAACTGAGCCGCGTCCGTGTGGGCTACTTCGAGGACGACGGACGGACGCCCGTCACCGCTGAGACGCGGGCGGCCCTGCGGACTGCGGCGGAAGCCTTGCGGCGGGCTGGATTTCAGGTGGAAGCTTTTCGTCCCCAAGGGTTGGAGCTGGCGCGGCAGTTGTGGTGGAAGCTGTTCGGGACGGCTGGCGGAATGATGCTTGGGTCTGTGACAAAGAGCCATGAAGATGAGTTGAGTCCGATTCTGAAACAATTTTCCAACATGGTAGCGACGGAGCCGACACATACTGGCCAATCGCTGCTCGACACCTGGATCGAGCGTGACGTGGTGCGGATGCAGGTGTTTGCGCAGATGCGGAATTTTCCCGTGCTGCTTTGTCCGGTGGCGTCGATTCCTGCGTTCAAGCATGGCGAGCGCCGCTGGGAGGTCGAGGGACAGACCGTGAACTATCTCGACGCCTGGAGCTACACCGAGTGGTTCAATCTGCTGGGCATGCCGGCGGTCTCGGTGCCGGTGGGGAAGACACCGGAAGGCTTGCCGATTGGAGTCCAGATCGTGGCGTGTCCGTGGCAGGAGGAGTTGGTGATTTCAGTGGCGGCGGAGTTGGAACAGGAAGTCGGCTGCTTCGGGCATCCTGCAATGTAGCGCCGGGCGTCCCGCCCGCCCATCGGGCCGGCCGGAGGCCGGCGCTACTTTGGCCCGGGCGGCGCTCTGCCCCTGCGTGGTCATTTGTGGTTTACTTGTTGATGGCATGAATAAGCGAAGTCTCCTGCTCTGCGCCTGTGTTGCCTTGGCCTTGGCTGCGATTCTGGCGGCCGCTCCCGAAGATTCACATTCCAAGTCTGATTCTTCCGCGGAAGCTGCACGCCTGAACAACCTCGGCGCCGCTTACATGAACCAGCAGCTTTTCGAGAAGGGGCTGAAGGCGTTTCAGGAAGCGGCGGCGCTCGATCCCAAGCTGCAGATCGCGGCGTTGAATCAGGGCATCGCGCTGCTGAATCTGGCCCGCATCGAGCCTGCCAAGGGGCTTCTAGAGGCAGCCGGAAAGAACGCGCCCAACGATCCTCATGCGTGGTTCAGCCTGGGCCTGCTGTACAAAAATTCCGACAATCCGCAGGGTTCGGTGGAAGCCTTTCGCCGCGTCACCGAGATCGATCCGAGCGATGCCGACAGCTGGTACTTCCTGGGCGCAGCGTTGGCGCAACTCAAGCAGTATCCGCAGGCGATTGATGCGTTCCAGCACGCGCTGAAGTTGAACCCGCTGCATGCTTCGGGCGAATTCGGTATCGCACGCGCCTACCAACAGTCGGGTGACGCGGCCCACGCCCGCGAACATCTGGTGCGGTTCCAGCACATTACGCAAAGCAAGCTGGGCTCGCCGATCGGTCTGGCTTACGGAGACCAGGGACGGTACTCCATGGTGGAAGAGGCGGTGGGTGCAGCGGAGAAGGCGCTGCCGGAGATTCAGGTGCGTTTTGTTTCGGTGACTGAGAGTGCGGGGTTGGCGTCGAAGGCGTCGCCGGGCCCCGCGACGGATCTCGCATCATTTCTCGGGCCGGGCGCATGCTTTCTGGACTATGACGGTGACGGCAAGCCTGACCTTTTTTTCCCGGACAACGGTCCGCAGGGCGGCATGGCGCTGTATCACAACCAGGGTAACGGCAAGTTTGAAGATGTGACCAAGATGGCGGGGCTTGATCCCAGCGTTCACGCCATTGGATGTACAGCTGGAGACTACGACAACGACGGCGCAACCGATCTTGCCGTTAGCATGAACGGCCGCGTCCTTCTGCTGCACAACGAGAAGGATGGCACCTTCAAGGACATGACGGACTCGGCCGGTATCAAGAGCGACGGGCTCAATCTTGGACTAACTTTCATCGATTACGATCACGACGGCGATCTCGATCTGTACGTCACCCGGTTCATCAATGTCGCTGCTCCAGTTGCGGGTCGAGCGATCGCGCTGCCGTTTGATCAGTTGTTTCCCGGGAATGTGATGTGGCGCAACAACGGCAACGGCTCGTTTACCAGCGTCACTGATTCAGTCGGACTCTCGGGCGATGCCCCGAGTATGGGCGCGGTGGGGACCGACTATAACAACGATCGGGCCATAGACCTGGTGGTAACGGGATGGCACGTCGGTCCGACGGTTTTCGAAAACCCTCGCGAAGGGAAATTTTCTCCGCAAAGGTTGTGGAACAGCCAAGTTTCCGTAGGCACGGCAGGCGTTGCCATTCTTGATTTCGATCACGATGGATGGACGGACGTAGCTTTCACTGAGCTTGCGGCGCCTGGAATTAGTCTCTGGCGAAACAATCATAAAAAAGGCTTCGAGCCAGTGGAACTTCCGAAAACGAACTGGACTCGCGCCTGGGGCGTGACCGCTTTCGACTACGACAACGACGGCTGGATTGACCTGGTCGCCGTAGGCGAGACGGCTGATGGCAAGGGCGAAGTCCGCCTGTTCCGCAATCTCGGGCCGGATGGATTCAAAGATGTCACCGCCGATGTCGGCCTCGACAAGATTGAACTCAAAGATCCCCGCGCGATCGTTACCGCCGACTATGACGCCGACGGCGCCACCGATCTTCTCATCACGCAGAATCACGGCCCGGCCGTGCTGTTGCGCAACGATGGCGGCAACAAGAACAACTGGCTGCGGGTTTCGTTCAAGGGGCTGGCTGACAACAAGAGTGCGATTGGCACCAAGGTCGAGATTTTTGCCGGGGCAAATCGTCAGAAATTTGAAATCGCAGGATCGTCTGGCTATCTGGGACAAAATTCAGCCGACTTCGTGGTCGGGCTCGGACACGCCAAAGAAGCCGATGTGGTGCGCATGCTTTGGCCCTCCGGAGTCATTCAGGACGAAATCCAGATTGCCGGAATGAAAGATCACGCTTTCGGAGAATTGGACCGGCGCGGCAGTTCCTGTCCGACGCTTTTTGTGTGGAACGGAAGTCGCTACGAACTTGTCGGCGACATGCTAGGGGCAGCCGTCGTCGGCCACTGGATAGGGCCGAACCAGCGCGATATTCCGCGGCCCACGGAATACATCAAGGTGCCGCGCAAGTCGATTCGCGAGCGAGACGGCAAACTCAGCTTCCGGTTCATGGAGCCGCTCGAAGAGGCGGTCTATCTCGATCAGGTGAAGTTGATGGCAGTTGACCATCCTTCTGCCGACGATGTATTCCCCAACGAGTACTTTGCCAGCAACCCGCCGTATCCGTCGTTCAAGGTGGTCTACAGCCGCGATGCGCGTCCTCCGGCGGGTGCGCGGGACGAGCATGGCCACAATGTGTTGCCTGAGCTCCTGTCGCATCGCTACTTCGGCGACTTCGATGTTCTGCCTTTTCAAGGTTTCACCGAGTCGCACACTCTCGAACTTGATCTGGGCGAAGCCTATCGCGGCGGCCCGCTCTGGCTGATGATGCACGGCGAGATTGAGTACTTCTCCGCGACCAGCATGTATGCCGCGTACCAGTCTGGAATCGAACCGGTCGCACCGTACGTCGAGGCGCAGGACGCGACGGGAAAATGGGTTCGGGTTATCGACGACATGGGCTTCCCCGCAGGCGGCCCGCGCACCATGACTGCCGACCTGACGGACAAACTGCCGCAGGGAACGCAGCGCGTCCGCATCACGACCAATCTGCAAATCTATTGGGACAACATTCTGATCAATCGCGCGGAACAGAACGGCAACGCCCGTCTCACGCAGGTGCCAATGGCAAAGGCCGATCTGCGCTTCCGTGGCTTCCCGCTGAAGGTGGAAAACCAGCCACCGGGCAACGTTTTGTACGTGTACGAAAAGACCAGCGCGACCGGGCCTTATACGCGACCCATGGGTGCTTACACGCGCTATGGCGACGTGCGTCCTCTACTGACTGGTTACGATGACCGGCTCGCTGTTTTCGGATCAGGAGATGAAGTCGCTCTTGACTTCGATCCGGCGAAGTTGCCGGCATTGCCCAAAGGGTGGGTACGGGACTACTTCTTCGTCGCCAACGGCTACGAAAAAGATATGGACTTCTACGCTGCCGAGGCCAACACGGTACACCCGATGCCCTTCCGGACGATGGGGACGTATCCCTATCCCAAGGGCAGGGCGTTCCCGCTGGACGATGCGCACGTGAACTACTTCCTGGATTACAACACGCGCCATATGTCGGGGAATGAGCCGAAGGGATATCGCTTCGATTATCCCCGCTGATGCTGGGACAGAAGTAGATGAAAGGGCTCGCGGCACGGAATCGTTTTAGTCGTTGACATTCGCTGCCCCGGCATAATCCAATACGCGGGAATGGAAACCACTCCTGACGCTTCTTCTTCCTCCTCCGGCCTGCGGCTTCGTCGATCGCTCACGCTTTGGGACCTGATTCTTTACGGCATCATCGTCATCCAGCCGACGGCTCCCATGCCCGCCTATGGCGTCTTCAGCAACGCGGGCCAGGGTCACGTAGTCACTTCGATTTTGATTGCCATGATCGCCATGGTGTTCACCGCCATGAGCTATGGACGCATGGCGCGGGTGTATCCCAGCGCGGGTTCGGCTTATACGTATGTCGGCCGGACGATTCATCCTTCGCTGGGCTACGTCACCGGCTGGAGCATGACGATGGATTACATCTTGAATCCATTGATCTGCACCATCTGGTGTTCCAAGGCGATGGCTGATCTGCTGGCAGGTACTCGATATCAGATTCCGTATCCCGGTCTGCTGTGGCCGGTGATTTTTGCGCTGCTGTTTACCGGACTGAATTTGCGGGGCGTCAAGACCTCGGCTCGGATCAATCAGACTCTGTGCGCGATTATGGGAGCGGTGATTCTGGCGTTCTTCTGGTACACGATCCGCTACATTTTTCATCTGCCGCAATATCCGGAAGCGTACTTTCTGCGTCCGTTCTACAACCCACAGACTTTCTCTATCAACGGAGTGTTTCACGGAACATCGGTTGCGGTGCTCACCTACATTGGCTTCGACGGGATATCGACCTTGTCGGAAGAAGTCGAAAATCCCAAACGGAATATTTTCCTGGCGACGGTGCTGGTCTGCGTTGTCACGGGATTTCTCGCTGCGGCTGAAGTCTACGGCGCACAATTGCTGAGTTCCCAGTACCTGTTCTCGGCCGCCGAAGTGGAGAACGCATTCAGTCACGTGGCCGCGATAGCCGGCGGAACGCTGATGACCAAAGCCATCAGCATCACGCTGCTGATTGCGACCGTCGGCTCAGGCATGGGATCGCAACTCGGCGCGGCCCGGCTGCTCTATGGCATGGGACGCAGCGACGCTATTCCAAAGAAATTCTTTGGAGCGATTCATCCCCGGACGAGAATCCCAGCCAACAACGTGATCTTTGTCGGAGTGATTGCATTGCTGGGCGCTTTCCTCATCAGCTACGACAATGGCGCGCAGTTGCTCAACTTTGGAGCGCTGATCGCTTTCATGGGCGTCAATCTGGCGGCGCTCACTCACTACTACATCCGCGGCGAAGACCGCACTCTTGGTCAACTCATCCCGCCGGTGCTGGGATTCCTGATTTGTCTTTTCATCTGGATTCACCTGTCGAACTTGGCGTTGATCGCGGGAACGATCTGGATGGTGGCCGGGATCGCCTACGGCGCATGGAAGACCCGAGGCTTCCAGAGCAATCTGGTGAACTTCGATGTGCCTCCGGAAGATTGAGTAACTCCGCTTTTGGAAACGATGAAGCCCAAGTTCTTTCCGTCCCCGTCAGCATGGCATGCCTGGCTGGAAGAGCATCATGATAAGCATGACGAGCTCTTGGCCGGCTTCTACAAGGTCGGGTCAGGCAAGCCGAGCATCACCTGGCCCGAAGCTGTGGATGGTGCGCTCTGCTTCGGCTGGATCGACGGCGTACGCAAGAGCCTCGATGAAAGCAGCTACGTCATCCGGTTTACGCCCCGGCGGGCGAAGAGCATCTGGAGCGCGGTAAACATCAAGCGTGTTGCTGAACTTAGCGCACTGGGCCTGATGCGGCCCAAGGGATTGCAGGCCTTCGAACAACGCACCGGGAACCGGTCTGAAATCTACGCATACGAGCAGAGGAAAGGCGCCAAGCTCAGCGGCGCGTATGAAAAGCAGTTTCGGGCCAACAAGAAAGCCTGGAAGTTCTTCCTGGCACAGCCGCCGTGGTATCAGAGGACAGCAAGCTGGTGGGTAATCAGCGCCAAGAAAGAAGAGACGCGCCTGAAGCGGCTCGGTCAGCTGATTGAGGACTCAGAGAACAAGCGGACGATACGGGAACTACGTCGGGAGAAATGACTCGGCTCATTGCTCAACCCTGTCATCCCGACCGAAGCGCAGCGAAGCAAGCGAAGTGGAGGGACCTTGTGTTTAGCTTGCTCGAGAAATACCTGTCGAGCTTCGCTCGGCTGGGCGGACGAGGGGTCCGCCCCTACGCGAGACCAACCTACTCTACATTCCAGCCGCTTACCTCTATAGCGGGCTGAGCTGTTCCTAGCTCCTGCGTCCGGTAGCTGGCCGTGACTTCTCGTTTCTCTCCCGGCAGCAGCGAAATATAGTTTTCCTGCCAAACGACGGGGAGGATTTCCTCTCCGCCCTTGCCCTTGTTTACTTTCAGACGGACGAAGAAGGCGAGACTCTTACTTAGGTTTTCCAGCGTGACGTGGGTGACCGCTTCTTCGCCTTTGCGTTCGGTGTGTTCTGCGATCTTCAGTTTTACTTTCGGCAACTGCGACAGCGCCGTGTAGTCGGCGTAGGAAGTTGTTGGCGTCGTGTACCAGTTCGACTTTTCCCAGTCCAGAGTTTCGGGTTTGGTGGAAAGCCAGTAGAGATTTGATCCGACCGTCTTGCCGGATGAATCCTGTAGTCGCAGGACCACGAAGTACGTCGGGGTGAGGCCGTCGATGTCGGGTAGAGTCAGGATTTTGTTGGTGCTGTCGGCGGCGGCATCGACGTTAGTTTCTTTGGAGAACTTCTCGGTCATGTCGAGATTCAGAACCTGGGCGGTGAGTTTTAACCCTTTGGCGTCTTCGTACTGACTGCTCACGATCCAGACCGAGTGGTCGTCGTAGCCGTACACCGGATGCAGAGACTCCATCGCCTTCTTGGCTCCGAAATATCCGCCTCCGGGCCGCAGGTAGAAGTCATAGAGGTGCCAGATCATGGAAGGCCAGGCGTTGTTCAGCATCCATTGGATTACGCCGGTCGATGTGTACTTGTTACGGCTGTAAGCTTCGTACATGGCACGAATGCCTTCGTAACTCTGCAACTGCGATTTGGCCGCGTAATCCTCGGCACTGGCGGTTGGTCCGAAACGCGCGTTCAGCGCATCACTGAATACGTGAATGTCTTTGAACACTCCACCGCCCGCGTGATAGTTCCAGGTATCGTCGATGGGCCACAGATGGT
>Ga0157374_10005828_pt1 | contig 10408 bp, 10 predicted proteins | sample M25metaG_FD_115308 | JGI IMG/M metagenome (GOLD analysis project Ga0157374, IMG submission 115308) | Miscanthus rhizosphere microbial communities from Kellogg Biological Station, Michigan, USA - M2-5 metaG | ecosystem: Host-associated > Plants > Roots > Rhizosphere > Soil | place: USA: Michigan... | reverse complement strand
TGCTCGGCGTACTTCTTCGGCTCGAGGGCGAATGCGATCTCGCGCGCCGTGCCGTCGCCTGCGCGCACGTCGAGCGTCTGCCGCTTCTTCGGATCGGCAGCGAGCCCGATGCCGACGACGGCCAGCCAGGACCCCTCGCGTTGGGGCGTGGACAGCACCATCACGCGGTGGCCGCCGAACGTTGCCGACGGTCGTTGCGCCGCGGCGCCGAGCTCGACGATCGCGACGCCCCCCGGCACCGCCGCAGCGAGTGGCAGCGCGGACGATGAAGCGCGCGCGAGCCATGGCGCAGCGACTCCGGCCGCAAGGGATGCAAGAGCGAGGCGACGTTGCACGATGGGCGCCATCGTAGCCGCGCGATGCGCCGCCATTGCCGTCTCCGCCGGAGCACCGCGGGCGCTTGTTCGGTGAAGTTTCTAAACTCACGCGGTCGCGTCAGCGGCGGGGCAGTCTCATGGGCATTCGCGTCGGCATCGTCGGGATCAGTGGATATGGCGGAGGCGAAGCGATGCGGCTCATCGCGGCGCACCCGTCGTTCGAGCTTGTCTACGCCGCGGGCGAGGGGAGCGCAGGCAGCCCGCTGCTGGACCGCTTTCCCGGAGCGCCAACGAAGCTCGCGCATCTCGTGATCGAGAAATGGGACCCGGCGGGCTTGCCGAAGCTCGATGTGCTCTTCGCGTCTCTGCCCACTGGCGCCTCGTCCGAGGCGCTGAAGCGCGTGCCCAAGAACGTCAAGATCGTCGACATCGGGGGCGACCATCGCTACGCCGACGGTTGGGCGTACGGGTTGGCCGACGTCTGGCCCGATCGGATTCGCTCCGCATCCCGGGTCGCCAACCCTGGCTGTTTCCCCGCGGCGACGCTGATCGCCCTCGCGCCATTGTTGGCGGGCGCGCTCATCGAGCCCGGCCACATCGTGGTCGATGCCAAGACGGGCGTCTCAGGCGCCGGAAGAGGCGGCGGCGAGAACAGGTTCGGCTACGCCGAGGTCAACGAGGACCTCTCGCCCTACGGGCTGCTCGAGCATGTCCACGTGCCGGAGATGGCGCAAACCATCGAGGCGTTGTCCGCAGGCGGCTCCGCGCGCGGGCTGGTATTCACCCCGCACCTGGTGCCGATGACGCGCGGCATCCTCGCGACGATCTATTGCCGCGGTCGCGGCGGAGTGACCACCGACCAGTGCCTGGCCGAGGCCAGGCGCTTCTACGCGCAGCGGCCGTTCGTGCGCACGCTGGAGCGACCGCCGCACACCAAGTGGGCGGTGGGGTCCAATCTCGCGCTCATCAGCTACGCAGCAGACCCGGGGCGCGATCTCGTCATCGCGATGGGCGTCGTGGACAACCTTGGAAAAGGGGCCGCCGGCCAAGCCGTGCAGAACGCCAATCTCATCTGCGGCCTGTCGGAGACGGAGGGACTCGAAGGCGCGTCGCTATGGCCATGACGCGACTCGAAAGCGCGGAGCAGGAGACGCCGGCAGGTCGCCTTAGGACTGGTACCTCGTCGAGCAATCAGCAATCGGAGGACTGTTTCAGACGGATTGCTGCCGCTCGTGTTCGACGTGCCCACTGTCAGCTGCTGCCGAGACCCAACGTTGCAACGACGCATCGCTGCCTGCCGAAGATCGTGTGGTTTGCGCCCGCGCCGCTCCGGTGAACCGGCCTCATCGACAGCGGGTCGGCCGTGGCCTAGAGTCGCTGACATCGACTGCGCCCAATCCGCATGAACTTCTTCGCCACGCCGATCATCGCTGCGTTGGTTCTGGCTTCTTCCTACACGTATGGCGCTTCCGAGCCGGTGCTGCCGCGCGCCGGCTTCATCGGCGTTCAGGTCGCGCCACTGGAGTCGGAGCCGTCGTCGCCGAAAGCGAAGTCCGGCGTTCAAGTGCGTGGCGTCATCGAAGGCGGATCGGCGGCCTCGGCCGGCCTGCGCTCCGGCGATGTGATCCTCGCCCTGGATGGTGTGGCGATCGACGGTGTTGCCGCGTTCCTGCGCCGCGTGGCGGCTCTGCGGGGCGGCGATGTGGCATCTCTTGAGGTGCGACGCGACGGAGCGCCGCTGACGCTCACCGTCAATGTGCGCCCGCGGCCCAAGGAGGCGGAGGCTGTCGCGATCACCGAATACCGCGCGGTCGTGGTCGATGATGGTGTGCGCCGGACGCTCGTCACGCGCCCGCCAGCGCCGGGTCGGCATCCCGCGGTGCTCTACCTCACCGGCATCGGCTGCTACAGCCAGGAGAGCGTTGGCGTGGTCTCGACCGAGGCAAAGCTCCTGTACGGGCTCACGCGCGCGGGATTCGTGACGATGCGGGTGGAGAAAAGCGGCATCGGCGACGGACAGGGCAGGCCTTGCCAAGCGGAAGCCTCGGACCTCGAGGCCGAAGTCCGTGGCTACGCAGCCGGCCTGCAGGCATTGCGCGAGTACGAGTTCGTCGACCGCGAACGTGTCTTCCTGCTGGGTGTCAGCATCGGTGGCGTGGAAGCGCCGCTGGTGGCCGCGGGCGGGACCGTGCGCGGCGTCGTGGTCGTGAACACCGTCGCCCGTGCCTTCTTGGATTACCTGCAGGACATCCGCCGCACGCAAGGAGTGTTGAAGGGGACGCCCTACGACGAGCTCGAGGCGGACCTGCGCCTCAATGCCATGTGCAATCGCCGGTTGCTCGTCGACCGCGAGGACGCGGCGCGCATCGTCGCGGCGGAGCCGCGGTGCAGCGCATGGATCGGGTATCCCGCGCCAGTCGCGTACATGAGGCAGTGGTCCGATCTCAACCCGGGCGCCGCTTGGAAGCGCGTGGAGGCGCCTGTGCTGGTGCTTCACGGCGCGTCGGATACGGTAGCAAGCGTCATCGACGGGCCGTACCTGCGCGATATGCTCGAGGCATTCCGGCCAGGGCGCGCGACGTTCGTCGAGGTTCCGGAGATGGACCACGTCCTGTCGCGCGCGGGCTCGCCGCGCGAAAGCGCGGCGCGCGGGCTCGACCCTGCCGCGCCGTACCAGGAGGCATTGACCGGCATCGTCTCGGAGTGGATGAGCCGGCAGATGCACTGAACGCTCTCGCGGTCGGGCAACGGGCGTAGCGCGGCAGCGAAAGACGTCTGTCACCAGCGCTGCCGCTTCACGGTCCAGGTACCGTGAGACGCGGGCGCGAGCAAGCCGATCGCGCGGCCAGCCTGAGCTGCGCAAGCATCTTTCTCGCGCGAGTTCGGCGTCGAGCTAGAAGGGAACTAGAAGCGGCCGTCCGCTCGCGGTTACCGCGAGGGTCGGCGTAGCGTCTCGTCAATTGGCGACGCAGGCGGGGCTGCTTTGTTCCCCCGCCAACAGGTGGCTAGTTCCCCTTAGGGTCGGAAGCGGCGATTTAGTCACTGTGTTGGTTAGCCGCTCAGGCTGGTTACGGTCGTTGGGGTTTGCCGAGGTGATTCTCAGGTCCTGCCATTGGCAGCACGCATGACCGACCGCTTCCCAGCAGTGGTAGCACAACGAGGTTCGGATGGCCCAACACTGCCAAGCGCGCGCGGAGTGTCTGGATGCGCTGTAGGCCTTGCGGCATATGGCAACCTCGTGACCATGTCCAACTGCCCATACCCGGTCCGGCGCGGCGAGACCGACACCTTGCTCCTGGACCGACGCCAATGGCTGCGCGCCGGCCTGGCAGCGACCCTGCTGCCAGCGGTGAGCCTGCCGGCGCGTGCCGGCTTCAACTTCTTTGAGAGCGAATTCACCGCCACGCGCGATGAACTGCAAGCCGAATTGGCCAGGCGCTTCCCGATCACGCGCCGCTACGGCGAGCTGTTCCTGGTGTCACTGCACGACCCGCAGCTGGTGCTGGACGGCAGTGCCAACCGCGCCACGCTGGCGCTCCGCCTCGTGATTTCCAGCCCAGTGCTTCAACCCTCCTCCGTGGGCGGCCAAGTGGCCATAAGCAGTGGACTGCACTGGGATGCCGGGGGCTTGTCGGTGCGCCTCCAGGATCCACGTGCCGAGGAACTGCGCATCGACGGCGTCACCGGCAACGACGCACAGAACCTGCAGCGCATCGGCGCAGCCGTGGCGCAGGAAGCGCTGCAAGGCTATCCGTTGCACACCTTCCGGCCGGACGAACTGCGCTTTGGACTGAAGACCTACCAAGTCCAGTCCATCAACATCGGCGACGACGCGATCAAGGTGCGCTTTCAGTAGTCCCCGGCGAAACCTTGCGCCGTGCTCGTAGCGTTCGTTGTCGCTCCTGGGAACGCGCTTGAGACTGACTGCGGTCGCTCAGGTTTGCTGAGCTGAATGTCAGCTCTTGGCGAGAGCGAACGTTGGTCGTGCGCAGGTCTTAGAGCGGACCGGCAGCTCGCGACAGAAGCGGACATTTGGACGGGTCCGCGTTGCCGAGCAAGACGCGTTCAGGGCCACCTATCGACGAGTCTGGGCGGGCATGGCCGTGCCCAGAAACTCGATGAGATCCTGGATGCTTTGTCGAGTGAGTTCCGCGTCGGGTACGTTCGAGTTGTAGCACCCGCGTCCCTTGCAGGCGAGCCGTTCATAGAACGTCGCGGCGCGCCGCTGGTCCCATCCGTGCGTAGCGCTTGCATACACCTTGACGGAGAACGATCTGCGCTCGAGCTCTGGAAGGCTATCGATCGCTTCTTGGCAGGCATTGGAATCCCGCTCGTCATAGTCGTCGTTGCCGCCGGCGAAGATTCTGACCGGCGCGCCGGTCCATTCCAGCCACGCGTCCGCCGGAACTGGCGAAGGCTTCCCCTTCACGTTGGCTTTGAGAAGCCAGCGCACCGGATAGAACGCAGCGTAAGCTGCAACCCGAGGCGAACCATTCAGGTATGACTCGTTGGCCCATTTCGTGGCTGCGATGAGTGACAAGATGCCGCCCAAGGAAAAGCCCGCAACGGCGATGCGGCGTGGATCTACATCTGGACGCGTCGCTGCATACCTGAGCACGCCGAAGAACTCGGGCAGATAGGACGCAGCACTCCTGTTCTCGCCACCGCCTGGGAACATGCGCGGCACCAGCGTGACATACCCCGCCCTGAACAGGGCGTCTGCGTAGACTTCGACGCCCTCATGATCGTCCGCCCATCCCCACGAGCTATGGAGCAGGATGACGGCGGGATGCTTGGTTTGCCCGGAGTCCGCGGATGGCTGACGGACGAGCGCATCGATCTTTCGGCTGCCGTCGCCGCCGCCGACCGCGGCAACCGGAACTTGAACCGTCTCGCGCGCTTGCACGGCTGCGGCGATCGTCGACGGCTGCGCGCAACTCGAGAGCACCGTGAGCGCCGCGGCCAGGATCAAGAGGCGACGAACACTGATCTTCACGTCGACTCGTTCGGCCCCAGGACGTCCGCTCCATGGAGAGTTAGTAGGGCCCGTGGAGATTTTCTCAACCGTCGATGCTGGTGGTCGGCGCTGAGCGGGATCCTCGGAACGAGCGATGGACCTACTTCCAACGTCTCGGCTCGAGGTGGACGCTGCCGCGATCGCTGCTGAAGGTCAGGACACCGTCTTGAATGGTCGCCTGCAGCTGCATGCTGCGCTCGGCGATTGAGGCCAGCGCCTGTGCCTCTTCCGATGCCAGGCGCCAGACCTGGAGCCGTTCCAGTCGCTCCACCTTGTGCTCGATCCCGCGCCACCAGACGTCGGCGCTTGCACCATAGGCGTAGACCGTCACCGCATCGGCACGACTGCACGCCCGCGCGAGTGGCTTTTCGTCTGGCTGGCCAACTTCCACCCACAAACGCTTTCGACCCGTGAAATCGGTCAGTGCAACGTCGGGATCGTCAGGGTTGGACAGGCCGGCGCCGAATGCGAGCGTGCCGTCGCCGCGGCATACATCGACCAGCTCGTGCGCATGCAGGGCCAGCGCGGCGAGGCGCACCATCATTCGCTCGTCCGTCTCGCTCGGATGGCGCGCCAACGTCAGAGCATGCTCCGCGCAGTAGCCGTGATCGATGTCGGCCACCTGCAGAACGGCCTTGAAGATGGTGGACTTGAGGGCCACGCGACCGCTCCGGACCGGTGAGGCGCGGTCAGTGACCGACTAGACCGCGCGAGGTGGCTTGTCGAGCCAATTGCCCGCATCGCCCGGCTTGGCCTCGACGATCACCGGCTGGCCCCAGCGCTGCTGCAGCTTCTTGCCGTAGATGCGCGCGATCGCATCGATCGGGCCGCCGGCAGTGCCGAACGGAACGATCTTGACCGTGGGCGCCGCGACGAAGCAGGGAAGGTCATGCGCGTGCTCGTTTCGTTGGGCGATCGAGGCGAGTTCGCCCGGACCGAGGAGGACGCTCGGGACTGTAGCGATTCCTCGCCGCGACGAGGCGGCGCATCGCTCACCGCGTTGTCGCGGCCGTTCGCGAGTCGCGGAGCGCCAGCCAGCCGCGCCGCAGCGGCGGCCGAAGCGGAGCGCCGCGCGCTTCGATGTGGTCAGCGACGCGTGCGCCGCCTGCGCGCCGCGGTTCAACACCCAGCTGATTCCCGCGCCGACGAGGTCGCGGAAGCCGTCGGCACCGACCTGCATCGAACCGAGATCCCCGCGCCATCCTGGTGGAAGACCACGATCGAGAAATGCGTGCGTCGCCGTCGGTCGGATCCGGGCAGTGTCGGCCCGGCGACGAGCGTCACCCGCGCAATCGCGTCAGACCGGCGGCGCGCCCGGGCCGTAGAGGTCGCGCAGGCACCGTTGCTGTTGCGCCTTGTCGCCCTGGCTGCAGTGCGCGGCGCCGCGCGGCGGCTTGCCCGGCGGCGTCTTTGCGCCCGAGGCACGCTTCTTCTTCTGCGCTGGCGCACTCGCCGTCGCCGATTGGGCCTGTGTCGTGTCCGGCGAAACTGTCGTCTGCGCCTGGGCACTCGCGCTCAGGCAGACAGCGAGGCCGACGGGCACCGCGTTGCGTTGGAACCAGGAAGACATGCAGCGAGAGCCCGCGTCGGTCGATCAGCGGCCTGCCAACGTTTCGATTGCGGGACCGGTGATGCTGGACCCTGGTCGCTGCGAACGCAAGCGAGATGACCCGCTCAGCGCGCGGCACCCTCCGGCGGTCGAGCCGCCTCGGCCAGCACCGACGCGACGACGCGCCGCGACTCGGCACCGAACGCGCGCATCAATCGCGCGACGCCCTGCTCGAGCGCGGCGCGCTGCGCAGGCGACTGCGCGCGCAGCAGCGCGTCGAGATCGGGCGCGCTGCCGCCTGCCTCGGTGAAGACGAACTTCGGGTCCGACACGTAGCGCGCGGGCACCGCTGCCGCGAGCAGCGCGTCGGTGGCGATCGACGCCGCAGCGGCGGCGCGGCCGACGTCGTCGCGCACCGCGCTGTCGCGCCACGGCCCGAGCGCGGCGTCGCCGGAGCGGTCGCGCAGCGCGGCCATGATCGGTGAATCGAAACGCCCGGCTTCGTAGTCGGACTTCAGTGCGTGGAACTGGAAGTTCTCGAGCGCGAAATGGCGGTTGGTGACGAGCTGCACCGCATCGTTCTTCGCGCCGTGCTGGCCGACCTGGTCGAGCGCGTTCACCCACAGCATCGACGCCACGCTGACGCCGGGCAGCGCCTGCGAGTGGTACGGCTGCGTCAGGTCCTGGACGTGGTGCAGCGCCCAGCCCGTGAAGCGCCAGCCCCAGTACGGGTGGCCGCTGCGAAACTCCTCGACGGTCAGCGCGCCGTAGAGGTGGATGCGGTACTCGGGGTACGTTCGCTTCAGGAAGTCCGCAAGCCGATAGCCGATGCCGGCCTCGTGGAAGAAGCCCATGTGGAACGGCGCCTGCGTCGCGTTCTCGGCGCGCGGGTTGCCGAACGGCTGGCGGCCGAACGCGTAGTCGCGGCCCCACGCGGTGCCGTTGTCTTCCCAGACGTTGATGTCGAAGCCGTGGTCGGGCTCGTCGGACGCGCTGGCAACGACGTCGAGCACCGGCATCGCTTCGCCTGCGCGAACGGATGCGAAGTGCAGCTGCGGCATCGTCGTCTCGGCGCGCAGCAGCGTCACGGCCTGCCACGCGAGCGGCGCGCCCGCAGCGCGGGCACCCGGCATCACCTGCACGAAGAGCGGCAGCGGCGTGTTCGGGTTGAGGCGCAGCGCGGCGACGAAGCGCGCGACGACGTCGCCCCGCTGCGCGACCTTGAAAGCGAGCGCGTCAGGTCGCGGCGGGTAATGCGGCACGTGCTCGCGCGCCCACGCCTCCTCGGCGGCGAGCACCTTCTCGAGCCGCGCCGTGTCGGCTTCGACGAAGGCCTGCAGCGTTTCCGCGGGCACGGCAGCCGCGTCGGCCGCCGCCGGCAGCACCGAGAGCGCCTGGCGCGTCGCCAGCGCGTGGTCGGTCCACGCGTTCGCGCTCGGCAACGCGACCAGCGCTGCCGCGCCGAGCGCCCACGCGGGCAGGCGACAGGCGGGTCGATGCGGTGCCATGACGGCCATTGTCAGCTGCCAGCTCGCGTCGGCGTTTACACGCGAGTTCGCGCCGCTCAGAATGCGACGATCCCAACGAGGAGCGTGCCATGGATCTCGGTCTCAAGGGCAAGAGCGCAATCGTCACCGGGGGAAGCCGCGGCATCGGCCGCGCGGTCGCGGAGGCCTTTGCTGCCGAAGGCGCGAACGTCGCAATCTGCGCACGCAAGGCCGACGAGGTCTCCGGCGCGGTGCGTGCGCTGCAGGCGCGCGGCGTGCGCGGCTTCGGTCGGGCGCTCGACGTCGCCGACCCCGATGCGCTGGCCGCATGGGTGGGCGCGAGCGCAGCCGAGCTCGGCGGCATCGACGCGGTCGTCTGCAACGTGAGCGCGCTCGCGGTCGGCGACAACGCAGAGAGCTGGGACAAGTCGTTCCGCACCGACATGATGCACACCGTCCACGCGGTCGCGGCGGCGGTTCCCCACCTCGAGAAGTCGAGCAGCGCGTCGATCGTGCTCATCTCGAGCGTCTCGGGGTTCGAGGTCGACTTCGCCGCCGGCTCGTACGGCGCGATCAAGGCTGCGCTCATCCACTATGGCAAGGGCCTGAGCCGCCAGCTCGTCGGCAAGGGCATTCGCGTCAACTGCGTCTCGCCCGGCAACACCTATTTCGACGGCGGCATCTGGCAAACGATCGAGAAGAACATGCCCGACCTGTTCGCCTCCACCGTGAAGGCGAATCCGACCGGCAAGTTCGGCACCCCGGCCGAAGTCGCGAACGCGGTCGTTTTCCTGTCGAGTCCCGCGGCGAGCCGGATTTCGGGCACCAATCTGGTCGTCGACGGTGCGCTGACCGTCGCGGTCTGAGGAGTCGCGCCATGGGCGAGTTCGCCGGACACACGATTCACCGCGACCACATCCATCACGGCTGGAACAACGCGTTCGAGCCGTGCCTGCGGATCGCCCCCGGCGAGAGCGTCGAATTCGAGACGATCGACGCTTCGTCGGGCCAGCTGACGAGGACGTCGACCGCTGCGGATCTCGAGAAGCTCGACCTCGCGCGGGTCAATCCCGTGACCGGCCCGGTCTGGATCGATGGCGCGATGCCGGGCGACGCGCTCAAGGTCACGATCCTCTCGCTGCGCCCTTCAGGTTGGGGCTGGACGGGGAACATCCCGGGCTTCGGGCTGCTCGCCGACCAGTTTCCCGACGCGCGCCTGCACCACTGGAACTACGACCCCGCGCTGAAGCCGGCGATGTACGGGCCGGGCGGACGAGTGCCCTTGCGGCCGTTCACCGGAACGATCGGCGTCGCGCCGGCCGAGCCCGGCCTGCACAGCATCATTCCGCCGCGCAACGTCGGCGGCAACATGGATGCACGCGACATCTGCGCCGGGACCGAGCTCTACCTGCCGATCGAGGTCGAAGGCGCGCTGTTCTCGGTCGGTGACACGCATGCCGCGCAGGGCGACGGCGAAGTCTGCGGTACTGCGATCGAGAGCCCGATCGACGTCGCGCTCAAGTTCGAGCTCGTCAAGGACGCGCGCCTGCGCTCGCCGCGCTACGTGACGCGCGGTCCGGTCACCGAGCACTTCGACCGCAAGGGCTACGAGGTGACGACCGGCATCGGCCCCGACCTGATGGCCGGCGCCCGCATGGCGGTCGCCGAGATGGTCGAGCTGCTGAGCAAGCGGCACGGATACGCACCCATCGACGCGTACATGCTGTGCAGCGTCTGCGCCGACCTGCGGATCAGCTCGATCGTCGACGTTCCGAACTGGGTCGTCTCGTACTACTTCCCGCGGATCGTGCTCGAGTAGGGCAGCCCGTCAGGCGGTCGTCCGAGAAGGCCGTTCGACGCTGCGCAGCCGGAGCGCGTAGCCGCGCCCGTAGACCGTTTCGACTTCGAGCGACGCGGCGCCGGCCTCCCTGAGCTTGCGGCGGATCCGGCACACGTGCATGTCGGCGCAGCGGCTCGACTCGCGTGCCGATGCGATCCGACCGACCGCCTGCATGATCGAGTGACGGTGGAAGAACCG
>Ga0157374_10005827_pt1 | contig 10409 bp, 9 predicted proteins | sample M25metaG_FD_115308 | JGI IMG/M metagenome (GOLD analysis project Ga0157374, IMG submission 115308) | Miscanthus rhizosphere microbial communities from Kellogg Biological Station, Michigan, USA - M2-5 metaG | ecosystem: Host-associated > Plants > Roots > Rhizosphere > Soil | place: USA: Michigan... | reverse complement strand
CCGCTGTTCGTACGCGTATCGGCGACCGACTGGGCCGAGGGCGGCTGGGACATCGACGAATGCGTGCAACTCGCGCGCTGGCTCAAAGACGACGGCGTGGATCTGATCGATACTTCATCGGGCGGCGTCGTGCCGTACGCGAAGATTCCCGTCGGTCCGGGCTATCAGGTGCCATTTGCCGAGCGCATCCGCCGCGAAGCGAACATCGCCACCGGCGCGGTCGGCCTCATCACGCAAGCCAGGCAGGCTCAGGAAATCCTCGACCGCGGCGAAGCCGATCTGATCATCATGGCGCGCGAAATGCTGCGCGATCCGTACTTCCCGCGCCGCGCGGCCAAGGAACTGGGTGCGACGATCGCGGCGCCGCAGCAGTACACGCGCGCCTGGTAAAACGCGGTTAACATCCTTTCAGGTGCGCGGGCGCATCGTTGCGTCCAGTTAAGTCACATGGAGGGGCTTATGAAAATCGCATTGGGATTTGCCGTTGCACTCGCGCTCGGCGCTCCGCTCGCCGCCTACGCTGCCGAAGCCTACGTCGTCGCCGACATCAGCCTTCAGGCTGGCCCGGATTCGGACTATCCGCCGATCGATAATCTTTCCGCCGGCACGGAAGTCGACGTCAACGGTTGTATCGAAGGATACAGCTGGTGCGACGTCTCCGTCGGTGAAGATCGCGGCTGGGTGCCAGGTTCATTCCTGGAAGAGGAATACGAAAGTCAGCCGGTATATCTCGTCGACTACGGTCCGCGCATCGGCATTCCGGTGGTGTCGTTCAATATCGGCGTGTACTGGGATACGCATTACCGCAGCCGCCCGTTCTACGGTCAGCGTACGGAATGGGTGAACCGTCGCGTCGCGATGCGTGCGCCGCCGCGTCCGGCGATCGCGCATGCGCCGCCGATTCCGCATCGCGGCGAAAATCATGGCGCGCCGGCTGGGCATCCGCAGCCTGCTCGTACGGCAGCCGCCCCGGCACCGAAGCCCGTCGCCGCGCCGCACGCGGAACATGGGCCGCCGGTGCGCGACGAGCATCAGCAAGCGCCGCGCGAGGAAATGACCAATCGCGCAACGCGTGAGCGCACTGCAGTTCCGCCCAAACCGCAAGCGGCGCCGCCCAAGCCCGAAGAACGCGCGCCGAAGCCGCCGAAACCGACGGAGCATGCTCCGCCGAAGCCGGCCGAGCACGCACAGCCGAAGCCGAAGGAAGAGCCGAAGAAGGACGAGAAGCAACCTGAGCACAAAGACGACGATCACGGTCACTGATCGACGCGTCAGGCGCAGTCCGAACGCCCGCCACACCGGCGGGCGTTTTTATTTTTCGTCGAGTTCGGTAGCCGGTTTCCACGACTGATCGCCGTGCCAGTAATCGGGCGGTCCCCATGCGCACCCGGCGACGATCACGATCCACGCGCACTGTATGCGGGTGCCCCAGGGCAGTCGTATCACGTCGGTGCTCTTGGTCAGGTGATTGGCGATGAAGCGGTCGAGCGGATTGCCGCCGTGTGATGCTTCCCACTCCGCGTCGAAATGGTTCCGGCGCACTTTCAGCGGACGGATGTGGGTCATGATCGCGTTGTCGGCGACGGGCGGCGCATCGAGTGCGCGGGCGACGATGGCATCGCTGCGCGGCGCAGCCGCTGTCGGAAGCGCGAGGCTGCCGTCGGCGTTGTATAGATGCAGCGTTGGCGTGGTCGCATCGGAAGGCGCGGGTGGTGTGGCGAAAATCGGCGGTTCGGACATCGGCGTGGGCTCACGCAGGACGCGCGGCGCCCGGTGCACGACCGGCGGCGGAACCGGTTCGGCAGGGATTTCGGCGGCCGGCGGCGGCGCGGCGATGAGATCGATCATCTGCACCGCGATGGCCGTTGATTTCTCCTCCGCGCGGCCTGCGATCTCGATGCGCAACGCGATGAAGATGGCAATGTGGATCGCAACCGCGACCAGCAACGCCCAGATCGGCAGCGACTGCTCGCGAGGCGCCCGCGATTCATCGCGATGCATGACGGCGTCGCGCCACGCATCCGCCCGCTCCTCCTCGCCTCGAAGGAGGCTGCCGTCGTCCATCCGATGAATCCCCGCGAGACTGACGGCAGAAGCCTACCGAACCGCGCCTAAACCGCGGTTAAGCGTTGCAGCGCTTCGCTAAAACCCGGTTAAGCGGCGGACTTATTTCGCGGCGCGCCTTGACCGCGCGCGCGGAAAGGAGAAGCCTAGGTGGTCCTCACCGAACCGAACTGGCCAGGAGGACACCATGCCCTACACCACCGAAGGCATCCGAAACATCGCGCTCGTCGGTCACTCCGCGGCGGGCAAGACCACGCTCTTCGAAGCGCTCTTGCACGCAGGCGGAACGATCCAGATTGCCGGATCGGTCGAGCGCGGCACCACGGTTTCGGATTTCGATCCTATGGAAAAGGATCGCAAGCAGTCGCTCAACACGTGTGTCGCCTCCGTCGATCGCACCGACTGCCACATCAACATCATCGACACGCCCGGCGCGGCCGACTTCCGCGGTCCGACGCTGAGCGCGCTGGCGGCCGTGGAGACTTGCGCGATCGTCGTCAACGCGCACAACGGCGTCGAATACGGCACGCAGCGCATGATGCATCACGCCAAATCGCGCGGGCTCGCGCGCGTGATCGTCGTGAACAAGATCGACGGCGGCAACACGCGCAAGATCCTCGAGGATCTGCGCGACGCGTTCGGGCCGGAATGCCTGCCGGTGAATCTACCGGCGCAGGACGGCAAGTCGGTCGTCGACTGTTTCTTCAAGCCCGAAGGCGTCCCGGATTTTTCGACGGTTACCGAGGCGCATCAGCGCATCATCGACCAGGTCGTCGAGATCAACGAAACGGTGATGAATCATTTCCTCGACGCGGGCGAGGAAGGTTTGTCCGGCCAGGAACTGCACGACGCGTTCGAGCAGTGTCTGCGCGAAGGCCATCTGGTGCCGATCTGTTTCGTTTCCGCGCGCACCGGCGCCGGCGTGAAGGAATTGCTCAACGTGATCGAAAAACTGCTGCCGAATCCGATGGAGGGCAATCCGCCGCCATTCGTGAAAGGCACCGGTGCGAATGCGACGCAGATCGAGGCCAAGCCCGATCCGAAAATGCATGTCATCGCCGACGTGTTCAAGATCGTCAACGATCCTTTCGTCGGCAAGCTGAGCGTGTTCCGTGTCTATCAGGGAACGGTGAAAAAGGACACGCAGCTTTTCATCGACGACGGCAAGAAGCCCTTCAAGGTCGGGCATCTGTTCAAGCTCAGGGGCAAGGATCACATCGAAATCAATGAGGCGATTCCGGGCGACATCGCCGCGGTCGCCAAAGTCGAGGAAATCCATTTCGACGCGATCCTGCACGATTCGCACGACGAGGATCAGATCCATCTCAAGCCATTGGAATTTCCGCGGCCGATGTTCGGGCTGGCCGTGGAACCGGCGCACAAAGGTCAGGAGCAGAAGCTTGCGCAGTCGCTGCACAAGCTCGCAGAAGAAGATCCGTGCTTCCGTTTCGAGCACAACAAGGAGATGAACGAGTCGGTGGTGCGCGGATTGTCCGATCTGCATCTGAAACTGATGCTGGAACGGATGAAAGAACGCTACGGCGTCGAAGTGAAAACGCGTCCGCCGCGGATCGCCTATCGCGAAACCGTGGCCGGCAAGGCCGAAGGCCATCATCGCCACAAGAAGCAGACCGGCGGCGCCGGGCAGTTCGGCGAAGTCTTCCTGCGCATCGAGCCGTTATCGCGCGGCGCGGGTTTCGAGTTCGTCGACGAAGTGAAAGGCGGCACCATTCCCGGCCAGTTCCTGCCCGCCGTCGAGAAAGGCGTGCGGCAGGTGCTCGATCACGGCGCGATTGCCGGCTATCAACTTCAGGACGTTCGCGTAATTGTCTATGACGGCAAATATCATCCCGTCGACTCAAAGGAAGTCGCGTTCGTCACCGCCGGCAAGAAAGCATTCCTCGATGCGATCGCCAAAGCGAAGCCGCAACTGCTCGAACCCATCGTCAACCTCGACGTGTTCGTGCCGGATTCGTATATGGGTGACGTAACGGGCGGCCTGTCGAGCAAGCGTGCGCGCATCAACGGCACGGATTCGGTGCGTGGCGGGGAAATCGTCATCAAGGCGCAGGTGCCGCTCGCCGAAGTCACCGACTACCAGACCGAACTCAAAGCGATGACCGGCGGACAAGGCCGTTACGCCATCGAGTTCAGCCACTATGATCCGGTGCCGGCGCAGGTGCAGAAGCAGTTGGCGGAGGCGTATCGGCCTAGGGTGGAAGAGGATTGACGATCAACAGCGTCTGGCGCGTCATTGGACATGAATGACGCGCCGGAATGATCAATCAGCTGCTCGCAACTGCTGAATCATGATCGATGTGCCGCCTTCATAACGGATGACGAAATTGTCGCCATCCCGATCCGACGACACCACCTTCACCGGCCCCTTCTCCTGCTCCGCCTGAACGTCGACAGCCCGGAACTGCTCGGGCGTTCCAGTCGGGTTGAACACGAGCGGCGGGCTGAAAGGCTCATAGCCGTCGAACGGCATCGTGTTGCCGCCATGCATCGGGAAGCGCTGCATCCAGATGAAGAATTTGCCTTCGTGCGGAATGCGGAAACTTTCGTTCTTGTGCGAGGTGCCCCCGAGCACGCCGAGATAGTTCCACGCGCGCACGATCATGCCGTGCGTGCAGTCGAGCGAGACGCATTCCTGCAGGATCAGATAGTCGTCGTGCTGCATGTGGGAGGTCTTGACGTTGAGGATGTCGTCGGCGACGAATGGCGCCTTCGGATAAACGACGGCGGACATCTTCGGATCGACCGTGAAGTCGTTGGATATCAAATAACCGCCGTGTTTCGCCGTGAAATGCGGCGCGGTGACCTCGACGTTCGGCAACGTGGTTTGCGCAGATGCGGCGGCGGACACGAGCATCGGCAATAAGACGACAAGATGGCGCATCGACATCCCTATGTGATCGCAGTTGGAAACTACGCGGCTGCACAAGTCCGGACAAGTCGTTCGGTGTAAATTGCTGTAACAGCCCACCGGCAGGAGTAGACTCGCGCCGTCGCGGATAGTTCACCTGGGGAGGTTCGCTATGGTTTCGCTCACACAACTCTGGTTGCCGATTCTTCTGTCGGCCGTGTTCGTTTTCATCGCCAGCAGCATCATCAACATGGTGCTCTCGTTCTGGCATCGCGCCGACTACCACGGCTTCAGCAACGAGGACGAAGTGCGCGCCGCGTTGCGCAAGGGAATGACCGAAGGTGGCATGTACAACGTGCCGTTCTGCGTGCCGGAAAAAATGAACGATCCGGAGATGCTCAAGAAAATGGAAGAAGGTCCGCTGGCGATGGTGGCCTTGAAGCCGGGCGCGAAATTCAACCTCGGCGTGCCGCTGCTGCAGTGGTTCGTGTTCTGCCTGCTGGTGTCGCTGGTCGCGGCGATGCTGGCGCTGGTGCTGCCGGTGGGCGCACCGTCGTCGCATGTGTTCCACACGCTCGGTCTGGCCGGACTGCTCGGTCATGCGATGGGACCGATCCCAAACGGCATCTGGTGGGCGCACTCGTGGCGCAGCGTGGTCAAGTACGTCCTCGACGGCGTCGTTTACGCAGTCATTATTGGCGCCACCTTCATGTGGCTTTGGCCGAAGTGAAGCCCTGGGTCGACGAGGCGTTCTAAAGGTACGACTTCCGGCACACGGAATCGCCGTGTGCCGGATTACGATGAGAAATTCACACAAGGAGTGACTGTCATGCGTCTGCGCGCTCTGCTCTTGCTGACTGGATTGCTGTTTGCTGCGTCCGCCTACTCCGCCGATATCTACGATCAGGCTGTCGCGCATGCCGGCCGTTCCGACGCCGACCTCAAGCGTGACCCCGGCGACAAACCCGCCGATGTGCTGCGATTCTCGGGCGTTGGGCCGGGCATGACCATTGCCGATCTGATGGCCGCCGATGGCTATTTCAGCGAACTGCTGGGTTACGTGGTCGGCGACAAAGGCCACGTGCTGCTGCTCAACAACAAAGGTTTCGACGCGTTCGTCGACAACAAGTGGAAGGACCGCATCGAAAAGCATCATCTGACCAATGTCGAACACCGCACGGTCGACATGGCGAAGATGGGTCTGAAGGACGACTCGCTGGACGCGGTTTTCCTCATCAAGGTTTATCACGATCTGTACTGGGTCGACGACAAGGAAGGCTGGCACAAGATCGACGTCGCCAGCGTGCTCGACCAGTTGAACAAGGCGCTCAAGCACGGCGGCGTGGTCGTGGTCGAGGATCATTCGACGAAACCGGGCGCGGGGAATTCCGTCGCCGGATCGCTGCATCGCATCGACGAGGAATTCGCGAAGAAGGATTTCGAAGCGCACGGCTTCAAGTTCGTCAAGAGCAGCGACATCTTCCGCCGCGCCGACGACGCGCGCGACCAGATTTCCTACAAAGGCCCCGCGCTGGGTAAGACCGACCGCTGGCTTTTTCTCTTCAAGAAACCGTAAGCCCTATCCGGATTGCAACGCGCGCAAGGCGATCTTGCGCGCGTCCGCATCGAGCCTGCCGATGCGTTCGGCTTCCGCGTAAAACTTCGGCCAGTCGCCGCCACACTTTTTATACAATGCGGCAAATGCATCCACCCACGTGTTGTAGATGCCGAACGGCAGCAGCTTCGCGTTGTTGAGTTCGCCGTTCATCCAGTCGTCGTAGCCGGTGTCGCCGTGCCATTGCGTGTCGCGTAAGTTCGCGTAGTCGGCGCGCAGGCGCGCGAATTCTTCCCGCTTGCGGCTACGCATTTCGTCCGCCGTCATCTTCGTCGCGTACAGCGCCTTGAGTCGATCGCGCGCTTGCAGCACCAGCGTCGTGAATTCGTTTTGTCGCTGCAGGGCGGTCACATCGGCCGGCGGCAGGCCATGGATTTCGCGCCATTGGCGCAACCCTTCCTGCTGCACGAACATGGCCAGCGATTCGTCGAACGCGCTGTCGTCCTTGATGTAGATTTTCTGGTGCGTCAGCTCGTGAAAGATGGTGCCGACGAGTTCATCGTCGCCCCAGCGGATCATCGTGTTGAGGATCGGATCGGAAAACCAGCCGAGGGTCGAATAGGCGGCCGATCCGCCAACGTAGGTTTCATAACCTTGCGACTTCAGCGACGCCGCTTCGCGATCGGCACGTTCGCGATCGTAATAGCCGCGATAGTCGACGCAGCCGATCAGCGGAAAACAATGCTTCACCGGCTCGACGGAAAATTCCTTCGCCGCGAACACATTCCAGGTCGCATACGGCCGATGCAGATCGGCGTAACGCGTGTAGCTGCCGTTGCGCGGCAAGCCTAGACGATCCGACGCGAACGCGCGCGCCTGTTCGGCCAATTCGAGTTTCGCCTTGAGCTTCGGATCGGTCGCGGGATCGGCGATGACCTTGTCGATCGGCCGCCGCGCGGACATCAGCGACAGTTCGCCGTGCGCCAGATGCGCGTAGTAGCCGACCGTCGAGCACGCGCCGAGCAGCGTCGACGCGATAAAAACCATTGCGCGGAGAAACGTCGCTGGATTCCCGCTTTCGCGGGAACGACGAGCGATGCGATCAGTTTTTACGGACGCGCTCGACCAGCGCATCGGCGAACGAGTCCGTGGAACCATGTCCGCCGAGATCCGGCGTAACGCGATCCTGCGCGGAAAGCGTGTCGCGAATCGCCTTGCGACCTTTCTGCGCGACGTCGGTCATGCCCAGATGATCGAGCATCTGGCACGCCGCCAGCAGCAGCGCACACGGATTGGCGATTCCCTTGCCGGCGATGTCCGGCGCCGAGCCGTGCACCGCTTCGAAGATCGCCGCTTCGGTGCCGATGTTCGCGCCCGGCGCAAGTCCGAGTCCGCCGACCAAACCCGCACACAGATCCGAAATGATGTCGCCGAACAGATTCGTCGTCACGATCACGTCGAACTGCTGCGGATTCATCACCAGCTGCATGCACGTGTTGTCGACGATCATCTCGTTGCAGACGATCTCCGGATACTGCTTGGCCACATCGCGCGCGACATTCAGGAACAAGCCCGATGTCGTCTTCATGATGTTGGCTTTGTGCACCACCGTCACTTTCTTGCGGCCGATGCGGCGGGCCATATCGAACGCGTAACGCACGATGCGCTCCGACCCGCGCCGCGTGACGCGGATCATTGACTGTGCCGTATCGCCATCCGCCGACAGCGTCTGCCCTTCCGAGCCGTACGCGCCTTCGGTGTTCTCGCGCACGGTTATGATGTCGATGCCGTCGTAGCGCGCCTTGGTTCCGGGAATCGTCAGCGCCGGACGCACGTTCGCATACAGATCGAAGCGACGGCGCAGTTCGACATTGAGCGACGAGAATCCGCCGCCGACCGGCGTCGTCAACGGACTCTTCAGCGCGACGCGATGTTTGGCGATGCTTTCCAGCGTCGCCGCCGGCAGAAGTTCGCCGAATTTTTCCTGCGCGGCCATGCCGGCTTCGACGAATTCGTAATTCAGACCGGCGCCTGCTTCATCCAGAACGCGCAGCGTGGCGCGCATGATTTCAGGGCCGATGCCGTCGCCGCGGATCACGGCAATGGTCTTGCTCATAGATGCTTGAAACCGAACGTTAAGAATTTGCGGACACGTCGCGGACAACAGCCCGCCGACGCGGAATGGAGCCATTTATTATCCTGTATACTCGGCGCTCGAACAAGGATTACCGGCACGTTGCGAATGCGGGCGTTGCACAAAAAATCGGGTGCGGGATTCGGGTCGTCGCGGTCGCTGCGGCGCGCGTTGGCCGCGTTGCCGATCGGCCTCGTCGCCTCCGTGCTCGCGTACGCCGCCGAGGGCAGTTCGTACGCGATCAAGACGCGTGCGGACAGCGCAGCGTGGTCGCTCGACATCGACGGCCGCTGGCCGACGCAGTGTCCGCCATCGCTGAAATCCGTCGCGCTCGACGGCACCGACATCCGCATCGACGCGCGCTCCGACCTCACGCTGTGCGACCGCACCGCGATGCCGTTCTCGATCGAGCTCAATCCCGCGCTGGCGATGGACAAGACCTCGCTCGATCCGGGCGTCTACCACGTCAGCTTCTACGCCGCCGACGGCGCCAACGACGCGCCGAAGCTGCGCGCGTTCACGCTGGTCGATCGCAGCGCGTCGGATGCGCCGACGGTTGCTCCCGAACCCGGCTTCTGGTTTACCGCGAACTCGCCGGACGCGACCACCAATCGCACCATCCTCAGCGTCGAGCCGCAGGACGGACAACTCGACGTGGCGCTGATGACGTACGACGAAATCGGACAACCGACGTGGTTCTTCGGCGCGGCGGCGTTCAACGGACACATCGCGCACGTGCCGCTGGTGCACATCGTCGGCGGCACCGATCCGTTTCATCCGTCGGTCACGCCGGCGCGCGGCGACGCCGTGCTTGCGCTCGATCTGCAATTCCAGTCCGGCGCACACGCGCTCGGCTGGCTGAGCCGCGAACACGGCAGCGCGGACGATTCGAACCTGCAGGTGCAGCCGCTCGATCTGGTGCGCCTGCCGGTCGCCAACACGACCGATGGTCAGGCGTGGGAAGGTGACTGGGTGATTGTCTCCGATGACGACAGCGCGCCGCAGAAACTTCACCTAACGCAATATCGTGCGGTCGATGCGCAGCATTTCGAAATCGGCGATGCGAGTGGGCAGTTCACGCTGGCCTGCACGCGCGAACCGACGCAGCCGGATTGGCCGCCGTCGTCGTGCAATCTGCGTCGCGGAAATGACGTGGTGAGCGGAGCTTTCGATTCTGTTGCGCTGTCGCGGATGGATGGGATCGATGGGAACGGGGCGGCGATTCATTTGCTCCGTGTTTCGCGCTGATTTTGGGGCCTTATTGATCGTCTCTCGCTTTTGCTCGTCATTCCCGCGAAGGCGGGAATCCAGCGACTTTGCTTTTCATCTTGAAGAGCAAAGGCTTCCGCTCCAAGGAGCGGGTAACTTTTTGCTAAACGGCAAAAAGTCACCAAAAAACGTTTCTTTTTCTCACGTACGGCCTTGTCCGTGAACGGACATCCCTGATCCGTGCACGGACCGCGCGCATCCTGCGCGCGATCACCCTCGCTGCAGACTGAGCGCGACCGGTATCAAGAGTCTTGTAAGTCTGCACTTCACAAAGCCAAGGCACGTGACGCTAAGAGCAAAGATTGCTCTTCAAGGCGTTACAGACCATGGCTTTGTGCCGCTGGGGCTACAAGACTCTTTCGATCCGTCACCTGCAATCTGTTGCGAGGGTACACGCGCGCAGGGATGCGCGCGTCCGCGGCCAGCAGCACGGACGTGCTGTCCGCGGACAGCGTCCTATGCGAGAAAAAGAATCGTTTTTTGGTGACTTTTTGCCGATCAGCAAAAAGTTACCCGCT
>Ga0157374_10005823_pt1 | contig 10412 bp, 10 predicted proteins | sample M25metaG_FD_115308 | JGI IMG/M metagenome (GOLD analysis project Ga0157374, IMG submission 115308) | Miscanthus rhizosphere microbial communities from Kellogg Biological Station, Michigan, USA - M2-5 metaG | ecosystem: Host-associated > Plants > Roots > Rhizosphere > Soil | place: USA: Michigan... | reverse complement strand
TCGGCTGCGCGTTCGCGCCTTGTAAGCGGCCGATGAAGTCGACGTTCCGCAGCTCTTAGAGAAGCCGACTGTTCACGAGCAGATGCAGCTCGTTGTCGTCGCCTGTCTTTCTTAGACAAACGCGCCGTACTACGCCCGCGTCGCGAGGGACTAGCGTATGCTTTGCCACGATGACGCGACGATTGACGACTACTGGCAGATCTCCGTCCGCCTTTCTCAGCTTTGGCGTGTCGCCCATGCGAAGAAGCCGACTTCTTTTTAGCAATGGCAGCGCCGGACAGACTTAGACAAACAAAAATTGCGATTATGAATAGAAGGATGCGTCTTTGCTGAACGGGGGAATGGGAATGCAACGTCATCAGGGCGAAGCTCTCTTTCTTAGGGATTACTTACCAAGCGTAAGTAGGTTGAAATTCTTTGGACGCCGGCATTGACAACGACCTGAACCGCAGCCTGCGACCGTCCTCGCTTCAAAAAACATCTTTTGCAGTTTGGGAGTCCTCAAATACGCCTCCTTGGATTTCAACTTTGAAACCTTTCATCTGCAACATTGAGGTGGGAAGAATTCCCTAAATGGGCTGGTCCCTGGGGACATTGATTTGAGACCACAGCAAATATAACATCAGCCATCGCGAGGGAGCAACAGAAAAGTAATCTATTGTACATAAATCGCTGGAAGACGCTTTTCAGACTAACATCTTTAAAGAAGTTGCAAGGTGTTCCCGGTTGTAACAAAAGCCGACAACCTCTTTCGTTAGTCGACCCTCTTAGACTCGGCATGAGATTCTCAGCACTTATTAAAAGCTTCCGCGCCCGCCTGCTAATCCTTCTCGCACTTATGTTCGGACTGACTCTTGGCGTTCAGTACTACTTTAATATACGTACCGTAAAAGCAAACGCCCATAAGATCATCGAGCAGGAACAGGCGATTATGACTGGCGTCGCTTTGGCCATTCAGAGTCTTCGGAGTAAGCAGTACCTGGACGACATAATTGGTGACAACGATGCGTTGCTCAACAGCAAGGATGGAAGAGTTCGGAACATCCTAGTGGTCGACGAGGCCGGCAACGTAATCGACAGTGTGATCGCTGACTACACCCCCACTGTGCAAGAGGATAAAACTAATCGTTACGTGCAGTTCAAAGATGTCCCGTTGCCTCCTTTACACAATGCAGCACGGGTTCCTCGCGAACAGGAGCAACTTCCGTCGTGGATGCCAGCTACAGCGAATGTAGATTTTGGCGAAGCTGGGGCTTTTTATTTTCCGGTCGAAACCGACAAAGGGCGCAGATTCATCATTGTCGAACTGGGTTCAGCAAACAGCATCATGAACCAATTAGAGCTGCAAGCGTCCCGTACAGCCTTTTACACGTTGTTGCTTTTATTGGTGACAACGTTCGTAACAGGCTTCTTTGTATGGCGCTTCACGAGGCCGATAAGGGAACTCTCGGTGGCAGCGCGGAAAGTAGCGGACGGAGATTTCGACGTCCAAGTCACGTCTGAGCGTGGCGACGAAATCGGAACTCTCGCATCGGCATTCAATGAAATGACGGGAAGACTCGGTCGCGCCCGCGAACTTGAGACACAACTACACCAAGCGGAAAAGGGTGCCGTCGTTGGACGACTGGCCGCGGCAATCGCACACGAAATCCGGAACCCGCTAAACTATATCAATCTGACTCTGGATCATTTACGCTCATCGTTCGCACCTGAAGACGCGACCAAGCGAGAAACATTTGGGAGGCTTACAAACCAACTCAAAGCTGAAGTTGCTCGCATCAATCGTCACATCACAGACTTTCTCAAATACTCCAGACCGACTAAGCTGGATCTGCAGGATGTCGATTTACGTGTCGAAGCGGAGGATGCACTTCGTATTGTAGAGGCACGGGCGGAAGAGAGTGGTATTGAGACTAAGATTCAACAAGACGGTCCCCTTCATAAGGTCATGGCTGATCGTGAATCGTTAAGATCCGTGTTTACCAACCTGGTAATCAATGCAGTCGAGGCAATTGATGGTGAGGGCGGCAGTGTGGCGATCAAGTTAGCGAATATCGACGACAATTCCGTTAAGGTTGAAATCAGCGATACAGGTTGTGGTATTGGGGCTCAGGACATTTCCAAAGTGTTCGAACCTTATTTCTCCACCAAGGAAACAGGTACGGGTTTGGGTTTGGCGATCGTGAAAAAAGCAATTGACGATCACGGTGGATCAATAAGTGTATCGTCAAAGGAAGGCAGTGGTACCACCTTCACTATCATTCTACCGACTACCGAGAAAGGAGTGTCGATGAAAGTTGGAGGTTGAGCATTTTTGCTTTCGTTCAATCTTCGTCCCTCATTCTTCATCCCGAGAACATGGCGCGAAAGAATATTCTGGTCGTTGATGACGAGAAGTCTCAACGAGAGATCCTTGAAATGATACTCAGCGAGGAAGGCTACGACGTTACTACCGCAGCGTCGGGTGAAGCGGCAATCAAATTCGCCAAAGACCGCCGTTTCGACCTCGCACTTACTGATTTAAAGATGACTGGCATGGATGGCATCGAGTTGCTTCAGCATCTCCTTGCTTTTGATTCGTCAATCATCGTGATCCTGCTCACCGCGCATGGGTCAATCGAATCCGCCAAAGAGGCGCTGCGACGTGGCGCCTTTGATTACCTTGAGAAGCCATACGACAAGAACGCACTGCTTGAAACAATTAACCGCGCCCTTGACCGATTAGACGCAATCGACACAGAGATCATTTCAGCTTCGCCGAAGATGGAAGCAGTGAAGAAAATGATCTTGAAAGTTGCGCGTTCAAATTCGACTGTACTGATTCGCGGTGAGTCGGGCACTGGTAAGGAACTAATTGCCCGGGCGGTTCATAACCAGTCGCCTCGTTCGACTGAAATGTTTCAGGCGGTCAATTGTGCAGCGATCAACGAAAATCTTTTGGAGTCTGAACTCTTCGGTCACGAAAAGGGTTCGTTCACTGGCGCTCACGCGGAAAAGAAAGGCCTGTTTGAAATTGCCGATCACGGCACTCTCTTCCTCGATGAGATCGCTGAACTTGATGTCGGTATACAGGCAAAACTACTTCGTGCGCTGCAGGAAAGAAAGATCAGGAGAGTCGGCGGAACACACGAGATTAGTACAGATGTGCGTGTTATAGCCGCCACCAATCGGGATCTGCGAGCAATGGTCAGCGACGGAAGATTTCGGGATGACCTTTACTATCGGATCAATGTTCTTTCAATCGACGTTCCCCCTCTTCGCGAACGTCGAGAAGACATTCCCGTACTGATCGACTACTTCCTCAAAAAGCACACCCGCAACACGTCAAGACTCGTCCGCGGACTCACTCCGGATACTAAGAAGTTGATGTCGGACTACAGCTGGCCCGGTAATGTGCGACAACTCGAGTCGGCCATAGAACGAGCCATTCTGCTCTGTGAAGGAGATCTCATCACGGTCGAAGACCTTCCCTCTGAAGTACGACAAGACGTTGGGCCAATACCAGAAGGTGCATTCAAACTTCCTTCAGAAGGCATAAACTTCGAAGATGTGGAAAGAAACCTGATCACGCAGGCGATGGAACAAACTGACTACAACATTACCAAAGCTGCGAAATTGTTAGGCCTGACATTTCGCACACTTCAGTATCGCCTCGAAAAGTTTGGCATCAAGAAGCCTGACGGAACTGACGAAACCGAGGAAGAATCCTAGCTTCCAAAAAACATTGCTGAAAAACCAACTCATTATTTCAATTCTGCTGGTAGTCATTTCTTGTTGTTCCTGCACGAGTCAACACCAGAACAACAACACTACAACCGCCGCGCGTCCGCCGAGTGACGCGCCTCGCAATTCGGTTGATGTTGTGAAGGTGACAGCCGTTCCAGCCGTAATCAAGCCAAATGAATCGGCGGAGGCAATCGTGCAGGTTTCTGTGCAGAACGGATATCACATTAATGCCAACCCACCGACCTTTTCGTACCTCAAAGCAACAGAATTGACGCTGGAACAAGTGCCCGGCATCTCGGTAAGCTTTATTGTTTATCCAAATGCGCTGACGAAGAGTTTTCCTTTTGCAGAGAAACCGTTAGCTGTTTATGAAGGGACAACAGAAATCAAAGTGAGGTTGCGAGCTGATAAATCGTTGACGCCAAGCACACAGACCCTTCCGGGTTCATTGCACGTCCAGGCTTGTGACAATCAAGTCTGTTACACGCCGGGTACACTAGCAGTCAGCATTCCGTTGAGTATCAAGTGAAGCGACTTTGGATCCTTATAGCCTGCATTTTTGCGGTCGCGGCACTGATATTGTTTCTGCGCAACGACTATGAAAAGGCATTCATTGCGGCTGCGCTTGGCGCTGTCTCATGGATGCTCAGCTATCGCGTTCAGATGAGAGAAATAGTGAAGGCAGGTGAACAACACGATAATGATGACGACGGTTTGGCGCCACATGAAGAGGAATAGCTTGACGAGTTTGTTATGGGGCATTGTCGCCGTTCTGTTGCTCAGCGTTTCAGTACGGGCTTCGGACGAATCAGAAGTCCGCGAGATGGTCAGTAGAGTTTTTCAGCAGTTGAAGTCTCATGATTACGGAAGCGTATATGATGGCTTGCCGAATTCTTCCAGGTCTCGGATGTCTCGCGATCGTTTTGTAAGTGCACTTGAACGAGCGCAGGGTATTTACGAGCTGGATCGAATGGATGTTGGAATCGTGAAGATCGCAGGCAATCTTGCGGTAGTGGATACCACTCTCTATGGACGGGTCACGCTTCCAGTTCAAGCCGAGGGAAAGATTGTAGTTCAGCAGTACCTTATTAAAGAGGAAGGAAAGTGGAGAGTCGCTACCGGCGACCAATCAACGATAAAGAAGTTCCTCGCAGCGAATCCTTCGTTCAGTAAAGGCTTCCGGATCAAACAACCACAAATCTATGTGAAGCAGGACGGAAAGTGGGTAGAGTTCAGTCCTCAGAGACCGCCACGACGTCAGACCTAATGCTACAACACCCGCTAGCTTAGTAATAGATCCTCGAAAGATAACTGTGCATCGTCGACGCGCTCTGTGTATTCGCCATGTCGGATTCGGTAACGAGGCACTTCTAGAGCCTCACGTACAGCGTCGAGATGAAAACGAATGATGTGAGGTGTTAACCTGACTGAAGGGATCCGACGTTTAAGCGCCAACCTTCGAACCGTCGATTCACTGACTTGCAGAATTTGGGCGAGTTGTTTTGCGGTAAGGAATTCTTCCCGTTCTTCCATAGCAACCATACAGGAATTGGCTTTACTTTCTTCCGCGAAAATCCTAACTCAACGAAAAGCGCTCAGCCAACCATAAAACAGTTCGCATGAGAGACTGGGTTTAGGGCTTAGGCGGTGCCGCCAATGACAGCGCAACTCGGTAAACCGCGGGACCGTCGATCTCAACATCTTTCGTAATTGGATCACTGCTATCCGCTTTTAGGCTCACTCGATACTTCGCCACCTCAGGCGAGAGACGAAAGACAAACGAACCGGTTTCATTTGTAAGACGCCCATCGATCTTCTTCGTCGTACCATCTTCAAGAATCCGAGACAATTCAATCTTTGCGTTTGGTACGCTGCGTCCCGCTGCTGTAAACACGCTGCCCTTGATAAATGCGATGGAACCATCGTCGATCGTCAGCACCAGGCGGTCGCCCAGGGTTCGGGTTTTGCCCGCCTTAACTTCTACATCCTCAATTGTACCTACACTCAATCCGGGTTTTCTGAAAGTAAGGCCGTAGACTCCGGGGGCTACACGGCTTATGACAAAGTCACCATTCCTATCAGTCGTTGTCTGGCTAAGCTCCTTTTCACCTCGCCTTAGTATGACAGCAACGCCATTGGGCGAGCCCACTTCGACCCTTACTTTTCCCTTGATGCCACCAACTGTCTTGTCCTGTGCATAGATTAAACTGACAGTCCAAAGCAACAATAAAAGGGCTAAAGAAGTTTTCCTGAATCTCACAACCGAACCTCCACGTAATAGACTAGGAGAAATTTGCGCACAAAACCGGATAATACTAACTCTCGTAGCCCCCGGCTACTAGCCTTGATGCTTAGATCAATTCACCTGTTGTATTGCTGAGTAGTCAGGAAAAACCTGACTCCGTATAATTCACGGCGATTGTCGTAAGGAAGTACTTCTAATGTTCAAAAGGCCCTCGGCGTTTCTTCTCTCCTCGCTTCTAATTCCCTTTTTGGTGATCGCACTCGCTACTCCAGCCGCGACCCAGGACTCAAACAACCCGACAAACAGGCCGCGAAAGGTCTTCCCAAAAGAACCGGAACCGGAAGATGTTCTACGAATCGACACTGATTTGGTGTCAGTGGATGTCACCGCGATGAATAGCCTGGGTCAACCTGTCAAGAATCTGCGACCGGAAGACTTCAAACTCTACTCGGATGGTGTTGAGCAGCAGGTTGCATTCTTTCAAATCGAGAAACGCGAAGGTGAGGCACGTCCTCTCGCGATCGTCTTTACACTTGATATATCAGGAAGCATGACATCTGAAGAAATGGAGCGGGTCAGATCCGCGCTTCAGCTTTTTTCTAATCAACTGGCCAGTCATCCGGTTGTCTATGCAGTCATGACATTCGGGATGCGCGTCAAGACGGTCCAGAAATTTACCAGTGACCCCAACAAGCTTGACGAGGCTATTGAACGGCTTGTGCGCGATGAACCAAACGGACTTTCGACGCACACGTTTGATGCCGTTGACGATGCCGTTCGACTTCTGGTTAGAAGTGCACCACGTACACGTGAGCGGCGACTGATGAAGCGTGCTGTTCTTGTGGTAACGGATGGTTTCCCTGTCGGTGATACCGTAGCTGCGAAGACGGTGATTGAGCGAGCTAACGCAGCTGATGTCAGTGTCTTTGTTGTAACCTTGCCGTCTTATTCGCGGATGATGGCATCGTCGTCGCAAACTCCATTACCGACGCCGTTGGATGTGAGTGGTCTAGCTGAATCGACCGGTGGTAGAAGCGTTTACGCTAACGAAAACGACTACGGTCCGCTGTTTAAGGCACTTGCTGAGGAAGTGACCTCTTCATACCTGTTGGCTTTTTATCCGCCGGAAGCTAAACGTCACGATGGACAATTGCACACAATTCGAGTTGATGGGCCGCGTGGTCTATCGCTAAGGCAAAGCAGAGTTGAATATAAAGCTGCAGGTAAGTAGCGAGAGAAGAATTACAGAATCAGAAAGACGGCAAAAGCAGTTGGCCTGGGGTGATTATCTGCTAATTGCCGTCTTTAGAAATTAAGACTTACAACTTGAAGTTAATACTCGTCTTCGTCTTCGTCCTCGTCGTAACTTTCCTCTTCGACAATATCTAGTTCAACTGGATCGAGTCCAACGATCTCGAGTTCAGTTCCACACTCTTCGCATGACACGAGTTCGCCCTTGTCAGTGTCCAAATCAACGTGGACATCAGCATCACATTCAGGGCAGGTTCCGGTCGGCACTGTTTCTTCCTCCCACGCTTCTTAAATAAAAGGCAGTGGGACGCCTCAACCCTGGAGGAGAGCCCCTGCCTTGTAATGACAGTCCAAACAATCTAACCGTGGCGGCTGGAATTTGCAATACTCTTTTTCCTTGACTGTACGGCACCGATCATTTCGTCTTATCGAATAATTTTGCGCTGGATCAGAGGGCAGGAAGATGCACAAAAACTACTTACGCGTGGCTCTCGTATTGCTACACTTAGGAGTCGTTTTTACTTGAAGGGCCATGTCCCAGAAGTGGGCCAATCCAATGATGTGAAATCCTTGTTAATGTGACCTGTCAGTTGCAGTTGAATTAGCAGATGAGACGCGGATAGTGCAGCAGTTGGCGGTCAGGTGGATGAACAATAAGTTGCATCACTTCGGTAACACTGCTGAGTCGAGGCAAAGAATTACATGAAGATCCCGAAGCTTCTTTTGAAACCTTTAGTGTTTGCATCACTGTTGGTCGTCGTCTCCGAAACCCCAGCCCAAAGACGACCATCGCCCAGACCCACACGAAAGGTAGCGACGTCCACTACTACTTCAATTGCGCCTACTTTCGAAACTTTGCTTGCGGCCGATTCCTATAAGCTATACGTCGAGGTCCACGGAGTTGGGCAATTAATTCGCTCAAATTCAGTAAGCGAAATGCTCGAGCCCGTGATGAAACTTGCCGACCCCACAGCTGAGTTCAAGACTCTCTTGAGGTGGCTGAACTCACATGCCGATGATGTGATGACATCAAGAATGCTGGTGGCTACATGGCCCACAGCTAAGAATGTTCCAGATGCTCTCATCGCTATTGAATTTGATTCGTCTGAGGAAGCCGCAAAGTTCACGCCTCGGCTCAATTCGCTCCTCTTAAAAGTTCTACCGACAGCGGCGCCTCAACCATCTCCGTCGTCCGCTGAAACAAAGAATTCCTTAGAAGAGACGAAGCCTTCTTATTATCTCCACCAAATTGGCTCACTCGTGCTCATAACGCCGACCCCATTGACGATGAAAAACCTAAGGCCTCCTCGCAGTAAACTTCTAAGTGATGATGTGAGTTTTCGAGTTACACGCTCCCGATTCAGTTCTGAACCGGTCTTCGTTTACCTCAACGTAAACGGAATTGAGTTGGAACAGGAGAACAGACGTAAACAGTTTGAAGATGAGAACAAGAAGCGCGTAGAAGACGAACAGGCAAAACAGGTTGCAGAGAGTTCCTCCTCGCCTGAAGCTGCCCCGGAGCAAGAGAAAGCAGTAGTTGAAGAAGAAGCGGCAGTTACTCCGCCACCATCCCCACAACCGACCGAACCAGATCCATTGACGAAGGCCGTTGGTATGTTGGCCAACTCTTTTTTTCAGGGACAATCGAAAATGCCAGACGCTGTAGGTTTCGGTGTGTCTTTCGAGAATGATTCGTTCGACGTTCGCGCTTTGATGGTTGCAGCACAGGGCGAGAAGTGTGATCCGATCCCATTTTTTCCCAATTTGATTCCGGGTCCCGCAATCGCTCCAGAGTCACCTTCAATTCTGCCGGCGGATACAGAGGTTTTTCTTACACTGTCACTTGATCTGCCTCAGATCTATGCTGCGATGTCAAAACCAACAAACATCAACAGAGGCACGAATCGAGCGATCCTTATAAGAGATATGGAGATGGGAGGACCCTTTGCCGAAATCGAGAAGGGCATGAAGATAAAGTTGAAGGAAGATCTCTTGCCGCTACTAGGTTCCGAAATAGTCGTGAGTATGCCACTGAACTTTCTTGAAGACGGCCGTCTTCCCAAACCAAATCCGCAGGGAACAGCAGCCGAGGAGAAAGATAAAAAACCTAAAAGCGAACCAAGTTTCGTCATAGCGTTTTCTTTGAAGGACAAGGAAGGAATGCGGGCATTGTTGCCCAAAATAGTGGACTCGTTGGGTTTCAAAGGTGCAAGTGCATTCGCACAGACTGAACAAAGCGAAGATACGGAGTTGGTCTCTTACGGCAATATGCTGTCGTATGCGTTCATCCAGAACTTTCTCGTTTTCTCCGCTGACCCTGCTACAACAAAGCACGTTGTCGATTCGTATCTGAAACACGAAACTCTTTCGTCCGAGATTCAGTTCAAGAATTTTACCCGTTGGCAACCTCGTCAACTTCAAGGGGAGGTTTACGTTTCACCGTTACTGATGGAAAGGTACAAAGGTTGGGCCAATCAACCTACTGCCTTGATGAGCGATCAAACTCGAGAGTTTTTGTCACGATTGAGCATGGTCGCGCAGCCGATAACTTACTCTCTTTCCAGTGATGGCCTGGGCACTTTACACGAGCTGCACGTTCCTAAGAACCTGGTTTTGATGGGCGTCGCCGGAATCTCCGCGGAATCGAATCCCTCTTCCATTATCACCAACGAACGTCTGGCCATTACCACCCTCCACACAATTGCGAACTCCGAAATTCAGTACAAGTCGGGCAAAGGAGCAGGTAGCTTCGCCACCATTGAACAGCTGCTTGATGAAGGATTTCTCTCTAAAGAAATGATGCAAGGTCAGGGCTACAAGATTGAGGTGCTGTTACTGGGAGATCAGTTTCAAGTAACAGCGGTGCCGGAAGAGTACGGGAAAACTGGCAGAACTTCATACTTCATCGATCACACGAACGTACTACGCGGAGGCGATCATGGGGGTGGAGTTGCGACAGCGGACGATGATCCTATTAATTAACGGTCTCTCAGCTTAGTTGAGCGCAGATTCTCAATTCGAACCGGCTCTACTGCCTCAGCTAAGTCGAAACCAAATACACGCGAATAGAAATAGAGCTCAGCATCAAGGGACCTCTTGATGTTTTGCGCTTGGCGAAATCCGTGCTGTTCGCCGGGAAATGGTACGTACGCAACCGGGATCCCCTTCGACTTGATTGCATCCACCATCT
>Ga0157374_10005820_pt1 | contig 10416 bp, 12 predicted proteins | sample M25metaG_FD_115308 | JGI IMG/M metagenome (GOLD analysis project Ga0157374, IMG submission 115308) | Miscanthus rhizosphere microbial communities from Kellogg Biological Station, Michigan, USA - M2-5 metaG | ecosystem: Host-associated > Plants > Roots > Rhizosphere > Soil | place: USA: Michigan... | reverse complement strand
GTCACACCCCAAACCGTTATCGCCACCATCAGCCGTTTCCCGATCGATGCACGTGAGGTGGCACGGACCAAGGCGGAAATCGAATCGCTGGAAGCCCTGAGGAAAGAAGCCCTCCAGTACGTGGAACGCGTGGAAGCGGATCACGAGCAGACGCAACGGGACGTCGTGCGGTACACGGATCTTCAACGTCAGGACGTGGTGCCGCCGCCTAACGATCTCAAGGACGGCGCTGCCGTAATCGGCAGGTGGGGTCCTGGGCGTAATTTCCAATGCTTGAGATCAACTCGCCCACACCCCTCCCCAACCCTTTGGATTATTGCCCAGTTCTAATATCGGAAAACCTCCGGACTGAGGAATGAAGCGAATACTACTGATCCTGCTGCTAGGCCTCCCGGTTGGGGCAAGCGCCTGACAATGGAGTTCGAGTAGTGGCCGCAAAAGGGGCGCCTGCCGCAATCGCACGGCTGTGCAATTTTCCGCCGCCCAACTGGAGCAAGTCAGGAGTCATGCCCTTCCCAGAGCGTCCTGCACGCTGCCGTGGACTTCCCCACTGTTCATCTGTCCCGCGATGAGGAATGTGCTGAGCAAGCCCAGAACGGCAGTTGTCAGGGGAATTTGGGAGTCGCGCATTCTCATCTAGCGCGCGGGCGCCGACTTCCATCGTAAAGTGCCATTTCTCCCGAGTCTACTGGCGTGATATGGGCAGTGTTTACGCAGCACCGGAAATCGAACGAGCCTTCTACCTGATAACCCACATTATCGGCCCACGATTGACTGCCGCACATCGATAAGGTCCCTTGCTAGAATTAGCGTCCAATGGATCCGCAAACCGTACCAGATCATATCGCAGTCATCAACCGACCGTGCCCGGCGCTGATGAAGTATTACATTCTGAAAGCTCTCGCGACTACCGTCGCTGCGCCAGTGACGCTTATGCTGTTCTACTTCCGTTTCCATACCATGCGCTACCGCTTCGATGCGGAAGGTATTCACATGGCCTGGGGGATCCTGATGCGTCACGAGATCATGCTCAACTATTCGCGCATTCAAGATATCCAGTTGCGATCGAATGTCGTGGAACGCTGGCTCGGACTCGCCCGAATCGAAATCCAGACGGCAAGCGGCAGTTCGGGATCAGAGATGACGCTCGAAGGTATCACCGACCACACAGCCATGCGCGATTTCCTGTATTCCCGAATGCGAGATGCTCGCAATCAGCACAACATTGGTCCGGCGGCTGGTCCAGCAGATTCACTGGCTCAAGTTTTGACCGAGGTCGTCGGCGAACTTCGCGCGATCCGACAGGTTCTGGAGCGTCGTAATGCCTGATGCGCCTCGCGAGTTTTCACAGCTCGAATTGTGGATTCAGGCCAGATTGCGCGTACCGCCGTATCCACAGCCGCCTGAGGGCTCGCCGGAATCCATTCAAGTATTCCATCCCGGCCGCAACTACTACACATTCTGTTTGCTGATGTGGTTCCTCTCCAACTTCCTTATATTGATGGGCCTGCTAGCCGTTCACTTCCTCGTCTCAAAACCATACCCAAATATGCAGGACTGGGCCAAGATGACCTGGCAAATCATTGAGGTGCTCGTGGGACTTGCCTTCACGACGGCCGCCTTCTTCACGTTCTTTTCTCAACGTCTCAATTACGCTCTTTGTTGGTACGTCATCACGGATCGTAGCCTGAGGATTCGCACGGGTGTTCTAAACGTTCGGGAACTCACGATGACGTTTTCAAACGTCCAAGAAATCCGTATAACCGCGGGCCCGCTCCAAAAGCTTTTGAACCTCGCGGACTTGGAGGTCCAATCTGCTGGGGGCGGGCCGGAGAAGGGCGGAGGCGGCCACATCGGACGTTTTAGGGGTGTGTCGAATGCAAACGCCATCAGGGATCTGATGGTTGAACGGCTTCGCCAATACCGCGATTCAGGGTTGGGTGAACCGGCGCCTGATAATGGCACCGCATCGGTTCATGCCATTGATGCCGCTCGTGCCGTTCTAGCCGAGGCGCGGGCACTACGAAAACACCTGACTTCCATTCGCACATAGGCCAGTAATGCAGCTTGTGGAATGAAGCCTCCCCTCCGCAAAAGCGTATCTTTTATATAATCTGACCGTCCCATCTTGACTAAGGGAGGAGAACCATGAAACCAGCAATGCTGGCCGCACTTTTGGCCGGCGCGGCATTCGGCCAAACGGCTGACGCCCTGCCTACATTTGAATCCGCAGACGTACATAACAGTGCTCCGTCGACGAATCCAGGCATGCGCGGGGGAGCGCTGCGTGGCGGCCGCTATGATGTGCGCGGCGCAACCATGGCCGACCTTATCGGCATGGCCTACAGACTGGACTCCAGCAAGATTGTGGGCGGGCCGAACTGGCTCGATTGGGACCGGTTTGACGTTCTCGCGAAGGCGCCTGCGGCGACCACACAAGAGAATCTCAACCTGATGTTGCAGAACTTGCTCGCGGATCGATTCAAACTAATGGTTCACAAGGACACGAAAGTTCGGCCGGCTTATGTTCTCCTGGCGGGCAAAGGGAAGCCTAAACTCAAGCAAGCCCAAGGATCGGATTCGTCAGGATGCCAGGGAGTCCCGCAGAACCCGGCGCCAGGGACCGTGCCTTACCAAGTGATGGCTTGCCACGGCGTGACCATGGCCGCTTTCGCCGATGTTCTTTGGGACTGGAATGGAGGGAGCTATCTGCTTGATCCCGTTGTTGATCAAACCGGATTAGCGGAAACCTGGGACTTCGAGATCAAATGGACGCCCCGAAATCGCCTCGCGCAGGCCGGACCCGACGGAATTACTCTGTTTGACGCGATTGATAAGCAGCTCGGATTGAAGCTGGAAGCTCAAAAGGCGCCGATGCAGGTTCTGGTCGTCGATAGCGTGAGTCAGAAACCCACGCCGAATGCTCCGGACGTAACATCTAGAATCCCGCCGCCTCCTCCAACGGAGTTCGAGGTAGCCATTGTCAAACCGAGCGCGCCGGATGCAACGGGGCAGAGGGGAAATATTCAGAACGGCCGTCTAGATATCCAGAACTTTCCCCTGAAACAACTCATCGCGCTTGCCTGGGACCTGCCTAACAACGACGACATGTTGATCGGGCTGCCCAAATCGGCCGATTCGGCGCGATTCGACGTGACAGCGAAGGTTGCAACCGCAGGCCCCGTGAGAGCACAGGACGTAGATTTCGATACTTTGCGCCTGATGTTGCGGGGTTTGCTAATCGAGCGCTTCAAATTGAAGGCGCACATGGAAGACAGGCCTGTTTCCGCCTACACCATGACTGCGGCAAAACAAGTGAGATTGCAGAAGGCCGATCCGGAGAATCGAACCAACTGCAAAGCGGGAGCGGGTACGAATCCGATGCTCAACCGCCTCATCACATGCCAGAACATGAATATGACACAGTTCGGCGTGATTTTGCAGCAAATGGCGAACGGCTATGTTCGTGCACCCATCAGGGATGCGACAGGACTGGACGGATATTACGATTTCAGCGTGAACTTTAGCGGAATAAACCTGCTGCCGGGCGCACGTTTCGATCCGAATGCGTCCGCTGGAGTGTCGGACCCCAATGGTTCTCTTTCCTTACCCGAAGCTTTGCAAAAGCAACTTGGACTGAAACTCGAAATGGAGAAGCGTCCGCTGCCCGTACTGGTCATCGACCACATTGAAGAGAAACCTACTGAGAACTGACTGGGCCTAAGAACGCCCGGAGACAACAGCTATCCCGTCTCGCCGGTCGGCGCAAGATTCTCGATAGGGCGAATGACGGCCCGCATCTAAATCCTGCGTTGCCGCGCATCCGCCACGACAAATGCCAGAGGACTCTCTTAGGGTTTGGGCTCTTGGAAGTTGCTCGTTATGTACTATTATCGGAAGGCGTTCACGGACCCAGATGGAGATAGTTTCCGGTGAGCTTTGATTATGCGTTCGTTACGGTAGCAATCGATACCGTTCTTGTTCGATTTTGCAGAGGACGGGGAGAGATAGATGTGCGGATTGCGTCCCTGAGTGGATCCCGATATTGGTATGAACTTCCCACGATCCTGGCCGCCTTGGATGAGAAGGCGGACGCAGCGCCCTCTAACGTACTGGATCTTCAACAGGCCGGGCGGTTAATTGAGTCCAACTTGAATCGCATCAAGACGGCGTTCAGCGGGTACGATAGGCGTTTCACTGGGAAGTTGGAGGAACTGCGCATCAACGAGCGCAATCAGATTAGGCAAGCGGAATGAACTCGACAAGAGACATAGACAGGTTCGGCGAGCGGCGCGTAAGGGAGGTTCCAGGGCGTCGACCCTGGAAACGCCGGGGCGAATCCAGCGGACCCGCCGGTTGGTAGCAGACACGATGTTCGCGGCAACCGCTGGATCGCGCCTGGCAACAACGTGGGCCTCGGGCAAGATCAAGGTTTGAAAACTCCTACTGTCTCGACCTGGTACTCCAATTCCCCAGTCATCAACGGGTCAATGGTTGTGACCTTCCCCCAGTAATCCGCACACTGGGAAGTCCAATTGTCGGACGCTCGAAGTGAGCAGGTCAAACTCCCTCTCGTTTGCATTCATGGGCGCGAACTTCATTGAGCACTCTGCTTGGGAGACAAATCCCGGCAAGCCTGAATCTGGTATTGGAACAAAATGGAACAAACTTGCAGTTGGACGATGGCTGTAAGCTATTGACAACATGGTGGCCAGGGAAGGCCACCAACAGCATTACTCACTTTTTTCTATACCGATAACTGATGTATACCTCGACCCAAGAGGGTAGAGGAGACTATGCAAGCTGTTGATTTATCATTACCAGGCCACAATGATCTCAAGATCGGTTCAGGCGGGCGCGTATGAGGGCGGCAATTTACGTCCGCGTATCCACGACCGGCAAGACGAAGCAGGGCGACGCGCTGACTTTCGTCCAGAACCGCGAAGTGCAAGAGCAACCGCTTCGAAACCTAATTGAACAACGGGGCTCGACGCTCCACAAAGTCTATTCGGACCGGGCGAGCGGTTCGGCGGAAAGGCGTCCTGGCCTAGACGCACTGATGGCAGACGCCAAACGGAGACTGTTCCAGATACGGGTGGTCTGTCGGTTTGACCGTTTCGCCCGGAGTGTTAAGCAACTCGTCCTCGCCCTCGAAGAGTTCCGCTCCCTTCGCATCCGCGCAAAAGGATTTTGGTTACTCGTAAGGTGGGATTTTTGGGTAGCGCAGTACTACATCACTCACGGAAGACGTCGTAGTTGTAGATTGACGTACGCCGAAAGGATATCCCAAAGCGTAAAAGTAACTCCCTAATCCCGCGAGGCGCCGAGTTGCTCGGCAAGTGCGACAATGATGCCCTCAGGCCCGCGGATATATGCGAGTCGGTAGGTGTTTCCGTACTGCATTTCGCCAATCAGCTCGGCCCCGTGGGCGCACATGCGTGCAACGACAGCGCTGATGTCATCGACGGCGAACATGACGCGTCGGAAGCCCAGTGTGTTGACCGGCGCTTCCACGGGTCCAAACCTGATCGCGTCGGGCGTGTGGAACTTGTCCAGCTCAATGCCCTGTCCGTCGGGAGTCCGCATCGTCGCGAGGGTGGCCCGCACATCCTTGAGCCCGATCAGGCTCCCGACTAACGGCCCTTCGACTATCGATTCGCCCTCAAGCGTGAGGCCCAATTCGAGGAAGAAGGACTTGACCGCTTCGAGATCGTCGACAACGATGAGGACGTTGTCCATCCGTTTAATCGCCATATGGTTCCTTCCCACGCTCCACTACCGATGCCTACTTGCTGCAAGTGGCGTTGGGCGTCGCCATGCCGACAAGTTTTCAGCATGCCAGAAGTAACTGGCATGCGCAATTTTGAGCTGAAGGGCACTCGACGCCCTTTCAGTACTGGGACAGGTAGCCACGGCATCGCCTGGGTTGGTCTCGGCGTAGTGTAGAGCTTCTGGCGGTCCGAAGTCGGTCTGCCGGCTCTGAGCGAGTCATGCGCCACTCGGAGAAAGGTCCCTCAGGAACCGTGCTGATGGATTAGGAACGAGAAACGGCTATCCGGCCGTCGACGTTTTCCAGGATGGCTGGACCCTGGCCGACTTGTCGGGAGTCAAGCCTCCATGTCACTCCCAGGCCGAATTCCGTCAGCTGCGAACGCTACTTTAGGAGGTACACGACCGTGGTCTCAGTGTCGGCCGGATCCGGCGTCGGGTCTCCGTAAATCTCCCACGAGTGCCCGGCTGAGTCTCTCCGGTTCGACGCCATCCATTTTCCGATCGCGTCGTGCGCCTCGTTCATGCGGTTGTACGGACCGCGGTGGACGGCGACGGCAGCCTCGCCCCCTGGTGTTTCGGTCGCATACACCTCGCCCGCAGTTTCGAATGGGCGTGTGACCTCGACACCGAAGTCGCAGAGTATCGGCGCGCCCGGCTGCGTCGGGTGATGGTAGACGAAAATGTTGTGGCCGTCAGTCCGCAGCCCAGGCTGGCTGCGAATGAACTCCCAGACCTTACCCAGGGCAGGTCCCCACGCCGAGCCGACCGCGCCTAGCGCGACGTTGCGCCGCACGGCGGCCAATTTGCGGGGGTAAACAGTCTGGACGTTGACGAAGATAGGCATTCCTCGAATCGTAAACCATAATTGTGGTCGCGTGCCGGTTACGAATGGGAATGATAAACGCCCTTGGCTCAGCTGATCAGGCGGGCGCGCCAGTTTTGACAGCATCGCCGTATTGGCCGAATTTTCGGGACTGATTCGATGGTGGCTACGACGGTTTGCCCGACTACATGTCCAAGTGATCAGGAAACGCTACGCCGTTGATCGCCGGTAAACAGGCAAGTCCCGGGGAAGCCGGTTCAGACCTCGAATCGTGGGGCAATTAATGAATCCCGCTCCCTCAATTCCCGGCGGGCACTCTTTCGACATGGTCAATGACCAGAACGTCGAAATCCTGACTACTTTTTTCGAGTCCCAGTCCGAGGCCCCGTTCGAGCGCTGCCGCAAGGCCAGGCAACGGAGACGCACCGTCGCCAGCTGGGACGTCGCTCCACTCGAGGCCGTATCGCCACAAAGGAAGAGAGCGGGCGGAATCCATCATGGTCAGCAGTCCTCGACTCCACCAAAGACCGAACACATTGGCGCAGACCATCTGTCCATCCTAGTTTTTCGCTTGCAATTCTGCGGCGGACTATACATTCCGATAATGGGTACATAACGGGCGTCTTCAATGTCCCGTTTCTGGCCACTTGTTTCGGTCACGTCACTTATCCACCTTTGAAATGCGAACCTGGCGCAAGCCGGTCCGAAATCGGTTGGACTTCTGAGCCAGTTCAATCTTTGGACATCATGTTTCTCATTTCACGAGGATCCCCCAGGTGATTTGAAACCTGCCGTTGATGGCATCGTCCTCGAAGGACGGGTGGTTCTTGAACTGGTAATCGAAGCTTAGCCGGGAACGCTCTCCTACGGGAAGAAAATACCCGAAGTTGAATGCCCGGATATTTAGCCCAGTCACCGGATCGCCATTGAACTGGTTATAGCGCGCGTAAACGGTGTGGGCGCCGGCCACGCGATAGCTCGCGAGCAATTCTCCGGCGGAAGAATGGGCTCCGGGCCTGAAGGCTTGAAAGAACTCCGGATCAATGGTGGCAGGCGTAGAGGGCATGTTCCCGGTCAGGGCCTCACCACGCAGACCCAACCGGCCTGCGGTAAATTGAAAATCGAGTCCGACTAACCGTTCGTTGTCGTTACCGGAAATTCCAGGAGGCAGGAGCTGTTTACCGAGCTGTATGGAAACTCCCACGGCCAGCTTCTTGTTAAAAGTCTTTCGAATGCGGCCCATGTAGTTCACTTGGCGATTGCTATCGTTGAAAAAGCGATTGCCGTTGAACGCCCCCACGAAATATTGAAGGTCCTTGAAGCCAGGCGCAGTAAGAAACCCTAGGTCGCCTGACAACATGATTCCGCGGTCCCGCTCGCCTGGAAAGAAGTAACCCGAGAAAATCGGTCGCTCCGGAGACTCGCGCAGCCAACTTGACTGCTGGATGGCGAATCCGAACGGCTTTATGAACTGCCCGGCCCGAACAGTGGCGTGGTCGGTCAAGTAGTATTCCAGAAAGGCATCGTTAATGAGTTTTTCTGGGCTACCTTCAACGGACTCCTGAAACTGAATTTCAATGCCAGCCCCTAGCCGGTCGTTGATTTTACCTGCCCATCGAGTTTCTACGCGGCTCAGGCGAAGGTTCGGTTGGAAAGCCGTGCCCGAGCCCTCGATGGGAGCAACCGAATATCGCGTCTGGATGAAGATCTCCGGTTTTGCCTCGAACACACTGTCACGCTCGTCACTGCCATTGTCGGGACCGATGATCCGCCCTGCAAATTCGTTGGCTATCTCCGCTTGTGGAACGCCGGTCTCTTTGGCGACCGGAGTACCGGCTAATGCTTGCTTGGGCTCAGGTTGCCGCAGGCCCTGCACCTGGCTAGAGAGTGATTCAATCGACTTCTGGAGGACTGCAATACTGCCTTTGGCTTCCGTAAGCTGACGTTCTAGATCTGCGATGCGTTGGTCCCGATCCTGTCCATGAGCCAAAGTTGGGATAACGCCCGCGAAGCACAGGAATAGCGATATCTGTTTCATGCAACCGCTCCCTCCACGTCCTTGAGATCGAACAACAGTTCTAGCTGTTTCACTTCATCACCGGCTTCCCGCACTCGGTATTGTGCGCATACAAGACGACAAACCTGGGCTGCGCCGCGCTAGCGGTGTTTGGCCAGTCCGCTCCATATCCGCGAGCGATGTCGCTAGCAGTCACGATTTAGCCCAAGCGGCGGAAACGTTCCGATAATTTCACTTTATCGAACGCCATGGTTTCGGATTCTTTTGATGAAGTGCAACGTGGTCCGCGATAGTACGGCGCAAAATTAAACACGCCGTCAATTATTGAATTTGTCGCCAACCCAGAGAAGCGCACATCCCGCGTTGATGGCTTGACTAACTAGTGCGTGTGGGCGGATTTACCTAGTTCGTTCAGCGCAGCCTTGAACCCGTTGGCCAGCTTTTCTGTTGACCCAGTTCCCCAATAATGCAGGAAATAGATCGTCGGTTGGGTGCTGGTCATGTGATTGTGCATTGCCACCACGTTTAGCCCGTTCGACCGCAAAGCCTTCAATACCGGTGTGATCTCTCCTGATAGCATAGCTACGTCACCCGCGATTTCTGCACTGGCGTCAGAGCCGTATAAGGCCGCCCAAGTATTTAGTCCCATGCGGGCGTTTACAGGAGCGCCCATGTCTTTGAGTTTGAGATCGTCGCGCCCAACAGTGATCTTGAAGACCATACCGTTCTGTTCGCCGTCGTGTCCCACGATTTTCGCGATCTTCGCGAAGTCGATCTGCCCGCCAGAAACATTCGAGTTTCCGCCGGTGACAGAAGTTTGATGCTTGGGCGATCCACTGCCAATCAGGTCCACAGCGGGCTTTACCATTTTTGCGAGATCCGCAGGCTTTCCATGACCATGAATGTGCATGTAGAAGGTCCGGGGGGCTTTCAAAGAAAAAGTGATTGTGAACCGCCGTAACTTCCAGGCCGTTGGTTAGCAGCGCGGACATCACCGGGTTGACCTCATCTTCAACCAGCACCAAGTCCCCCATCATCACATCCATCCCGCCGTCACCCTTGGTCATTGCGAGCCACCCGCCGAATCCAAATGGGGTCGGCGTGGCGATTCCGTCGATGATGACTTTCAGGTCATTCCTTGGAATGTCACTTTAAGGACGCTATCTTTAAAATCTCCCTGCTTGCCGAGCGACTTCAGGACGCCATCATACTCGGCGGGAATCGCTTGACCCATAGCCAAACCGTTAAGCAACAGGGCGAGCGGAATAAGACGTCTGTTTTTCATAAACTTAGCTCTACCCTTGGATGGATCCACGAGCAGAGTTTCCGTTTCGAGAGTGTTGACCGGAACGCCAGGAAATCATTCCCTTAGGGCACGGCACGCCCTCGTTGGCACTATAAAGGCAATTGGGCCACGTGGATATGTGGCGCGGACCGCCCGCCCGGACTGACCCGTGCCAGCCTGCAATTCGAATCAGATTTCCACCAGCAAACGATACTGGACAATGGCGCGAATCGCATCTCAGTGAGCATGCGAAACCATCCAGATCTTACCTGTTCCGGGAGCAGGCTTTGCAGGAACGAAAACGCCAAAATCCGCGATGAACAGATTAACTCCTCGGAATTTCGCGTCTATCGGCTTGTTGAAGCCGCCTGGCTCTAGGACCGTAACAATGTCGTTTGACGAATGCGTTATAAAATCGCTTACCGCGCCCGTTGCGCGATCAATCCGTGCCACCTTGAAACCGACTAGCGAAGTGGCTCCCGTGCCGGGCGGAATCGAGCCGGTTTCCGCTATGAAGAT
>Ga0157374_10005819_pt1 | contig 10417 bp, 8 predicted proteins | sample M25metaG_FD_115308 | JGI IMG/M metagenome (GOLD analysis project Ga0157374, IMG submission 115308) | Miscanthus rhizosphere microbial communities from Kellogg Biological Station, Michigan, USA - M2-5 metaG | ecosystem: Host-associated > Plants > Roots > Rhizosphere > Soil | place: USA: Michigan... | reverse complement strand
GATGACCGGCGAAGGTGCGCTCACGATCTTTGCTCGCGCCAAGGAACTGGAGCGGTCGGGCCGGTCCATCATTCATCTGGAACTGGGCCAGCCTGACTTCCATCCTGCGAAGTCGGTGAACGATGCTCTGAAGCGCGCGGTTGACGAGGGGAAAGACCGCTACTGTCCTGTGATAGGTTTACCGGCTTTGAGCGAGGCACTATCGACCTACCTGCACGACACTCGCAATCTGAATATCTCCCCCGAGAACATCGTGATCGCTCCCGGCTGCAAGCTCGCGTTGTTTATGGCAATGATGGCGCTGATCGATCCCGGAGACGAAGTGCTGTATCCCGATCCTGGATTTCCCGGCTACGAGTCGATCACGCAGGGGCTGGGCGGCAAGCCGGTGCCATTCATCCTATCCGCGAAGAATCAGCTACAGCCTGATCCGGACGAAATCGAAGCCATCATTACGCCTCGCACGAAAATCCTTATTACCAATTCGCCGGGCAATCCAACGGGGACGGTGTACACCGACGAAGTGCAGCGGCGATTGGCCGAGCTGGCCGTCAAACACGATCTGCTCGTGCTTTCGGACGAGATTTACGCTCGCATCATTTACGGCGGAACTTATAAATCGATGATGAGCTACCCCGGGATGGAACAGCGGACTCTGATCATCGACGGCTTCTCCAAGAGCTTTGCCATGACCGGATGGCGATTGGGATATGTCACGGCTCCAGCCCGCATTGTTCCTGCGCTCGACTTGATCGCGGTCAACACGTATACCTGCACTGCCGAATTCACACAGTATGGCGCGATTGAGGCGTTGCGCGATCGCGAAGGAGCAACGCCGCGCATGGTCGCCGAGTTTGCCAAGCGGCGCGAACAGTTTGTCCGCGACCTGAACCGGGTTCCCGGATTTCGTTGCGCTCCGCCGGAAGGCGCTTTCTATGCCTGGGTGGATATTTCCGGAGCAGGACAAAGTGCCGAAGAGATTTGCCGCGTCATGCTGGAAGAGGTGGGAGTGGCGGCGATTCCGGGTGCGGCGTTTGGGCCGGCGGGTGCGAACTACGTGCGCTTTTCTTATGCGTCTTCGAGCGCGGTGCTAAAGGAAGCTGTCGAACGTATTTTGACAGTTGCGTCGGCTTGGCAGGGAGCGCCAGCAGGATTGACGCGGTGATTTGGCGCCGCCGTTCCGGCGGCTGTCGTGCTACGGAGTTTCGTCCCACAGCAGTGGCCTCCGAGGGCGGGACGCCGGCGCTACTGGTTTGGTGCGGTGCCACCTTTCCACGATTGGGAGAACTCATGAGATTTGGATTGGGCGTGCGGATGGTGCTCACGGTTTGCGGGACGTCGATGATCGCTGCGGGACAGGCACGGCCGCTGCCGGGGCCGGATGTGCCGCAGATTTACCAGCGACTGTTGCCGCAGATCGAAAAGATCCCCATCTTTGATCACCACGCGCATCCGGGATTTGCCGACGATCCAGATGTGGATGCCATGGCTTCGCCTCCAGGCAGTGCGGCGCTCCGCACTCGCGACACCAATCCCGAACTGGTTGCCGCCGCCAAGGCGCTGTTTGGCTATCCTTATAGTGACCTCGCTCCCGAGCATGCCAAGTGGCTGGTACAGAAGAAAGCCGAATTGAAGAAGGCGCAGGGCAACGCCTACTTCTCCAATATCCTCGACAAGCTGAATATCGAGCAGGGTGTCGCGAATCGGGCGATGATGGCGGACTATCTCGATGCCAAGCGATTTCCCTGGGTCTTTTTCGCCGATTCGTTCATGTGGCCGTTTGACAATCAGCGGGAGCGCGCCCGGAACCGCGATCAAGAGGTTTACATCCCGTTGCAGGAGAAGATGCTGCATCGCTGGATGCAGCAGGAAAGTGTAGAAAAGTTGCCGGCGGATTTCCCCGGATATCTGACGTTCGTCAGCCGCGTCCTCGAAGACAATCAGAAAAAGGGCGGCATCGCCATGAAGTTTGAAGTGGCATATTTCCGCTCGACAAAGTTTGGCGATCCTACTCGCGAGCAGGCTGAAGACATCTACCAGCGCTTTGTGAGCGGCGGCGTTCCGAGCGAGCAGGAATACCGAGCGTTTCAGGACTATGTTTTTCGTTTTTTGGTTCGTGAAGGTGGGCGGCTTCACCTCCCTGTACACGTGCACTCGGCGGTTGGCATTGGCGATTATTTCAACCTCTCCGAGAGCAACATCATGAACCTGGAGAATATTCTGCGCGATCCGCGCTATTCGAGCACGGTGTTCGTGATGATTCATGGCGGCTATCCTTACGAACATCAGGCGATCTGGCTCGCGGCCATGCAGAATGTGTTTCTGGATACGTCGTTGATGGAACTCGACATGTATCCCTCGGAGTTCAAGCACATACTCAAACAGTGGCTGGAGACTTTTCCGGATAAAATTACCTTTGGTACGGACTCGTTTCCGTACAACGAGACTTTAGGCGCCGAAGAAAGCTACTGGCTGGGAGTGCAGTCGGCGCGCAGCGCATTGGCTGCCGCGCTGGCCGAGATGGTCTCTGAAGGGGAAGTCAGCGAGGCCCAGGCGCTGCAGTTGGCGCACGGTTATCTGCACGATAATGCAGTCGGTATTTACCAGGGAAGGGTGCACTGAAATGGCAAAAGCCAAAGCGAAGCCCAGAGCGAAGCGACGGAGCTTGAAATCCCGAACCAAGGGGCGGAAGGCCGCCGGACAGAGACATGCGACTCGAAAGTCCGCGAAGAAGACACCTGTCAGCAAAATGGAACTGAAGTACATTCCATGGCATACCGTCGAACTTGAAGATCTGAATCCGTTGCTGAAGCGCCAGTTTGTTGTCGGTCGCGACATCATGGTGGCGCGCGTCCTGATGAAGAAGGGATGCATCGTGCCGTTGCACAGCCACCACAATGAACAGGTCACATATATTCTGGAAGGCGCGCTGAAGTTCTGGGTCGACGGAAAAGAGATTGTGGTGCACGCGGGCGAAGTTTTAACCATCCCCCCGCACATGCCGCACCGGGCGGAAGCCATGGTGGATACGGTTGATCTCGATGTTTTCAATCCGCCCCGTGCCGACTGGATTAACAAGACGGACCAATACCTGCGCGGCAAATAATCCATCCATCCCGTATGCTAGTAACTGAATGACGGACCAGGCCGCAGTGTCATCAACACTTGAATTGGGCGTATCGCAACTCCGCTGCATCGGATGCGGAGCTGTGGGCGAAGAAGGCGCTAAAAGCGTTCGCTGCGCGCACTGTGGCGATCTGCTGGAAGTGTCTTTTCCCGGCTGGAAGACAAGCGCCGGAATGCGCGTCGGCGGACTCGACGCCGTTGGTCTCAAGCAACTCTGGCTGCAACGCCGCACTTCCTCGAAGGCATTGGATGAAAGCGGTGTCTGGCGCTTCCGCGAAATTCTCCCCGCATTGCACGATTGGAATAACGTCATCACTTTGCGGGAAGGGAACACGCCGCTGTATGAGCTGCCTTCCTGCGGCCGCGCGGCGGGAGTTGATCACCTCTTCGCCAAGCATCAAGGCATGAATCCTACCGGCTCGTTCAAAGACACTGGTATGACGGCGGCTTCATCTTTCGCCAAACAGGGTGGGTTTCGGTGGGTGGCGTGCGCCTCAACCGGAAACACTTCCGCTTCGATGGCTGCTTACGCGGCACGGGCGGGAATGCGCAGCCTGGTGCTGATCCCCCAAGGACAGATTACCTGGGGAAAACTCTCACAGGCGTTGGACTACGGTGCGATTACCTGCCAGTTGAAGACTGATTTCGATGGCTGCATGCGTGTGCTGGATGAGGTGGTGCAGCGCATGCCGGTATATCTCTTAAATTCGGTGAACCCATACCGTCTCGAAGGACAGAAAACTGTAGCCGTTGAATTGTTGGAACGCTTTGATTGGCAGCCTCCCGACCACATTATTGTTCCCGGAGGAAACCTGGGGAACTCATCAGCGATCGGCAAGGCGCTCCTTGAGATGAAAGAGCTTGGTCTGATCACGAAACTGCCGAAGCTCTCCGTGATTCAGGCCGAGGGCGCCAATGCTCTGGTGCGAACCATGCGCGAGACCGGAGGGAAGAAGCTGATCTCGGTGCATGCCGAAACCATGGCGACTGCCATCAAGATCGGAAGTCCGGCATCATGGAAGAAAGCCGTTCGTGTGATCGAGGCGACGGGCGGCGCGGTGGAGCAGGTCAGCGAAGTCGAAATGGCGTTGGCCAAGGCGGAGATTGGTGCGGACGGCATCGGCTGCGAGCCGGCCTCGGCGGTGACGCTCGCGGGATTGAAGAAACTGGTTAAACAGGGATTCGTAAAGAAGAGTGAATCCGTGGTGCTGGTCCTGACAGGCAACCTGCTCAAGGATCCGGACTTCACTCTCAAGTTCCATCGCGGCGATTTGTTTGCGGGAACGGAGCATGAAGAAGAAGCTGCGGTTGTGCTTGGTCCGCGGCAGCGTGCTCCTATGGTGCTTGATGCCAGCGCGAATGCGGTGGTCAAGGTGTTGGAGTATGCGGAGCAGAACGATCCCCGGAAATAGATTTTGCGGATGGGGCTTTTACCTAGCGAATGAAAACCACAACGAAAAAGTTTGGGAAAAGCGCCCCACTGGAACTCGTGCTTCCCGCTACCTCCGCCAATCTGGGACCGGCGTTTGACGCTGCGGCTCTCGCGTTTGCGATGTTTCTGAAAGTTCAGGCCCTGGCCGCAGGAGAGTTTTCCATCACTGCCACCGGCCGCGACCGCGAAATTTGCAGCCGGATCGAAAACCATCTGATCCTGACCACTTATCGCGAGGTTGTGCAGGAGGCTGGCAAAGAAGTGCCACCGCTTGCGCTGAAGATTGACAATCAGATTCCCATCGGCAAGGGATGCGGATCTTCGGCGGCGGCGCGCCTCGCGGGAATTGCGCTGGCCGTGCACTTCGGCAAGTTGCGCTGGACGGATAGCCGGATCGTCGGCGAAGCGTCGCGGCGAGAGCATCATCCCGATAACGCAGCCGCCTGCTGGATGGGCGGACTTGCGGTAGCGAGGATGTCCGGCGAGAGCGAAGCTCAAGTAGCCAGCGTGATTCCGAAAGGGAAGTGGCCGTTGTTGTTGGCGATCCCGGATGAAGCCCTGCCCACCGAAGAAGCGCGGCGCGTGCTTCCGTTGCAATATTCCCGGGCAGATGCTGTGACCAATGTCCAGAATTCCATGTTGTTGCTGGCGGCCTTTGTGCAGGGGCGTCGTGATCTGCTGGCTTCCGCGCTCGATGACCGAATGCATCAGCCTTATCGGGCTGCTTTGTGTCCGCTATTGCCCGCATTGCAGAAGTTGGCGGCGGATACTCCCGGCATCTTAGGTGCGGTCCTGAGCGGAGCTGGGCCGTCAGTGTTGATTTTTCTGGATGATAAAGTCGGCGCGGACCGCGCCAAGGCTAAAGTGCGTAGTTATCTGAAGGCCAGTGGAGTCAAAGCGGACCTGGTCCCAACTGCAATTACCAATCAAGGAGCCGGCCAGGGCAAAACCTGGACTCGACGACGCCGCTAGCCTCGGCGGCGAGCTTCTCCATCCTCTATCCGGCTGTTGGCCGCGAGACGGAAGAAATGCTGCTCAAAACTCAGATGAGGTTCGCGGGCGAAGCGATCCGCATAGGAATTCAGTGCTCTCTTGAAGTGCTCAATCTCTCGCCGCGCCTCGCGCTCAAGGGCAGCGCTGGATGACGCCGGCGTAATGCGACGATGTTTGCTGGTTTTCATTTTCCTTCCACTCCCTGATCCTTCCCGTACCGCGCGTCTAGTGACACGGCGCTCACGGCTGATGCTGTGGAAGTACCAATAAGTGTCTGGTACGTCTTCTCTACAGAATCAGGGGAAGGCAAGTAAAGTACGGTCGGGGCGGGAAAGTGTAAATGGCACCGTAGTGCTATAGGGGAAGTGAAGGCCGGTTGAGGGGTAAATGCAGTCTGGTCCTCAACCGGCAAGCGTCATATTTAGCGGCTGGCGGGTGGAATAATGCCGTTCAGGCGGAGGTATTCGACCATCTGTCCGTAGTGATCGAAGCAGTGGCCCACGGCGCCCGTGGTCAGTCCCAGGCGGGTGGCCATGCCGTCGCCGAAGGGGCTTTTCACCGGCGCGACCATGTTCTTCTCGTTTACGCTTTCTGCCGCTTTATTGAGGTATACGAAGGAATCCTTCAAGAACTTGATGATGTCTGCCTTGCTCTTGGCAGAATCGGGGCCGTTCTCTCCGCCGGTGTCAACCGGAGGTTTCTCTCCGAGCACACCTGCCGCCAGGATGTAATTCACTGCTGCCACGTGCTTTACCTGTTGTTCGAAGGTGCGGACACCCTTGAACTCTCCGGTGGTTGGCGCGTAGGAAAACTTGTCCTCGGGCATGGCTTCAGCGGCAGGCACGAATTCGCCTTCCACGCTTTTGACGGAACTGTCCAGAACCTGACTTACGGTCTTGGGTTCGGCGGGTTTGGCTTGAGCAAGCGCGATGCCGCTCAGTAAGAGTAGAGAAGCACATACGGTTTGGAGCTTTTTCATGGTTTCTCCTTAAATGGTGCGAAAGATCGATCTCAAGACCACATGTGGCCAGCAAACCTAGTCTCGAACGACTGACGGGGTTAACTCTAACTGCTGCGACGTCAAGCGATGCCGGCGGACTGCCAGCAGTCCACCTACGAGCGCCACGGCCGAACAGAGGAGAGCCGCTGGAACTCCCACCCGGGTCGCCAGAGCCCCCCAGGCTGTACTGCCGACTGCCATACCTCCCTGCAACACGAGCAGATACATGGACAGCGCCCGCGCTCGCAGGAACGACGGACACATGGTCTGGGCCGCCACGTTTAGACAGGCCAGGATTCCGATCCACGCCGTGCCGCAGGCAAACAATACCAGACACAGCAGCGAAAAAGTTTGAACTCGTCCGGCGGCGAAGGTCATGGCGGCGAAGAGGAGGATGTCGAACGCCACCACTCCATCGACGCTGAGACGGCTGCGGACGCGAGGCAGGACGGCAGCGCCAGCCAGCGCGCCTAAACCGAAGAATCCCAGTAGCAGTCCGTATCCGGTCGCGCCGTGCGGACGGGCCAGGATCGGCAGCAGCGCGGGTAGGGAACTCGCAGCCAGGCTGAATGCGCCGGTTCGGATCAGGATGGAGCGCACTTGCGGAGCGCCTTGAACGTAGCGCAGCCCGGCGACCAAGGCATCGCGCACCCGTCCGGTTGCAGTATGTTCGACGTTGGGACGCTTCCAGCGGTACAGGAAAAAGATCACGCCGAAGAATGAGAGTGCGTTAAGCAAAAACGCCACGCCCGAGCCTGCCGCGGCAATGACCAAACCACCAAGCGCCGGACCGACGGAGCGGGCCACATTGAAGCCGACAGAATTGAGCGCCACTGCCGGCGCATGATTTTCCGGACGCACCACCTCGGGAGTAATCGCCTGCCATGCCGGATCGTTCATGACGGCGCCCAGTCCGAGGATAAAGGTGAACAGCAACAGCATCCAGGGCGTGACGTGATGGTAGAGCGTGAGCACGCCAAGGACTCCAGCCGCCACTACCATCCAACTTTGCGTGATCAGTAGAAATCGCCGGCGATCCACAATATCCGCGAGAGCGCCTGCGGGGAGGATGACCAAAAACACGGGAAGGGTGGTAGCGGCGGTTACCAGGCTGATCATCAACGGCGACAGGGTGAGCTGCGTCATCAGCCAGCCTGCGCCTACGTTCTGCATCCATGTGCCAGTGTAGGAGATGACTGCGGCGATCCACAGCGAGCGGAAGAGGGGCTCGCGAAGCGGCGCCCAGGCAGAATTCGCCACTGTGCGACGCAAGCTCTCTGGCAACGGCGTTTTAATCACATCCGACATGGTCAGCGAGCCGCCTCATCCGCAACCGGGTTGAGTTCAAACGGCCACTCCCGATTTCGCCACGCTCGCATCATGTAAATAGCAATTCCGGTAATAAGGATGACCAATGCGTACCGAACCTGCTTCAACGAGTTGGTGCGGGAGACCAGTACAAAGATAAACCCAACGGACGCAAGCAGAGCGGGCAGCGGGTACAGCCACATGCGAAACGGCCGGGGCAGATCAGGCCTCCGGATGCGTAGCACGATCACGCCGACCGCTTGCACCAGGAATTCCAACGTAATGCGAATCACGACCAGCGCGGCGCTCATATCGGCGAGGGAGAAGAAACAGAACAAGACGGCGACGCTACTTAACGCCAGCAAAGAAGCGTAAGGAAAGCGGTGCTCCGGATGCACGCGTGCGAACGCCTGAAAATAGTTGCCGTCGAGGGCGGCGGCATACGGCACTCGGGAATATCCCAGCAGTAGCGAAAAGACGGAAGCGAATGCTGTCCACATCACCAAGGCAGTCACCAGGTTCGCGGCCCACGCGCCGTAGATCTTTTCCATAAAAATGGAAACCACATACAGGCCGCGATTGGAGTGGCCTGTGTGAGTGATTTCCTGCCAGGGCACGACGCCCAGGATGCTGATGTTCATCAAGACGTATAGACATCCCACCAAAAAAATGGATAGCAGCAGCGCGCGCGGGATGGTCCTACCCGGATCTTTTACCTCATCGCCGAGAAAGCAAACGTTGTAATAGCCCCAATAGTCGTAGGTCGCGATGAGCATGGCCGAGCCGAGCCCGAGGAAAAAATTGTGCGATAACGTGAAAGCCCCGGGCGGGAAGCTGAAAGCGCGTGACGCGTCGAAGTGAGTGAAGCCTGCGATAATAATCCATCCCATCGTGAGCAGCACGCCCGCGAGAAGTAATTTCGATATCCATCCGATGCTGGTGATCTTGCGGTAGAGCAGGATCATGGCGATCACCACAATCGCGATGGCAACAAACGTAGCTCCGGACATCAGCCATCGTAGTTGGAGAGTACCCAGCAACGGAACATGTGGTTCCCACAGATGATCGGCGTATTGATATTCGAGGCCGGGCCAGAAATACGATGCATAACCAGCGAGTCCGATTGCTCCTGACGCGATCGACAGAGGCGCGCTGAAAGAAAGTTGCCAGATGAAGAGAAAAGAAATTAGCCGCCCCAGACGTTTCGGCCCATACATCTCGCGCAAGTAGTTGTACGAACCGCCTGACTTGGGCATGGCCGCGCCCAGTTCCGCCCACACCAGGCCGTCGCACATGGCAAAGATGGCGCCGAGAATCCAGCCCAACATGGCCTGCGGCCCGCCCATCGCTCCCACGATCAGCGGAATGGTAATGAATGGTCCCACCCCGATCATGTCGATCATGTTCAGGGCGGTGGCGCTGCTGACGCCAATGCCTCGGATGAGAGGCTGATCGTTAGTCAGAGAACCGTCGTTGGCCATTGGTCGTTGGTCGTTGGCTCTAGCCATAAGGTGCATTCGCAAGACGCGAGTTTGATTTGTCTGGAAGCTGTTCCCCTATCGCTTCCTATCACGATCCTCAACTGCTAAGGGCCAACGACCAACGACCAACGACGGTGTTCCCAACGACGATTTCTTACTCGTGTCCCGCGGCCAGCAAATTCACATACAACCGGATTGCTCCGGGGACGCCTGCGGGCAGCTGACGGAAGAACGCGTATCCCGTGAAGATATATGTGCCCTTGCCATACTTTGCTCGCAGCAGTCCACCCTTGAGCGGTTGCTCCCCTGGATCATGAGATGAAAGCAGCGGCCGGAAGTTATTGTCCCACTGGTCCATGAAATACAGACCGCGTTCTTGTACCCAGCCTTCGAAATCTCGTTGGGAAATAGTATTGGGAGAATGAAAGATGCTGTCTTCGGGAGCCAGAATTTCAACGGGAGCTTCTTCGACTGAAACTCTGCTCCGGCTCAACGTTGCCGGAAACGGTGTGAAGTGGCCGCCGTTAAAGTCACCGGCTCCGGCGTTGTATTGCACGATCAGAGTCCCGCCCGCAGAAACGTAATCCAGAAGTTTCTTGTTGTTCGCAGTGACATCTTTTTGTGTATCGTATGCGCGGATGCCGAGAACGATCGTGCCGTAGCGGGTCAGATCCTCACTGGCAAGTTTTTCGGCTGGCAGAACAGTCACGGCGATTCCGATCTGCTGCAGTACCCTCGGAATTTCGTCGCCGGCTCCTGGGATGTATGCCACCGTCAGGTCTTTCGGGACTTTCACATCCACAATGCTGACTCGTTGCACCGCCGGCTGGTAGTAGTAAGCGCTGGCCAGATCTTCGCGATTGACGAAACTGTAGCCTTCGCTGAAATTCTTCCCGGCTACGGTCAGCACGGCGCGAATTTGAGTATGTTCTTCTTTCAGAGCGCCGGGGATGACCTTGAAGTCAAAATCGTTCTTGTCTCCCCGGTCGCGCAACGTTACGGCAATTTGGTTGGGTTCGACGCGCCATCCGGCGGGAACTTCGAGCCGCAAGCTGCCATTCGAGGCGCCCATCAGAT
>Ga0157374_10005817_pt1 | contig 10418 bp, 7 predicted proteins | sample M25metaG_FD_115308 | JGI IMG/M metagenome (GOLD analysis project Ga0157374, IMG submission 115308) | Miscanthus rhizosphere microbial communities from Kellogg Biological Station, Michigan, USA - M2-5 metaG | ecosystem: Host-associated > Plants > Roots > Rhizosphere > Soil | place: USA: Michigan... | reverse complement strand
CGCGTCCGAGCGCCAGTAACGCGAGGCCACAGCGCACGGCATTCGCGGCATCGTCCTCGCGCGTTTCATCCGCGCCGAAAACGGCGAGCAGGTTGTCACCTGCGTACTGCAGCACGCGACCACCGTGCGCGCTGACAACCGTGGTGCAGCGCGCAAGCGCGTTATCCATGACGGCGTGCACGTCCTCGGGGTCGAGCCGGCGACTGAGAGCCGTCGATCCGACGACGTCGAGAAACAGGATGCTGACCTGGCGCAGCGACTGCGACGGCGAACTCGCGTGCGCGCGCTCGAGCTCCTTGCGCAGCGGCTCGAGCGCAGCGTCGACGACGGCATCGCCCAGAACCGTTCTTTGAGCCTCGAGCGCCGCCATCGCGTCTTCGAGATTCTTTTGAGACGTTGGCATGACGGTCAAGTGTGCCATTGTTGTTCACGCGGGCAACGATTTGCCGCTTCCACAATGGAACCAAGAATCGCGCCTAATCACTAAGCATCAGGCATGCCTGGAACCTTTTCGATGAAAACCATCGTCGTCACCGATCAGAATCAGGAGTGGTTCGATATTGCTGATGCGACCGTCCTGACGGCGCGCCACTACCTGGCAGAACCGGAAAACAGCAACGAAGGCAGCGTGCGGGTGCTGAACCTTTGCCGAACCGGTCGCTACCAGGGCCGCGGATACTACGTGTCACTCATCGCGGAAGCACGGGGCCAGCGGCCTGTCGCGGATGTCAAAACCATCGGTGACCTCAAATCGGATGCGTACGTTCAAGCGCTCGACGCCGAGATTCAACCGGTCGTGCAGCAGACGCTTCATCACGATCAGAGCGCGCGCTTCCAGCTCGACGTTTACCTCGGAAAGCACCCGACGCATCAAGCCCTCGCCGAGCAAATCTTCGCGAGGGTACGAGTACCGCTGCTGCGAGTCGTGTTCACCCACGCGGAAAACAACTGGCGGCTCGACACGCTGCAGGCCATTGGCCTTGCCGACATTCCACCGCAGAACCGCGAGCTCGTGCTCGATGCGGTGAAGTCCTACATCGCTGAAAGCTCCACGGCGAAACGCCAGGCCGCGAAAAGAGATCGTCCGCGACTCGCGCTACTCTGGGATCCGAAAGAGCCGCACAAGCCTTCCAACGATGAAGCAGTGCAGCGGTTCGTAAAAGCGGCGCCGCTCGTCGGATTGGACGTGGAGGTCATTGGGCCCGACGCCCTCGAGCGACTGCCGGAGTTCGACGCGCTCTTCAACCGCGCAAGCCCCGAAGGCATCATCGAGGAATTCGTGCGCAGGGCGGATGCGCTCGGCATGCCGGTCGTCGACGATCCGGAATCGATCCTGAAGTGCGGAAACAAGGTGTTCATGCAGGAGTTGCTGAACCGGCATCGGATCACGACGCCCCGCACGTTGATCGTGCACCAGGGCAACGTCGACGAAGTCGTTCCAACGCTCGGGTTGCCGTGTGTTCTGAAGCTGCCGGACAGCGGCTTTGGTCTCGACGTCGTGAAGATCGAATCGGAGGAGAATCTGCGCAAGGAAGCGGAGCGCTTCTTCAAGCAGTCCGAGCTGATCATCGCGCAGGAGTGGCTGCCGAGCGACTTCGACTGGCGCGTCGGCATTTTCGATCGGCGGCCCCTTTTCGTCGCGAAGTACTACATGGCTCCCGGTCACTGGCAGGTCAACAAGGTTGTCGACGGCGAGCTGGTCGACGGCAAAACCGAAGCGATGACCATCGGCGAAGCGCCCGAGCAAGTGATCAACACGGCGGTGCGCGCGGCGAACCTGATCGGCCGCGGGCTGTACGGCGCTGACTTGAAACAGGTCGATGACCGCATTTACCTGATCGAGGTCAACATCAACCCGAACATCGACGCAGGCAATGAAGACCAGGTGCTCGGCGATGCGCTCTATCGCGAAGTCCTCGGCGTGTTCGCGCGCCGTATCGCGGAGACCACGGGCGGCGGAGCGCAGCGTCGCGCGACGTGAGCGCCTGATGGAATTCGTCGTCAACGTCGAAAGCATCGCGACGCAACGAACCGGCTGCGTCGTCGCCGGCGTCTACGAGGGTGGCAAGCTTTCGCCATCCGCGACGGAGCTCGATACCGTGTCGGGGAGAACACTCAGCGACGTGCTCGAGCGAGGCGATCTCGAAGGCGATCTCGGCGCGACGTTGCTCCTTACCCGGATTCCAAACGTAGCAGCGGAGCGCGTCCTTCTCGTCGGTCTTGGTGCCGAGCAGGAATTCAGCGAGAGCAGTTATCACACGGCACTTGGCGCGACGACGAGTGTGCTGCGAACGACGGGTGCTGCGGACGCGACGCTTTGCCTCGACGAGGTTTCGATCAGTGGTCGAGACAGTGAATGGAAGATCGAGCAGGCCGTGCTCGCGGTGATGAACGGTCTCTATCGCTTCGACAAGCTCAAGAGCGCACCGCCGAGAGGAAGGCGCGCACTGGCCAGGATCAGCCTACACCTGAGTGATCGAGCGACGGCGCGCGCAGCAGGAATTGCTATCGAGCGCGCCATGGCAATCGCGCAGGGCATCACATTCGCAAAGGATCTCGGCAACCTGCCCGCGAACATTTGCACGCCGACGTATCTCGCGGAGCAGGCGCGCGAGCTCGGTCGTCAACTTGGCTTCGACGTGCAGATCCTCGACCAGGAAGCCATCGAAGAACTCGGCATGAACGCGTTTCTCGCGGTCGCGGGCGGGAGCCGGCAGCCGTCCAAGCTCATCGTCATGGAATACCGCGCGGGTGCGAGCGATGCGGAGCCCATCGTCATCGTCGGCAAGGGCATCACGTTCGATACCGGTGGTCTCAGCATCAAGTCTGCTTCCGACATGGAGCAGATGAAGTTCGACATGTGTGGCGCAGCAAGCGTATTCGGGGTGCTGCGCGCCTCCGCGCTGATGAAGATCCCACTCAATGTCGTCGGCATCATTCCCGCGACGGAAAACATGCCCGACGGCAACGCGATCAGGCCGGGCGATGTCGTGAAGACGATGTCAGGCCAGACTGTCGAAATTCTCGACACCGACTCCGAGGGGCGCCTCGTGCTTTGCGATGCGCTCACCTACGCCGCGAGGTACAACCCCGCCGTGCTGATCGATGTCGCGACGCTGACCGGCGCGATCGTGCGCGCGCTGGGCGAGATCGCATCCGGCGTGTTCTCCAACAGCGATGCTCTGGTGCGCGAGGTCGTCGAGGCTGGCGACAACGCGTGGGACCGGGCATGGCACATGCCGCTGTGGCATGAGTATCAGGACACGTTCAAGTCGAGCATCGCGGATTTCGCGAACGTCGGGCCGCGCGGTGACTGCGCGATCACCGCTGCGTGCTTCCTTTCGCGGTTCACCCAGCGTTATCCGTGGGTACACCTCGACATCGCGGGCACGGCCACGAAGAGCGGCGACGACAAGGGCGCGACGGGAAGGCCGGTGGCGCTTCTTGTTCATTTCCTCATGGGGCGCGCCCTCGGCTGACGTGCAATACTTTCGGGTCCGATCTGATAACGGCAGGCGCCATGAGACCGGTCCTGAATCTCGGCGAGATCGTTGCCGCCCACGCGCGGCTTACACCCGACAAACTCGGCACGCGCGATTCCCGCCGATCGATGACGTTCCGCGAGTGGAACGTGCGCGCGTGCAGGCTCGCGAATGCGCTGCTCGGCCTCGGCCTCGAGAAAGGTGATCGGGTCGCGTTGCTCGCCTACAACCGCGTCGAATGGATGGAGATTTACATCGGCCTCGCCAAGGCAGGTCTCGTCGCCGTGCCGATCAATTTCAGGCTGGTAACGCCGGAGATCCAGTACATCGCAGAGCACTGCCATGCGAAGGCGATCATCGCGCAGGACGATCTGGTGCCGCAGGTCGAGGCGCTGCGTGGGAAGCTCTCGATTGCCGACCGGGCCTGGATTCACCTCGGCGATTCGACGCCACCGAGTTGGACGTCGTACGAAGCGCTCGTCGAGCGAGGATCGGGGCACGAGCCCGGAATTCCTGTGCATCCCGCGGATACCTGGGCTTTGATGTACACGTCGGGAACAACCGGCAAACCCAAGGGCGCAATCCGCAACCACGAGGGGATGGCGCTCATCTCACTCGTCACTGCGCTCGACATGGGGCTCACGCGCGACGATACGGCGCTGCTCGTGATGCCGATGTGCCATGCAAACTCGCTCAACTTCGCGTCGACGTTTACTTATATCGGCGCGACAGTGGTTGTCGATGATCGAAAGAGCTTCGACGCCGAAGCGCTGCTCAACACGATGGCAACGCAACGCGTGACATTCACCTCTCTCGTGCCCACGCATTACATCATGGCACTGAGTCTCCCCGACGAGGTGAAGGCGAAATATGACGTCAGCCGCGTGCGGAAGCTGATGATCAGCTCGGCACCGGCGCGCAAGGACACGAAGCTCGCGATTCTCGATTACTTCAAGAACTCGCAACTCTACGAGCTGTATGGGTCGAGTGAGGCAGGGTGGGTGACGCTGCTGCGTCCCGACGAACAGATCGAGCACCTGGGGTCGGTCGGCCGCGAATGGACCGGCTCAGGGCCGGTGAAGATCCTCGATGTCGACGGCAGCGAAGTGCCCGACGGTGACGTGGGCGAGCTCTACTCGTGCACGCCCTATACGTTCGACGGCTACCTGAACGATCCGGTCAAGACCAGGGAGTCGATCCGCGACGACGGTTATTGCAGCGTGGGTGACATGGCACGCCGCGATGAGCATGGCTACATCCACCTTGTCGACCGCAAGAGCAACATGATCATCAGCGGCGGGGAGAACATCTACCCGAGCGAAATCGAGAACATCCTCGGCCGCTATCCGGGCGTCCAGGATGTAGCGGTCGTCGGGGTTCCACACGAGAAATGGGGCGAAGCGGTGCATGCGGTAATCGTCATGCATCCCGGGCAGGAAGCCATCGCGGGAGACATCCTCGACTGGTGCCGCGACAAGATGGCTGGATACAAGCGTCCGCGAGCGATCACATTCCTGAAAGAGAACGAAATGCCGCGCACTGCGACGGGAAAGATTCTCCATCGCGTGCTGCGCGACAAGCTCGCTCGCGAAGTCTGACGGAGGAGCATTTCCATGGGCCTCTTTCCCCCACCGATAACCGAGAACTCGGGCGCCGGCGTCATCGCGCGCATGCTCCGGAGCAAGGGTATCGACAGAGTCTTCGGCCTTTGCGGCGGACACATCATGCCGTTGTGGATGCGCCTCGACGCCGAAGGCATACGCATTGTCGATGTCCGCGACGAGCGAGCAGCGGTGTACATGGCGCACGCACACGCCGATCTGACCGGTGAGCTTGGCGTTGCGCTCGTCACCGCGGGTCCTGGCGTCACCAACGCGATGACAGGCATCGCGAATGCGCACGTTGCCAAGGCGTCCGTGCTGGTGCTGTCGGGTTTGCCGCCGCGACCCCAGGAGAATCGCGGAGCGCTGCAGGACATGACGCACACGGAATTCGTCAGGCCGCTGACGCGTTATGCACGCACGGTTCGTGAAGCGAGTCTCATCCCGCAGGAGCTCGACGAGGCGATCGCGCGAGCGTTTGGACAAGGCAGCGATCCTGGCCCCGTTTACCTCGATTTCCCGGTCGATACGCTGCGCTCGGACGTGCCGAAGGCACTTCAACTCGATGAGCATTTCTCGCCCAAGCCGCGTCCGCGGCTATGGCCCGATCCTGAAGCAGTGCAGCGCGCCGTCGATCTCTTGTGGTCCGCGCGTCGTGTTCTGGTGATCAGCGGGCGCGGAGCGCGTGGCTCGGGTACCGCGCTCGTCAAGCTGCTCGATCGTTTGCATGCGCTCTATCTGGACACCGGCGAAAGTCGCGGCCTCGTCCCCGACAGTCATCCGTCGGTGGTGGCTGCAATGCGCGGGACGGTCATGGGCGATGCCGACGTCGTCGTCACGCTCGGACGCAGGCTCGACTTTCAGCTCGCCTATGGCTCGCCGGCCGTGTTCGGAAACGCAAAGCTGCTGCGCATTGCCGACACTGCACCCGAGCTGCGCGACAATCGACGCGGTGCTGTCGAGATTCTCGCGACACCCAGCCTCGCGCTGTCGGCGATTCTCGAAGCGGCCGGTGATCGGCGTGCAGCAGGCGACGCCGAGTGGTCGCGAAACGTGCGCGCGAAACACGTCGAGCGCACGACGAAACTGCTCGATTCGATGCGCAACGCACCCGTCGGTCGCGACGGTCGCATGCATCCGAACCGGCTTCTAGCAGCGCTTCGAGATGCGTTGCCCGAAGATGCCGTGATCGTTGCCGACGGCGGTGATTTCTTGAGCTTCGCACGCGTCGGCGTGCCCGCGAGCACCTACCTCGATCCCGGGTCACTCGGCTGCATCGGGATCGGCACGCCCTTCGGAATTGCGGCCGGCCTTGCGTGTCCCGATCGCACCGTGGCCGTGCTGACCGGCGATGGCTCGTTCGGCTTCAACGCCATGGAAATCGACACTGCGGCGCGGCACAAGGTGCCGATCCTGATCGTCGTGGCCAACAACGGGGCGTGGGCGATCGAGGTACGCGATCAGGAGGAAACGCATGGCAGGGTCGTAGGGACGCGGCTGCAATTTGCCGATCATGCGGCGATGGCACGTGCATTCGGACTGCATGGGGAGCGTGTCGAGCGCGCGGAAGAATTACCGGCGGCAATCCAGCGCGCACTTGCGAACCGTCCGGCGCTGCTCGACGTCATGGTGACGCCCGAAGCCGTGTCGTCCGATGCGAAGTCCGGCCTTGCATGGGTGCCCGATCTGCAGGCGATCGGCGCCTGGGACGAAGCCGAAGCGAAGTGGCGCGGCAGCTTGAATAGTTGAGGCGAAGCAATGTGGTGCACTGTGCCGCAGACGACGTGATTGCCGCAGTTGCGCCGCAGTGATTGAAGTCTCGTCGACAAAAGCGTAGGCTTGCCGATGGGGGTAACAGGCCCCCGGGTTTCATCCCTCCAAGACGGTGCCCCGTCCAATCCTGTCGGCGTTGCGCTTAAGCGCGGGCACTTGTCGATTCTCCGAGTCGCACCGTGTTCGCTGTCGGCCTCGTGGCCGGCGCAACGGCAGGTTCACGTGCGCTTGGAGGTCACCTATGCAGTATTCGCTGAAACAGATTCATTGCCGTCCGTGGGTTCTCAACGGGCTGTCGTTAAAGCTCATCGAGAGCCACTACGAGAACAACTACGGCGGGGCGTTGCGTCGCCTCAACAGCATTACGAAGCAACTGGAGACGCTCGACTTCGAGAACACGCCTGGCCACGTCATCAACGGGCTGAAGCGTGAGGAGCTGGTTGCACTGAACTCAACGCTTCTGCATGAGCTCTACTTCGCCAGCATCAACGGCGAAGGCAAGCCGACACCAACCATTACCGACGTGATCGCGAAACAGTTCGGCTCGTTCGATCGCTGGCGCACCGAATTCAGGACGATGGGCTACGCACTGGGCGGCGGATCAGGCTGGGTCGTCCTGACATACATCCCACGTGACGGACACCTGTTGAATCAGTACGCCGCAGAGCATTCGCAAGCCACGGTCAGCGGTGTGCCCATTATCGCGCTGGACATGTACGAGCACGCGTATCACATGGACTTCGGCGCGAACGCAAAGGCGTACGTCGATACGTTTCTTCGCAACATCGATTGGCCAGGTGTCGAAAGTCGCTACGAGGATGCAATAAAGGTCGCTCCGCCGCGCCCTTTGATTCAGGAGGAGTTTGCAGACGTTCCGAGCATCGGCGTCGAAGAAGTCCAGGAGATGCTCGCGGCAAAGAACGGCGTGCAGGTGATCGACGTCCGACCACGTCACTCGCTCTCGCGTCAGCAGGACATCGCAGATGGCATTCCGTGGCGCGATCCTGAGCGGATGCAGGATTGGATGGGAGAGCTTTCGCAATCGAAACCCGTCGTCGTGTATTGCGCTTACGGTTTCCACGTCGGCTGCGGCACCGCGAGGAAATTGCGAGAGGCTGGCTTCGACGCGAAGTACATGAACAGCGGACATTCCGGGTGGAAGGCGAGCGGTGGCGCGGTTCGCTTGAAGCCATGATCAAGGCCCGTTCAAGCGCCGAACTGAGATGCCGATGATATGCGGTGGCGGGTAGGCATGGATGCGCCTCGGTCGACTTCGAGCGCAGTCGCTCGTCCGTATTCGCTGTGGCAGCTCGCGCGATACATGCTGCGCCTCGGGTCGCTCGGCTTTGGCGGACCGGTCGCGCTCGCCGGCTATATGCACCACGACCTGGTCGAGGCGCGCAAGTGGATTTCCGAGGCCGACTACAAGGAAGGCCTTGCACTCGCACAGTTGATGCCGGGACCGCTTGCTGCCCAGCTCGCCATGTATCTCGGGTATGTCCACTACCGCACGGTAGGAGCGACGATCGTCGGAGTGGCTTTCGTCTTGCCGTCGTTCGTCATGGTCGTCGCGATTGGGTGGGCGTACGTCGCATACGGCGGATTGCCCTGGATGCAGGCAGTGTTTTACGGCGTCGGGGCAGCGGTGATCGGCATCATCGCGATGAGTGCGTACAAGCTCACGAAGCGCACGGTGGGCGAGGACAAGCTGCTATGGCTCGTCTACGTTATCTCGGCGGGGCTCACCGCAATCACGGAGTCCGAGTTCGCGTTTCTGTTCGTGGTTGCGGGTTTGATCGTGATGGCAGTGCGCGCACCGCCGCGCTGGTTGCGACGAGGCGGCATGAGCGCGGCATTGGTCGCACCCGTGTCAGCGGGCACTGGCGTAGTTGCATCGGTCGATTGGCCGCTGCTCACCCAGATCGGCATGTTCTTCGCCAAGGCTGGCGCGTTCGTCTTCGGATCGGGCCTCGCAATCGTGCCGTTTCTTTACGCGGGGGTCGTAACCGAAACGCATTGGCTCACGGAGCGGCAGTTTGTCGATGCCGTTGCAGTGGCCATGATCACTCCGGGCCCCGTCGTCATCACGGTGGGCTTCATTGGCTACCTGATCGACGGGCTGCCGGGTGCTTGTACCGCGGCACTCGCGACGTTTCTGCCGTGTTATCTATTTACCGTTATCCCTGCGCCGTATTTCAAACGCTACGGCAGGATGCCGCCGCTGATCGCATTCGTGGATGGTGTGACCGCGGCCGCGATTGGCGCGATCACGGGCGCCGTCATCGTGCTCGCAAAGAGGTCGATCGTCGATTTGCCGAGCGCACTTCTTGCGGGCGCTACGCTATTACTGCTGTGGAAGTTCAAGACGTTGCAGGAACCGGTGATCGTCGCCGGCGCGGCGATCATCGGTCTCATCGCTTATCCGCTGCTGCGCGGGTAACCGCCGCCCGCTTGACGATATAGCGAAGCTCGTTTGGAACCTCCTATGCGAATCATCGAATCCAGACCCGCTCAGGGCTTTCGCGGTCGCGTGGGTTTCTTGGGGTTCCTTCGACTCATCCTGCTGCTAATCATGACCACGTTGACCAGTCCGGCTGCGTTTGCGATCGAACGCTTCGCGACCATTCCTCTGGCGGGCGTTCGGGGGCGTATCGACCATCTCGCTGCCGATCCCGCCGGGCATCGAGTCATCGTGGCCGCGCTTGGCAACAACACGGTAGAGATACTTGATACCCGAAACAAGGAACGGCGAACCCTATCCGGACTCGGCGAACCCCAAGGCGTGCTGTACCTCATCGCGCCGGATCGACTGTTCATTGCCAATGGCGCTGCCAATCGGGTGGACATTGTTGATCTCACGTCGCTGGCTGAAGAGCGACGAATCACGGGCATGAACGACGCGGACAATATTCGCTATGACGAAGCAACTCGTACGGTGTGGGTGGGCTACGGCAGGGGCGCCCTTAGGATGCTCGATGCTGCAACTGGTGAGTCGGTTGGAGAAGTGATGTTGCCGGGGCATCCCGAGTCCTTCCAGCTTGAGCACGATGGGAAGCGGGCATTCGTGAATGTGCCAACCGCGAACAAGGTTGTCGTGATTGATCGTTTCAAGCGTCAAGTCATTGGCCAATGGGAGACGGCCCGCGCGTCCGCAAATTATCCGATGGCGCTCGATGAGCAGGGGCATCGTTTGTTCGTCGGAACTCGCTCACCACCCCTTCTGCTCGTCTACGACACTGAAGCGGGCAAGGTCGTCGCACGGTTGCCGATCGGGAAAGATACCGACGACGTGTTTTATGACCAGGAGCACAAACGCGTGTACGTTATCTGCGGCGAGGGCCACGTGGACGTGTTTCGGCAGGACAACGCTGACCGCTATGTCGCGGAGCAATCGATCGTTACGGCGCCGCGAGCGCGCACCGGGCTGTTTGTTCCGCAACAGCAAAGGCTGTACGTGGCGGCGCCCGCCGTCGCCGATACGCCCGCTCGAATACTGGTCTATCAGGTTCGTTGATCCGCCTATTGGCCCTGTGCGAACGATTTAGCGGCCAATGAGCGGAAT
>Ga0157374_10005816_pt1 | contig 10418 bp, 13 predicted proteins | sample M25metaG_FD_115308 | JGI IMG/M metagenome (GOLD analysis project Ga0157374, IMG submission 115308) | Miscanthus rhizosphere microbial communities from Kellogg Biological Station, Michigan, USA - M2-5 metaG | ecosystem: Host-associated > Plants > Roots > Rhizosphere > Soil | place: USA: Michigan... | reverse complement strand
TGCCGCGATTATTATTATTCCCATTATTGGGATAATAGCTGCCGTTTCCGGGCCTTGCGGTTCCGTTACCGTTGCTGTTAACACCCACCTGTATATTGCCATTGCCGTTCCGGCCGTAGCGGTTGCGGTCGTCATTGGCGCGGGTAGTATTGTTGATGATCGTTATCTGCTGATTAATGATCGTCGTTCTGTTGTTCACCACATACTTATCCAGATCGGGACGGGTTACACGTTTTCCGGGTACGTAGTTCCAGGACCGCTGCGGCGGTGTCCAGTGGTCGGCATCCACGTTGGGTGCAAGGGGTGCCCAGCAGTAATAATCGGCGGTACGTCCCCAGGTAACCCAGGCCGGCGCCCATTCGTGGCCCGGTGTCCATAGCCAACCGTAATTATCGTCAAAGAACCAGCGACCGTAATGGAACGGCGCCCATCCCCAGTTGTAGCTGGATACCCAAACCCAGCCCTCGTCATTGTATACCCAATGGCCGTTGGTTGCATAAGGCCTGAAATCAGCATCCACGTTCGGATGCCATACATAACCATAATTCGGGTAATCTATCCAATTGCCGTAAGGCCCAAGCTGATCGTAAAATACCTGGTAATTGGCTTCAGCAACGCCTTCTGCCGGGATCTCGTCTACCGGCGGGGCAGTAGTAGTTGTGGTTACATAGATCGGGACTCCGCATCCGACAAGTAACAGGGTAATGGCCGCAAAAAATATAGGTTTCATATAGGTTCTATTTTAGTTCGATTTATAACAAACGTGTTACAATATTAAAGGTTTTAAGCCGATTGGCGCCGTATGCTTTCAAAAAGTTTATCATATTTTACAAGTTTAATAGTTTTAATTAATTGATTTTCAATAAGTAATGATTAATATGTTCATTTAATATTCCTGTAACTTTATGACTGATTTTATCGTTCATAGGTTTAATATTTAACCCCCATAAAAATGCACGTATCATCATTAAAAAACGCCATAAAGCAGGTACTGGAAAACATTACAATTTTCATCTTTAATGCGCAGGCTAAAAAACCTGCTCCGCAACCGGTGTTTTTGACGATAAAACGACGCAGTTAACAGGTCTTTTTCTTTATCTTGTGGAAAATTACGCTTACAGCAGCAACCCGGTTAGTACAACCGATATGGAGAAAGAGTTTTACCAGCATATCCTGAACAAGCAGCGAATAACCGGTGCCGTGCCGTCTAATAAAGAGATTGCGGGCTGGGCGCTGCAAGTGATCCGTTTGCTGTACCCGGAACAATCTAAAAGACTGTATACTTTCGTTCACCAGCTGGAAGCGGAGTTTATGAAGCTGGAAAGCGAGCTGTGCGAGTTGCTCGATGCTACACGCGGCAGCCACTGCGAGGATAACGAACAGATAGCAAAAGCCTTTTTCAATAACTTGCCCGAACTGTACCGCCTGTTAAATACGGATATAGAAGCTACTTTCGCAGGTGACCCCGCTGCCAAAAGCGAGTTCGAGGTGATCAGGGCATACCCGGGTTTCTATGCGATATCGTTTTACCGCCTGGCGCACTCCCTGTATCAATTAGGCGTGCCGCTCATCCCGCGTATACTTACTGAATATGCGCATTCCAAAACCGGTATCGATATTCACCCTGCAGCGCAGATCAGCGATCATTTTTTCATCGACCATGGGACCGGTGTTGTTATCGGCGAGACTTGTGTAATAGGCCGCCATGTGAAAATATACCAGGGCGTTACCCTTGGCGCTTTGAGCGTTGTTAAGAACCCGGTGCATACCCAACGACACCCAACGGTGGAAGACAGCGTGGTGATCTATGCGGGTGCCACCATCCTTGGCGGGCGCACTGTTATCGGCGAAGGCAGTATCATAGGCGGTAACGTATGGCTCACCAAAACCGTTCCCCCTTATTCCAAAGTGTATCACACGCATGAGGTGATGATGCAGAAGGAAAAGATTAAAGATTGACTTTAGTTGTAAAGGTTGAAAAGGTTATAAAAGTTGAAGAGGTTAAATAACAATTATAACTTGCAACCTCTACAACCACTACAACTTTTACAACCATTTCAACTAATAAAATAATGTCAGGCATCATCGACCTTATAGGCAATACGCCACTTGTTGAGCTGAAAAAGCTAAACCCCAACCCCAATGTGAAAATTTACGGTAAGCTGGAAGGAAACAATCCCGGCGGCAGCGTAAAGGACCGTGCGGCCCTGAATATGATCCGCAGCGCATTGGAGCGTGGCGAAATCAAACCCGGTACTAAACTTATTGAAGCAACCAGCGGAAACACCGGTATCGCTTTAGCGATGATCTCGTGTCTATACGGATTAGAGATCGAATTGGCCTTACCATCGAGCTCGACACGCGAGCGGACCCTGGCCATGGAAGCTTTTGGAGCGACAGTAACTTTGCTGGATGGCATAGAAGCCTGCCGTGATTATGCTGAAGCAAAGGCGGCTACCGGCGAGTACTTTATACTGAACCAATTTGCAAACCCTGATAATTATAAGGCCCATATAAAAACTACAGGGCCCGAGATATGGCGCGATACCGAGGGAAAAATAACCCACTTTGTAAGCGCTATGGGTACTACGGGTACTATCATGGGTTGTTCAAGATATCTCAAAGAGAAAAACCCCGACATTCGTATTGTTGGTTGTCAGCCAACGGAGTGTTCATCCATACCAGGCATTCGCCGCTGGCCAGAGGCTTACCTGCCCAAAATATTTGAACCTGCGAGGGTTGATGAAGTGCGCGACGTAAGTCAAGCCGAGGCTACCGATATGGCGCGCCAGCTGGCAAAGGTTGAAGGAGTATTCGCCGGGATGAGTACAGGCGGTGCCGCAGCCGCAGCCATTAAACTTGCAGGAGAATTGAAAGAGGGTGTGATCGTATTTATTTGCTGCGACCGGGGCGACAGATATTTAAGTACCGATCTGTTCGGATAAGCCCAGTTATTAACACTTTGATAACCGAAAATGGGGATTATTATCAAAGTGTTGATAAAAAATATCAAAAAATATTAAAAAAATATTAGTCTGGTAAACCGATAGATTTTATATTTGTGTCAGATTCATATTATCGATCTAACCCACACTCCGTTCTTTATGGTTTAATTATGAGTTCAGTTAATTATTGAGAAGAAGAGAGAAAGCCCCAAACTTTCTCTTTTTTTATGCCTTATTTTTCGCGCAATATGTCTCCATGTCAATTGTGTGCGCAAACACATCCGCAGATATTTTATCCAATATTATTCCAGATTAATAACCAATTTTCTACAGATTGACTTATTAGACTTGTGCGAACCAATAAAAACCAAGCTATGAAAAAGATCACGTTCCTGCTTTTGGCAGTCGCGGCAATCAGTTACAGCGCACACGCGCAGGACCTGAAAGCAAAAAATGTACCCGAAGTTGTTAAGACAGCTTTAATGAAAAGGTATCCCAACGCGGCCAAAGTGAGCTGGGAAAAGGAAAAAGGTAATTACGAAGCCAATTGGGGAGGAAGGTCAGGCGAAGACACATCTGTACAATTTACTCCTTCGGGCGAATTTGTAGAAGAAGTGAACGCAATAAAGGTTAATGAGTTGCCTTCAGGCATTTCGCAATATGTAAAGGCCAATTATAAAGGCGCAAAGATCAGCGAAGCAGGAAAAGTAACTGATGCTAAAGGCACTAAGATGTTTGAAGCCGAAGTTAAAGGCAAAGACCTGCTTTTTGATGAAAGCGGCAAGTTCATCAAAGCAGACTGAAGCTTATCTCATCAATTGGGCTGAAATGAGTATTTCCAGGTGGTCGAGGCTTTTGGTCAGGTAGCTGCCATCGCCTGACATTTTGGATAAAGCCGATCCGCCTTCTATAAGCGATATCATAAGTGATGCGAATTCAACTGAATTCGCATTTTCTTTGAATTCGCCCTGCATTTTGCCCTGCTGGACGATAGCTGAAATACTTTTGTGCCACCGGCTGAGCGCCTCGTTCACTTTATCTTTTAACTGCGGATGGGTATCATCAACCTCGGTGCCCATGTTAATGATCGGGCAGCCATCCTGTAAAACAGGAGATTGCGCGCCGTTGCGGTAAACGGTGATAAAAGCCCTCAATTTGCCTGCCGCTGATCGTTCTGTCGCTTGTATTTCTCGCACCTGGCCTATCAGCTTGCTCATATTGTGGTCGAACGCCGCTACGGCTGCATCATCCTTATCATCAAAGTTGCCGTAAATAGATCCTTTGGTAAGCCCGGTGGCATCGGTCATGTCTGTTAGCGACGTGCCGGCGAAGCCTTTCTTATTGAAAAGCGGGGCTGTTTTCTGGATGACGAATTCCCTGGTGCGTTCGGCTTTTCCCATATATCAAATGTAATAAAAATACCGATTGGTACAAATTATTTCTTAGCCTCCAACGAATCCAATTTCTTTTTGGTTCCCGGATTATCTTTTATGGCTATCGCCTTCTTGTAAAATTCGATCGTTTTTGCCTTATCTTTTTGGGAAGCGTAAAAATCGCCCATACTATCATAGACGTTTTCGCTTTTTGGATAGTTTTTGATATTTAAGACAAACAACGCTTCTGCTTTTTTAGGCTGGGTTTGGGTTAAGTAGTAAGCAAATTCATTGATCAGTTCTTCCGGCGGCAATACGGTGTAGCCCATGTGTGCCGAAATATCGACAAAGTGTGCTGATATATCAGCAACAGCATCTGCGTGGCTGTTTTTATCTAACAAGTCATTCTGAATTCTATTTGGCATTTTATAAAAGCCGAACAGGAAGCGCAGGCCGTCATATTCAGTTATCAAAGGCACCGAGCCATGGTCATCGTTTTTGTAGTAAGCATAGCCAAAGTTAAGCCCATCAGCTTTGTTCTTTTGCAGAATGTCTTTCAGCGCCAGTATGGAGCGGATGTGTTCTGTATTACCCGTCGTGTCCACTCGCACCTGCAGGGTATCCATTGCATCGGGCATTGTGTTGGCGATGCCAAGGTAAAGGGATTTGCCGGCATATTTCTGATCCTTAAATACATCCCGTGCCTGGTTTAGCAGTTTCTGCTTGTCCCACCACATACTGGGGTCAATTGCGATATAGGAATTGAACATTTCGGGATGGTGCACCATAACATTCATAACGGTTAAGCCACCGAAAGAATGGCCAACCAGCATTTTGTAAGGCGCTACCGGGTATAACGAATCGATATGCGGTACCAGCTCTTTAGCTATGAATGACTCAAATTTCTCGCCGCCGCCTGAAGATTTCAAACTCTGGTCCTTCGTGCCGCCGGGCATTAATAACGATTGGGTAGGCGTCAGGTCGCGGGTACGGTCTGTGTTCGGAATACCAACGATGATCATATCCGGGCCGGCAGAGCTGTTAACCAAATGTTTAATCATTCCGGTTACGCCAACGAAATGCGCATCGCCGTCCAGCAGGTATAATACAGGGAAACGTTTGGTTGTGTCCTTTGCACCATCCGGGATATATACCCATATCTTTCTTTCCTCGCCGAGTATCTTAGAGTGCAGGCTGTCGATCTTGCCAATGGTAATACTGTTATTATCGGTTTTTGGATGATTGCAGGCTGTAAGCAGCAACAGCAGCGCGGGCAACAGGGGGCGTTTCATGTGAGGCTAAGTTTTGATTGATACTAAGCTATTGATTTTTAAATAATAATCATTCATAAACCCTGAATCCAACAAAATGACATTTTTCGATGTTATATGCGTAAAGGACCAGGAATTATGAGCAAAGTTGGCAATATCGTATCCAGCATCAGGCTGGAGGTGCAGGACCTTCAGCAGGATGGTTTTAAAAAGCTTTTTACCAATGTCGATCAGTTGCGCGTAAAGCAAAGTGTTGACAGGATGGGATTGGATAAATTTATTGAGCATTGCGCGCGTATGGCCGCCGTAAGCGGCGCCATATCCGGTGGCGGCGGTATTTTTACCGTAGCGGTGGGCATCCCGCTCGATTTGGTGAACCTGGTATCGCAGCAGATACGGGTGAGCCTGGGCATTATTTATCATAGCCGCGGCGCTTATGAGATCACTTTTGACGAGTTCCTGTCAATCATGGCTGCAGCATTGCAGGTGGAAGCCGGTGTAGCCATCACAAAAAATATCCTCGAAAGGGTTTCGGAAAGAATGATGATGCGCCTGGGAACCAAAACTGCTTCAAGACTGATACCTATAGTAGGCGGGGCGATAGGAGGGGCCACCAATTACCTGTTCGTAAAACGCATGGCCGAATCTATCAAACGCATGCAGCCGAGGTATCAGCCGCTAACGATACATATAGAATGATTTTTGAGGTCGGATGTCGGAAGTCAGAGGTCAGAAGTCGGACGTCAGATTTTTGAGATTCAGATCTCAGACGTCCGACTTCTGATGTCTATTTATTACTCCATTTGAACCATTTGATACCTAATACAGCGAATACTACTGTATAGCCTAAAGTGATCAAAAGGGCTTCGCTAGTGTGGTTATTCCATTTAGAAGGTTCGAGGCCTGCTGCCAAAATGTCTTTTACAGTACCATAAGGAGTCCAGGTTACTAAATCGGCTACCCATTTGAGTTTTGGTTCCGTAACTAAAAGTATTTGACTGAACATTCCTACCATAATGAATGCGAAGTAAATGAGGCGTGCTGTTGAATTTACAGTCTCAGGATTCTGAATACGGCCTACAATTACCTGCCCTAAAGCAAGATATACTGCGCCACCAATTATTGAAGTTAATAGCGTTACAAAATATCCGCTTGCAGATATGCTAATGTGGTCAAACTGGTAACCCGAAATGAACACGATCAATGTAAGAATGATTATTACGGTTAATTGAACCAAAAGCCGGCTCACCATAATCGTCCACAGTGGTACAGGTGAAACACGTAATCGTTGAAATACACCTTTATCCCTGTCTCGTGCTATGGAATTTGTATAGCCCATTAATCCGATAGCCACGAGCCCCAATGTAATCGCATTGGACAGCACAAAGGCACCGCCTGCAAGATTAACAAAGCCTTTCCATGTACTAACGATGATTATTGGTACGATGAGTACCATGATATTAGCCCGGCGGTTGCGCCATAGTGTGGTATAATCCGCCTTTAACAAGGCCTTCATTACTGCGGATGTTTTCGGTATTGCGATTTCCATTTTGATTTTTCGTTGAGTTATCCCCTGATATCTAAACCTGTCAGCGCGATGAATACGTCCTCGAGTGTTACTTTGCCGCGGCGTGATACTGCGATCACTCCCGGGTCATCCTTGTGCTTGTCTATCATCGCCTGTGGAGTATCTGTTGCTATAACACGGCCGTGATCGATAATGCTGATGCGGTCGCAAACCGCTTCGGCTTCTTCCATGGAGTGCGTGGTCAAGACGACGCCATGCCCTTTTTCGCGGATAGCATCGATCCTCGACCATAGTTGCCTGCGCGATTGCGGGTCGAGGCCGGAGGTAGGCTCGTCCAATAAAACCAGTTTGGGATCGTGTATGGTGGTAATGGCCAGTGATACCCTTTGCTGCTGCCCCCCTGATAACTGCCCGAACTTTTTTCCCTCCGCTTCGGCCAGGTTGATCTCTTTAAGCATTGCGTGCAATTTCTCCTGCGTAAGCGTTACGCCATATAAGGCTGCGTAGAGTTGCAGTATTTCGGATACGTTCAGTTCGGGTTGAAAACTGGTGGACTGCAATTGTACGCCCATGGCGGCTTTGGCGTGCAATGGGTTTTTGAGTGTATCGTAGCCAGCTACGGTAACCGAACCCGATTGCTGCCTGATAAGGCCTTCAATAGCGCTTAGCGTACTGGTCTTTCCGGCGCCGTTAGGTCCGAGGAGGCCGAATATTTCGCCCTGCTTTACGTAGAACGAGACATCTTTAACGGCCTGGAAACTGCCGTAGAAGACATTCAGGTTATCTACCTGTAAAATGTTGTTTGGTTGCGTATCCATTCAGACGGGTAATAAGTTGACTTAGGCTGAAAACTATCTCGATTTTTTTGAAGTAACCATTACAATAATTCCTCCAACAAGAAAAATAGCGCCCAGGTAAGGCGGCCAGTTCACATCATGTTTCTTTTCAGCGGTTACCTGCAAAGGGCCAATTTCGACTACTTTTTCTTTTGTAGAATAGGTGAAGCCTGACCAGATAAGCATTGCTGCGCCTATGATTATCAGAATGATACCAATGTTCCTGTTCATAAATGATATGATTTTGTCCGTTACTAATATCTGATAAATTATTGGATATTATGACATAGGCCTGGCGTCGCTACCCCGTGAAAACCCCTGAAAAATACCGTTAAAACACGGTTTTTTCGATAAAGACAATAGTTTATGTTTGCTACGGACCATTATCGCACATGACTATATTCGCACCCAGAACCAGCAAAACCTTGAACAGAGCTTCGGAATACTTTCATAAACTGCAGCAAGAACTTGACATTGAGAAATATAAGCTGGATAAGTACAAAGACCTGTTTATGCTCGGCAGTTTCCAGGCCATGCACGATGCTGACCTGGCTTATAACGACATCTATGTGAAATGTTCAAAAAATGCGCAGTCGAAAGAAAACTTGCTAAGATGCCTTGGAGAGGAAGAAAAACTTACGATCAGTAACCCTCAAAGTTTCGACAACCTTGCTTATCGTATGAATGTCAGGAAAGCCATTTCCGAAATAAAGATGCATATCCTGGCCGGCGAGCTGGATTATCTTTATATGTAGTTTGCAGCCCCTTGTAAGCCAGTAATTTATCGCTCTGGTTAAACAAAATGGCTATATTTTTTCTATGGTTAACCCAAACAAAACAATGGTTAATTGTTTTATATTCACGTAGTTATTTATTAACCGGTAACTCATCAAACCTATGAAAAAGTTAGTAGTCATTGACGATGATCCTATCGATCATTTCCTTATCAAGCACATGTTGCGCGGCAACGGGTATTTCGATACCACAACTTACACCATTTACGGCTCGCTAATTCTGGATTACATCGAAGAGAATAGCGATAAACCCGAAAAGCTGCCTGATGTGATATTACTCGATCTAAACATGCCCATGTTTACCGGCTGGGATTTCCTGGAACGCATGCAATCCATTTCGCCTGTGGTGAAAAAAAACATTAAGGTATATGTGCTTACTTCATCCGTGCGGATAGAGGATACCGAACATGCGGAACAATACCCATTTGTGCGGTCGGTTATCAGCAAACCGCTGAACCCAAACACTATTGAGAAAATTACGCAAAGGCATTACGTCGAATAAAAGGTCAGTGCTCCTTTAAGGCGTCTACTTTCTTATTATTTTTCTTGAGTATTTCGTCAAAATCCTGCGTGCATTCCTGCAGCAGTTTGATGTACTCGACACGTTCGCTTTCAGTCGCCGAATCGCTCAGCAATGCGGTCAAGCTCATTACTGAACAAAGGGATCGGCGTATCTCGTGCGAATTTGACCAGGCCATTTCGTGCAGCGTGACGTTTTGCGACCTGATCTTTTCCTCCTTCAATATCAGGTCGGTGATATTGGTGGCCATTACCAGTCGGCAATGGTCGCCATTGAATTTAAGGTCATATGTGACGATGGATGTGTAGAGCATCTCTCCATCTTTTTTCAAATGTTTCCAGGTACCCGACCTGTTTACCCCATGTCCCAATGAGCCGATATAGTTTTTCAGTCTTTCTTTATCCTCGGCAGGCCTGATATCGGTGATACTCATCGACAGGAATTCGTCCATATCGTAACCATAAATTTCGATAGCCGCGCGATTTACCTTGACGAAACGGAGGTCGGCTATGCGGTATATCCACATCGGGTTCGGGTTAGATTCAAACAGGTGGCGGTATTGCTCTTCAGATTCAACCAGTTTGTTGTTTTGCTTTTTAATAAGAAAATACAGGATACCGGTAACCGATATAACTGAAATAAAATCGCTTAGTTCGCGTAGTAAGTCACGTGTAGCAGGGCTTAAACTATGCCCTAACATGGTGATCAGCGGATCGTTACAAATAGCCCACAGCATACCGGTAACAAAAAAATAGAACGGAATCCTGAACGATCGTAACTGCATAGTTCCTTACCGGATAATGAGAGAACCTGGGTCAGAGGTATGGTACTTGTACGAAGCAACCGGGCTGTAGGTTAGAAACCACGATAGTTATTTATGAGTCCTCGCTTCAAAGGTCAATCCGCACATTCTTCGAGGGTGGCCCCGCTGATCAATGCACGGTCTTTTCGTTCCCGGTCAACCGGTGTTTCTTCCTTTTGCTGTTTGCGGTATTTGCTGAGATTGATCAGCAAAACGCTGCCAAGGATGACTACCAACCCTGCGATTTGTATCAATGTGATATGTTCGCCGGCAAAGAGGGTGCCCAGCACGACAGCTATCACCGGGTTGACATAAGCGTAAGTACTTACCTGTGTGGCCGGTCTTACCT
>Ga0157374_10005815_pt1 | contig 10418 bp, 7 predicted proteins | sample M25metaG_FD_115308 | JGI IMG/M metagenome (GOLD analysis project Ga0157374, IMG submission 115308) | Miscanthus rhizosphere microbial communities from Kellogg Biological Station, Michigan, USA - M2-5 metaG | ecosystem: Host-associated > Plants > Roots > Rhizosphere > Soil | place: USA: Michigan... | reverse complement strand
GGCGTCGAGGCCGGGGCGCTCGCCCGAGCCCTCGATGCGGGCCGTCTGGCCGATGGCCTCGGTCATCTGCCCGGCCTGCTCGTCGAGATCGCTCCGCCGGGTGTGCCACACCTCGGTGATCCGGTCGAGGAGCTCGGTGAAGGTGAGCATCTGGCCCCGGCGCTCGCGGGGGAAGTACGTCCCCCCGAAGAACGGGCGGCCGTCGGGCATGAGGAACACGGTCATCGGCCAGCCGCCGTGGCCCGACATCGCCTGCACCGCTTCCATGTAGATGGCGTCCACGTCCGGCCGTTCCTCGCGGTCGACCTTGATGTTGACGAAGCGCTCGTTCATGAGCGCGGCGGTGGCGTCGTCCTCGAACGACTCGTGGGCCATGACGTGGCACCAGTGGCAGGTCGAGTGGCCGATGGAGAGGAAGACGGGCCGGTTCTCCGCCCTGGCGCGCTCGAAGGCGGCGGCGTTCCACTCGTGCCAGTGAACGGGGTTCTCCGCGTGCTGGAGCAGGTAGGGCGAAGTGGCGGCGGCGAGGAGGTTCGGCATTATTTTGCGAGGATGGCGGCGATTTTTGTCGTCCGCAACGTCCACCTCCCGCGAAATAGAGGACAATGAGACGGTGGATTTTACTTTTGAGCCTTGGGACGATGCTGTTTGCAGGATGCGCGACGGTTCAGCAGGGATCGCGCAAGGCCCGGGCGGTGGCCGTGACGACGGGAGACCACATCGAGGCCGGCCTCAACACCGCGGCCGTGAAGACGAAGAGCTGGTGGCAACGGATGTTCGGTCCGCGCGAGCCCAAACCAGCACCAACGCCGACGCCCAATCCGCGCTACCAGACGGTCGATCCGCAATACGTCGGCACCGCGCCGGACAGCTAAGACGCGTGCCGGGCCGAGTGCGCCTCGTTGTAGTGGCGCATGGCGAAGCGCCACCATGGATGCAGCTCGGTTTCACCGGCCTGCCAGAGGCGGCGATGAAGGGCGGCGAGCGTCTCGGAACTCCAGAGCAGCGCCATCATTTCGCGCCGAGTAAGGGCGTCGGGACCGTCCGCAAGGAGGCGGGTCGCGAGCGAGTCGAGGTAGTCCTGTTTGTGCTTGGCGCGCACACGCGAACGGCGGAGGAGCGAGATGTGGACGGCGTTCGCGAAGGGCGCGAGCAATGCCTGGAGCAGGCCATAGTGCGGCGTGGCCTCCAGCGTGGCCGGGCGCACGAGCGCGGGTGGCGGCTCGTCGAGGCCGCGCAGGATTTCCGGTTCGTCGATTTCCTCGGGGATGAGCAGCAGACCGCGGCGGCGCAGCCATTGACCGAGACGGTCGGAACTCGTGACCATGACGAACGGCACCGCCAGCAACCAGCCGAGCAGCAGCGGCGAGAGCCAGAGCGTAAGGACGGGGGCCCAATGGAGCGTCGCGGCGGTGAGCACCGCGCCCAGCATGGGCAGCAGGCCGTATTCGCGAAGAGCCTGTCCGAGCGGAATGGCGGAATCGCTGCGGTTCTGCGTCTTCCAAGTCACCTTCACGCCAAGCAACGTGAGCACGACGAATCGCGTGTAATAATAAAGCATGATCGGCGCGAGCAGGACGGACGAGACGGTCTCGATGAAGCTGCCGGCGAACACTGCTCCCACACCGCCGAATCGCTTCGCGCGCGGCAGCGTGTGCAGCAGACCGAAGACCTTTGACGCAAAGAGCAGAACGAGCGTGAGGCCGAGCAACAGCAGGCTCGTCCACCACGTGTCGGTGAGGCCGCCGATCTGCGCACTGAGGATGGCACGCCGTTCCTTGGCGTAAAAATCGACGGCGTTCAGCGCGATGAAGACGACGAGCAGCGGCGCACTGAGGTAGGCCATGAGCCCGAAGAAAATGTGGATGCGGTTCGTGAAGCCGGTCTTTGGCGCGAAGAGAAACCAGAAATGCTGGAGGTTGCCCTGGCACCAGCGGCGGTCGCGCTTGAGGCTCTCCGTGAGGTTCGGCGGGCCTTCCTCGTAGCTGCCGGGCTCGTCGGTGGCGAACCAGACCTGGTAGCCGGCCTGCTGCATGAGCGCGGCCTCGACGGTGTCGTGGCTGAGAATGTGGCGGTCCGCGGCGGTGATGCCCGGCAGTTCGGGCAGCACGCAATGCTCCATGAACGGCTGCAGGCGGATGATGGCGTTATGTCCCCAGTAGTTCGCGCCGGCGAGGTGCCAGAAGTTCGAGCCGGCGGCGAAGATCGGACCGAGCGTGTGCGTCGAGAATTGGATCAGCCGCTGGAAAACAGACGTGCCGCGGACGATTTGCGGCGCGGTCTGGATGAGGCCGACCTGCGGATTCGCATCCATCGCGCGCGCGAGGCGCACAAAGGTTTCGCCGGCCATCACGCTATCCGCGTCGAGGATGACCATGTAGCGGTAACGTTTTCCCCAGCGGCGGCAGAAGTCCGCGATGTTGCCGCTCTTGCCGTTCAACGAGACGCGGCGCTTGCGGTAGAAGACGCGGCCGTAGGCATCGAGCCGCGAGCAAAGGCTCACCCACGCGCACTCCTCGTCGATCCAGCTGTCGGGCTGGTTCGAGTCGCTGAGGATGAAAAAGTCGAACGCGTCGGCGTGGCCGATGGCGCGCAACGAGACGAGCATGTTCTCCAGCGCGCGGAAAATGCGGGCGGGATTCTCGTTGTAGATCGGCATGACGATGGCCGTTGAGCCCGGCGGAACATCGGTCGCAACTTCATCGAGGGAACGCATGATTTGAAACCGCTCGCCGCGCAATCGCGTGACGAAGCCCCAGAACGCGATGGCGAAACCGAATGCGATCTGCCCGAAGAGCACGACGAACAGGGCGAGCAGCGTGCCCTCCAGCCAGGTGAAGTCGTCCCGGCGGTAGGTGTCGAAGAGCAGCCAGGCCCCGGCGATGGTAATTCCCCCGCCGGTCGCGAGAAACAACGCCTGGCGGAATGAGGCCGCCTCGGCCAGCGGATCGGAGGGACGGCGGGGCTTCATGGCTGGCGAAAGAATTGGAGGTAAGCGCCGTAGGCTGCGAAGAAAATGACGACCCAGATGAGGAAGGCGCGGAGGACGTGCGCCCACGAAAATTGCTGCCACGTCCCCTCGGCGATGTCTTCCATCGCGCCGTAATCGACCTCCGCGCGAATGAGGCTGCTGAACTCGAGCGCAGGCCCGGCCTGCATCGAGGCCGAGCGGACGGCGGCCACCAGCGCGGCGGGCGGAGCGGGATCGAGAAACGCCGTGGGCCACGCGCGATGGAGGCCGCTGGCGAACCACGCGCCTCGGGCGCGCGCGGCGAGCTGGCTGTCGGGCGGAACGGTGTCGTCCGCGAGGAGCGAGAACCAAGCCTCGATTCGGTCGGCCGCAAGTTCCATCGTCACGTCGAGCGGCGTGCGCTCGGGCTGCGTCGTCTGCCGGCGATGCGCTTCGTCCAAAAGCTCCAGATTGAGACGCAGCAGACGCTCGCGGTCGCGCACGCGATGGGCGCGGAGGTAGTCCTCGAGCCGCAGAGCGGCTTCGTTCCAGGCGTCGAGGACGGAAGGGGGAAACGACGGAGCGTTTCCCTGCATTGGAGAAGTCACTTCACCCATGTGTAGCTCCAGGTTTCGGTGAGTGGTTTGCCGTCGCGGCGCAGCGTGCAGCGCATTTCGACGGGGTTGCCCGTCTCGGACGCGGTCACGCCGAAACTCACCTGCCACGTTTTCGTGCCCGGCACCTGCTGCCTGCTCACGTTGGAGAGGATGCCTTTTTCGTCGATCCAGATGTCGGGCTGCAAATTGGCGTCGGCCGGCAAACTGGCCAGCTCGCCGCCGGCGAAGGTCAGGACGAAGAAGCGGTAGTTCGGCTTTTCCTGGTAATCGATGCGCGTGGACTGGCACGCACCGAGCGGCGGGAGGTTCGGGCTCTGGGTGAAAACGTCGAGCGTGTAGGCGAAGTCGGCGCGGTCGGTGAGGCCGCCCTTCGGCCGCCAGTAGGCGACGACATTGTCGGCATATTCGTCGCCGGTCGGATTTTGCATGAGGACGACGTCGCCGCCGCCCCAGTCGCCATCCGGCTGCACCCAGGCGCTGGGACGCAAATGGTAGTTCGCCTCGAGATCCTGATAGTGGCTGAAGTCGCGGTCGCGCTGGAAGAGGCCGAAGCCCTTCGGATTCTGGTCGGTGAAGACGTTCACCTGCCGCTGCTTCGCCAACGAAAGCGGATGCCAGAGCCACTCGCCGTTACCGCGCTGGATTTGCAGCCCATCGGAATCGTGCACCTCGGGGCGCCAGCCGCCGAAGGTGTTGCTCGTGTTCTCGCCATACCAATACATGCTCGTGAGCGGCGCATAGCCGATTTCCTTCACGGTCTTCGCGCCGGTGCGCGGGAAGAGCACGGCGCGCACGCGGATTTTTGTCTCATCGCCGGGGGCGAGCCGGAATTCGTAGGCGCCGGTGAGATCGCGTCCCTCGAGGAGCGCGTAAAGCGTTATTTCCGACGCACCGGGCGCCGGCCGGACGAGCCAGAACATCGTAAAGCTCGGGAAGTCCTCCTTGCCGAGCGTGTCCACCGCGATGCCGCGGGCGGAGAGGCCGTATTGCTGCGACTTCGCGAGCGCACGGAAGTAACTCGCGCCCTGGAAGACGAGCACTTCGTCGAGCTGGCCGGGCTTATTGACCGGATAGTAGAGGCGGAAGCCGGAATACCGCCCCGAGGCCTGGTCCTCCGGCGAAAGCTTCACGAGCGGACCGAACGTAAATTGGTCGGGCGAAAACCGCAGCTGGCCTGCGCCGTCGCGATCCACCTTGAAAATCGTCACCGGCATCGGGCTGTGATTGTCGCCGCCCCCGGCCGCGAAGAAAAAGCGGGCCTGGAATGGCAGGCCCTCCTTCCGCCAGAGCGTCTCGTCCTCGCGGTAGCGAATGTCGCGCGTCTGGTCGTAGTTGAGCGCACGCAGCGGAGCAGGAATTTTCGCGGGCGCACGATACGCCTCGTGGCTGAGGTCGCTGGCGATGCCGACGACGCGCTCAAACGTTACGGTCTTGCGATTGCTCTGGCTGATGACGAACGCGAGCAACGCGATCGTCATAATGGCAAAGACAAGGTGTGTTTTCATTCCCGAGAACCTTCGGTTTATCGGGAAGCAACGGCCGTCTCAAGGACGACGCGGCCTTTTAAAAATCGGCCTGAAGCACGATGCGGTAGCGGGCCTTGCCGTCGCGCAGGTGCTGGAGGGCGTCGTTGGCCTGCGACATCGGGTAGAGCTCGGTGACGGGCGCGATCTCGTGGCGGGCGCAGAATTCGATCATGTCGCGCGTCGTGGCCGGAGAACCGAGCGGGGAACCGGAGATCGCGCGCTGCGCCATGATGAGGCTGAAGGCGGCCACGGGGATCGGCGCGAGCACGGCGCCGACGAAATTCAGGCGACCCTTCGGCGCGAGCGCACCGATGTAGCTGTCCCAATCGAGCGGGACGTTCACCGTCGAGAGAATGAAGTCGAATTTGCCGGCGACCTTGCCGAGCGCGGCGGCGTCACGGGAGTTCACGATCTCGTCCGCGCCAAGGCGGCGAAGTTCGGCGGATTTTTCGGGATTCGACGAGAAGGCGGTGACTTCGCAGCCCCATTTGTCGAGGAACTGGAGCGCGAGGTGGCCGAGGCCGCCGAGGCCGATCACGCCGACGCGGTCGGTGGGCTTTACGCCGCACTGGACGATGGGGTTGAAGACGGTGATGCCGCCGCAGAAAAGCGGCCCGGCCTTCGCGGCGTCGAGGGCCGCGGGAAGCGGCGTGGCCCAGGCCCAGTGGCAGCGAACTTTATCGGCGAAGCCGCCGTGGCGGCCGACGATCGTCTGCTCGGCGGTGGCGCAGAGATTGTGGTCGCCAGCGAGGCACTGGTCACAATGCATGCAGCTCTCGGAAAACCAGCCGAGGCCGACGCGGTCGCCGACTTTCCATGAGTCGGGGACATGGTCGCCAAGAGCGACAATGCGTCCGACGACCTCGTGACCCGGGACGACGGGGAAACTCGCGTTCCCCCACTCGTTGTCGAGCATCGAGAGGTCGGAGTGACAGATCCCGCAAAACTCGACGGCGATCTCGATCTGGTCGGATCGGAGATCGCCGGCGTCGTATTCAAACGGCTGTAGTGCGCCGCCTTTTTCCAGAGCTGCCCATGCGCGTGTGGTCATGGGCGCAAATTTAACGCCTATGTGCCGAGAAGCAACCGCATCGGATTCTCGATGCAATCTTTCACGCGCACGAGGAACGTCACGGCCTCCTTGCCATCCACGACGCGGTGGTCGTAGCTCAGCGCAAGATACATCATCGGACGGATGACGACCTGGCCTTTCACGGCGACGGGGCGCTCCTGCGTCTTGTGCATGCCGAGGATGCCGCTCTGGGGCGGATTCAGGATCGGCGTGCTCATGAGCGAGCCGTAAACGCCACCGTTCGAGACGGTGAACGTGCCACCCTGGAGATCCTCGAGGCCGATCTTGCCTTCGCGCGCCTTCACGGCGTAGTCGGCGAGGTCCTTCTCGATCTCGGCGAAGGATTTTTTATCGCAGTCGCGGACGACGGGGACGATGAGGCCCTTCTCGGTGCCGACGGCCACGCCGATGTCGTAATAGTTCGCGGTGACGAGGTCGTCGCCGTCCATGCGGGAGTTGATCGCCGGGTTCGCCTTGAGGGCATCGACGGCGGCCTTGATGAAGAAGGACATGAAGCCGAGCTTGATGCCGTGCTTCTTCTGGAAGTCCTCCTGCATGTCCTTGCGGAGCTGGATGACGGCGCTCATGTCGCACTCGTTGAACGTCGTGAGGATCGCGGCGGTGTGCTGCGCGGCGACGAGCTGCGTGGCGATCTTGCGGCGGAGCGGCGAGAGCTTCTTGCGGGTGATGCGGCCCTCGGGCTCCGGCGCGACGGGCTTGGGCTTCGGCGGCTCGGGGGCCGGGGCGGGTTCCGGCGCGGGAGTCGGTTCCGCAACCGCGGCGGCCGGCTCGGGCTCGACGGCGGCTTTCTTCTCGGCCTTCGCGGCTTTCTTCGGCGGGGGAGCGGCGCCGCCGGCCTCGATGGTCGCGACGACCTGACCGATTTTGACTTCTTCGCCCTCGGGGACCTGAATTTTCAGCGTGCCGGACTCGGTGGCGTTCACTTCGCTGGAGACCTTGTCGGTCTCGAGGGTAAAGAGAACTTCGCCGGACGTGACGGTATCGCCGTCTTTTTTATGCCAGGTCGAGAGGAGGCCGCTGGTGATGGATTCGCCAACGGCGGGAACTTTGACTTCGATGCTCATGCGAGAAGGGTCGCGAGTGTTACAGGGTGAAGGCGTCTTTGACCAGCGCGGCTTGTTCGCGCTTGTGGACGGCGATGGAGCCAACCGCGGGGCTGGCGGCGGGTTTGCGCCCGGCGTATTTGATCGGTCGCTCGAGCAGGTCGGCCAGCTGGTAGGCGAGGAAGAACCACGCGCCCATGTTCTGCGGCTCCTCCTGGCACCAGACGAAGGTTTTTGCGTTTTTGTAGGGCGCGGCGATCCGCTGCAGCTTCTCACGATAGAGCGGGTAGAGCTGCTCGATGCGGATGATGGCGGTCTTGTCGTCGAGGCCGTTCTGCACGCGGTAGTTTTGCAGGTCGTAATAGACCTTGCCGGTGCAGAGGATGACGCGCTCGACCTTTTTCGGGTCGGCGGGCTTGGGCCCTTCGAGGATTTCGTAAAAGCGGGAATTCGTGAAATCCTCGGTCTTCGAGACGGCCTGCTCGAGGCGGAGCAGGCTCTTCGGCGTCATGATGACGAGAGGCTTGCGGTAGCCGCGATGGATCTGGCGGCGCAGCACGTGGAAATATTGCGCGGGCGTCGTGAGGTTGCAGATCTGCATGTTTTCCTCGGCGCAGCTCTGGAGGAAGCGCTCGAGGCGGGCGCTGGAGTGCTCCGGGCCCTGGCCTTCGTAACCGTGGGGCAACAGCATGACGATGGAACTGGGGCGCTGCCATTTCGACTCCGCCGACGAGATGAACTGGTCGATGATGATCTGCGCGCCGTTGACGAAGTCGCCGAATTGCGCCTCCCACAGGCAAAGCATCGACGGGAAATCCATCGAGTAGCCGTAGTCGAAGCCGAGCACGGCGTATTCGGAGAGCGGGCTGTTATAAACGCAGAACCGCGCCTGGTCGGGATCGAGGTGGTTGAGCGGAATGTGGCGTTCGCGGGTGACCTCGTCGTAAATGACGCTCAACCGGTGGCTGAAGGTGCCACGGCGGCTGTCCTGCCCCGAGAGGCGGACGGGCGTTTTCTCGAGCAACAGCGATCCGAAAGCGAGCGCCTCGGCGTAGGACCAGTCGTAGGGGCCGCCGTCCTGCCAAACCTTCTTGCGGCGCTCGAGCAGGATGCGTCGCAGCTTCGGCAGCACGCGGAAATTTTCGGGCACGCTCGTCAGCGCGGTGACGACTTTTTCGAGCGTGGCGTCGCTGATCGCGGTGTTGATCGGCTCGTGCGAATAGGGCGGCTGGAAAATGGCGGTGGAGCCGGCGAGCTCGCGTTTCTCGCCCTCCGCGGTCTGCGGGCCCTTGCCGTTCTGCTTCGCCTTCACCGCCGCGAGCGCGTTCTCGAGTTCCGCGAGGGTCTCAGCCTTGAGCGTTGCGACCTGCTCGTCGGTGACGACTCCGAACTTGTGAATTTCCTCGCTGAAAATGTCGCTGAGGAGCGGGTGCGAGGCGATGTGCTTGTAGAGGCCGGGCTGCGTGAACGTCGGCTCGTCGAGCTCGTTGTGGCCATGGCGACGGTAGCAGTAGATGTCGATGACGACATCGCGGCCGAATTCCTGCCGGAACTCCGTGGCGAACTCGGCGACCTGCATGACGGCGAGCGGATCCTCGCCGTTCACGTGGAAGATCGGGGCTTCAACCATCTTTGCGATGTCGGTGCAATACTCGGTCGAGCGGCTGTCCTTCGGCAGCGTGGTGAAGCCGATCTGGTTATTGACGACGATGTGGAGCGTGCCACCGGTGCGGTAACCGGGCAGCTGCGACATGTTGAACGTCTCCGCCACGATGCCCTGGCCGATGAAGGCCGCGTCGCCGTGGACGAGAAGCGGGAGCACGTGCTTGCGGTGCTCGGTGTCGCCGAGCACGCGCTGGCGGGCGCGGGCCTTGCCCTGCACGACGGGATCCACGGCCTCGAGGTGGCTGGGATTTGCCGCGAGGTGAATTTCCACGTCGTAGCCCTCGGCCGGGTGGCGCGTGGTCTGGTAGCCGAGGTGGTATTTCACGTCGCCGCTGCCGCTCACGGAATCGGGCACGTAGTTCTCGGAAAATTCGTTGAAGACGAGGCTGAGCGGCTTGTGGAGGAAGTTCGCGAGCACGTTGAGGCGGCCGCGGTGGGCCATGCCCATGACGATTTCCTTGATGCCGTGCTTGGGGCAGGCCTTCAACACGACCTCGAGCGCGACGATGAGCGCCTCGCCGCCCTCTAGCGAGAAGCGCTTGTTGCCCTGGTATTTCGTGTGGAGGAAACGCTCGAACTCCTCGGCCTTGAGCAGCTTGCGGAGCACGTCGAGCTGGATGGGCGCGTCATGCTTCGCCCAGTCACTGCGGTTCTCCATCCTGTCGCGCACCCAGTTGCGGATGCGCGGATTCTGGATGTGCATGAACTCGGCGCCGATGGTGTCCGAGTAAATTTCCTGCAAGTCCGCGAGCATCTCGCGAAGCTTCATTTTGCGGCCGTCGCGGAAGAAGCGGGAGCTGACGGTCGCGTCGAGATCGGCCTCGGTGAAGCCGAGTTCCTTGAGCGAGAGAAGTGGATTTTCGCGCGTGGTGAGAGCGAGCGGGTCGAGCTTCGCGATCGAGTGGCCGAGCGTGCGATAGGCATAGACGAGGCCCTCGACGCGGGTCTCGAACGAGGTGTTCGCAATGCCTGTGCCGGAAGGAGCCGCAGCGGCCACGGGAGCCGCGGCGCCATTCTTTTGCGGCTTGGCGCAGCCGAGTTCGAAGCCCTCGAAAAACGCGGCCCAGTCGGCGTTCACCGATTGGGGATTTTTGCGCCAGAGTTCGTAGTTATCGTCGAGCAACGCCTCGTTCCAACGGGCGGTAAAAGAACTATTCATTGAGAAAGGTTAAGGTGCGAGAAACGCAACCCCGGCGATGAAAGCCGGGGTCACAGAGAGTGAAATGTGGTCCAAACCACGCGTGCGGGCAAGTCACCGTTTACGAGCGACCCCCGCGGCGCGCCAGCGAAAAGTTATCGCACCCATGCCCACGGCTGGCCGTCGCTCCAGCCGGCCCCGGTGAGGGTGTAACCGCCCGGATTGCGCAAGGCGTAGGCCAGCGGCTTGCCCGTCATCGGGTCCGACGGCAGGGCAGCCAGGAAATCCGGCACGAGCGCGTCGAGTTTCTCCGGATAACCGCCGTGCCCGAGCCGATAACGCTCCAGCGCGCAGGCGGTCTGGGCCTGCGCGAGATAGGTCTGGAG
>Ga0157374_10005812_pt1 | contig 10422 bp, 12 predicted proteins | sample M25metaG_FD_115308 | JGI IMG/M metagenome (GOLD analysis project Ga0157374, IMG submission 115308) | Miscanthus rhizosphere microbial communities from Kellogg Biological Station, Michigan, USA - M2-5 metaG | ecosystem: Host-associated > Plants > Roots > Rhizosphere > Soil | place: USA: Michigan... | reverse complement strand
TAGAACTCGTATCGGTGCGTACTGCCCAGGAAATGCGCAAGGCCGTGATGGACCATCTGGCGGAGGCTACCATTATTGTCAAAAGTGCTGCGGTTGCCGACTATTACGTCGCGAGCGTGCCCCAGCAGAAGCTGAAGAAGACCGCCGCCCGGCTTTCGCTCGAGCTCGACCCGACGCCCGATATTCTGGCCGAAGTCGGAGAGAAGAAGGGTGACCGGTTGCTGGTCGGTTTCGCCGCCGAAACCGAGAACCTGGTGGAAGAAGCACGCCGTAAAATGCTTTCCAAACACTGTGACATGTTGGTGGCGAATCTGGTGAACCGCGAGGGCTTGGGCTTTGAAGCCGATAACAACGAGGTCGAAATCATTACGCAGGGCGGCAAAACGGCGCATGCGGGCCCAGCCGGCAAGCGCCAGATTGCCGAGCAGATTCTCGATCAGATAGCGCTCCTGCGCCTCACCTTGCGAGCGGTGGACGCTTCCGCATAGTGCGCATGAATCCGGCGCAAATTCGCGAATATCTCGAGTTCTACCGTGATCTCGGTTTTGATTCTATTTACATCCAGTCAACCGAAATGTCCTCTCCTTTACCCGCCCTTTCTCCGCAGAACGACACGCTCGATCAAATCCGTCTGGATATCGGCGACTGCAGGCGTTGCCGTCTCTGCGAGGAACGGAATAAGATCGTGTTCGGCTCCGGAAACGAAAGATCCGCTCTTGTATTCGTCGGTGAAGGACCGGGCGCGGATGAAGACGAACAAGGCTTGCCCTTCGTGGGCCGCGCCGGGCAGCTCTTAACGCAGATGATCGAAAATACTGCCGCCAAAGAAGGCATTCCCATTCGCCGCCCGGACGTATACATCTGCAACGTGGTGAAATGCCGGCCGCCGGAAAACCGCACGCCGCTACCTGACGAAATGGAGATATGCGGTCAGTTCCTTTTTCGGCAGCTCGAAATTATTCGCCCGAAAGCAATTTGTGTGCTGGGCTCAACGGCGATGAAAGCGCTTCTGAACACCAAAGAAGGTATTACGCGATCCCGCGGGAAGTGGCACACATGGCGCGATATACCGGTGATGGTCACCTATCATCCGTCCTATCTGCTGCGCCAATACAATCAGCAAGCTAAGCGTGAAGCTTGGGAAGATCTGAAAGTCGTATTGCACTTCGTGTATGACTGAACCATCCCGGCGGCTGTTCCTGAGCTTTGAGGGAACTGAAGGGGCCGGGAAGACCACGCAGATGCGCATGTTGGTCGAGCGGCTACGCGGTCTGGGATATCTGGTTACAGAAAATCAGGAGCCCGGCGCAACCGCCATCGGCCGGGAGATCCGGCGCCTGCTGCTCGATCCCGAGCACCAGGAAATGACGCCCATGGCGGAATTGCTGCTGATGTTCGCCTCGCGCGCGCAGGCAGCCGCTCAAATCATTACACCGGCCCTGGAACGCGGAGAAATTGTCGTCAGCGACCGATTTACCGATTCTTCGCTCGCTTACCAAGGGGAAGCCCGGCAACTCGGGTTCGATACGGTTCTTGCCCTTCACCGGCTGGCTTTGGGCACACTGTTTCCGGATCTCACGCTCTGCATCTCACTCGACGTTCCGGCAGGACTGGAACGGGCATACCAGCGGAATTCGTCAAGCGATCGTCTCGACGGCCAATCGCTCGCGTTTCATCGCAGCGTAGACCGCGGCTACCGGAAAATCGCGGAATCCGAGCCACAGCGTTTCCGCCTGATCGAAGGCGCCGGTACACCAGACGAAGTCGCCGCGCGTGTCTGGAGCCAAGTCGAGCCGCTTCTAAAATAGAATCGGACATGGAATCTTTCCGGGATTTCTACGGCAATTTGCTGGCGGCGAAAACGCTGCGCCAGGCGATCGCCAGCGCTCGGATCCCGCAAACGATTCTTCTGAGCGGGCCGGAAGGCGTAGGGAAAGCAACTCTTGCGCGCCGCTTGGCCGCCGAACTTCTCGGCTATGACGCCCAGAAAATTGAGCGCGACGATCTCAGTCTCCCGGGAAGCATCGAAATCATCGAGCAGCGTGAAAAATGGACGGCCGAAAAGCGCGCCGAAGACCCGTTGCTGTTTTCCACGCATCCCGATTTCATCACCTTTGCGCCCGATGGTCCATTACGCCAGATCACGATTCAACAGATGCGTCTGCTCCGTGAGCGAGCACAATTCAAACCTCTGCGGGGCGCCCACCGCGTCTTCCTGATCGATCGGCTCGACCGAGCCAATGGCCCATCAGGCAACTCTCTGCTGAAAACACTCGAGGAGCCGCCGGAGCACCTGGTCGTGATTGCAACCACCGATAATCTCTACGATCTGCTGCCCACCATCCGCTCGCGTTCGTTTGTGCTCCAGCTTGGGCGCCTGTCCGAGTCCCAGATGCGCGAATTTTGCGCGGCACGGCAGCTTTCCGATATCGAGCTGCGTATTGCCCTAGCGGAAGGATGTCCGGGTCTCGCCGTTACACTCGATCTGGACGTGTTTCGAGAACGCCGCGCCCTAATGCTGGCCGCCTTGGAGTGCGCGGCCGGAATTGCACCCTTTTCCCATTGGATTCAGCATTCCGAGGCTTTCGCCAACAGAAAATCGGAGAAACTCGATTATTACCTCAAATTGGCATATGGTTTACTGGAAGATGTTCTGAGGGTCGCCAACGGCAAGCCGCCGGCGCGGCATCGGGACGTCCAGCCGCGCATTGCGGCCATCGCGCAGCGCGTGAGTTTCGGTTGGATCGAGCAGGCCGCGAAAGCGGTGGATGAGTTGACTACGATGGTGCGAAGGAATATCCAAAAAGTAGGAGCCCTCGACGCCTTGATTATTAATTTACGTAACCGCCCGGATGCCGCAAGCACCTAAAATGCAATTAGCACCACCATCCGCAATTTCAACCTGAGGCCAAATGATAGAAGAGAGGCGTTTGGATTCGCTCATCAGAAAGCCGATTCGGACTACACCAACAGAGATGAAAGAAGCTGCCCGCCGGCCGCCAGCGGTCAAGAAGAGCGCTCCCCCCGACCAAACGAATGCCGAGCAGTTTTACTACTCGAAGCAGATGCAAAGCAAGACCCCTATGGTGGTCGTGATGCACGATGGCGAACATCTCGAAGGCATCATCGAATGGTACGATCGCGATTGCCTGAAACTTAACCGCACTGGCGCGCCCAATCTGCTGTTATTCAAACACTGGATCAAGTACATGCATAAGGCGGAAGCGGAATAGCCACTATTCCCTTGCTTTGTTCTTATTAGCTAGACGATGGGCCCTGCGGGTGGCGGCTTCCTCATAGCGCCTGCGGTCTTCTTCCGTGTCGGGATGAATAGGCGGTAAAACCAGCCGATGCCCGGCTGAATCCAGAGCAACGAATGTCAGATACGCCGAAGAGGTGTGGCGGATCTCGCCAGTATATAGGTTCTCCACCAGGACCTTAACGCCGACTTCCATTGAGGTACGGAACACGCGATTTACCTGCGACTTCAGCATGACCAGCTCACCGATATGGACCGGATGCAGGAACACCATTTGGTCGATCGCCACCGTGACTACCGCGGAACGGGCATGCCGCATTCCGGCGATGGCGCCGCATAGGTCCACCAAATGCATGACGTGCCCACCCAACATGTTGCCTAACATGTTCGCGTCGTTTGGCAGGCATATTTCCGAATATTCGGAACGTGACTCACGCACCGTGCGAATCCTTTCGGTCTGCATTCGTCAGGCGGGGAAGTGCTCGAGAAAACTGCGGCAGAATGCCCGGATCTGCGCCTGCTTAGCAACATCCGCAATTTCGGGCTCTAGCAGCTCGCCGGCGAGAAAGTAGCGAATCGTTTGCCACGCGTGCGGAGCATAGTCCCGTTCTTCCACAAGCAGCAGGTCGAGCGCGGCGGCCGTGCGCCCGACGATCTCGTATCGCAAAGCGGAACGCATTTCGCCGGCCGGAAAATGGGCGCAGGACCGGCGCGAATTGCCGTGGTTGCAGCAGCGGAAACGCAACTGGCCGGGAACCGGAAATGGAGCGCCCGCCGCGCGGCAGAGTCCATCGTATTCGTCTATTAGCGGCATCCTCGCCGCTGCGTGTTCGGGGGAGGCATTCACGTGCTGGGGTTCAAAGTACGGGCATGCCATTTCTGTTTCAGTATAGGCTCGTCTGTATGGTTATCGTCCATGTTCATGTGCACGTCAAGCCGGAATTCGTGGAGCGCTTTCGCGAAGCAACCGTCGAAAACGCCCGCCGAAGTCTTACCGAGCCGGGTATTGCACGGTTCGACGTCCTCCAGCAGTCTTCCGATCCCACGAGTTTTATTCTGACCGAGGTATATCGAACTTCTGCCGCTCCAGCCGCCCACAAAGCCAGCGCCCACTATCAGACATGGCGTGACACAGTGGCTGACATGATGGCGGAGCCCCGCACCAGTGTGCAGCTCACGAATGTTTTCCCGGAGGAACAAGGTTGGTAGGGCGGTTCGAGTTCACCACCGCTGCACGAATTGTCTTCGGACCGGGAAAGATCCAGACACTTGCCTCTCTCGCGCAGCCGCTCGGTAAACGGGCGCTCGTGGTTTCGGGGGCCACCCCGGCCAGAGCCGCCAAAACGCTGGCCGACATCCCGGCGAATTACTTTTCTGTTCCGAGCGAACCGACCCTCGCCCTGGTGCGTGAGGGTGTGAAAGCAGCGCGTGCCTGCGATTATCTGATCGGTTTCGGCGGGGGCAGCGCCATGGACGCGGCGAAAGCTATTGCCGCACTCACACCGAATTCGGGAGAACCGCTGGACTATCTCGCAGTGATCGGCCGTGGCCATCCCCTGGAGCTTGCTCCCCTCCCGTTTGTTATGGTCCCCACTACGGCGGGCACCGGAGCCGAAGTAACGCGCAATGCCGTCCTCGGCTCGCCGGAGCATGGCCTGAAAGCCAGCCTCCGCAGCCCATTGCTCGTGGCTCGGCTTGCCCTGATCGACCCCGATCTCACGCTCGAAACACCACCGGCGGTAACCGCTTCCACCGGCCTCGATACGCTGACGCAGCTCATCGAACCTTTTGTTTCCTCGCGCTCCAATCCATTCACTGATCTATTCTGCCTGGAGGGATTACGGCTTGTTCCGGCCGCTTTGCCGAAAGTTTTCCACGATGGGGCCGATCGGGGCGCACGCGCCGAGATGGCATTCGCGAGTCTTCTGAGCGGCCTTTCTCTTGCGAATGCGGGATTGGGGATTGTGCATGGCTTTGCCGGGCCGTTGGGCGGATTGCTGAACGCGCCTCATGGCGCATTGTGTGCCGCCGTCCTGCCCCACGGTATTCAGATAAATATACGGGTACTGCGGGAGCGCTTGCCCGATAGCGAAGCGCTGATCAAATACAAGCAGGTAGCCCAACTACTTACCGGCGATTCAAAAGCCGAAGCGGAGGATGCGGTAACTTATATTTCGAATTTCTGCCGCATACTCGGCATCTCTTCGCTGCGCTCGCATGGCCTCGAAACTTCGGCGATTCCGGATTTAGCAGCTAAGGTCGAAAAAGCCAGCAGCACCAAAGCGAACCCCATCGCGCTGTCTGCCCGTGAATTGGCGGAGATCGCCGAGCGCGCTCTCTAGGGTGGATACTCGCTCCAGATGCGCGTGGAATATCCGGGTAAGTACTGAAACCCTGCTCCGGTCCAGCACCCCGAAAAAGCGGCCGTTCCCGTGATATTATGCTGGCAGACTTGGGGAGAGGAGACCCGTAGGACTCGATTCTTGAGTCCGGGGATGAATTGTGTATGGCTATACACGCCGCGCGCGCTGCCGCGCGACGGATCTGTCATAGCGAGGTTGCATTCGCATGAAAAACCCAGCCATAAACAAATTAGGCGCTCACTTATTACGCTCTGAAATTCCTTTTAGCAAGCCATTTATTACGGGCAACGAAGCGAAGTATGTCGCCCAGGTAATTGCATCCGGAAGCATCAGCTCCGATGGCCGTTTTACACGAAGCTGCGGTCAATTCTTAAAGGAAAGATTCGGCATACATGAGGTATTCATGACACCTTCGTGTACTGCCGCTCTGGAAATGGCGGCCATGCTTTTGGACCTGAAGGACGGCGATGAAGTGCTCATGCCATCCTTCACCTTCACGTCTACGGCAAATGCCGTGGTCCTGCGCGGCGCTAAACCTGTGTTCGTCGACATTCGCCCGGATACCCTCAATATCGATGAGCGCCTCGTGGAGAGCGCCATCACTTCGCGCACCAAAGCAATTTTTGCGGTGCATTATGCCGGCGTTGGCTGCGAGATGGACTGTTTGATGGCAATTGCGGCGAAGCACAATCTCATGGTCGTGGAAGACGCCGCCCAGGCAGTGAATGGATGCTATCGAGGGCGTGCGCTCGGCTCCATAGGGCATCTGGGTGCTTATAGCTTCCACGGCACCAAAGATTACACCTGCGGCGAGGGCGGTGCGCTTTGTGTGAACTCACCCGAATTGGCGGCCCAAGCCGAAATTATCCGGGACAAGGGCACTAACCGGAGCAGGTTTTTCCGCGGGGAAGTCGACAAATATTCCTGGGTCGATGGAGGCTCTTCTTATGTCCCCAGCGAAATCGCCTGCGCGTTCCTGCTTGCACAATTGGAAATGATGGACACCATCAAAGCGCGTCGTGCTCAATTAGCGCAGCGCTATCAGGCCCTTTTGAGCCCGTTCGAAAAGATGGGCTTTTTAACTCTTCCACAGGCCCCTGCTGAGTGCGACGCTAGTCACCACATGTACTACGTACTAGTCCCCGACCAGGAGACTCGCGACCGGCTGATCGTTCATTTCAGGGAGCGCCGCATCCAGGCGCTTTTTCACTACGTACCGCTCCATTGCTCTCCTATGGGCGCCAGGCTAGGATATCGTGAAGGCTCTTTCCCACGCACGGAACAATTAAGCGGCCGTTTGCTGCGGTTGCCGCTCTATCCGGATCTAAGCGAAGAAGAGCTGGACACAGTCGTCCACGGCATCGAATCGTTTTTCAGTGTCGTTAGGACCCGAAAGGTATTTGCGAGAAGTCCTCTCGTCGAATCCGCATAGTTGCATGCACGAATCGATAAACTCCTCCCCGCCCTCGCCGACGCCCAAATTGTCGATTGTTGTTCCGGTTTATCGCAGCGAGGACTGTCTGCCCGAGCTGATGAGCGCTATCACGAAAGCGCTGGCGCCGTACGATTGGAACTACGAAGTCATTCTGGTGAATGACTTCTCGCCGGACGGCTCGTGGAAAACGATCCAATCGCTCTGCCAGAAATATCCATGTCTGACAGGCGTGGACTTACGGCGCAATTTCGGCCAAGATAATGCTATTCTCACCGGGCTGCGGCTGTCGCGCGGAAAGTACGTCGCTATAATGGATGACGACCTTCAGCACGATCCCAAATACCTTCCGGCATTGATGGATAAGATCGGCGAAGGCGTGGATGTGGCCTATGCCGATTTCGACAAGAAACGGCAAAAGTTGTGGAAGAACATCGGCAGTTGGATCAACGGCAAAATCGCCGACCGCGTCCTTTGGAAGCCGAAGCATGTATATCTTTCACCCTACAAAGTCGTCGCGCGCGATGTCGTGGATCTGATCTGCAATTATTCCGGCCCTAAGCCGTATATCGATGGATTGTTGTTTCAGGCTAGCTGGCGGATGGCTAGCGTTCCGGTCGAGCACTTTCCAAGGTACGCCGGGCGGAGCACTTATAGTCCCTGGAAGGCGCTCGAAGTTTCAACGCGCCTGATTTTCTCGTTTTCTGTTAAACCGGTGCGCTTAGTTACCTGGTGCGGACTTGTAATGGCCATACTGGCGCTGTTGGCTGCTGCCGGTGTGACTTTGTACAGGCTCTTATTGCCGAAGGATTTTCCCGCGGCCGCCGTCGGTTGGTCTTCCCTGATGGTCGTTTTCCTCCTAGTAAGCGGAATTCAGATGATGTTTCTAGGAATTCTCGGTGAATATGCCGGGCGTGCCTATCTGTTAGTGAACCGGCATCCTCAGACTTCGATAAGGACAGTAATCGGTGGGAATGCGCGCTCACAGTTCTCCTCGGCCGTGCCTCAGATCCTCGAGGAGGAGGTGACGGTTGGCCGCGACGGCGCTCTATAAGAGCGCCTTCTTATACGAACTGTTGATGATTTTGCTGTACGGCCGCCATTATGCGGGGCGGTACAGGACAATTGCCGATCTTATCCCGGCGCACTCGAGCGTTCTGGACCTTTGTTGTGGGCCGGCTGTGCTCTACCATCGTTATCTCCGTCACAAATCCGTTCGCTATACGGGTCTGGACCTCAGCCGCGCATTTATCGAACGCCTGAAACGCCGTGGAGTAAACGGGCAAGTATGGGACCTCCAAAGAGAAGCAGCTTTACCGGAAGCAGATTATGTGGTAATGCAAGCGAGTCTTTATCAATTTCTGCCCAATCCTCAGCCGGTCGTCGACCGCATGTTGCGGGCGGCGCGCAAGCAAGTGATTTTTGCCGAGCCGATCCGAAATATTACAAGCAGTAAACTGGCCCCGTTTGCCTTTCTGGGCCGTCATTTTACAGACCCAGGTGACGGGCAGTCCGCCCACCGGTTTACTGAAGCTACTCTTGATCGTTTTTTTTCGCGGTATTCTTCCCGGTTAAGCATGGCGTTCTCTATTCCCGGTGGCAGAGAGAAGGTTATCGTTCTCCATTCCGATTCGTCCTTAATACCCGCGGGTTTCGAAAAAGGATGATCACACAACGAATCCTCACCGATGTGCGAGCGGCGGTGAAAAGTGATATCGCCATTTATGCGGCGTTACTCGTTGTGGCAATGCTGATCGGTTGTTTCAACTTATCCGGCTCGGGATCCCTTTGGCCGGATGCTTCTCAATATGCAAATGCCGCTGCGATGATCCACGATTGGCTGCTCTCCGGGGATATCCTTCACCCCTGGCAATTCGCTGAGAAGAATTATGTCCAATACCCCGCGTTTCATCTGCCGTATCACCCACCCGGCTATCCCGCTTTACTCGGCCTATTTTTCCTGATAACCGGCGTCTCCTACGATGCCGGAAGAGTTTTTATTGCGCTATGCCTGTGGTTATCGGGATGTTTTTTCTACAGGATCTTGAGAAGGACAGGAATATGGCAACTCGGGGCCTTTTGCAGCTCATTATTGGTTGTGACGACGCCGGAGATCGCTTTCTGGTCGCGAGATACCATGGCCGAAATTCCGGGACTTGCCTTCATTCTCGCGGGTTCGTATTTTTTTGTCGTGTGGCTAGCCACTGAGAGCACGGTCGCGTGTGTTGCGGCTTTCTGCTTCGCGGAGGCGGCTTTCTTTTCCCGATATTTAACTGCCGGAGTCTTGCCGGCGTGGTTCTTATGGGTGCTCCTCACCGGAAGAGTTCGGAGGCTACTTTCACCGGTTCTCGTGAGCGCAGCAGCTCTGTATCTTATTCTGAATGTCTTCTGGATACACTATACTCTCCGGTTCTCGAGATACGAGACGGCCTATAGTCCGACTCCGCCCAATACCAATTACGCCACGCTGTTTTCATGGAAACTCGTCGCCTTCTATTCCACTCGAATTCCGGAGATGATCGGGTGGGCAGCAGTGGTCGCTGCGTGCCTGGGATTGCTTTACACTATTCGTTCATCCCAGGGGCGTCTTAGTCAACTGTTTTGGCTTTCCTGGCTGTTGAGTAATGTCATCTTTCTGCTGGTCGTGAGAATTTATCAGGAAGATCGATATTTTATTTATGCACTGCCGAGTTTCATCGGGCTCATCGCGGCAACGTTTTCGCCGGGTGAGACCAAGAACGATGTAAGGAGATATGCCGGTCCGATTCTTGCGGGCGTCTGTTTGGTCGCAAATGTAATTACTTTCATTCGTTTTCCACAAGGCGTAGTAGGCTACGAAATTATTGGAAAACGGCTGGCCAGTTTGGATATACCAGGAAATATCCTCGTTTCCAGCCTGCAGCAAGCGGATCTGATTTTTCGGTATCGTTCTAACCATCCTGCGGTGGAGAGGAGTTTCATTCGAGGCGATCGCTCGTTGGCGATCCGTCCTCCGCACTATTCCGACGCAGAAACCACTTCTATTGCGCATGATGCCAATGATGTCCTTGCGATTATCCGCCGCGGGCGCATTCGCTACATCGTGACGTGCTCGCTTGAACATCGGAAAAATGACAATCGCGCGGCAGAGATGAAAATGCTCGACGAAATCACGAAATCGGATCCGGCCAGTTTTCGACTCCTAAGGAAGTTCCCGCTCCGTTTGGAATACGGCACTCCCGGTTATTTCGGCCGCATCTGGTTATGGAAGTTCACAGGGAAACTGCCGAGCGGTCCAAGTGAGATTCCAGTTGTGGTGCCGACGGCTGATTTGAGCATCGAACCAGCTAAATAAGTCGCCAACGAGGGTCAACTCATTCGAAATCTAC
>Ga0157374_10005811_pt1 | contig 10423 bp, 11 predicted proteins | sample M25metaG_FD_115308 | JGI IMG/M metagenome (GOLD analysis project Ga0157374, IMG submission 115308) | Miscanthus rhizosphere microbial communities from Kellogg Biological Station, Michigan, USA - M2-5 metaG | ecosystem: Host-associated > Plants > Roots > Rhizosphere > Soil | place: USA: Michigan... | reverse complement strand
TGGAATATGTTATAGACGAAACAGTAATTAAAATTTGTTCGGAAGTTATCTGGTTATGGGTAGTAATGGATAATAAAACTAAGAGGATTTTAAGATTGAGCATATCCAAAGAAAGAAACATGTTTGTTGCAGAACGATTTGTTGCAAATTTAATTAAAAATCATGGTAAACCTCCAATTGCAATAGAGATGGTGGAACATCGTGTCCTCTAGTGTATAGATTCTTAAAATTAAACCATCAGTTACATTCCTCTTATGAAAAAAGTATCATCGAGAGTACAATGCAATATATCAAAGATGGAATCCATAATTTGATGACTTTTTTCCATGTAGAAAAAAGAAATGCGAGTTAAAGCAAGTAAGGAATTGGCCGAAACTGTTTGTTGACTATCACAATAAGGAATTAAGGCTAAAGCGAACAGATCTTTGTTAGTTATACTCGTTTTGTTTTATATGTTTTTTATTTATTGTTTTCTGTTACCATTACATTATGAAAATTTTACTTAGCATTTATAAGATATTCCTGTTGCCAATAGAAGTAACTAATAAATATCCAATATTTTTCTTTACTATTATGCGTGACGCAAATTTAATAAAAATAATGATAGAAGAACGGGCATTAGTAAAACTTATCAAAACCATTGGAGAAAAAGAATACTCTACGAGAGATCTATTAAAAAAACTCGGTGCATATGGATATGGACATAAATTACTAATCAAAGCTGAAGATAGGGGTTTAGTAGAAAGAAGTAATGTTAAAAATAAAACATTCAATAAATTGACCAAAGAAGGAAAAAAAATAATACGATTAGCAAAAGAAATTGGAGTTTAAACTATAAATAGCAAATTATTTATTTTTTATTTTATAAATACAAAAGAATTAAATTATTTATCATGTTACGCACGCCTGCTATGAATAAAGTAGTTCTTGCATTTTCAGGTGGATTAGATACCTCAGTTTGTATAAAATATCTACAAAAGCTCCATAATTTGGATGTAATTACATTAACTGTAGATATTGGACAAGAAGAAGATTTTAACGAAATAGAAAAAATTTCTTATAGTTTAGGATCAATCAAACATGTTTATATTAATGCTAAAGAGGAATTTGTAAATGACTATGTAGCACCTGCAATAAAAGCAAACGCTCAATATCAACAAGTTTATCCTCTTGCAACCGCTATTGCTCGTCCTTTGATAGCAAAAAAATGTGTAGAAATAGCTAAAGAATTTGATGCTGAATCAATTGCTCATGGTTGTACAGGAAAAGGTAACGATCAAATTCGATTTGATATAACTATAAAGTCTTTGAATCCCGATTTAAATATCATTGCTCCCATTAGAGATCTAAATCTTTCAAGAGATAAAGAAATAGTATTTGCTAAAGAAAATGGTATAAAAATTAGTGAGATATCTAAGAAATACAGTATAGATAAAAATTTATGGGGTAGGTCAATTGAAGGGGGCATTCTAGAAGATCTCAAAAATGGGCCATTAGAAGATGCATTTGAATATGTTAAGTTTAATAATGATGCTGTTAGCAATGTCGAAATAGGTTTTGAAAAAGGTATTCCCGTAACATTGAATGGGAAAAGAAAAAATCTAATTTCCTTAATAAATGAATTAAATAAAATAGCTGGTTCATTTGGCATAGGTGTTATTGATCACATTGAGGATAGGGTTATAGGAATAAAGTCAAGAGAGATATACGAAGCTCCTGCTGCACTTATTATTTTATGTGCTCATAAAGATCTTGAAAAACTAACATTAACAAATCATGAACTTCGGTTTAAATCAATTGTAGAAGAACAATGGTCTTGGCTAGCATATTCTGGGTTATGGCTGGATCCGTTACTTTTAGATTTAAATCAATTTATAGAAAAAACTCAAGAAAGAGTAAATGGTAAAATAAAGATTAAAATGCATAATGGATATTATAGGGTGATAGGGAGAGAATCAAAGTTTTCTTTATATAATAATAATATTGCAACTTATTTGTCAAACTCCACCTTTGACCAAACTATGGCAAAAGGTTTTGTAGAATTATGGGGGTTACAATCTATTATTGCTAATTCCATTATTGCAGATAATGATGGATAAAAATGACAAAATTAGATATCTTTTTCGATAAATTACGTTTTGAAGAAAAATCTCTTTATGAAACTGCAAAAAAAATTGGAATACAAGTCAATTTAGTCGATTCTAAAAGTATTATTTTAAACACAGAACATATGTCTTCTAATAATTTGGATTATGGAGATATAATTTTACAAAGAAGTATTAGTCATTTTAGAGGCCAGATCCTAACAAGTTGCTTGGAGATGCTAGGCTATAATATTATAAATAATTCTAGAATTGGAGAAATTTGTGGAAACAAATTGCTAACTTCGTTAATATTGAAGAAAAATAACATACCTACCCCAAAGTCTTATTTCTCATTTAATTCTGATTCAGCTTTTGAAATTGTTAACAGTCAAGACTTGGAATATAAGCCTTTAGTTTTCAAACCTGTTATCGGTTCATGGGGTAGAGGCGTTTTCCCTGTTAGAAACAAAGAAGTTGGTAAGATGATAATTGAAATGAGACAAGAAAGTTCTAGTCCTTTTTCAAATATTTATTATTTCCAAGAATTAATTAACCGACCTCCAAGGGATATTAGGTGTATTGTACTTGGTGAACAAGTTATAGCTGCTATATATCGATACTCTTCAAACGATGAATGGAGGACAAATGTTTCAAGAGGCGGAAAAGCGGAAATGATAAAAATAACTTCTGAAATAGAGGATATTGCTATTAAGGCCTCTAAAGCAGTAGGCTTGGGCATTCTCGGTATAGATATGATGGAAGATGAAAATGATGGATTATTAGTTCATGAAATAAATAATACTGTAGAATTTAGGGGTGCAAGTATTGCAACTGGTATTGATATAGCAAAATTAATAATTAATTATGTTAATAATGTAAATAAAAACTAAACAAATATTACTAGAATAACTATAAATTAAATGAGGATCATCAAACGGTTATTTGTTTATGAAATTAGATATTGATAATATATTTTTTAAAAATAATATAATTGATGTTAGTTTGGAGGAATTGAATTGAAGGTTGGAGTAATTGGAGCTTCTGGATTTGTAGGGGGCGAATTGTTGCGTCTCTTAGCAACCCATCCCGAAATAGAGATATCTATGGTTACATCAAGACAAAAAGCGGGAGAATATGTTCATAGGGTTCATCCTAGTCTTAAAAATTTTATTACTTTATCCTTTTCGGATATGAATTTGGATAAAGTAGTTGATTCTTGTGATTTGGTCTTTGTATCTGTTCCTCATGGAAAATCTACTAAAATTGTTAATGATCTTTTTAAAAGTGGAATAAAAATAATTGATCTATCAGCAGATTTTAGACTTAAAAATTCAAGTGATTATGTAAAATGGTATGGCTGGGAACATCCCTATCCTGATCTATTGGATAAATCTGTTTATGGTGTTCCGGAAATACATCGGGATGAAATTAGAAAAGCGCAGCTGGTTTCGTGTCCTGGATGTATGGCTGTTACATCCTTGCTAGCATTAAAGCCATTATTAGAAAATGATTTAGTTGATACAGATCATATAGTTGTAGATAGTAAAATAGGTTCTTCTGGTGCCGGAGGGAGTTCTAATTCTGGAACACATCATGCAATGCGTTATGGGGTTATTAGGCCTTATAAACCTGCAAAACATCGTCATACAGGTGAAATAGAGCAAGAATTGAGTTTTATGACCGATGTTAAAGTTCATGTGAGTATGACACCTCATGCAGTTAATATGGTAAGGGGTATTTTGACTACCAACCATGTATTTTTGAAAAAATCGTTAAGCGAGTTAGATTTATGGAGAGTTTATAGAAATTCATATAAAAATGAATTTTTTATTAGATTGATACGTGATAAGAATGGGTTTTATAAATTTCCTGATCCTAAATTTGTTATTGGATCAAACTTTTGCGATATAGGATTTGATTTAGATGATGATAATAACAGGGTTGTTTCTCTTTCTGCATCTGATAATTTGATGAAAGGGGCTGCAGGATCTGCCATTCAAAACATGAATGTTATGTTTGGATATGATGAATTGACTGGCCTAAAATATACTCCTCTTACACCTGTATGATTATTATTAAAATAGGTGGAAGTATTGTAGAAGGTTTACATTCTTCCATATTAGATGATATTTTAGAGATACATAAAAGAGAAAAAATTGTTGTAGTACACGGAGGTGGAAAAGATGTTACAAGTGTTGCTACATCGATGGGAAAAGAGCAAAAATTTATTGTTTCTCCAGAAGGAAAACGTAGTAGGTATACCGATAAAGAAACTTCTTTAATATATACTATGGTAATGTCTGGAAAAGTAAATAAACATATCACATCCATGTTGTCTAATAAGGGTATAGTATCAGTTGGAATAACGGGAATAGATGGTGATACCATTAAGGCTCAAAGAAAAAAAAAATTAATAGTTTTAAATGAAAAAGGTAGAAAAATGATTATTGATGGTGGTTATACTGGAAAAGTGTCTCAAATCAATCCTAAATTAATCAATATTCTGTTAAACAATGATTATCTTCCTGTGATTTCTCCAGTTGCATTGGGTGAAGAGCATGAATTTTTAAATATTGATGGTGATAGAGCAGCAGCAAATGTTGCTGGCGCTTTAAAAGCAGATGTTATAATTTTTATTACAAATGTTAATGGTTTGATGATGGATGGAAAGCTGGTGACGAATTTAACTTTGAACAAAGCTAATACCATATTACCTAAAATTGGTCCTGGCATGGAGAAAAAAATATTAGCTAGTACTGAAGCCTTAGCATTGGGTGTAAAAAAATCAATAATAGCTTCGGGATCAGTACAAAATCCTATTCTATCAGCATTATCTCATACTAATTGTACGGTGATTGAAAAATGAGTTTTGTTATAAATGAAGAAAATTATGTTGGAAATATATATCAACGATTTCCAATTAATATCGAGAAAGGTAAAGGTTGTTTTCTATGGGATATAGATGGAAAAAGATTCATAGATTGCATGGGCGGTTATGGTGTTGCATTGATTGGTCATTGTAACGACAGAGTAGTTAATGCAATAAAAAAACAGGCAGATTTACTATTAACTTGTCATATGTCTTTATTTAATGATACTAGATTAGAATTCCTTGAAAAGTTATTTTCAATAACTCCCAAAAACCTCACAAAAGTATTTTTTTCAAATAGCGGTGCCGAATCTGTAGAAGCAGCTATTAAATTCTCTCGAAAATATACTAATAAAAAAGGTATTATCTCATTAAATGGTGCATATCATGGAAAAACACTAGGAGCATTATCTGTTACTTATAATGAAAAATATCGAAAATCATTTTTGCCATTAATTGATGGTGTTCATTTTTTTTCATATAGTGAAATAGAAAAAATTGAGGAAATGGTGAATAAATCTGAAAGCGATATTGGAACTATAATTGCCGAACCAATACAAGGAGAAACTGGGATAATAGTCCCACCGGCTGATTTTTTAAAAAAACTGCGAGATATTTGCAATAAGTATAATCTGGTTTTGATTTTTGATGAAATTCAGTCTGGGCTTGGTAGAACTGGAAAGATGTGGGCAGGACAGCATTGGAATGTTGAACCTGATATTATGTGCTTAGCAAAAGGCATAGCAGGTGGTATACCAATGGGGATTACCATTTTGCGTCCGGAAATTTTAGAATGCATTAAAGTTGGAGAACATTCTTCTACTTTTGCTGGAAATCCTCTTGCTTGCGCCGCTGGCTCTGCCACAATAGATTCCTTGGTAGAGGATAAATTAGTTGAAAATTCTGACAAAATAGGTAGAATATTTAAAGAAGGTCTTTTAGATTTGAAGGAGAATCATAAAATAATTAGAGAAGTAAGGGGATTTGGAATGATGTTGGGTATAGAAATGAAATTTGATATAAAAAATATTCTTTTTGATGGAATTAGTAATGGTATTTTATTATTATATTCTGGCAAAAATATTTTAAGACTACTACCTCCTTTGGTAATGGATGAAGATATATGTAAACAAGCAATAAACTCTATAGATAAATTGATCTATAACGAGGAGAAAAGAAGAAATGTTTGAAGGATTAAATTCTATCGATGAAAAAATAATTAAAATACTAAAGAATGATTCAAGAAAATCATTTGTAGAAATAGCAAATGAAATCGGAATGTCTGAATCCGCTGTTAGGCGAAGAGTAAAAAATCTACAGGATATCGGAGTCATAAAAAAGTTTACCATAGATATGGGTCATTCTACTAAAACCAGTGCTATAACTTTAATATCTGTAAATTCTTCTGCTGATGCATCAACCGTTTCAAATCATCTTCTAAGTCTTAAAGGGATAGAAGTAGTGTATGAAATTACTGGTCAATATGATATTGCAACTGTTATTAATGCTCCTACTATATTAGAAATTAATTCCTATATTGATGAAATAAGAAAAATTGACGGTGTTTCTGATACTAATACAGTTATAATATTGAGAACTTTAAGTAATTCTAATTAGTACTAATAGTTGGTGTTTTTTTATTTTTTGAGATAACGAATTCCAGTATTTGTTACTTAAATTCAGCAAAAAAACCGAACTTAGTATCTCTAACGTTTATAAATGATACGATGTTAGTTTTATTAATCTAATTATGTTACTAAAATCAGATGATCCCAATTATTTTGCTCATATATATAATGATTCAGATCGAGATAAGAAATGCATTAAAATCTTGGACTCTACATTGCGAGAAGGAGAGCAGCATCCTGGTGTCTCGTTCTCTAATAAACAGCGAATTCAAATTGCATGGATGTTGGATTCCTTTGGAGTTAGTCAAATAGAAATTAGTCCAGTTGTATCTTTGGATCATCAAAATGCTACAAAAATAATACTTAAACAAGGATTAAAAGCTGATATTGTAGCACATGTACGTGCAATTAAATCTGATGTTGATATAGCAATAGATTGCGATGCAACATGGGTAGCAACCTATCTTGGAATTTCTGATATTCATCTATCATCAAAATTGAGAATTTCAAGGGAGGAGGCTAAAATTAGGGCTTTAGACGTAGCAGATTATATAAAATCTCATGGACTTAAATCTAGATTTACAATGGAGGATGCAAGTAGAACTGATCCAGAATTTTTAATGGAATTGTGTAAAGAAATGAATAAACGCGGAATTGAAAGAATTAGCATTCCTGATACAGTTGGGATTATGAGGCCTCGGGGTATGTATAATCTTGTAAAATTAGTGTATGATGGTATAGATAAATCAAAAACTTCTTTAGATGTCCACTGTCATAATGATGTGGGCTTAGCTTTATCTAATGCATTATCTGGATGTGATGCTGGAGCAGATCAAATTCATACTACTATCGATGGACTTGGAGAAAGGACTGGAATTCCCTCATTGGCAGAAACCGCTGTTGCATTGACGCTTTTATATAAATCTAATAATGATTTTAGATTACATATGTTAATGGATTTGTCAAAAACTATTTCTGAATATACTAAAATCCCTGTACATGAATCCAAGCCTTTAGTAGGCGATAGCTCTTACAAACATAAAGCTGGTACACATCTTGCTGCTATTCTTAGAAATCCTTCAGCCTATGAAATTATTGAACCCAAACTTGTAGGTAATAGGCGAAAAATAATTTTTGGAGAATTATCTGGTAAAAATGGTTCTGCTTATCTATTGTCTATTTTGGGTTTAGATACATCCAAAGTAAATTCTGAAACCTTAGCTAGAGGGTTAAAGGAATTACGAATGGGTGATATTCTCGAATTATATTTAGATGAGAAATTAGAGAGAAAAATACTTAATGAGGGTTATATGAAAACAAATGAGGATAAAAATGGCAAAAGTTAATTGTATCGAATGCGATGCGGAAATCCCAATACCGGATGACTCTATGCAAGGGGAAATCGTTACCTGTCCTGACTGTGGTGAAAGTTTCGAATTAATAAAATCTGGTAACGAATTTAGTATTAAACCTGCACAAGTAGTTGGAGAAGATTGGGGTCAATAAATAGCGGGGAAGATGTCTCTTCCCTATTTATTCTTTTTGATAATATTAGATGGGAAGAAAAGTCAATAATCGAAACTGCACAAAAAAAAAATATTAATTTAAAAGCTATCGATTGTAAAAAACTGTTTTTATTTTTAAATCGTCAAAATAGTGAATTCAATAATAAAATTATTTTGCAAAGATGTGTAAGTTATTTTAAAAGCCTTCATTCTACATCTGCTTTAGAAGGGCTAGGTGCTAGAATAATAAACTCTCTTTTTACCTCTATTATGTGCGGAAATAAATTGTTTTCTCATATGGCTCTTCAAAAACAGGGAATTTCTACACCCAATGCCTTTTGTTCTTTTTCTACTTCTTCAGCAATTGAAGGTGTTCGTCAATTTGGTTATCCTGTTGTAATTAAACCAACTATAGGAAGCTGGGGCCGTTTAATAGGATTATTAAATGATGAAGAAGCAGTTAAAACTGTTTTAGAGGATAGAGAACACATGTTTCCTTTATATCATATCAATTATTTTGAAGAATTTGTCAAGAGGCCCCCTAGAGATATAAGAGCAATTGTCGTAGGTGATCGAGTTGTTGCAGCTATTTATAGATATTCCGGAAATAATGAATGGAAAACAAATATGGCTCTTGGTGGCCGCGCAGAGATTTGTCCCATCACCAAGGAATTGGAAGATATATGTCTTATTTCTGCAAAAATTTTTAAAGGCGATATAGTTGGTGTAGATTTAATGGAAAGTAAAGATCACGGTTTAATTGTACATGAGGTAAATAATACTACAGAATTTAAAAATACCGTAAGAGTAACTGGAATTGATATACCATCATTAATTATTGATTATATGGTTAATTTACTAAAAAAATAAAACTATGGTCTCATCTACATTTGCAATTGAAATTTTAAAAAACTCTTTAGAAATTTATTCTCCATCGAGATCTGAAACAAAATTAGCCTATTATTTAAAAGAAGTTTGTTTAGATTTAGGGTTTGAAAGAGCAAATATTGATAGTGTAGGAAATATTATTGCAATAAAGGGAACAGGGGATCCTGTAATACTACTTTGCGGGCATATGGATACAGTTCCGGGGATCATTCCAGTACGGGTGGATGGTGACTATATATATGGTAGAGGTGCTTCTGATGCAAAAGCTCCTTTGATAGCCATGTTATTAGGTGCATCTGACTTTCCAAAGCAAAACGGGACCATAATATTTGCAGGAGTAGTTGATGAAGAAGGTAATGCTACTGGTATAAAAAATTTAGTTAAAGATAAAAACTTGAATCCCCATTATGCAATTTTTGGTGAGCCAAGTGGAATTGATAATATTACTATATCTTATAAAGGCCGTTTAGAAATTCGTTTATTATGCGATGTAATAAATAGTGCTCATGCAAGTGCACCTTGGATCTCATTAAATGCTATTGAAGAGATTTACAAAATTTGGGTCGATTTAAAAAAAGATTTGGATAATTCCTCAACAATAAATTCAGGCCACAAAGCAGATATGGTTAGCTATAGTGTAACTGAAATCAATGGTGGTTTAAGCCATAATGTTACTCCTCAAAAATGTAGAATGACCATTGATATTAGAATACCTACCCATCAATCATGCGAAGACATTCTTAATTTAATTGATACAAAAATTGCTAAAATTAAAAAAGCTAACAATTCTATCGTAATAAAATATAATGTTGAAGATAGAACAGAACCCTTTCAAGCAAATACTTCTTCTACCTTAGTAAGATCTTTAGTATTGTCTGTCTTAAATAATAGAAAAAGAAGGCCATTATTGTTAAAGAAAACCGGAACGGGGGACATGAATATTTTAGGAAATGTTCTAAATATTCCTGTTGTTACATATGGACCAGGTGATCCGCATTCTTCTCATACTGAAAATGAGAGAATCTATATTAATGAATATCTAACAGGTATTGAAATTTATAAAAATGTATTATTCAATATATTAAGATTACATAAAGATTTTACTAAGTAGATGACTATATAATCAATTTGTCTTCTTTTACGGCCCTAAATCTAAACAAAAAGCTATAGCTTTCTTGTTTGTTTATAATTTATGTTATATCAAAAAAGAAATAGAACAAAACAAAAGGATATCGTATATGCTATGCATCCATATTTCAATGGTCTTTCTTATAGAAATACTTCTAAAGCATTGTTAAGGTTTTTTAAAAAAAGTCATACAGCAATAAGAGATCATTGGATTCAAAAATATAAACCAAAGAAATTATCATATCTTATAAAAAAGGTTGAAAAACACATAATTGATGAAACCTTGATAAAGGTTGGCTCTGGATATAATTGGTTATGGAT
>Ga0157374_10005809_pt1 | contig 10423 bp, 4 predicted proteins | sample M25metaG_FD_115308 | JGI IMG/M metagenome (GOLD analysis project Ga0157374, IMG submission 115308) | Miscanthus rhizosphere microbial communities from Kellogg Biological Station, Michigan, USA - M2-5 metaG | ecosystem: Host-associated > Plants > Roots > Rhizosphere > Soil | place: USA: Michigan... | reverse complement strand
GGAGCGGTTATCTCAGATCGCTTTGACGTCCGAAACACGTAACGCCGAGCGGCCTACCCTTAAGTCGTCGGTCATCAATGTGGGTACAATGCTCGACGCCTTAAAGCTATCAGACGAGATGGAGGGCGAGCGGCCGCCACTCTTGCGCCGGCACCAGCACCCTTATGCCTATGACTTGCAAGAATTCGCGCGCAGCGAACCGCACATTGCCCGTTTTATCGACAGCACTGGCGCCCAGCATGAATTGCTCGTGCGGGCAGCAACCGTTGACGGGCCAACGGGTATGGGCAAGACGCCGCTCGCAGCGTACACGCTGGTACACATGGGCGTCGGGCGACTTGCAACCCACGAAGATGACGCAGCAGAGACAAAAGAAGCAAAAATGGGAGTCGTCGTTGTACCAAGCAACGACCTCAAGGGCCAATATCTAGGCCGAACAGGCAACGACACATTCAGAATGTTCGCGCAAGGCGCCAAAGTCGGCGAGCGCGACCCGAATAATCCGTTTAATTGTGATATAAAAATTATTAACACTTGGGAATACACTAAGTACGTGCGCGATGGCAGGCTCGATGGCCGCCCCATAGGAGTCCAGGTATTCGACGAAGCCCACCACATTACCGAGCCGCTCGTGCTCGACACTTTTATCAAACATGCGTCGAGCGTACCGACCATCGGCTTCACAGCCACCACCGCTTACAACGAAACAAAAGACGTCAAAAAGATCTTGCCGTATGTTATCAAACACGCCGACACACTTTCATATATGTTTGACGGCGTTTTGAACAAGGGGCAGCTGTTTATGGTGCCGATTAGCGGTTTAATTTTAGAACAATTCGAGGCCGAAGGGCGGCCGCTTTCCAAGCAAGAAAAAGAAGAAATAATACAGCGGGTTTCCCGCGAAGTGACTTTTAACCTGGTGATGCCATGGCTCGAAGAGGGCCGCCGGGGAATTATATACTGCAAGGCCGGTGGCAATGCGGCGAATGCCATCGATATGGCCAAGTACTTCGACGGCATAGAACTGTCGAACGGGCACATTGTGCGGGCCGAGGCACTCCACACCTTTAAAAAAACAGATGCCGTCTCTAACCAAGAAGCGCGCCAGCTGTTCCGCGAGCACAAACTCGACCTTTTTACGAGTATCGATTATGGGCGTGAAGGGCTTGACGAGGCTATCGACTTCGTGGCCGTTGCCTTCGACGGCATTGCTTCGACTTTAAAATACCAACAAATGGCTGGCCGTGGTACGCGCCTCAGCCAAGCGTTTCCTTACACCAAATACGCGCAATTGGCGATGCCTGGTTTCGTACGCCGCGACAGCAAAACCATTTTTGACAGTTTCGGCCAGCCAGTCGTGGAGCAAGGCATGATTATAGGCGAGCGGCCGCCGGCTTCGGGGCACGTTTCCCGTATTGAACGCGACAGGCAACAAAAAGCCGCAAACGCAACCGACAACTTACCAAACCATATAAAAGAGTTACTTCAGAGTATCCAGGGCAAACCGGTCGGGGAAGTGTATACCACGCTCGATAAGCGCTTTGTGCCGCCGGAATATATTCGGTTCGGTGCTATTTACGCACCGACGGAAGGCAATATTTCAGTCATCGCAGCCCAAAAGAGACTCGAAAGAGCCGACTACGCTTGGGTCGGAGTGTACGAGCCTGATGAAAATGACAAGATGGTGCTCGCGCGTTATTACGAACCTGCGGCAGCGACGTTTTTTACCGACAATCCAATACCACCAAAGAGGCGACCCGAAGAGCTTAGTGAACAAGAAACAGCCCATAGGCTCGGGGTCAGCTTAAAAATAGTACGCACTTTTAGGAACCGTCTAGAAGGCACACCACTGGCCGCTTTCCCACGCATTGCGGATAGTAACAAGGAGGCCAGACACTTTTCGACTGAGGCAGTTGCCTGGATGGAGGCCGAACTAAAAAACACGCCACCTGCCAGCGAGCAGGATTGGAATGCCGCCAGAATTGCCCGCGAGTATGGCTTAGACCTCGACATAGTCAATCAACACATTGACGATAACGACAGGGAACAGTCATACCCAAGGAGCGTAGAAGACATGCCCGGCAAAAGATTCACTACGCGTGATTGCTGGACCGAATCATACGCCCGTACCATAGGCACTCGGGTGAAAGCGCACCAAGAACTATACGAAACCACGCCCCCCGCCACCGACGACGATTGGTCGCTTGCCCGAATTGCGCATGCAGCAGGTGTTCCGCATGAAAAGGTCGAGCCATTTTTAAGCGAAGATGACCGCGCTTCGCTGCGAGACATGAAGACAACCGGGCCGGGCCGGATACGGATACTCGGGCATTTGACAGCCGAAAGGGCGGCGTTGGTTGTTGCGCGCATTGAAGCATCGTTGCAAAATGTGCTGCCCGGCCACCTTATTCCGTACACGGCTGTGCAAGAGCGCTTGGAACGAGTGGTGCGCGACCCGCCGCGCTGGCTCGATATCGAAAAAATTACAACCTCCACCGACACAAAACCTATGCGGGTTACAACCTGGGAAGGACTACGGCTGTGCGAAGAAAAATTCGGCCGCGACCCGCATGCGGCTCCCATTGATTTCAGCCGGTTGCCGCAAAGTGCCGAAGACACCGATTTCGACAAACTGATGTACGCGTATCAAGTCCAGTCACAGCACGTCCCAGCGCGATACATCAAAAAACCTGTTGCGCCATCAGCAGCAACACCACAACACAGCGAAAACGAGCAGCCAGCTGGTGCCCTGCAGCAAGACATTCCGGCAACCGAGCCGAAGGCTCTTCACGGGTACCTGGCCACACGCTACCCCTTGTGGGCGCAGGTACTTTCCAATCATCTTGTGCTTGAAGACGACATGATCGTGAACGCTGCCGCTACCAAACAAATTATGCAGGCATTGCAAGGGATGTTCGGAGACAGCCGTTTGTACGCTTCTTTGGATAACGACGCCAGGTTAGCCCTTGCCAAAACGGTACCCTCGCTGTTTAAGGCCGACACACTGTTGTCGGATTTTTCCGACACGCAGATATCGCTCATCAGTTCGCTGCTTGCAGGTGTGCCAGGTCGTGCGCTTGGTGCGCCACTCGAGCAAATACAAAGGCTTATCGCTTCAGCCAAACCCGTGCCTGCGGCGGTTCCAACACCAACATCAGCGCCGGCGCCGCAGCCGCCCAAGGCCACACCTGCGCCCACAACCAAGAATGAGGCCATATCTGATCCCGGCCGCGCGCCCAAACCTCAACCCCAAAAGTCGCCGGCGCAAAAGCAAACCGGCACAGGCAAAAAAACGCCAACTCCTAAAGCTCCCGCAACAACTAATGACCAACCTTCAGAAGCTGACATAGCTGACGATACGGATGAGATTGATGTCGATGAAAGTTTAAATGAAATCGAAAAAAAACTGCGCAACGAAGCGGAAGGAGTCGGAGCAGATATTGACCTGCTCCGACTATATATGCGGCAAATCCGTCAATACAAACTGCTTAATGCCGAGCAAGAAGTTGAGCTAGCAAAAGCCATCGAGGCAGGCAACGCAGCTGAAGAGCAATTGCTTAAACGGCCGCCAGCCGACAAAGACGAACGGCGAGCTTTAGAAAGAACAGCTTTAGAGGGCAAGCAGGCGAAAGAACAGCTCGTTAACGCTAATTTAAGATTAGCTGTGGCTTGGGCATTCAAATATAAGTACGCGGTAAATGCCGCATTCACCGAGCTAGATCGAATACAGCATGCTAACCTCGGGCTCATACGGGCTGCCGAAAAGTTCGACTACAGAAAAGGCTATAAGTTTTCTACCTATGCTACATGGTGGTTAACGCAAGCACTCGGCATGGGAATAGACAACGAATATCGGGCAATCCGTCAGCCAGTGCATAGCCTGGAAATGGCGTCGCGAATCACAAAAGTACAGCAACAATTTGCCGCGGAACTTAAGCGACCTCCGAGCGACGTAGAGCTGCTGGAAATATTGACAGCCGGATATCCAAATACAGAGTTTACGCTTCCAGGTATACAAGCTACGCTGAAAGCAATGAATTATAGGGTCTACCCTTTCAGCACGCCGCTGCTTTGTAACGATACTGATGGTATACAGCTGGGCGATATCATTGCCGATCAACCCGATGAAATACAAACGAATGTGCGGGCTGTTGACCTTACGAGTGAGCTTGTTATCGACTCTTTGTCTAGCGAATACCTCATTACAAAGCTCAAAGAGCTCGCAGCGCAACATACCAGACTCGCCCAAGCATTGCCAGCTATAATCTTGCGTAACGGGTTACCTTTGGACATTGCTAAAATCGACCCCGACTTTGCAGGCATCGACATTGAACCGGATAGGCAATATATTCGCTCTGAAATAGGCCAATTGATTGCCCGCGCAAAGGGATTGCCCAAACCACTGACGAGCTATCAAATAAGCTATTTAGAGAAGAGGGGCTTACCCATACTCAAAGAAAACATAGGTGATATCATAGATTTTAAATAACCCCATGCATTAGCCGCCCTGCATACCATGGCCATTTTTTACCGGCCGAATGTATGCGTAATTATAGTTGCCTTTTTAAATCAAATTGATAATAATAAAGTATGATAAAAAATTCTATGCCACAAGAGTTGCCATTCGAAAATCCCAGCTTGCCTGAGGGCGTAGAGCTCACAGACATTGGCTTGCCGCGCGGATTTTATAATGTCGCCGCAACTGATGTAGGTGAGGGCAAGACAGCCCTAGAGGGACGTTATGTTCCGAATGCAGACCATGAAGGCCAGCCAGATGCACCAGACACGGGAGAGACACGGCTCATTGTAGTTAATGAGCACGGTATTGTCTCAGGGCCAAAAACGCTCTGGACACCGGAGCCTACGCCACCGCCGACACTGTTGCGGCGTCTTACAGGCAGTCGCTTCGGCAGGCCCAAGACAATGGGCGACGAAATAGAAGACATTCGGTCGCTCGACACGGGCATATGGGCTACCAAGCCAGAAGAAGGTCGTGACCCGCTCGATGAACTCGTCCTACAGTGCCTTACCAGGGTTGCCTACATCGCAGGCAAACCCATACCTTTTCCAGCAATTGCCTGGACAACCAAAAGGCAATTGCTTGCAGGCCAGTTCCCAGATACAAACTTCCTTCAATTTAGAGACGTTCCGTACCCCTCGCTTGAGCCTGTGCAACTAGGAGACGCTCTCGTTATTCCAGGCAAAAACGCTATGGGGATCTGGGCGCTTAACAATGGAAACTTCGATGTTGGTTTTCGCCCTGAGGGCTGGAACCACGACTTTTTGGTTGGCGAGGTTGGTTTGGCAAGCGCTGGCATAGTCACGAACATCCGCAGGCTTGGCATTGCCGAAAAAGACCGGCGGCGCTGGCTAAAGCATAAAGCCGGCTTTTGCAGCCCGCCCATTCCACTTAACGAGTGGGAATCCTTTGCATTACTTCACGGTATTGAAGATAGGAAGCCTAACGACCCGTATACGCCTGACGACTTATATAAGTACCGGGGAGGTACTGTGCGTATTACGCGAAACTCCCGGGGCGAATACGCAATCGATAATATCAGACGCGAGCCATTACTGGTACCTGAACACTTGCCAGGTAGAGTCGAACTTCACCCCCATATCCGCGAAGTAGTATACATGGATGGTGCCGTAACTCGATACACCAATAACGGCCCATACCCTAGTATCGAGGCTTACCCGCAATTCGGCGATACCAAAACTATGAGGCTGACCATTTCGAGCCTGGCGGTTAAAAACATTGTCGGTGAGTGGGAGCGCACACCGGTCGATTAAAGGTTGAAACTAACAATAAACAATTAAAGCCTAAAGAGGCCGCTGTTGTCCGGCCTCAATCTATTCGGCAGTTCGTTCGCGGGTGAGCGCTTCGCGCGCTGCGGTAAAGTCGGCTGTGAATTCTTGCGCGACACTTTGCAGGGCTTGTGCCGTACGGAGCGCCTCTGCGTGGTCCGCATATTTTCCTTCTCTATCCGCGATCTTAGCCGCAAGTTCATTTACAGTCATGGCATTTAACTCGCTCACGCGATGTTTTAGTAGGCCAGCATCACCCCAGACGCGATGGTTAGCGCGCCTATAGGAGTCACTATAGTGCCCAAGGCCAGAAGATCCGAAACCAAACTCTTCGCCCTTCTCCTTATGCGTTTCTAACTCTAGTTCAAAAGTCTCAGCCTCATCTCCCGGCCGTATAAGCGCGCAGCCAGCAACTTGGTCGAGGCTGTCGCAGAAAAGGGCAATGTCGGTCGCTGAGGGAGCGTTAGGTATAAAATTAACACCGATGCTAGATAAGGCACGCTTAATAGCCTGCCGGCTCGACCTACCATAACAACCAGCCGCGTCATAGCGGCGTAAAACCTCGTAGCCGGCAGTAAGTACCGCACGTACATCACTAAGGCCGTTATTTCTTAACTTTCCGGCGAGTTGTTTGGTCACGCGCTCGCTCAAGCCTCCTGCTTGCGACAATAAGGAATTCATATCTGCGTTTAACCCGTCGCCAACCGCCGCCAGTTCTGTGGCACACCGGCTATCAGCTATACGCTCTTCGGCTTTAGGGCCATAGAAAGACTCAGACGAACCGTTAAAGGTTAGGCCAACATTAATTTCGGTGCCTTCTGCCGCTGTGGCGCCAAGCGCCTGGTGCATTTCAAGGAGTTGCTGGCGCCATTCAGGGTTTGAGGCTCGGTCGACATCAACAAACATAGAGGCAACAATTTCAACACGTACGGGTTTTTCAGGCATCTATATATAGTACTATAAAGACCAGAAAGTGCAAAAATAGATAGTCCGCTAACCGCTTACCATGTAATAAAAACTGTACACTATGCCGGCAGCGGCATTTACGGGTGAAATTTGAATGGTGAACGAGGTCGCGCTTACAGCGGTAACTCTCGCCGTAAGCGCCCCGGTGGCCGCTCCAACCGCAGAGGTGGGCATTATAAGAACTGACTTCGGCGGCGAACCGGAGGTCATGTTTAAGGTAACTGTTGTATCGCACGTTGTGGGCGAGCCGGTGCCAGCGGTTATAGTGAACGAACCGGCAATATCTGTAGAGCCAGCAGTTATCGCCGCGCTCGGTGCGGTGCCGCAATTCGTTGGCGTACTTATCGTAGGGGCTGTAGTTTGGGTCGTGGTAATATGGGCATTTGTTAGGCTAAGCGTCGCAAAAGCTGGCGGCGTTCCGGTAATATCGATGTGCATTGCGGATGTATCGGCGGTAAACAGGGGCGTGCTGTTGGCATCTTGTATTTGAAACTCGGTAGCCGAATCATTGCCGGGTGTCGGTTTGACGACCGTTGTTCCGATAACCGTAGTGGCGATGTTAGAATTGCCGTTGCCAATTTGGATACTCGAGGCATTAAAGTTACCGATATTCAAAACGCTTGAATTGATAGTGTCAAAAATAGGGGAATACACCGCCGTCGCACTGCTGGTGGCACCATTCACATCTAACGTGTACTGCGGATTGTTGTTGTCGATACCCACATTGCCACTAGATGTAATGTGCAGCCTGTCGAACAGTGTGTTCGGGTTACTGCCGCTTATTATTTGCAACGGCGTGCTGCCGGGCACCGATGGGTTAAGTACTACGGCAGCTTCGGCCCAGTCAGCCTGAGTCACTTGCCAGCTTAAGTTTACAAGGCCGCCGTTAGCCGGCACATCGCCGGTGCATCCAGTAGTAAAAAAGAGCTGGACGACAGACCACCGCACCGTTTCGCCAGGCGTAAGTGGCGTGCACGTTTCTTGGCTGCTGTCTTTGTCCGCGCCAAAAGCATCGACTACTACTTGGCTGGTGTTAGTGGTCGAAATGCCCAAACTCGTTGGTTGAGTGCCGGCATTTGCGCCCGTAGCCGTAACCGGCGTGCCGAAAGGCGTCGTTTGGTTCACGTTATAGTACGATGCCGCTCCCATGGTGGTGCCAGGGCCGCCATTCGTTGCCGACAATGTAAACGTGCCACGCGGCGGATTTAATAGGTACCACATGTACACCTTAACGCCGCCTGAAAAAAATTGGCCAGAGACTACAGAAGCCAGCGAAATTAAGGGGCGGCCATCGTATGTAAGGCCGGTCGCGGCAAAATTGGTCACGACCATTAAAAGACGGCCCTGTTTCGCGCCGACAGTAAAACTCATCGATAATGTACCGCCGGTTGAAACCACTTTATCGGCATTGTCTAATTGGATGCCACCTTGGGCAGATTGGCCTGTCTCAAGAATAATATCGCCGCCATTCGCGCCGCCGGTACCATTTGACCCTTGGATGGTGAGGTTCGCACCCGTAATGTCATTGCCAACTCCAGCGCCGCCGCGGATGGTCGTAGCTGTAGGGGTAGCGCTGTCGTTGCCGAGAACAATTTGGTTATTTGCCGTGTCCACGGTAAAAGTGTTTTGGCTGGCGGCGTTTTTTACCTGCAAAGCAGTTGTTGAATTGGCGGCCGCTTGTAAATGCACTGCCGCGCTGGCAGTAAGGGTCGTTCCGGATTGGCTAAGTAGCGAACCTTGGATACTGCTCGGCGAATTGAACATTGCCAACTGGCCGGCCTGGCCACTGCCGGTAAGACCGCCGCCGCCTGACGTACCCGACGTGTTTGTTATTATATTGGTCGTGTAGTTGTTCGTCAGCGAACCCGGGCCAGAGGCGCCTTGTAAAAACACAAACCCCGTTCCGTCGTAGTATCCGAGCTGGTGCCTGGTTTGGTCGTAGTAAAGTTGGCCGGCGGTAGGGTTGGCCGGTTGCGTTGACGGCTGTAAGGCAATCGCGCTATTGACCGCCAAGTTCCCATTAATCGTTAAAGTGTCCGCTGCTTGCGAGATATGTGCGAGCTGCCGGTCTAAAGCAGAAAGCGACGTCGTTTGCGGCTTAAGGCGCGCACTTGTAGTTGCGTTTTGCGAACCAGCGCCCGATGCCCGCTTATTCGCGTTAAAACGAAGCGTTAGTATGACCGCTATAATTATTCCCGTGGCAATCAGTATAAGGCCAATGATTCTACCAATTGTAAACCGTTTGGGAGCACGGTTTTTGGGCAGCGGGACATTATTATTGCTTGGGTTATTCGGGCTCGCCAAAGGAGACTGATTTGGAAGCGAGTCTAGCGTGTCTAAAGACTCTCGATCGGTCTGATTTATGCCTGAAGTTGTTGGCTGTAACGGGCCATCCATCTGTTTTATTTTCCCAAAAATGTAATTACCCTTTTTGGCAATGCATTTTGGCGTTGCCCTTTAGCGTGTCTAGCTCTAACCTATAAAACGTACTACTTTAACTATAGCAATACGTCAGTCAGGTTACAACCAGCTTATGGTTTTAGCTGAATAAAACGCCGTATACGGCTACAATCGTAATAATTAGTACGACGATCGCCGCAACTATAACGTCAACCAGCCCTTTGCGGAGCGCAGATTGTGCTAGTGGGTTGCGCCCGATGGATATAACTTGGCTTCTGATTGCAGCATATAGCATAGTCGTTATCGCGATAAACCCAAGGATTAAGGCACACGCTCCAAGTAACACTCGTAACGGCGACACCTGTTTGCCGGTAATGCTGTTAGCGACGGACTGCAAAAAAGGCGGCAAAATTGACGCGATAGCTGTTTCGGAAGTGCTGGCAGAATAGTAGCTAACGTTCACCGTAATGGGCAGCAAGCCGACTTTAACGGATATTTTTTGCCCGTTTGTTGCCGTGAAGGCCTTGGTAACAGTTTTTACGGAACTTAAATCTGCCTGCGCCGTACCGACTATCTCAGAGGCGGTCGTCGCCTTCATGCCAATGCCGCTGACCGGTGAAGAAGTAATTTTATCGCCGATGCGTACCGCACCGCCGGCGTCACTCACAAACGCATCAACCGTGCCGCCGACAGCAACTTGCACGCTGTCATGCTCGCCAGTTGACAGTTCGATAAGCGGGCTGCTGGCGGCGACTCCTACCAATATGGTAGCGTTACTGTTTGAGGCAGGTACCGCAAGGCCGGATTTAGCCGCCGTAAGGCTCATGAGCGTGCCTTGTGCAATGTCGCCGTTATCGGTTTGATACGACTGGGAGATGGCGCTCGAAGAAGCTGCGTTAGCGACGCCAGAAAAAGGGCTTATAAGTAATACCAAATAAACAATCAGCACGGCGGGCGCACTTATGATCGATAATCTTTTAGCTAGTTTCATTACCAGTCTGCTTGCATTACAGCGCCTTATGCCTTAAAAAACGATTATGGTTTAATAATAGCATTGCCGGGCGGTAAATACTACGAACCCGAAACTGCCACCAATTCTGAAACCGCCAACAATTCGTATGTCACAAGTTCGTAATTTAGTGCCGTATAATAACTACTATGCGCTTACTAATTATTGAAGATGAGGCCCGCATCGCAGCAGCACTAAAAAGAGCGCTTGAGCTGCAACATTACGCTGTAGACGTTACCG
>Ga0157374_10005808_pt1 | contig 10424 bp, 5 predicted proteins | sample M25metaG_FD_115308 | JGI IMG/M metagenome (GOLD analysis project Ga0157374, IMG submission 115308) | Miscanthus rhizosphere microbial communities from Kellogg Biological Station, Michigan, USA - M2-5 metaG | ecosystem: Host-associated > Plants > Roots > Rhizosphere > Soil | place: USA: Michigan... | reverse complement strand
TGGTTAGTAACTGGTATATGCAGGAGAAAGATGTAAAGAAAAGAAACACCAACATTCCCAGGCTCTATGAAAAATATATTGGCCATGACAACAACCGCGACTTCTTTATGATGAATGTAAAGGAAACACAAAATATCAGCAAACAGCAATACCTCGAATGGTTTCCACAGATCATCTACAATCATCACCAGTCCGGTCCTCCAGGATCTGTTCTTTCTGGTCCTCCTTATCGCGACCCATTCAATTATGTTTATGATCCCTTGTTGGTAACAACGCTGGATGCAGTTGGCGCTGAAATGCAAAACCGGTTGAACCGTGAGAATAAACCAGGTTATACTTCGCGAAGTGGTTCAAGTTATTCTACCTGGTGGAATGGAGGGTTGCGTACCACTGGCTATTTCCACAACATGATTGGATTACTAACCGAAATTATTGGCAGCCCGACGCCTTCAAAAGTTCCATTGGTGCCTACACGACTCATCCCAAATTTATCTACACCCAACCCCGTAATCCCACAGGAATGGCATTTTCGTCAGTCCATAGATTATTCTGTTTCGCTGAATTATGCAGTGCTGAATTATGCTGTAAACCAGAAAGAGCAATTGCTTTACGGTATTTATAAAATGGGAAAAAATTCGATTGAAAACGGAAGTACAAACCATTGGACCCTCTCGCCAAAAATGATCGATTCGATAAACAGTTTTTATAAAAAAGATCAACTCACCAGGTCATCTATAAGAACTGGTGCAAATCAAACGGGTGAAGTACGTATTGGTGCTTCAGATACCATTGCTTCAAAATATTTTGATTCTGTATTGAAGGATCCAAAGTTAAGAGATGCACGTGGCTACATCATTCCATCTGAACAGGCTGATTTCGCAACGGCGGTAAAATTCATTAATGCATTGATTCGCTCAGGTATTTCAGTGCATAAGGCAACAGCTGATTTTACTGTCAATGGAAAAAAATATGCTGCAGGATCCTATATAGTAAAAACAGCGCAGGCATTTCGGCCACACGTGTTAGATATGTTTGAACCCCAGGACCATCCAAATGATTTTTTATACCCGGGTGGTCCGCCCGTTCGACCATACGATGCTGCTGGCTGGACGCTGGCCTACTCGATGGGTGTGCAATTTGATCGGCAGCTTGATGATTTTAACGGTCCGTTTGAACGTGTGCCCTATGGCGAATTGCAATCAATCAAAACAGATATTCCCAAAGCTGGTGAAGGCTATGTTCTAAATGCCCAAAGCAATAATTCATTCCTGGCGGTGAATGAACTTCTGAAAACGGGTGTTGAGGTTTTTCGTATAACCAATGGCATCGGGGACAAACCGGAAATTGCAAAAGGATCCTTTTTTATTTCATCTTCATCCAAAGTGCGGGAAGTCATAGAAAAAACGTTAGCCTCCAATGGACTCAATATTACTACAGTTGAACGCAAACCTTCCGGTATGGAAAAAATTGTACCTGCAAGAATTGGTTTGTGGGACCAGTATGGTGGATCGATGTCATCAGGTTGGGTGCGCTGGTTGATGGAACAAAATCATTTTCCTTTCCAGGTAATTTATTCAAAGGAAATAGATGCAGGTGATCTTAGAAAGAAATATGATGTTCTTGTTTTCGTTTCCGGAGCTATTCCCTCTTTAGTTAGGGGTGAGGGCGGATTTGGTGCTGGAAGGCAGCCCAAAGCAGAAGAAGTACCTGCTGAATATCGTGAACGTTTAGGGCGAATTAGTGCCGACACTTCCATTCCGCAATTAAAAAAGTTTCTGGAGGACGGCGGAAATATTGTAACCATTGGAAGCAGTACAAACCTTGCGTATCATTTAAAATTACCTGTTCGTAATGCGCTTGTGGAAATGAATGCGAATAACCAGGAAAAGCCCTTACCATCGGAAAAATTTTACATACCCGGCAGTTTGTTAACTGTTAGCATCGATTCAACACAAGTTGCAGCTTACGGCATGCGTTCACAAGCTGATGTTTATTTCGATGCGAGTCCAGTGTTCAAGCTGGCACCTGAGGCAATGATCACCGGAGCTATAAAACCCATTGTTTGGTTTGCAACTGATAAGCCTCTACACAGTGGCTGGGCATGGGGACAAGCCTATTTAAAGGATGGAGTGGCCGCGTTTGTTGCATCTGTAGGCAAAGGGAAATTATATGCGTTTGGCCCGGAGATTACATTTCGGGGACAATCACATGGAACATTCAAGTTATTATTTAACCAGTTGTACCAATTAAAGATTTGATTGAGTCGTTTCGATTTCGAAATAGTATTGATGCAACGCAGCTATAACCGGGATGCTACAGGGGTCAGATAAATTAATCTAATGTACAGTTTACCGTTGCAACGATTTTCTATCGGAGAAATAATTTTTGGTTCCTATCATCCCGTTATGGATTAATGTATCCACTTCTTCCTGTGGAAGTTTTCTAACCTTAGGTGCGATATTCCCGTCACTGATGGAAACTGTTCTTTGCCAGTCTTCTTTTGTAAGGGTCTGGCGATTGAGGTTTTCAATAACCATGTTGTAAAAAGCACCGAAGTATTGTTTAAGCGAATGAATTTCCACCGGCGCGAGACTTTTACCTTCCGAATCATTTCGAATTTGATCACTGCGATCAATTCTAAAGCCTATAGTTTGTGGATTGGCCGCAAATGAATTTGGACTATTTGCGTCTATGTATTTAGTGCTATCAAAAATTTTAATAGGAAAATTAGCAGTGAAGCCACCATCGAGCATAATATCAAGTCCGGATTTGTTTTTTGGATGTTGAATGATATTTCCTGTACTATCAATAAAAACCGCTTCAAAATAAAGTGGAATGCTCATTGATATCCTAACAGCATCTTTGATTTTCATTTCAGGATAATTTTCATAAGAAAAGACAACTAAAGACTGCTTGTTAAGGCATGTACCCGTAACATATAAATCTTTATATCCTTTTTCTTTCAATTGAATGAAAGTTATATTCTCATCACCTATCTTATTTCTGATTAAATGGGACAACCATTTTTCAAATTGCTGTCCACGATACCAACCATAATATTTATTAACTCGATTGAAACCGCCAACAAAGAAGAATCTCCCATCATTAAATTTTTGGTATGGTGTGTTGTTAACTAAAAATGTGATTTCATCCGCGGAATAACCTATCGAAAGAAGTAAAGCAGTAATGGCCGCTGATGATGTGCCACATATCCTTTTTACATCATTTAACAGATTTTGCCTTTCGAGTTCTTTAATTACACCTGAATAAGCAATTCCACGAACGCCTGCGCCTTCAAAAACCAGGTTGCAAATTTTAGATTGGGGAAAGCTGTGCAGATAAACTAAAAGAAAAGGCACCAGCCCTATTTGCCTAATTCTATTCACCATCCAGTGCACGATTAATAAAATTTAAAAGAGGTTGTAAGGCTTCAAATGCAGTAATTGTTTTTTTGTGAAGTGCAGACTTTGTCAAATCTTCATCTGCAATTTTTGTTTCTGCAATTAAGCTTTGCAATTTTAAATAATTAATTGCTGGATTATCCATTTCATATCCTTTTGGCATTCGTTTTAGGCTTAGGTCGTCGCCTTTGTACAGATCACCAAAAATTTTTTTGAAATTTTTATTTTTAAGAATGGCCTGAAATTCTTCCCAGTTATAATCAATCTCCTGTCGAACTTTTTTTAGATTACTCGGTTCAGGATGCCACAAGCCACCTCCCATAAAACTATTGCCGGGAGCGAGGTGAAAATAATAACCTGCATAGATCGATTTTTTCCCGCCCCTGCAAATAAAAGCTCCAAAATTCTCTTTGTAAGGTCTTTTATCCTTAGAAAATCTAACATCCCTGTTGATTCGAAACTGGCAATCACGTGCGGTTAAACCAGTAATTGTTGTATCTGTTTTTTGCAAAGCATCAATTACCAGTTGAATAAAATTAGAGAAATCAATTCGGCCTGCTTCGTACTGTGCACGATGCGAGTCAAACCAGGGCTTGTTGTTATTTTTTTTAAGTTGAGAAAGAAATTTTAGTGTTTGTGGTTCTAACATGCAGTGAAATTAGGAACGAATCCAATTATTTTTTACACGTCTTTTTCCCATTTTCTTTTGGGTGTACCTTCCTGTCGAAGAACACTCCAGTTATTTTTTTCGGCCCTGGATAATAAACGTTTTCTCAGCCTGCGGGGATAAAAAATTTTCATACATGTTTTGAAATCGGAGTATTCCGGAACAATTCCCATCTGCGCTAAAATCTCATAGGTTGAAGAACCACATCGCATTCCAAATACAGCATAACAATAGGGCACCTGCTTTAGATAGTTAGACGTAATGCTGTCGAATTTATTTTTTTGATCTTCCGTAATGGGAATGATCACCGTTGCTTTCTTAATGCTATCCTCTTTCGTTTTCATCACACTCCAAAACTGTTCCGCGGTTACAAGTTTATATGCACTATTGTCAGGTTTGCCATTGAAGATTTTATTTTTTCCTTTAATCTCAAAACTGTAGAACCTTCCACTATCTCCTTCAATACCTACGTGTCCACCGAGGATTCCGCCGAACCATTTTTCTTCAGTGTCCTTATGCTTTTTTAATGGCTTTGAACCGTACAAAAATTGCACTTTAATAAAGGAGGTGTCTTGTGTGTACGACTGCAAAAAACAAAAACCGAATAAGACCAAAAACAGCAGCTTCATAGTCATGTGAAAATAGACAAATAATTGATTAGGCTGGTTGCATGCAGACGGGTCCAATGCTAAATAGAGTTCCAGTTAAATAGAATAGAAATTAAATGACTGTGGCAGTCTTAAATTCTTCCCCAATTCTCGCCGCTTTTAATCCTGTACATGGTCATTTCACTGACATTGTATTTATCGGCCAATTGCCTGATCGTAACTCTTCTTGTTTTTTTATTGAGTTGCTCCTTAATTCTTCGTACCTGCGTGGCTGTAAGTTTTAATCCAACTTCACGGTTTGCCTGCCGTTTTTTATAAGCAACTTTTGCAGGGCTTTTTTGCTGGTGCTGTATCATTTTCTCCAGTGTAGCCCACTCCAAATTTTTTACAGCGTTGTCGAGCTTGTTATGGTTTTTATGAATGACGTATTTGTTTTTAGCAGACGGTCTTTTTAAAAAAAGTTTTGCTATTTCGCGATGAATATAAAGCGTTCCTTTGTGTCCCGGCCTATGAAGATTTAGTGTACGGTACCCCGTTGTTAATGATCCGTTTAAAAGTTTACCATCTTTTATTACATCTTCTTTATAACTGGCAATGCGGCCGAGCGAGGATACCGCATAACGGTTACGCAATTCCCTGCTTCCACTGAAGGTGAGTGGCCGCCATACTTCACCAATCAATTTTTTGATCATGACAAAACATTTTATCAGAAAAAAACACGTCCGTGGTGAGTATGTATAAAAAATTTATGCCCGGCATCATCCTTTATTGGTCATTTTCAAAAACTGGTCTTCGGAAATAATTTTAATACTATTAATTTTTTTTGCTTTTTCCAGTTTACTACCGGCATCTTCGCCTACTACCAAATAGTTAAGCTTGCTACTCACACCCGTTAAAATTGTGCCTCCGTTTTGTTCTACTATTTCTTCTGCCTCGCTTCGCTTTAGCTTTGCAAGCGTTCCGGTGAAAAGAAAACTTTGACCTACCAGGCTTCCACCCGAGGTAAAATCCTTTTTCTCATTTTTTAATTGCAGCCCAACCTTCTCCAAGGCCTTGATGAGTTCTATATTTTGCTTATTGTTAAAAAACTGCACAACGCTTCCGGCGACTTTTGGTCCAACGTCTTCTAAATTTTGTAGCGCTTCTTCATCAAAATTTTGCAGGTCGAGTAAATTATCAACAGCATGAGCTAAGGTTTTAGCCATGGTTTCACCAACATAACGAATACCCAGAGCATATATCATCCGATGAAGGGGCTGTTTCTTCGAATTGTCAATAGCGGACTTAAGATTATCAATTGATTTTTTTCCAAAACCTTCCAATTGGCTGATGACCTCATAATCGAGTTGATAGATCTGTGGAATGGAGGTAAGTAACCCTAGGGTATAAAACTTTTCGATGATGGCAGTGCCCAGTCCACGAATATCCATTGCATCTTTTGAAGCAAAATGAATCAATCTTTCCAAAACCTGGGCAGGACAGTTGATGTTGATACACCGCCATGCAGCTTCATCTTCTGATTTGAATAGTTCGGTACCGCAGGATGGGCAATGCTTTGGAAATTTTATCGGTCTTTCATCACCGTTTCGTAACTCAGTCAATGGTTTAACGATATATGGAATGACATCTCCGGCTCTTTCCACAAGCACAGTATCGCCTACACGAATATCTTTCTCACGAATGATATCTTCATTGAAAAGTGAAACCGATTTTACAGTAACACCACCAATGTGTACGGGTTCTATTTTAGCAACCGGACCTATATTTCCTGTTCTTCCCACCTGGTATTCGATACCGATAAGTTTACTTGTTGCCTGCCTTGCCTTGAATTTATAGGCCATGGCCCAACGCGGATGATGCGTGGTCATTCCCATTTTATCCTGTAAGTCAAAGCTGTTTACTTTAATTACCATCCCATCAATTTCGTAAGGAAGGTCATCACGTTTGTTTTCAAATTCAATACAATAGTCAATAACGCTGGCAATTCCTTTTAAAACTTTTTTTTCTTTATTTGGACTTCTGAAACCAAGATCCCAAAGCATCTGAAGTGTATCTGAATGTGATTGCAAATCGTCTGCTCCTTTCGCCAGGCTGTAATAACTAACATGGTATACAAATGCTTCCAGCTTTCTTCTTCTCACTTCAATGGGGTCTTTAATTCGAAGGGTACCTGCCGAAGCATTGCGTGGATTGGCCAATGGAGCGAGGCCTTGTTCAGTTAATGATTCATTGAATTTTTTGAAGTTGTCCTTGTTAATTAAAACTTCTCCCCGAATTTCTACTGCCTGTAAACCATAGTCAGAGAACCTGGCGGAAAGAGGAATGGTTCTGATCTGTTTGATATTGGGAGTAATATCATCACCTTGTACGCCATCTCCCCTTGTGGCACCTCTTACTAAATGATCGTCCTCGTAGATAAGAGAAATGCTGGCGCCATCAAATTTGGGTTCTACACAATACTCAATTTCTTTAAGCCCTGTAAGTTCTTTGGCTCTCCTGTCAAAATCAACCAGGTCCTCGCTGTTGTACGAGTTGTCCAACGATAACATGGGAACAAGATGTTGGACTGTTGGAAATTCTTTGGTCAGTCCCTTGGCAACACGTTGAGTTGGTGAGTCGGCCACAACCAAATCAGGATTTTCCTTTTCAAATGCTTCCAGTTGTTTGTACAAACTATCATATTCAAAATCGGAAATCAGGGGATCGTTTTGAATGTAATAACGATGTTCATGAAACCTCAAAATCTTTCTTAGTTCTTCAATGTCTTTTGACGCAAGGGTTTCTGTTTTTATTTTTTTTAAAAAAGCGGAGGTTGTAGTTTGGAGTTCTTTTGTTCTATCCGTTGCCATAATTGCCTGTAAAAGTAAAGTCTAAAAATTTCTTCGGTAATATGTACTGTGGACACATTATAATATTATCTTAGTCGGAGAATTGTTGCTATATGAAGAAATTGCTGCTAGGCATTATAGCGAGTACGATCGTTTTTATTGCAAATAGCCAACTGCTTTCGTGGTCTCCCCCTTTCCCTAAGGAAGATGATATTTCGCAGACCCTTGTAATCACGTTAGATGCTTCAAAGGGTAACCAGGGGTTATTGAATTATACTCCTACAAATGATGTCTATGTTCATACCGGTGTAATAACCAATTTAAGTACAGCGCCAAATAATTGGAGGTATGTAAAGTTTAATCAGAACTTCAACCAGCCCAATGCACAATTACAGGCAACTTACATAGGCAATAATAAATGGCAATTCACGATCAGCGGAAGCCTCAAATCTTATTACGGTGTCCCTGCTAACGAAACAATTCTTAAGATTGCTATTCTTTTCAGAAATGGAAATGGTTCAAAAAAACAATCAACGACTGATGTCAACAACGGTGACATGTACATTCCGGTTTATGGAAATAATTTAGCAGTACGAATTTTTCAACCGCCAACAGAACCCAGGTTTACTCCAACTCCAGAGCCGCAGAATTGGGTTGTTGGAACGCAATTTACAATGGCTGCTGTTGCCAGTAAATCCTCTACAATAAAACTGTATCACAACGGCAACCTGTTAGCTACAGGAAGTAATATTGATTCATTAGCAGCTACCGCCACAGTTACTTCACTAGGTAACCAGCAGTTGATAGCAGAAGCGAATGATGGCAGCGCAGTAAGATATGATACATTGAACATTTTTGTTTCACCTTCAAGTTCGCCTGTAGCTGCCTTACCTGCAGGTGTAAAAGATGGAATCAATTATGAACCAGGGGATACTTCAGTAACACTGGTACTAAGAGCACCAGGTAAAAATAAAGGTTTTGTGATTGGCGATTTTACGAATTGGGTACAGAATACCAATTACATTATGAGCAAAACACCAGATGGCAAATTCTTATGGCTTCGCGTTCATCCATTAACTGCAGGAACTGAATATGGCTTTCAATATATAGTCGATGATTCTATCAAGATCGCGGATCCTTACGCCGAAAAGATTTTAGATCCATCTAACGATCAATTTATTTCTCCAACTACTTATCCGGGTTTAAAACCATACCCAGTGGGGCAAACAGGTATGGTAAGCATTTTACGTACAGCGGAACCTGTGTATAATTGGACAACAAACAATTTTAACCGGCCGGACAAGAGAAGCCTTATTATTTACGAATTACTGGTTAGAGATTTTGTTGCGGCACATGATTGGAAAACAATCATTGATAGTTTGAATTATTTAAAAACGCTTGGCATTAACGCAATTGAAGTAATGCCATTCAATGAATTTGAAGGCAACATCAGTTGGGGTTATAACCCTGATTTTTATTTTGCACCGGATAAATATTATGGAACCAAGGCGTCATTAAAATCATTCATTGACTCGTGCCATAAAAAAGGAATCGCTGTGATTATGGACATTGTGTTAAACCATACTTATGGGCCGTCTCCTTTAAAATTGTTATACTACAATTCATCCACGGGTCAACCTGCATCTAATAACCCATGGTATAACAGGGTGGCTCCCCATGCTTTTGGTTTTGGCGATGATTTCAACCACGAAAGTGCAGACACCAAATATTTCTTCAATCGTGTATTACAACATTGGATTACTGAGTATAAAATTGACGGGTATCGCTTTGATTTTTCTAAAGGACTAACACAAAAAGCTTCAACAAACGATGCTACATTTTCCGCTTACGACGCTACCCGAATTGCAATTATAAATGGATACTACAATTCTATTAAATCGGTTGATCCTAACGCATATGTAATCCTTGAACATTTTTGCGATAACACCGAAGAAAAAGAACTGGCAGATTCCGGAATGTTAATTTGGGGAAATATGAATAATAGTTACAGTCAGGCTGCTGAAGGTAACACGAACTCAGATTTTTCAGGTGGAATTTATACATCCAGGACATGGTCTAAACCGCATTTAGTTACATACATGGAAAGTCATGATGAGGAAAGAATAGTTTATAATGCTCTTCATTTTGGTGTTACAGCTTCTGGATATAACATAAAGGATACTAGTATTGCATTAAAACGGATGCAATTGGATGCAGCATTTCTTTTAACGATTCCCGGGCCTAAAATGATCTGGCAATTTGGTGAATTGGCATATAATTATTCGATTAATACTTGTGAAAACGGTAGTGTTGATAATAATTGCAGACTATCGCCAAAACCGATACGCTGGGATTTTATAAGTGATAATCGAAGAAAAGATGTGTATACCGTATACAGCAAGTTGATTAATCTGCGTTTTCATCCCTGGTATAAAGAAGCGTTTATTTCGGGTACTATCGACAAAAGTCTGAATGGTGCCACCAGGTGGATAAAGATATCCTCAGGCGATACTTCCCATCTTGTTGTTGTTGGCAATTTTGATGTATCAAACCAGTTTGTGTCAGTAACATTTCCAACTTCAGGAACCTGGTATGATTATCTTGAAAACACAACGTATCCATCAACAGGAACGCTACAAACAATCCAGTTAGCCCCAGGAGAATTTCATGTGTTTGTAAATAGAAACATTAATAATCTGATTCCGACACCTATCGTCAATGTTCCGTTCAATGAAAATGAACTGCAGGCAAAAGCGTATCCAAATCCTGCCTCCACCGATTTTACTGTTGAATTGAATTTACCACAAAGCTCCAAATTGCAAATTGATGTTTATACAACATCAGGACAATACACAGGTGCCTTGTACAATGGCTTTCTGTCCAAAGGCACGCACCAGTTAGCATTGAAAAAGAAAACAAT
>Ga0157374_10005803_pt1 | contig 10429 bp, 8 predicted proteins | sample M25metaG_FD_115308 | JGI IMG/M metagenome (GOLD analysis project Ga0157374, IMG submission 115308) | Miscanthus rhizosphere microbial communities from Kellogg Biological Station, Michigan, USA - M2-5 metaG | ecosystem: Host-associated > Plants > Roots > Rhizosphere > Soil | place: USA: Michigan... | reverse complement strand
GTGCAGGAGCTGCCGAGCGATTCCGTCAGCGCGACCTCGCTCTCCACCGGGCCGCAGGCGAGCGCCTCGCCCTTCGCATTGACCGCGGAGACGCTGTAGAAGTAGGAGCTGCCGGGCGTCGCGGTGGCGTCGACATAGCCGCGCGCGGTCGCGCCGACGGAGCCGATCGCGGCGCGCACCGTCGAGCCGCCGGCGCGCCGGTAGATCTTGTACGAGGTGATCGGCGAGCCGCCGCTGTCCGGCTCCACCCAGGAGACGTGCACTCCGTCGCTCTCGCGCACGGCGGTCACGGTCGCCGAGCCGGGCTTGACCGGCTCCACGGGATCGAACTGCCTGAAGAGCCGCTTGCCGCTCGTCTGGCGGGCGATCGATCCGAGGGCGGTGAAGGAGTTGCCGTACGCCGCCGCGGGCGCGTGCGAGCAGGGGCCGGTGCAGCCGTCCGCGTAGCCGATCAGGACGCGACCCTGCGCGTCGACGGCCGCGTCGTTGAAGTCGAGCAGGTTGCGGCACGTCACGGCGCCGCCTCCCATCCAGATGCAGCCGCGCTGGACCGGATCGTCCGGGGTCGCGTCGACGGTCGTCCAGGTCTGACCGCCGTCGTACGTGTGCGCGACGAACAGGTGCCACACGCCGCGGAAGAACGCGTCCTGGAAATCTCCCGCCGCGGGCGAGCCCAGGAACCCGAAGGCGGCGCGATCGTCGTCACCGGCCACCACGACGGAGAATGCCGTGTTCTTCACCTGGAAGTGGGTGCCGACGTCCCGGCTCGGCGACCAGTCGATGCCCGCGCCGTTGCGGTGTCCGACCGCGGCCATCGGATGGCCGTTCTGCGCCTGGTATCCGAAGTAGAGCGTGCCGCCCGCGCCGATGCCGACGGACGGATCCGACTCCCCGGGCGAGCTGTCGGGCACCGGCGAGATCGTCCAGGTCGCGCCGTTGTCGTCCGAGTAGATCAGCGCCTGCTTGCCAGTGCAGCTGTCGTTGGGGACGTAGGCGGAACCGTTGGGCGCGACCTTGACGTGGCCGTGGAGGCCGCCGCACTCCGTCAGGTTGTAGATCGGCACCGCGGGCCCGTACGTGCGGCCGCCGTCCAGGCTGATCGCACAGAGAGCGGTCGCGAGGTCCTGCGAGCAGTAGTAGACGGCATTCTGGTAGCCGACACCGACGAGCGGTGGCGCGAACGGCCCGCCGCCGATCGACTCGTGGTCGATGCCGGAGTTGATCGAGCTCCCCTGGCTGACATTCCACGTCTCGCCGTCGTCGTCCGTGTAGGACGACTCGTTGCGGCCCGTCAGCAGCAGCAGCATCCCCGCGATCGTGCGGTTCGTCTGAGGGTCGGTGAAGAGGATCGGATCGGAATCCTCGACGGACGTCGCCGGCGACTTGTCTTCCCACTCGGCCGGGGAGAACGCCTGGCAGACCTGGTCGTCGTAGGTGACTCGCAGGGTCTGGAGGTCCGCCTGGAAGAGCACCTTCCCCGTCGAGCGGTTGATGCCGATCGAAGGCTCTCCCGAGAAGACGCCCAGGCCGCTCCCGGCCGGCGGCGTGTAGGTCTGGTACCGCGGCGCGCCCGGCGCCGCCGGAGGATTCGAAATCGGAGCCGGAGACGGCGGGGTCTGCGACGCCGGGCTCAGCGTGGCGGTGGCGGAGTAGACGTCGCCGCCCGCTCCCGTCTGGACGCTGTAGGGGACGACGCGGATCTTGTAAGCCGTCGTCGAGCGCGGCACCGCGGCGAACGTGACGACCTCGGGATCGGCGCTCGTCGCGGACTGCCCCACGATGGTCCCGCTTCCGTCCTCGACCGTCAGGTCGAAGTCGGAATCCGTGTTCGGCCACTGCACCTTGACGGTCAGGTTGTAGACGTTCCCGTCGTTCGTCGGGATCGCGACCGTCAACGCGTAGTCGTCGCACGGCGCCGTGTCGCCCGCGCAGACGAGCGGGGCGCCGGCGGCCTGGTTGAGCTGGTTGTTGTTGGAAAAAGGACCGCCGTTGTAGCTCGCCGTTGCGTTGGACGGAGTCACCGTTCCGGAGGCGGGGCTGGCGGCGAGGGCGGGGAAGGAAAGACCGATCAGCAGGATCCAGACGAGCGCGAGGAGAGAGAAGCGGGAAAGGGCGCCGGTGTCGGAACGCTTTCTCGGCGGCATGGGCGATTCCTCCTCAGATCGGGTGAATCGGTACGGGCAAACGCTTTTTGGTTGTTCGGTTGTCGCTAATGCGCTCTGGTAGTGGCGCGACCACCTATCGATAGCCGCACTACCGCCGGCGGATGCATCTCTCGTGCCACGAAGAGGGTGAAACACAGGTGTTTTTGACCCGCATCGGTAGTGGGACTACCATGCCGACCGCGATGCCCGTCGATCCCGACCAGACCTACACCTCGCGCATGCGCCTCCTTGCGGCCGGCAAGGAGCACTTCGCCCGCGATGGCTACGAGCAGGCGTCCACGGCCGGCATCGCGAAGGCGGCGGGCACCTCCGAGTCGCAGCTGGTGCGCTACTTCGGCGGCAAGGCAGGGCTCCTCGACGCGATCTTCAACGAGAGCTGGGCGCCGTTGAACGACGAGGTGCAAAAGCTCATTGCCGGCGCCCCGCACGCGAGAGAAGCGGTCCTCGGGGTTCTCTCGACGATGACCCGCGCATTCGGTGCGGATCCGGAGCTCGCGGTCCTCTTTCTCTTCGAGGGGCGCCGGATCCGAGGCGGCTCCGACGTCGTCCTCTCGAAAGGATTCGTTCAGTTCAACGAGCTGGTGAACGCACTGATCCGCCGCGGCCAGCAGGACGGCAGCTTCCGTCCGGAGTTCTCGGAGGTCGCCCTGACCTCGGCGGTCATGGGCGCCGTGGAGGGGATGTTGCGCGAGCGCCTCGTGACCGAACGCGCCGGACGCCGCCCCTTCGCCGAGCGCGAGATCCGCCGCGTGTTCACCGCACTCTTGAGCGGCGTCGCCGCCGCACCGGCCGCCGGCTAGGTTCTGCGGTCCGGAGCGATCGCTCCCCCGGCCGCTCGATAGAACTCGCGGGTTCGCCCTCCAGGAAACCGCAGGCTGCCTGCGCAACGCCGGCCGCCGACTCCCGAAATTCCCAAATTTCGAGCCTCGAAACGGCGTCAAAGGCATCGTCCTTGCTCTCTGACGTCGCGTGCGACGACGACCAGAGCGCCCCGGCAGGAGTGCCGGGTGCGCGCCGACGACGCGGATGGCCCGCCGCACCCTCCTCGGCCTCGCCGTTGCGCTTCTCTGCGTTCGATCCGCGGCCGCTCAGGACGCGACGCGGGAATTCGAAGGAACGCTCTTTCGCGGAGTCTCGCTGGGCACGGCGCCGTTCCCGGCGCCCTTCGACCGAGCGGCGCTCACGGCGATCGCCGTCGCGCACGCCTCTCCCGCGGGCTTCGAAGCGGCGCTCGCGAATCCCGCCCAGGCGCCGACGCCCCGCAAACACTTCTGGACGGCGGCCGGCGAGATGGTGCTCCTCGAGGCGCTGCCGGCGATCTACAACCGCTACGTCGCCGACGAGGACTTCGCGCACATCTCCTGGCACACCGTCAGCGAGAACTTCAAGGCCGGCTTCGGATTCGACAGCGACCACTTCAACATCAACCAGTCCTCGCATCCGCTCCACGGCAGCCTCTACTTCAACGCCGCCCGGTCGAACGGGTACGACTACTGGGAGTCCGCGCTCTTCACGGCCGCGGGCAGCGTTGTCTGGGAGCTCGCCATGGAGAACACGCGGCCGTCCGTCAACGACCTCGTCAACACGACGCTCGGCGGCATGACCCGAGGCGAGGTCTCGCACCGGCTCGCGGCGGTCATCCGCGACAACATGGCGAGCGGGTCGGACCGGTTCTGGCGCGAGCTCGGCGCCGCCGTCATCGACCCGGTTGGCGCCTTCACGCGCCTCGTGCAGGGAGACATGGTGCGCGACTTCCCGAACCCCGAAGAGAGGTACCCGGACGGCTTCTCCGTGACCGCCGACTTCGGATACCGCCACGTCAACGGCGCCGCCGAGAACGCGGACCAGGCGCTCGTGTCGCTCACGGCCCGCTACGGCGACCCGTTCACGGGCGACATCGAGAAGCCATTCGACTCTTTCTGGGGAGCGCTCGACCTGAACTTCCCGGGCGGCGACGCGATCTCACGCATCGAGGAGCGCGGCGTGCTGAAGGGATGGGAGCTGACGGACCGCACCGCGAGCGCGCGCCACGTCTTCGGCTTTTCGCAGGAGTACGAGTACTTCAACAACCACGCGGAGGTCTTCGGCGCTCAGGTTCTCGGAGCCGGTCTCCTCTCGCGCTACGCCGTCGGCAAGAACCTGTTCCTCGTGACCGACGTCAGCCTGCTCGGCATGCCGCTCGCGGGCATCCAAACGACCAACTTCGTGAACCCGGGAACCGGCCGCAACTACGACTACGCCCCCGGCGGCGGCGGGCGGACCTCGGTGCGGCTCTTCGGCGGCGCCGCGGAGATCTTCTCCGCCGGGTACGGCGTCGTGTGGGCGCACACGGTCAACGGCGTCTCCGATTTCAACACGCTCCAGTTCTTCCGCGCGAACGCGCGCATCCCGATCTGGGAAGCGTTGTCCGCCGGCGGAGGCTACTCGTGGTACAGCCGCAAGACGACCTATACGGGGTTCGTGGAGCGGCGCCTCACGCAGTCTGAGTGGCGCGCGTTTCTCAGCTTCACGTTCGGCCGCTCGGGGCTCCGCAAGCCGAAGGTCTGACTCAGTAACGCGTCTCGCGATCCAGCACCGCGAGCGCGTCCGCGTAGATCTTGTCGGCCTGCTCGGCGCTGTTGCCGATGGCGGTCAAGCCGACCTTCCCGTACTGCGAAAGCGCACCGATCATGTGGAAGAGGACACCCGTCTCCGAGCCGTGGTTGTAGTGCAGGCGGTTGACGGTCGTGATGTCGATGAGGTCCTCGGGGCAGAGGCCGCGGTAGGCCTCCGACGTGAGGTTGTCCGTGGAGCGATAGTGCTTCGCGAGGCCACCCGGCGAGACGAAGACGCCGGTCTCCGGATCGAGCCGGCCGCCCGTCAGGAACTGCAGGGCGAGGAAGGGGTGCGTCGTGCCGCCGATGCGCAGATTGATCTCCAGCGCGAAGACCTCCCACTCGTCGGACCCGTCGCGGCGCCCGGCGAAGAAGTCGACGCCGAACCGGCTGACGACGCCGCGGCTCGCGAGGACGCGGCCGACGCGCAGGGCCGCCTCCTGGATCGTTCGCCGGTAGGGCTCCGCGGCCGGGAAGCGGCAGCCCTGGTAGACCTGCCCCGACGGACCGCCGAGGAGCTGGTCGTGCGTCGACAGCAGGACGACCTCTCCGCGCGGGTCGATTCGGAGCTGCGCGCTCGGCGAGGCGGATTCGTCGAACTCGAGGAACTCCTCGACGATGCCTCCCATCGTGTCCAACTCGGCGAGGTACGACGGCAAGGTCTGGTCCGCGGCGCAAAGACGGAGTCGCGAGACGGCCCGGTCCAGCGCGGCGCGGTCGCCCGGCGGATAACGGAAGATCGCATTGCCCTCCCCCGAGAAGCTCTCGTCGAGCTTCACCACCGCGCGGTGGATCTCGGGCCGGCGCCGGCGCAGCTCGACGAGCGCGTCGACGAGGTCGGAACGAGAGTGAATGTCCTCCGCGCCATCCGGCAGCGGGACACCCGCCTCGCGGAAGAGTTTGCGGCTCCCCGACTTCGTGCCGAGACAGGCCAGCTCCGGATCGACTCCGTTCAGGGGAATGCCGAGGAGCACCGCGAGGCGCCGCTCGAGCGGCGTCGCGTTGAACACCGTCATGAATGCTCGCGACGGGTCGGGTATGCCGTAGCGAATTCGCTGGATGAGCCTCGGCCGCTCGAGGATCTTTTCGGTCAGCGAGCGCGGCGACGCGTCATTGCAGCAAAGAAGCGTCAGGCGCGAGCGCGCGTGGCTCGCCGGAATCCCGGCCAGAAGCTGGAAGTAGTACTCCAGGATCAGCGGATGGATCGGCTGTGAGGTGACGTAGACCATTCGCGCCTGCGGATTGCGCAGTCGGATGAGGAGAAACAGGAGGCGCTCCTCGTAGTAGCTCGCGGCTTGCAGCTTCGCGAGCTCCGCCCGGTCCAGCGTCAGCGACGGGATGACGACGGACGTGTACGGCTCCTCCTCGCGGGCGGAGAGCGCGTTCCAGAGCTCGCGCAGGCGCGGCTTCATCCGTTCGAGCTCCGCGATCTCCTGCTCGGTAGAAAAGTCTCGCGCGAACGGCGGTTTTGGGATCATGAATTCGACGCGCAGTCTCGTCGAGGAGTCCGAAGGGCGGCTGATGTTAATGCATCGGATCGCGCGGGAGGGCGAGGAGATCGCGAAGGGCCGGAAAAGGAAGCGCCCGGTTGGCCCGCAGGCTCCGGGCGCGCTTCCTCGTGCGAAGGCGGCCTACTTGCCGGTCTTCGGTACCGGCGGCAGCGGCGGCACCGGGCACGGGACCCTGGACATCCAGGTGGGGCAGGGACGGGGATCCGGCTTCGGCTTCTGTCCGCGGGGAATCGGAGGAAGGGTTGCGGCCATCAGCAGCGTGGAGAAGAGAGCCAGGAGCATTCCCGCGATGAGCTTCTTCATGATGCCTCCTTTTGAGACGGTTTCATCTCGCTCGATGCAGTGCTCACGAAACGCCGCTCGACACCTCCTCTCGCAAGGAGCAACCCGGCGACGGCCCGGAAAGGGCCCTGGGTAGCTCGAACCGCGATGCCTCGTGTCATGTGCCCACTCTGAGCGGGCCGCGGCAGGGCCGCGTGACGCAGACGCATCATTTCGAGGCCTTCGCGGCACATTAAGGATGTGCAGGCATCGATCGAAAGACCGGACTGCCACGGTATGATCGTGACGATCCCCGACATGACCAGGCCGGTCGACCTCCTCGAGCAGATCGCCAAGAGCGACGACGCCGTGTTCGCGTTCGACGCGAACGACCTGGTCATCCTCTGGAACAAGGGTTGCGAGCGCCTGCTCGGCCGGCCCGCCTACGAGGTCCTCGGGCGGCACTGCTACGACATCATGTGCGGCCGCGACGCGTTCGGGAACATGTACTGCTGCCCGAGCTGCCCGATCACGACCCAGGCGCGGTCGCACAAGGACGACCCGGTCCAGCGCTTCGAGCTCGACGTCGCGGCGGCGGGCGGGCGGCGCAAGAAGGTGTCGATCACCACGTTCGCCATTCCGGCCGTTCGCTCCGGGCCCGCGACGCTCGTCCACGTCCTTCGCGAGCCGGGCGGAGCGGCTTCAACGCTCGAAGACGACCTGGCCGAGGCGGTCAAACCTCCGACGGGCGAGCGCCCCTCGCACGCTCCGTCGACCCAGGGCAACCCCCTGACGAAGCGGGAGCTCGAGATCCTCCGCCTGATGGCGCGCGGGATTCCGACGGGAGCCATCGCCGAGCAGATGTTCATCGCCCCCGTGACGGTCCGCAATCACATCGCTCGCATCCTCCAGAAGCTCGACGTCCACAGCAAGCTCGCCGCGGTCGCGTACGCGTACAAGAATCGGCTCATCCCGTCCGAGAGCGCACCGCTCCCGACGCGACGCGACTAGGCCCCGCCGGGGCCTTCACGCGAGCGGCGTTCAGGTCGCCGCGTATTCGCGCCGGGAGAGCTCGACGATCGTCTTCGTGTCGTCGGACGCCTCGATCTCGAGCGTCCTCTCGAGCCCACTGTCGGACGTCTCGACCCAGACGCGGGACGGAGACCCGATGGGATGCTCGACCAGGACGGGCGACTCGCCGAGCACGATCGTGATGGTGGTGCGTGACCGCTCGAGGAAGATCCCCTGGAGCGCGAGGCGGCGCGCCTCGTACTGGGCGCCGATCCGCGAGCCGAGGATCTGCACGGTCGCCGGACGCGCGGCGTTGCGCCGCGTGAAGCCCTCCAGGAAGGCGCCCCATTCGCTCCTCGGAATCTCTTGCGTGACGTTCATGAGGACCTCGCTTTCACGTTGACTCCGAGGGTAGCGGCCCGGGGGCGGCCCAAATTGATGCATCCGCATCAAACGGCGAATCTCGGGTCGCGGTACTCAGAGAGGCATGAGCACGAGGCGTGTCGGGCCTTCGATGAAGGTCATGGTGGCGACGGATGGCTCCCCGGCCGGCGCCGCGGCGCTTCGATTCGGCGCCCGGCTCGCCCGGCTCGACTCTTCCGTGTCCCTGACCGTCGTGACGGTCGCGTCCCGGAACGGGCACGGCGGCCATCCACGGGGCGTGACTCCCTCCGAGGACGGGGCCCGGGTGAACCGGACGATGACATCCGCCGCTCGAACCCTGAGCCGCGAGGGAGTGCAGGGTGTGGTGACACTCGTCGCGCTGAAGCCTGCCGAGTCCGTCCCGGACGCGATCTCGCGACAGGCCGACCGGCTGCGCGCCGACCTCGTCGTCGTCGGCAGCGAGGGCCGCGACACCCTGAAGGAGTGGGTCGTCGGCGGCGTCGCGCTCCGGCTCATCTACGTGGCCAGCCGACCCGTCGTCGTCGTCCGGGCGCCGCGGAGGCGCCGCCGGTGACCAGCAGCGTCTGGACTCGCGAGGAGACGATCCGGCGACTTCGGGCCGCCCTCCAGCCGATGTGCGGCGGCGACCGATCCATGTGCGAGGTCGCCGCGGAGAAGGGAATCTTCTGCCGAGGGTTCCGCCGCTGGCACGACTCGGAGTTCCACCGGCGCTGGAAGGGAGCCCTCGGCCGGAGCACGCACCTCACGCGCGCCCAGATGGAGCGTCTGGCCGACCTCTGGCAGCTCTCGGAGCAGCTGCGTTGCGGAGTCGCTTTCGCCTGCGACGCCAGCCAGCGCGCTCCCGGGGCGTGCCGGGGCTGGGACGAGTTTTCGAACGATGCTTTGGCGAGCTTCTGCGCAGATTTGCTGGGAACGCAAGCCGTCGTCGTAGATGAAGACCCAAAGCCGGCAACCCCCTACGAAGGTGTGACGTGAAGACCACGTGATGAGAAGAGCTCGCCAGGACCCGACGTGGTATAGATCCGACTGGAATTCAATGGTTTCCAATGCATGAGGTGACGTCATGAAGTCGCCGCGGAGCGGTCTCGTCACCATGATGGCGACGAGTGCGCTCGTCATCCTGCCTCTGACGAACCCGAGGCTGACGCGAATCGTCGGCCCACGCACTTCGAGCCAGGATCCCGCCGCGATGTACTCGCCGCACGAGAAGGAGCACTTTCTCACCGCGGATGAGATCGGCTACATCCGGCCGGGGTTCCACATCACGGTCAACAGCATCACCATTCCGGACGACCTGCGGCCCGTGGTGGACTACTCGTTCACCGACGACGCGGACCAGCCGCTCGACCGCAACGGCAAGGTGACGGTCGGCAGCCTCTCGATCAACCAGGTCCTCGCCTGGTGGGACCCCGACTCGCGGCACTACACCTCCTATACGACGCGCGTTCAGACGAGCCCGATCAACGGCGTCTCCGCGACGCAGGCCGCCGCGGACTCCGGCGGGACCTGGACCGACGTCGAGGTCGGCCACTCCGTCTACAAGTTCAAGACCGCCTTGCCGGCGGACTTCGACCGCACGAAGACGACGACACTGGCCGTCTACGCGACGCGAAACCTCACCGACATCATCGGGAAGAACTACTACGCCAACCTCGAGCACGACTTTCGGCCCGACGGGCAGACGGTCACCGACACGTGGGACAAGACGACGAACGCCGCGTGCAACAACTGCCACAACACGCTCTCCGCGCACGGCGGCTCGCGGCAGGACATCAAGCTCTGCGTCACCTGCCACCAGCCCCAGACCACGGATCCGGACACCGGCAACACCGTCGACTTCAAGGTGATGATCCACAAGATCCACCGCGGCGAGGACCTTCCCAGCGTGCAGGCCGGCACCCCGTACGTCATCATCGGCAACAGCCAGTCCGTGCACGACTTCTCGAACGTCGTGTTCCCGCAGGACATCCGCAACTGCGTGCGGTGCCACACGCCCGAGGCCACCCAGTCCAACGTCTGGTACACGTTCCCATCACGGGCCGCGTGCGCCTCCTGCCACGACAACATCGACTGGGTCACGGGCGCGAACCACCCCGGTGGCCCGCAGGCCGACGACTCGCAGTGCGCGAGCTGCCACGTCCCGCAGGGTGGCCGTGAGTTCGACGCGTCGATCATCGGCGCCCACACGGTCCCCGCCAAGTCGACGCAGCTGAAGGGGCTCAACGCCGAGATCGTCTCGGTGTCCAACGCCGCGCCGGGACAGCACCCGACCGTGACCTTCCGCATCACCGAGAACGACGGGACGCCGGTGCCTCCCTCCGCCTTCACGACCGACTCCGGCGGCAGCAACCTCAACATTCTGATGGGCGGGCCGACGACCGACTACGCGATCAACCCGTTCCGCGAGCCGGCCAACCTCGCGACGTCCAGCGGCGGGGCATCCGCCTACACGTTCACCGAGGCCATTCCCGCGGACGCGACG
>Ga0157374_10005801_pt1 | contig 10430 bp, 13 predicted proteins | sample M25metaG_FD_115308 | JGI IMG/M metagenome (GOLD analysis project Ga0157374, IMG submission 115308) | Miscanthus rhizosphere microbial communities from Kellogg Biological Station, Michigan, USA - M2-5 metaG | ecosystem: Host-associated > Plants > Roots > Rhizosphere > Soil | place: USA: Michigan... | reverse complement strand
TGTTATTTTTGACGCAGAAACTTACTTCGATCCCAAGGATTTTACCTTGTCGAAAATGTCGACCGAGGAATATATACGCGATCCTCGCTTTGAAGCGCACGGCGCTGCAATCAAGTGGCAGCACAACATCCCAGCGAAATGGTACGCTGGAAAGGATCTTGAGTTTGTTCTGAAACAGGAAGACTGGTCAGACGTTTTGCTGGTTGCACATCATTGCGCGTTTGATGGCTTAATACTTTCTCATCATTACAACGTTCATCCCAAGATGTTGGGATGCACCATGTCGATGTTCCGACTGCTGTTCGGCAACCACATGAGCGCCAGTCTTGATTCCGTTCGAAAGTATTTTGGAATTCCGGCCAAGATCACTCCATACAATCTTTTTTCCGGTAAACGCTGGCACGAGATCCCACCCGATCATCAACAGTTGGTGGGGGAAGGAGCTTGCGACGAAGTTGAATCGATTTGGAACTTGTTCGGCAGGCTAGCCAAGGACTTTCCTCCGGAAGAATTCGAAGTGATGAGCACGGTTCTGAAAATGTTCACGGAACCTGTTCTGCGCGCCGACACCGCGCTTCTCGGCCAGATATGGGAAATGGAAGAGAACAACAAGAACAAGCGCGCCGCCATGCTGGGCGTGACAGAAGCCGACCTGCAATCCGCCGATCGCTTCAAGCAACTGTTAGAAGATGCCGGCGTGGAAGTGGAATACAAGCAAGGCAAAAACGGACCGATCCCCGCATTCGCCAAGACCGACGATTTCATGCGCGAATTGCTGGAGGATCCTGACGATTACATTCGCGGCTTGGCGGAATGCCGGCTCAAGATGAAATCGACGCTCCTGCAGACGCGAGCGGAAAGGCTGGGCTGGACTTCAAGTCGCGGGGCGCTTCCCGTCTATCTGAACTATTCCGGCGCCGGGACGTTGCGTGTCAGCGGCGGGGATAAGGTGAACTGGCTTAATTTTACCAGGCAGACCAGCATCAAGGACCCGAGTCAGCTCAGCGTGCGTAAGACGATCCTTGCTCCCGAGGAATATGTCCTGATGCCTCTCGATTCGTCGCAGATCGAATGCGTCGCTGAAGGACAAAAAGTATTGACAGAACACGGCTCAAAGGCTATCGAGGATGTTACAATCAACGATAGGGTTTGGGATGGCCAAGCGTTTGTTGAGCACGAGGGAGTTATATTCAAAGGAATACGAGAAGTTATCAGCTACCAAGGGCTTACCGCTACACCAACACACGTTATCTATCCAAGAGGCAATCGCTATCCGCAAGGTATCGAAATGCGAGTTGCCGCCGCACTTGGCGTGGATATTCAAACGTCTTACCGAGAGGTTACAGTACGCAAAACGTCGTTGCGAAGCTCCGACCTGTGCCGGGTACAAAACTTATGGAGCACGAGGAATCCAGTTTCGATTCAAAAGCGTGCGAGATTCAGTTTTGTGGGTACTGGAGAATTTACCACATCCGACATACCATGGAGTCGAGATCGATCGGATCAACAACAATGGCCACTATCAGCCGGGCAATTTGAAGCTTTCAACTCGACGGCAAAACGCAAACAATCGTTACACCACCTTTTGGGTGCCTTTAGCCAACGGTTCGAAACTTGCTATGCAAGATTTTATGCGTGCATATCCAGTCTGCGGCTATGGACGAGATCAAATAAAGCATTTAGTCGAAAAAGGATTAACTGGCGAGCAAATAATTCATCGATATCAAACTTCCTACCACCAGCCGACGTGGCGCAAACCAAGACGTCTTGGATTCAAACGCCGTCCTGGCTTGAAACGAAAAAAGCGAAAGTTTACGACATCGTGAATGCGGGACCTCGATATCGTTTTATGGCAGAAGGCGTTATCGTTTCAAACTGCCGCGTCTTGCACTATCTTGCCGGCGGTCCAGAAGAACCAGTCATCCAGACGTTCCGGACCGGTGCCGATCCCTACGTCGGATTGGCGAGTAAGTTCTACAAGGAGGAAATCTACAAGCCGAAGAAAGGCGATCCGCGTTTTGACGAGATGGAAGCGAAGCGTGGAATGGGAAAGCAGGGTCGACTCATGTGTGGTTATGGGGCGTCTGGGAAGGCTTTTAAACGAACAGCCAAGAATGGACTATACGGCCCTTCCGTGGAAATATCAATCGAGGACGCTAACACCTTCGTAAAACTCTACCGTTCCGATAATCCACCTATCACTGCAAAAGGCACCGGATACTGGGCGCAATGCGACCGCATGATCGCTCGCCTGGCTGGCGGGCCTCCAATCGATTGGGGTCCGTTGCATGTGCGCGACCATCGTATTTACCTGCCTAATGGTTGCCCACTCGTGTACGACACGATGGAATTCCACCGACCGAATGCGGATGAGGAAATCCGCGACTTCGAGGAAGAAGGATACTGGCGCGTCAAGACCAAGCAGGGATGGAAAAAGATGTGGGGAAGCAAGCTCACGCAGAATATCTGCGAAGCCGTCAGTCGTGTCATCATCTCGCAAGCAATGATCCGAATCACACGCATGGGATACCGCGTCCTGAACTGGCCCTATGACGAACTTCTAATTTTGATTCCCAAGGATGGGAAGGAACAATGGCACCTGGACCGCTGCAAGGTGGAGATGGTGCGGGAAGTGCCCTGGCTTCCGGGGCTTCCTTTGGATGTGGAAGGAACTTTTGGCGAGAGGTATTCCAAATGAAACACAGATGGGCGCGTCCCAGGTTCAGGGGTTCCAACATCAAACGCGAAAATTGGCATGAAACGGAACGAATTACCTACGAAGCTTTGAAGCGCAAATTTGAACCGCAGGAGAGAAAATGACAAACGAAGGATTCCAACCAAGCGAGCCCCCGACCGAGAAGCGCCGCCCGGGACGTCCGAAGCTCGTGAAATCAAAGCCAATCTCGCGCCCCGCCAGGGAACCGAGATCAGTGGCGGATGTCGTCATGGACGACACCCTGGCACGCTACCTTGAGATCGCACGCATCCTGGAAAGTCTGTCGGAAGGCGGGCGTATCTCGGTCGTGCACGCGCTTGTCGAGCGGTTTGGTGCGAGATGACCGTGAACAAAATCGATGTTTTGGATCACGGTTTTGTTCGTCTTGTGGATCATATGGGCAGCGACTTGTCGATTGTGCGAGCAGCCCGTGTTTCCTACGATGCGGCGTGGAGAGCTGGGGAAAACGAAGGATCAGATGCTAAACTTATCCGGTATCTTTGGAAAAACCGGCATACCACGCCGTTCGAAGCGGTGGAATTTCAGTTCGAGGTGATGGCGCCCATATTCGTGTTCCGTCAATGGCATCGGCACCGGACGGCATCAATCAACGAATTGTCAGCGCGGTATCGAGAACTGCCGGAAACTTATTACCTGCCGACGCCTGAGAATGTCGGCACACAATCGGCCAGCAGCAAACAAGCTCGTGTAGCTGAAGCTGGGAATGCCGATGTACGCGCTGTTGAAATTATCGCCGTGGATGAATTGTGCAAGAAAGCCTTCGCATATTATCGGCACTTGCTGTATTCCGGCTGGCCGCGAGAACTAGCCCGTATGGTTCTACCCCTTAACACCTACAGCCACATGTTCTGGAAGACAGATCTTCGCAACTTGTTTCACTTCCTGACGCTGCGAGGAGATGCCCACGCGCAATATGAAATCCGCGTTTATGCGGACGCGATGCGAGAACTGATTCGCCCGATTGTTCCAATAGCTATGAGTGCCTGGGAGGAAAAATGAACGATTCAACTGATTTGCTATTGTCGGAACGCGGCAACACCCACGGCGATTTTACCGATAATTCGCAAGTGGCGCAGGCCATAAAACGCGTCATACAGAATGGGCTGAAGGGAACTTCCCTGAAAGATTATCAGCAGGAAGCGCTCGATATGATCGCCCACAAGATCGGACGCATCGTCGCCGGCAACGCCGATTTTAAGGATCATTGGGACGACATTGCCGGCTATGCGCGCCTTGCATCTGATCGGCTTTCACTTCCTGATAAAAAACTCCCATCGGTTTTCGGATCGAAAAAGAATTCCAAATGAACGAAGCAATTCCCAACTTCCTCGATCGCCGCCAGCTCGTGTATTCATTCACGATGCTGAACGCGTATCGGGTTGTGTGCCCCTACCAGATGGCTCAAGTCTACATTGAACGTAAAATTCCCTACGTCGAGACGTCGGAGCGCAAGAAAGGGAACGACCTGCACGATGCGATGGAGCACCGCATCACAGGAGGCAAACCGCTCCCGGACGAGATGCAGCAGTATGAGCAATTTGCAGTTCCGTTCGACGGGAGAGGGGCGCTCGCTGAGCCAAAGCTGGCAGTAACTAAATTCCGCAAACCATGCGGGTACTTCGACGATAAAGTCCAGGATCCGGAGAAGAGAGTTTTTCTGCGAGGCCGCGCGGACCTTGCAGTCATGGATGGAACCACGGCATATTTAGGGGACTGGAAAACTGGGAGTGACAAGTTCGAAGATCGGTTCGAGCTGGCGGTGCAGGCAGTTCTGCTGCAAGCCAAGTACCCGGATTTGCGCAAGATCATGGGGCAATATTATTGGCTCAAGACGATGCGCGTGGGGGAGTTGTACGATCTGTCGGACACCGATGCGACGTGGAACGAGATTCACAGACTCGTTGGCGCAATTGAAGCCGATCGCGCCAAGGGAGTATTCGAGAAAAAGAAATCGGGGATATGTAACGGTTGGTGCGATGTAACGTATTGTGAGAATCGCAGAGAAAAGAGATGATAGACGATCCAGAAATACAACGGCTAAAATCGAATTTGGAAGCTGTGCAGCTTGCACTTTCCGATGCAGAAAAAGCGCTTCGTAACGCCATGATCGCCCGATCGGGCGTAGCTGTTGGAGATATTGTGCGTAAAAAGAGTGGGCGCGTCACAGCCGCTCGCATAGCTCCTACCGGCGATGGCATGCTGTTTAGAGTTACGCGCATTGATCCATGGGAAAGCGGCGGTGCGTGGGTTACAGGCAATCCTAAAAAGAAAGACGGCACTTTCGGAAAATCGGAGCGCAATCTATTCAGCGATTGGGAACGGGTGGAAGATTGAAATGCATGGCCCCGAATTCTACGAAAAGAAGGACATATGCGCCTATCTCGATTCGATCGGGGCCTGGTATTTCAAGCCGACCACAATGGGTTTTGGAGGCAGTGGCGTCCCCGATATTATCTTCTGCTATCAGGGCTGGTTTGGTTCCATCGAAGTGAAGCGGGAAGGCAAGGAGCCGACCAGGCTGCAAGAGAAGCGAATGGAACAGATCGCCAATACTTGTGGCGCGACGTTCTGGGGGACGGCCGATCGAGTGATTCCTGCGCTTAAAGCGTGGGTGATCGCAGTAGAAAACCAAAGGAAGAATTATGCACGTAATGTTCGATCTTGAGACCTGGGGAACAACGCCAGGAAGCGCCTTGCGATCCATCGGAGCTGTTGAATTCGATCCCATGGGAAAGGATATCGGCAGGACTTTTTACCGCAACATCAGCAAGGAATCATGCCTGGATATTGGCTTGACGGTCGATACGAAGACGGAAGAATGGTGGGCAAAGCAATCCAAGGAAGCTTCGGACGCTTTGAATATCAATCCGCTTCACATGAGCGATGTTGCGCTTGAATTTCACAATTGGTTCAGATCTATCGGCGCGGAATACATCTGGTGCCACGGCGCGAATTTCGATGAACCGTTGTGGAATGCCGTTTGCAGACGGTTGCCTACGTTTATCCCCTGGAAATTCTGGAACGTCCGCTGCACTCGCACCTGCTATTATCTGGCGCAGTTCGATCCGAAGACACTTCCGCGAAGCGGGACGCATCACAACGCGCTGGATGACGCGACCTATCAGGCGCTTTGTGTGCAGAAAGCGATGAGTATTTTATATGGAGTGAAAGCATGATTACTTACGAGCAGCTGTGGGCTTTAGCCCGAATGGTTGGCATGGGCGTTTGTGGAATGCTTGTCGCTTATGGCTTTGGCTGGCTCGATTCTAAGCCGCTCACCGGTAACGAGCTTATCGGTAAGATACCGCTTATCTTCTTCGGGGCTCTATGACCGAATTACCCATGAAACACGTTGTAGCGCTTTCCGGAGGCAAAGATAGCACCGCAACTGCTTTGCGGCTCGCCGAGATCGAGCCGCGAGACTATGTTTATATCTGCACCCCAACTGGGGACGAGCCCGAAGAAATGTTCGAGCACTGGCGGAAACTGGGAACGCTTCTTGGAAAACCTATCCAACCGGTCATGTTCAGAACTGGTTTGAACGGACTGATCCGCGAACAAAGAGCGCTTCCCAATTGGCGCCAACGTTGGTGCACGCGGATTCTTAAAATAGAGCCGTACGCAGCGTGGCTTATGCAAAATAGCCCGGCCGTGTCCTATGTTGGATTGCGAGCCGACGAGCCTTTGCGAGAAGGCGGAGATTACGCAAATGTCCCCGGCGTTCAAATGGATTTCCCCTTGCGGCGCTGGGGATGGGGAATAACCGAAGTTATGAAATATCTCCAAAAGCGAGAAGTCGTGATTCCAAAACGCACCGATTGCATGCGTTGTTTTTTCCAACGGTTGATCGAGTGGTATGAGTTGTGGCGCGATAATCCGACTGCTTATGCGGATGCTGAACAACAAGAGGCGTTCACTGGGCACACTTTTCGTTCGCCAGGGCGCGACACTTGGCCGGCTGCACTGTCCGGATTGCGCGCAGAATTTGAAAAAGGACGTATCCCAAAGGAAACGCGGCGTGATCCGTTGCAATGTCGGGTTTGTCGCCTATGACCGAATTTTTCTTCGATCCCACGCACAACATCCTGGTCTACCCGCGCAGTGACATCATTACGCGGGTGATCCCGGAGGCGCGGGAATTCAACGGGCACTATGTTGGCGTGCCGCGCACTCTGCGCAACTCGCAGATCCTTGCCCACTACAACTATCCTATTGTTCCCGTCATGGACAATTACGATTGGCCGATCGAGCCGGGACGCAAGCCGCTCCCACACCAGAAGATCTATGCCAATTTCCAGGTGACGCACCCCCGTTGCTTCAACCTGGGCGATCCCGGCACCATGAAGACTTTGTCGTCTCTCTGGGCGATGTCCTGGCTGATGCAGCAGCATCCGAAGGGAACTTTCAAAGCGCTCATTATCTGCCCGCTGACCATCATCGAAACCGGATGGGCTAAAGCGATTTTCCGCAATTTTCTCGGCCGGCTGACATTTGAGATCCTTCACGGGACTCCCGAAAAGCGCCTTGCGCTTCTGAACAAGAATGTCGATTGCTATCTGATCAATTTCGAGGGGCCCGGCATCGGCGCACATACTCGCAAGCGGTTCGAGCTGGACGGATTTTCGAAAGTGCTCGCCGCGCGGGACGATATCAAGCTTGTGATCATTGATGAATCAAGAGCTTATGGAGACGCCACCAGCAAGCGCAGCCGGCTGGCGCGCGCTATTTTTGGAAACCGCCCCTATCAATGGCAGCTGTGCGGGAGCCCTACCCCGCAGGCGCCGACCGATTGCTACGGTATGGCGAAGCTTTTGAATAATGCTTATGGCAAATCCTTCACGACCTTCCAGGCTGAAACCATGTACAAGCTCCCGCACTCGGCATTTCGCTGGGTGCCGCAGCGGGACGGATATATCAAAGCCAGGCGCATTCTGACCCCCGCGATCCGATTCGCCCTTGACGAGATATGGCAGGGGCCTGAACAGACAATTCAGGAAGTGCATATTGCACTTTCCGATGAACAGAAAAAATTACTGGCGGATTTGAAACGCGATCTGACTATGCTTGTTAAATCCGGGCAGGTTATTACCGCTGCAAATGAAGCCGCCGCGCGTCTCAAACTGCTGCAGATATGCGCCGGAGCTGTGTACGATGAAAACCATAAAAAATATGTCGTTGATTGCACTTCCAGATTAACAGAAATCAAAAGAATCATTGACAGTACGCAGCGCAAAGTGGTTATATTTGTGAACTTCACATCAGTAATTCACATGCTGCAGCGACACTTGACGGAGACGTGGCGCAAACAGCATTCGACTCTGAAATGCGGCGTGATAAACGGTGCTGTTTCCGATAAAGATCGTGTCATCTTGTTGAATACGTTTGGAAGTGATCCCGATTTGAAAGTCATGATCGTGGATCCAACCACAACAGCCCATGGAATTAACGAGTTCGTAGCAGCGGACACGGGAATATGGGCAGGCCCGTGTGATCGAACGGAATTGTGGATCCAGGGAAATGCCAGAATTCGCCGCCCGGGACAGACATTTCCGTCCACAATTTTCCAACTGTTCTCGACACCGACGGAGCAGGAAATGTTTCGAAGACTGGAAAATAACACAAGCATGCAAGGACTGATGTTGGATATGGTCCGGAAAGGGGAGTTGTGAGCAAGAAAACACCAAGGAAGGCGTCGACCTACCGCGGCGCGCGCCGGAACGCCGCCAGGGGATACGTCTGGCGATCGTCGGCGCAAATCAAAGATCGCAGGTTCCTGGGACCTATTTACGAAAACAGCAAATTCCGGAGGATTTTGAATGCCTAGAGGGAAAAGAGCCGAAAAGCCTGTGCAGGTCCAAGCAATAGAACCAGGCGAAAACCAAAGTATTTCGATCGAACCCAATTTCTCCGATTCGGATGAGCAGCTGGTAAAGCGGTTCATCGACCTGGACGATTGGGTTAAGGCAGAGAAAAAGCGATTTGCCAACTTCATGGAAGGGCACACGCAAAAGCTTGAAGTAATCCGTAATGAATTCCTTCGCCGGCTCATTGAGCGGAAATCCGACAGCACCAAAACCGAGTACGGAACCGCGTATAAAACGACTTTGTTTAATCTGGCTGTCACGCCGGAAGAAACTGCGCCTTATACGCGCGAGATCGACGGCGTCGTGACGGAAAGCCGGGGACGCGAGGCACTCCTGGATTTCGCTTTGGATCATTGGGACGAGATTGGCAACGAACTTCTGATGATCGATGCCCAAAAGGATGCGGTAAAACGCTGGATGGAAGAACACAACGGGCTTCCGCCTCCCGGTATCAAAATGACTCCGTTCATCAAGGTCAATATTAGGAGATCGTGACATGGAAGAATCCGAACTCTTAAAACGTTTGGACGAACTTGCAGCTTTAAAAATTGGAGACCCCATTCCTGAGTGGTTGCCAGCGAATGACTGGGGGACTCCAGTATCGGAGTTGTGCCGCGAAGCCGCTGATAAAATACGATTTCTCCGCGGAGTCGCCGGAGTTGTTTCAAAATGAGCACTCAACGCATCGGCGGAGAAGTCGTATTCGAATGCGACGGTTGCGGCGAAACGTTCGAACTCGGAGATCCGGATTTCACAACCACCTGGAACGCTGCCAAGCGTGACGGCTGGACAACCCGCAAAATCGGCAAGGATTGGATTCACACCTGCGGCGATTGCAACATTGAAGAGGACAACAAATGACACAATACCAACTTCCCGCCCACCTTATGAACCGACAGTCCAAAACCGTCGGGCAGACACTCCAGAATAATCTCGGAAAGAACAATCCGCCCCATCTCTCGATCGAGGGAGGACGGTTCACGCTCGTCGACGCCAACGGCAATGATCAGCCGGTGCAGACATTCGACCCGCAGCTCGGGCCTTACATCGATATCAACATCATCGACGTGAACGATCACATCAGCAAGATATTCTGGGGGGAAGGGAACCAATATAATCCCAACGCCCAGAGCTATCTGCCGCCGCTCTGTTTCAGCGATAACGGCATCGGACCGTCGCGCAATTCGTCCGAACCGCAATCGCCGACGTGCGCGCAATGTCCACACAATGTATGGGGATCGGCGACGTCCCGGATTACCGGAAAAGGGATCAAAGCCTGCAGTGACCTGCAGAAGATCGCGTTCACAACCGTGGGGCACAGCACCATTTTCGTGCTGCGGATTCCGCCCAATTCCCTGAAAAATATGGGGCTGCACCAGGGCACATTTAACGGCACTGGAATCGACATCAGCGATGTGATCACGCGCGTATCGTTCGTGCCCGGGATCCAAGGCACCCTCCAGTTCCAGGGAATTGGCTATATCGATGAGACGGTCATGGCACAACGCGAGAATGCGTTGGCGAACAAGGCGACCGACGGGCTTATCGGCCGTTTCGACGTCGTGCATCCAGCTGCGGCTTCGCTGGGAGGCCCGCCACAGCAGGCGGCTTTGCGGGCGCCAAGCCAGCAGCCTGTTCAGCAGCAACAGCCGGCGGGAAACGCACCCCCTTTCGTTGTCCAGACTGCGGCGGCCCCACCCCCTACCGCGCCTTTTCCTGCCGTGCCTGTTGGGCAATCGCCTGCGACGCCTCCTAAGCGCCGCGGCCGGCCGCGGCGCTTAGGAGGCGTCGCAGGCGATTGCCCAACAGGCACGGCAGGAAAAGGCGCG
>Ga0157374_10005799_pt1 | contig 10431 bp, 6 predicted proteins | sample M25metaG_FD_115308 | JGI IMG/M metagenome (GOLD analysis project Ga0157374, IMG submission 115308) | Miscanthus rhizosphere microbial communities from Kellogg Biological Station, Michigan, USA - M2-5 metaG | ecosystem: Host-associated > Plants > Roots > Rhizosphere > Soil | place: USA: Michigan... | reverse complement strand
TTCTTCTTTTATAAAATCAAATAAACCCGTAAGCACCTGCATTAACCAAATCTTCTCCGTGCTTTGCATGATCTGATTCAACACTCCTGCTTCACGCATGATATGTTCAAACAAAGTTTGCAATGTAACATTTGGCACATCACTTATCAATTTCTCAATAACTGTACTTGCTTTTTTAAGATTGGGATGAATGCCTTGCGAAAAAAGATCGCGTGGAGGGTGATTACTTTTTTCATACAACAATCTTCTGATGGAAGTTTTTTTATCGCTGAATTGTTTATCGGCAACTTCAATCGAAAGTTTTGCAATTTCAATCGGCGGGATTTGAAACCAGTCGAAATGCAATATCTCAAACAGCATTTCATCACCGCTGAAAGGAATATCGTGTTCGCATGATAAATATCGCAGCAATGAAATTATTTTTTGCGCAAGCGGAATACAAAGAATATTCAAACTGCGTTTACTGTAAACAGGAATTCCACGCAGCTTGAAATATTCCATCAGTTCTTCACCATATTTGTTTTCACGATAAATAATTCCGATACGACCAGGCTGAACACCTTGCAACAACAGCTTTTGCACCTGCACAGTTATATCAATCATCTCCTGTCTTTGGGTTTCACATTCTTTTATCAAAGGCAAATGAGAAAGATGACTTATCTTATTATTTGATGACAAAAGTTCTTTGCTTAATCCCGGAATTTTTCTTACAAGCCGTTCTTCATTCTTATCAATAAGTGTTTTTGAAACATTAAGTATCGGTTGTGTAGAACGATAATTATTCACAAGCACAACTTTTAAAAGATCATCTTTATAACTGTTGGCAAATGCAAGCATATTCTCAACATTCGCTCCCTGGAAACGATAAATACTTTGGTCATCATCCCCTACTACAAAAACATTCGGCTTGTCCCAATAGTTGATGAGCAATTCCACCAAACGATTTTGTGTGCCGCTTGTGTCCTGGTATTCATCAACGAGTATGTATAAAAATTGTTCCTGGTAGCGAGCCAATAAATTTTTATCTTCTTCAAATGCTTTTATCACCCAATTGATCATGTCATCAAAATCATATCGATTCCTGTTGCGCATCAGTTGCTGAAATTTATCAAACTCATTCACTGCTGCAAACAATTTTCTCATACGTTCTTTTTCTTCATCAATTTTATCCTGTTTAAGATCTCCTGCTTTAAATTGTTTGTATGCACGTCTATAAATAAATTCATCTCGTGTTAGTAATGATTTTACATACTCGTCGATTTTTGAATTAATAAACGCAGGTGTCCATCCTTCCCGTTTCATCGTACTAAATAACGATTGCAGATTGTTGATCTCAAAATACACGTCACCGCGATAACGTTTCAACGGATGATTTTTTGGAAACGCGTCTATCAATTGTTTGTACAATTCAATTTTCTCGAGATCAGAAACAGGATCGAGCGAAGTTTTTTCAAATAACGAAAGATTTTCCTGTATCACATCATTGCAAAATGCATGAAAGGTGTACAGGTTTACTTTGTATGCATCAGGTCCGATAAAACTTAGCAAGCGTTTTCGCACGGCAACAACACCTGCATCAGTATATGTAAGACACAAAATATTTTGAGGCTGTGCATCGGTCTCCAACAAAATTTTCCCAATGCGTGCAGAAAGAATTTGCGTTTTACCTGTGCCCGGCCCTGCAATTACCATTACAGGTCCTTCAATAGTATCAACAGCCAATTTTTGGTGCTCATTAAGTTTATTATATTCTTCTTTAAATTTTTGTAACTGGTAATTTTTATTTGTCATGATTAATCGAAAATTTTTATGTGCCCAACTTTGCTTTTCATGGTATCACTCGTTGCGTCGCACTCTTGTACTTTCTGAAACATTTATCAGCAGTGCAAATCTTTGTAAGTTGCAAAAATTCCCTTTATGTTTCTGTTAAACTTATTCACCTTTTGATTGTTTGTTTATAAATATTTATGTCAAAAGTTTATTCGTTAAAAGCGATACAAAAAATACCGGTAGATATTGATACTGCATGGGACTTTTTCAGCCAACCGGATAATTTAAAAGATATCACTCCAAACATGCTCGGCTTTAAAGTGATCAGTAAACATCATAGTGATGAAATGTATGCAGGATACATCATTGAATACAAAATAAATCCTGTCGCAGGAATTCCATTGTATTGGATGACCGAAATAACACATGTTGAAGACAAAAAATATTTCATCGATGAACAGCGTTTCGACCTTACAGTTTATGGCATCACCAACACCATTTTGAAATTAACAATGGCGGTGTTGAAATGATAGACATCGTTCATTATAAAATTCCTTTTTGGTTTATCGGTTATTGCAAATGTTTTTGTCGTTCGCAACAAGCTGAAACAAATTTTTGAATACCGCTTCAAAGTAATTGAAGAAAAATTTGGTAACGGGAGCCACCAAAAATGTGAAATATTTATTTGCGTGACTTGATCAGAGCAGATTAATAAAGTTTAAGGCGTTGAAGAGTGCGACGCAACGCAAGCTTAATGTTATTCTTCAGCCAGGCTCAAAAAAATTCTCCTCACATTCAAGATTCAATATTCCTTGTTCCTTGTTTGATATTTTATCCCGGAATTCTTGAAATATATTTTTCAATTTCTTTTATCTGGTCAATTACTTGTTTTGTAGTGGGTTTGCATGCTTTTGCCTTGCGGAAAAAATCTTTTGCTGCGCGAAACTCTCTTTTGTTCATAAAGATCTGGCACATGCTTAAGTAAGCAACTGCTTCGCTCTCTTTATCAGGAATGCCTGCACGAATTGCACCGCGGATATAACTTTCACCACTTCTAAAATCGCCTTTTTGCAACGCCATCATACCAAGCTGCAGTTTATTTGCGCCTTCTGCTTCAGGCATTGCAGCGCCAAGTGCTGAACTTTTTTTCAAATGTTTTTCGGCTGTATCAAAATCCTGTGCCATCATCGCAAGATTTCCTTTCACGGTATAATAAGTTGAACGGATCGGTTTGTACAACAAATTAGGAAACCAAATGCTCTTTATAATTTTCTCCACCTCTTCAATTTTCCCCTGCTCCATCGGTTCCTGTATCAGCCTTAGCGGACCAATAAAAAAATTCGTGAACAAACCAATAACGCCAATAAGATATAATGGAAACGCAGGCCAAAAGCTCGTGCCCGTTAAATTCAAAATAACACCAATTGCAATTGCAAGCAGGCTTAACCAAAAACGATAACGAATTATTAAATTATACACCTTCATACGCACATTTTAAGGGCGCAAAGATAACGGAGTTTGCGGTTTGAAGTTTGAAGTTGTAGTTGTGTTGTAAAAGTCTGAATTAATTTTTTGTACCGGGCAGTGATAATTCTATTAAACTTTTGTTGTGTCACTCACTTGTACGTTCTGTTCTTTATTGAGCATGAGAGACAAACTTTGTTCATGAAAATTTCATTTATTCAATATTCATCTTCTTGTCTCTTGTTCCTTGTTCAATATTCTTACTCTTCCCACACTCTCAAACCTTCACTGCAATTAGCGCAGATATCAATATTTTTACGGCTTGTTATCAATTCACGGCGAAATTGTTTGTAATTATCGTTATTCCAGATTTCTTTGAACGATTGCATTTGCAAATTCCCCAAACGATGCATTGCATCTTTATCAAAACAGCACGGAACAACAAGCCCGTCCCATGTTATAACGTTTGCATGCCATAACTTCCAGCAATGATTATTCAACCCGCTTTTAATGGACATGTTTCCGTTCTTATCTTTTTTGTAGCGGGAATATTTCTCTGTCGTAGGAATTAAATGATTTGGATCATTCTCGTAATCGTAAACCTGTGCCGTTTTAAAACGCACCTGGTCAACACCAATTTCTTTTGCCAATTTTTTTATGTCTTCGATCTGATGCTCGTTCGGCTTTACAACAAGAAATTGAAAAAACACAAAAGGCGTTTTACTCTTCAGTTCTTTTTTCCACTTCACAATATTTCTTGCACCTTGTAAAACTTTTTCAAGTTTGCCGCCAATTCGATATTGCTGATAAACTTCCTGTGTCGTTCCGTCGATTGAAATGATAAGTCTGTCTAAACCGCTCTCTACAGTTTTTCTTGCTTTCTCATCGGTTAAATAATGCGCGTTGGTAGAAGTGGCTGTATAAATTCCTTTATCATGCGCATACTTTACCATCTCCAAAAAATCAGGATTGAGGTAAGGCTCTCCCTGGAAATAAAAAATTAAGTAGAGTAATTCTTTATAAATTTCATCAATGGTTTGTTCAAAGAAATTTTTCTTCAGCATTCCTGTTGGTCTTGTAATTTCTCTCAAACCACTTGGACATTCAGGGCAACGGAGATTGCACGACGTTGTTGGCTCAAAAGAAACAGACACCGGATAGCCCCATTGAACGGGCTTGCCCGTTAATTTACTCAATTGATAACTTGTCATCACCTTTGCTGCGTTCAGCAAACGACGAGGGGTAAGTTTACCGAACAGGTTAACACTATCGTTCCAGTTTATATACATAAGAGAATGCAAAATTACGACATACAGCCACAGCAGCACAATGTTTTAAATTGTGTTCGTTAACTTACAGTCTGATCGGTGCCTGAAGATGCTTAGCAGAAAGCTCAAGTGTGCGACGCAACGAAGCTGAATAATGATCTGCTGCCGGTAACAAAAAATAAATTCTCTCAATCTTATATGAAAGCCATATATTTTTTTGTCTCATTTTTTTTAATCACGCTGAATACCATAGCACAAAATGAAAATAACATTTCAACACGTGAAAGAAATGCACATGCAAAAAAATTTTTGGCTGCGCTTACGCTTGCATCGAACAACTTTACCGTTCATTACTACAAATGCGAGTGGAATGTGGATCCTGCAAAAAATTATATCAACGGGAAAGTAACAGCACATTTTATAATAACTGCAGAAACTAATTCTTTAGTATTTGATCTTTCACATCTTCTGACAGTTGATGCGGTGCAAATGCATAATGCCAATTTAAATTTTACTCAATCAACCAATGAAACTCTTACCATTCAGCTTCCAACAAATTTTTCTGTTGGTGATAAAGATTCTGTAACGATCATTTACGAAGGTGTGCCTCCCGGCGGTGGCTTTGGATCTTTTGTTATATCAACACATGACGGAACTCCTGTAATGTGGACATTGAGCGAGCCTTACGGAGCACGAGATTGGTGGCCTTGCCGCAATGGTCTTGATGATAAAGCAGACAGTATCGATATTTTTATAACCCATCCTTCCAAATACAATGCATCTTCAAACGGTGTGCTGCAAAGCATTGTGCACAATGAAAAGAACAGCACAACTTTTTATAAACACCGTTATCCGATTGCAAGTTATCTTGTAGCCTTCGCTGTTACTGATTACAGCGTGTTTACAGACAGCGTTCAACTTTCCGGTAGGTCGTTGCCGGTTATATCTTATGTGTATCCTGAAGATTCAGCTACATTTCATGATAACACATTCAGGATGATCAATGCAATGCAACTATATGATGTAAGGTTTACAAAATACCCTTTTATAAACGAGCGATATGGACAAACACAATTTGGTTTTGGCGGAGGCATGGAACATCAAACAAACTCTTTTATTATAGCAAGTGATGAAAATCTTATGGCGCATGAATTAGCGCATCAATGGTTTGGTGATAAAGTCACTTGCGGAAGTTGGGTGGATGTTTGGCTGAATGAAGGCTTCGCCACTTACTGCGCTGATTTTTTATACACGGAAAAATTTAATCGTTCCCAATACAAATTAAATGTTTCAAATGAACTTGCTTCGATTGTCTCCCAGCCGGGAGGTTCTGTAAAAGTTGATGACACAACAAGTATCAACAGGATATTTGACGGAAGATTAAGTTATAATAAAGGCGCTTTTCTTTTGCGCATGCTTCGATGGACTTTGGGCGATGACATATTTTTTAAAGGTGTGCGCAGTTATCTTTCCGATCCATTATTAAGATATGGTTTTGCAAGAACCGAAGATCTGCAACGTAATCTTGAAACAGTAAGTAGTGTTGCTCTTGATTATTTCTTTAAACAATGGTACGAAGGCCAAGGTTATCCTTCTTTTACTGCCACATGGGGTCAGGATGCAAATAATGTTGCGACAATAAAGATCAGCCAAACAACATCAGTTCCTTCATCTGTTTCTTTTTTTCGTGTACCGCTTGAACTAACTTTTAAAAATGGTTCACAACAAAAAACAATCGTAGTTCAGGACACAGTGAACAATCAAATTGTAATGGCTGATATCGGTTTTAAAGCAAAAAAGGTTTTGATTGATCCGCATAAATTTCTTATCAGCAAAAATAATCGTTCAATTCATACAACAATTGTTCAAATACAATCAATGCCTGTAAGTGTTTCGCCAAGTCCTTTTACAGATTATATAAATATCACTTTGCAACAAACAAAGGGCAAAGAAATTTTATTTATGTTGTTTGATAATTCCGGTCATTTGATCTTAACTCAAAATGCTATTGCCAACGGAAGCAACCAAACATATTTGATGTATGTTCCTTCAAACGTTGCTCCGGGTAACTATAATTTAATAATAACTTCCGGCGAAAAGTTTGCGAGCCGTTATCTTGTAAAGCAATAAATCTTATACACACTTTAATGATTGCTTCATGCGAGGCTATCATTTTTGTTTTTATCATTGCATCGGCATGAAGCGAAAGAAAAAAACAAAAAAGAAAAAATGGTGGCTTATTCCGGTTACCATTCTTTTTTTATTGTGCATTTATATTGGCATAGTTTACTGGTTGCAACAAAGGCAAACGGTAAAGGCAATGTTCGCCATTTATCCCGGTTTTGGCATTGCGTTGCCGCTCGGTTATCAGATTCACGGAATTGATGTAAGCCTTTACCAGCAATATGTTTACTGGTCCTCCGTAAAAAACATGCAGGTACAAAATGTAAAAATTGATTTTGTTTTTATCAAAGCAACGGAAGGGTTAATAAATGTTGACAGGCAGTTTAAACGTAACTGGCAACAGGCAAAGAACGCGGGCATTATAAGAGGTGCTTATCATTATTTTCTCGCAACCAAAGATGGAAGATTGCAGGCACAAAATTTTATAAAGAATGTAAAATTGCAAAGCGGCGATCTGCCGCCCGTACTTGATATCGAAGAGTTGTATGGAGTGCCGCCCGCAATAATGCAGCAACGTGTTTCCGCCTGGTTGCAAACGGTTGAAGCCGCATATCATGTAAAGCCGATCATCTATACTTCGGCAGATTTTTATCAGCGTTATCTTGGTAATGCATTCAATCAATATCCGTTATGGGTTGCGCATTATTACTCACAAAATTATCCCCGCATAAAAAGAGATTGGTGGTTCTGGCAACACAACGATGCAGGCAAGATCAATGGCATTACGGGTTCTGTAGATTTCAATGTTTTCAATGGTGACTCTGTTGAGTTTGAAAATATTTTGGTGAAGTAATTTTTTGTGACCGGCTTCTGCATTTTATGGCATCACCTGTTGCTACGCTCAGTTCAACGTTCTTCTTTTATAGGAACTTAGCGTAGCAGTTTATCCCGAGCTTGTCGAAGCCTGTCCGACTCAAGTCATTAGGCGGAGATCACTCCCTTGTACCTTCTGTTTTTATAGCGTCAAAAATGAGAGATCAGTTTTTTATTTAGTTATTCCGAAAATTGTTTTTCTGTTTTGTTACACCACGAACTTTTTTGTGTAATATTTACGAATGAAAATGCGTAGTGGCAAAACGTGTTTGCCCCTTACGTCGCAGTTTGTTTTCATTTTGTCGCAAATCACATTTCGTAAACAGCCAGTGGCTGTAAAATTGAATGACTTGTTAATCACTTATCAAATTTGTATAAACAATCTTGTCACTAATCATTCAGTGTAAAAGGAATTCTATTTTTGCGCTTTGAAACACCTGAAATCAAAATATAAGATGTTTATTGAACAACGTAGCTTGTCAGCATTCTTTCTTATGATCGTTATTTTTCTTGCCGGTTGCAGCGATAAGAAGAAAGACCCGCCTGCCAAAGCTAAACCGGCCCCTGCACCTGTTGTTGATGTTATTATTGCAAAACCCACCCGTGTTTCAAATATTGTGGAAGCCAATGGAACAGTGCTTGCCAATGAATCTGTGGAATTGCATCCCGAATCAACGGGAAAATTAATTTATTTAAATATTCCTGAAGGCAGGCATGTAACAAAAGGAACTGTTCTCGCCCAGGTAAACGATGCGGATTTACGAGCACAATTGAATAAATCAAAGGTACAGTTGCAACTTTACCAACAGAATGAAGAACGCTTAAGAAAGCTTCTTGAAATAAATGGAGTGAACCAGGCAGATTATGATGCAGCCCTGAATCTTGTAAACAGCACGAAAGCCGATATTGCTTACACGGAAGCATTGATAGAAAAGACAATTGTTCGTGCGCCCTTTGATGGTGTGGTTGGTTTGAGGCAAGTGAGTTTGGGAGCTTACGTTTCACCAACGAACGCAATCGCAACACTTCAGCAAACAAATGAATTGAAAATTGATTTTACACTTCCCGAAGAATATAGCAACATTATTAAAATAGGCAACCCTGTTGATGTGGAAGTAGATGCTGCAAAGCAGATACGCAGGCAGGCAACGATCATTGCAAAAGAGCCGCAAGTGAATCAAAACACGCGAAACATTATTGTACGCGCTATTCTGCCGCCAGGTAACGGGAATCCCGGCGCATTTGTAAAAGTGTTTGTTGATGCAGGCAATAACAACAATGCCATAATGGTGCCTACCAATTGCATTATTCAAAGTGACATCAATAATCAATTGATTTTAGTGAAGAATGGTAAAGCAAACTTTGTGGATGTTCAAACAGGCGTTCGCGATTCTGCAAACGTTGAAATAACAAGTGGTGTGAATCCCGGTGATACAGTTGTTGTAACAGGTGTATTGTTTGCGCGTGATAAAAATCCTGTAAAGGTTAGGAGTGTAAAGCAGCTTAACCAGGTAGCGGTTGCAGAATGATCCGGATGACAAAGCTGCGAGCAATAATTCGTCGTAGCTCACGGCTCATCGCTTTCAAACAGTACAAGGGGGTGACACAACAGGCGATGCCACATGCACCGCAGCTAAGTACAAAAAATAAAATAGCAATTAAGAACCTGTAAGAGAATGAATATATCTGAGCTATCATTGAAGCGACCTGTGTTGGCAACGGTGATGAACCTGATGCTTATTTTATTTGGTGTTGTTGGTTACACTTTTCTCGCCGTAAGAGATTATCCTGCGATTGACACACCTATAATTACTGTGAGCACTTCTTACACGGGCGCCAATGCTGACATTATTGAAAGCCAGATAACAGAGCCTCTTGAAAAACAAATTAACGGGATACCGGGAATAAGAACCATTACTTCATCGAGTTCTCTTGGCAGAAGCCAGATAGTTGTTGAATTTAATTTGGGTGTTGACCTTGAAGCTGCAGCAAGCGATGTGCGTGATAAAGTGAGCCAGGCTGCGCGAAGTTTACCACAGGATATAGATGCTGCTCCTGTTGTTACAAAGAGCGATGTGAACAGCGATTTTATTTTGATACTCGCTGTGCAAAGCCGTACAAAGAGTTTACTTGAACTGAGCGACTACGCGGAAAACGTATTGCAGCAACAGGTGCAAACGATCAACCAGGTAAGCGCCGTAAATATTTTCGGGCAGAAGCGGTATGCGATGCGCCTTTGGATCAATCCGGATAAACTGAACACTTACGGCATTGATTTCACTGACATTCGCAATGCGTTGAACAGCGAAAATATCGAATTGCCTCCGGGAACAATTTCCGGTATGAATACTGATCTTACAATAAGAGCTTTAGGGCGACTTACATCTGAAAATGATTTTCGCAATCTCATCATTCATGAAGATAGTGCAGGCATTGTAAGATTAGGCGATGTTGCAAAGGTTGAATTAGGTCCTGAAGAATTGAACCAGAGCTGGAAGTACAATGGTGTGAACGCAGTTGGTCTTGCAGTGATACCGCAACCAGGTGCCAACAACATTCAAATTGCAAATGAGTTTTATAAACGTCTTGCGGAAATTGAAAAAGCAAACAAAAGTGATATTGAATTAAATGTGTTGATTGATAACACAAGAATTATTCGTCAGTCAATTGCTGAAGTAGAAGAAACTTTAGGTATTGCAGTTGGATTAGTTGTGTTGGTAATATTCCTCTTCTTCCGCAATTGGCTTATTGCATTAAGACCTTTGATCGATATTCCTATTTCTCTCATCGCCACATTCTTTATCATGTACCTCGCAGGGTTCTCGATAAATATTCTTACCCTGCTGGCCATCGTGCTGGGAACGGGTTTGGTGGTGGATGATGGCATTGTCGTCACAGAAAATATTTTTAGAAAACTTGAACATGGATTTCC
>Ga0157374_10005797_pt1 | contig 10432 bp, 10 predicted proteins | sample M25metaG_FD_115308 | JGI IMG/M metagenome (GOLD analysis project Ga0157374, IMG submission 115308) | Miscanthus rhizosphere microbial communities from Kellogg Biological Station, Michigan, USA - M2-5 metaG | ecosystem: Host-associated > Plants > Roots > Rhizosphere > Soil | place: USA: Michigan... | reverse complement strand
TGGTGGTGGGGGGTCTGATCTTAGTGGCGGGGTGCGATGTAGGAAACAAGCCTGCGGCGACTGTTCCTGCTACTCCGAAATGGAAAGGGCAGCCGTATCGCATTGCATTCGATAAACCGGGAGAGAAGGCGGCCCCGTCGGGCCTTGCGATTCCGGCGGTGAAGTTTACGGCGAATCCAGACGCTCTGGAGAGAAGAGCGACGCTGGTGGTGCGGTTCGACAATTCGTCAGCGAAGAATCCGACGGGCGCTCCGATGGTGAACAAGATGATCATGGGGCCGGTGGATATCAAGGGCGAAGAAGGAATGCTCCCTTCGGACTACATGACGGCAGCAAGCAAGGGGTTGGCCGGGATTCTCGGCGCTTATCACATGAACGGGAAGGTCAAGATCTCGGTGGCGCTGGCGCGTTCGTCGTTGACGAACCAGGCCGGAGATACCGAGGTGGATCAGAAGCGTTTGTCAGATTGGGTGGACGGGGAAGTGACGTTCAAGAATCCGCATCCCAAGGGTTGAACGCAGGGACCAAAGGAACACGGAACAGATCGTGCATAGTCCGCCTATCACGAGGGCCGCAGAGTTTCATTTCTGCGGCTCATTCCGTTTGGTTCCCATGGGAGCTAGTTCTATAGATCTTACGAAGTCCGAACGGAACCCATCCCTCAGGGGCTGAAGCCCGCATCATGTTTTTTGTGGCTTTTAGGCACGACTAAAGTCGTGCCCTTTCAAAACCTTCATCGACCGCCAGTCGGTCACACTTGTTCCAGCCAAGCAGAGCTCGGATGGGGCACTCGTGCTTATTGGTTGATCGTTACAGCACGACTTAAGTGCTGCCCCTTCTGAACCCTATTGGGCGACAGCTTCTAGCTGGCGAGGGCACGGATGGCGCTGACGCCGGCGCCGAGAAGAGCGGTGGCGTCGTCGTTGGGAAGTGTCTCGAGCGAGTAACTCAGAAGCGGACTCATTTTGACCATGGTCTCGAGATGGCGGCGAAGCATGGGCAGGTCGAGGAAGCCGACGTTGTGCCCCGTGAAGTAGAACCGACCCGGGCCGGCGAGGTGGATGAACGAAGCGGTTGCGGCGGCGAGGGAGCGGTGCCAGAGATCGACGAATTCACGGCAGCGTTCGTCACCCTTTTTCGCATTGGCGAAAACCTCTTCTGGTTCGAGGTCGAGGAAGCGCATGCGCATGGCGCGGTATCCCATGATGCCCTCGAGGTGGCCGATCCCGCCGCAGCCGCAGAATTTTTCTTTCGGGTCGAGGGTGACGGTGATATGTCCGCCTTCCCAGATGCCATCAACGTACGGCCAGCGGCCGTAGCCGATGCCGTTCCCGATGGTCCAGACACGGGTGAGCTTGGTGAGCTGACCACGCGTCGCGGCTACGCCGGCAGCGATGGCGTCGGCGTCATTGGCGATGTGGACAGGCGAGTTTACGCCTTTCTCGGAGAGAACGCGGGTCAGTTCGTCGGCGAGACGCATGCCTTTGAGCTGGGTGAGGTTCGGTGAATCTTCGACGACGCCGTGACGAATGATGCCGGGGACTGCGACACCGATGGCGTCAATCTGAGCATTGTTGACTACGGAGACGATCTCGTTGGCGAGGATATCGACGACATCGGCGACAGGAAGCGCGCTGAGGGCATCTACCTCTTCCGTGTTCTGGGGATAACGGACCGTCTCGCCCGCGAGGCGCATGTCTTCTAGTCTGCCGGCGACGATATGTTCCGTCATTACAACGCCTATTGCGGTGGTCATTTCGCCCTCCGGGGGCCTCATCAGGGCTAAAGCCCCGTCAATTCCATTGATCCGCTTGCGGCATGACTGAAGTCATGCCCTGATACAAGACTGTCCTACGAAATCTCATTTCAATACACCTGATAGCGGTGCAGGCGGCCGAGGCCGTTGAAGGCGGCGGCTTTGTAGCACTCGGCAAGGGTTGGATAGTTGAAGACGGTGTCGACGAAGTACTCGACCGTTCCGCCGAAGATCATGACGGCCTGGCCGATGTGGATGAGCTCGCTGGCGCCTTCGCCGATGATGTGCACGCCGAGGACCTTGCGCGTGTCCTTATGAAAGATGAGCTTTAGACGGCCGGTGGTGTCGCCACGGATCTGGCCTCGAGCGGTTTCTCGATAGAAGGCCATGCCGACTTCGTAGGGAACGTCTTCGTCGGTGAGCTGTTCTTCTGTTTTGCCGATGAAGCTGATCTCGGGGATGGTGTAGATGCCGTAGGGATAAAAGCTGGGGTTGGATGAGGTGTGTGTGTCGTTGAAGGCGCGGGCGGCGGCGATGCGGCCCTGCTCCATGGAGACGGAGGCGAGAGAAGGGAAGCCGACGACGTCGCCGACGGCGTAAATATGTTCGACGTTGGTTTGATAATTCTCGTTAACCGGAATGCGTCCGCGATTGTCGGCCTCAATGCCTGCAGCGGCAAGGTTGAGATCCTCGATGGCGCCCTGGCGTCCGACGGCGTAGAGGAGCGCGTCGCCGGAGACGCGCTTCTTGCTTTCGAGGTTGGCGACGACGGTGCCGTCGGGGAGTTCTTCGACGCTGGACACTTCTTCGCCGAGGCGCATGGTGACGCGACTGTCGCGCAGATGATAGCTGAGGGATTCGACGATTTCCTGGTCGGCGAATTCGAGGAGCTTGGCGCGTTTTTCGATGAGTGTGGCACGCACGCCGAGGGTGGAGAACATGCATGTGTACTCGACCCCGATGACGCCGCCGCCGACAACGATGAGGGACTTAGGCAGGGCGGGGAGTTCGAGGACCTGATCGCTGTTGATGATGGTGCGGCCGTTGATGGGGACCTTGGGCGAGGCGGCAGGCTTGGTGCCCACGGCGATGATGATGCGATCGGCTTCAAGGGTGTTGTCGCCGGAGAGGCCTTCGACGCGAACGTGATTCGCATCGACGAAATGGGCGATGCCGTGGACGATGTCGATGCCGTTGCGAGAGAGCTGGGCTTCAGTGACGTCGACTTCGGTTTTGATGACGGCCTGTACGCGGAAAGCGAGGTCGGCCATGGTGATGCGTTCTTTGACGCGGTAGTTGATACCGTAAACGTTGCGATAGTTGTAACCGGAGAGGTGAAGGACAGCCTCGCGCATGGTCTTGGAGGGGATGGTGCCGGTGTTGACGCAGACTCCGCCGACGACAGCCCGGGACTCGACCACTGCGACGCGTTTTTTCATTTTGGAGGCGGCGACAGCGGCGCGTTGGCCGGAAGGCCCGGATCCGATGACGACGAGGTCGTATTTAGCGGCGCTCATGTACTGTCTCCAGGGGCGGCCCGGCGAATCCAGGTGCAAGGCCGAAGTATATCAACCGACCCATAAGAGAGGAGCGGTTTGTGGACTTATATCAGGAACCCCGGAACGGCTGTTTGAGGGTGCCGTAAATTTGCACACGCGCAGGTCAGGGTTGGTTAGAGCCCGCCGCCGCATCACGTGTTGCTTGCAGAGGAGGTGTAGTTCGTTGATGGAGGAGAGGGTGAGTAGTATGCTTGGGCCGAATCGTGACCAGGTGAAGCGGAGACCTTGAGATGAAGCGAGATTTGTGTCGGTTCGGCGTGTTTGCAGCCATGCTGGTTGGGCTTTGTGCTCACTCGAATGCACAGATGACGGCAGAGCAGGATCGGGCAAGGCTGCTGGGATTGCTTGGGCTGAAGGAATCGGAGATGCGGGCGCGGCCGGAGGGAGATGCGAAGTCGCCGCATGCGACGAACTACGATCTCGCTAAAGCGAATCAATTTCCGAAGCTGCCTGATCCGCTGGTGTTCAAAGATGGGCGCTTGGTGAAAAGCGCTGCGGATTGGGCGGAGCGGGCGAAAGAGATTCGCGCGGATTTCGACAAAGAGATTCTTGGTCGAACGCCTGCATCGCTGCCGCAGGTGCAGTGGCACGTTGCCAGCACGAAGAACGAAAAGTACGGCGGCGTGGAGGTGGTGACAAAGCAGCTTCGAGGGCATGCAGGGCAGGGCGCGCTGGAGAGCGTCGATATCGATCTTCTGCTGACGACTCCGGCGAAGGCGAAGGGGCCGGTTCCGGTGATGATGGAGTTGGCATTTGCAGACGACTTCAAGAAGGCTGTGAGCGGGCCACTCGATAGCTATTCGCCGCTGCCGTGGGGAGTGGATGGAAAGCTCGTGGTGAAACGCGGATGGGGATTCGCGATTCTCAATCCGGCGAGTTTTCAGAAGGATGATGGATCGGGACTGACGAGCGGGATTATCGGGCTGGTGAATCATGGCAAGCCACGCGGCGTGGAGGACTGGGGCGCGCTGAAGGCGTGGGCGTGGGGCGCGCATGAGGCGCTGCGGTATTTCGAAACAGACAAAGCAGTGGACGCAAAGCAGGTGGGGCTGGCGGGGCATTCACGGTTCGGGAAGGCAGTGCTGGTGACGATGGCGTACTACCCTGAGTTTGCGATCGGATACTCGAGCTCGTCGGGCGAGGGCGGAGCGAAGTTATACCGGCACATCTACGGAGAGCAGATTCCCAACCTTGCGGGGCCGTCGCTGTATCACTGGTTCGATGGCGAGTTTTTGCGTTACGGAGGGCCGCTGAACGCGGGCGATCTGCCGGTGGACAATCACGAGCTGATTGCGCTGAGTGCCCCGCGACCGTTGTTTATCGCTGGCGGGTCTGATGCGGGCGATGGGTATGCGAATCCGAATGGCGATGCGTGGGCCGATACGCATGGAATGTTCCTGGCGGAGGTTGCGGCGGGGCCGGTTTACCGGTTGATGGGAGCGAAGGATCTGGGGACGACGGAGTTTCCGAAGATAGGAACGACGCTGAGTTCAGGAGAACTGGGATTTCAGCAGCATGATGGTGGGCATCTGGCGGAGCCGAGCTGGCCGGTTTTTCTGGAGTTCGCCGGCAGGTATCTGCATGCGCCGAAGTGAACCTGGACCTTGTCGTTTCTGCCCTCACCACAAAAGCGCGGATAGGATGGAGCACCCAACTCTTCGGCCACGCGGTTCATTGAGAGCCAGGTCCGAGTGATGCGTGCGTCCCATACCCCAGCAAATTCCGCGTGAGGCATGCTCGAGATGTGACATGCTGGTACCCCCCTCCCCCATATCTCAGGGAGCAAATACCCTACATCCTTCAGGTTGGAGCAGTTGTGCACTGCAAGAATCTCTTGCCATTAGCTTTAGCTGTAGATATATCCAAATAAAGATACTTACGAGCGTCACGAACTGATTTCCCAAGGCCCGCTTTCACCTGAACGAACATTTGCACGCTTGTTTTTGATTAACCCCGCGACTGGGATTCGGTGGGTGCTAAAGCGCGGAGTCGATCGAATGAGATCGACGGAGGCTGGCGTTGAACGCATATCTGATTCAAGTATGACGAAATTTGGGAAATGATCTGCAAATGTGTCTGCGCTTTGTCGAGTGATCACCGACGTCTTTGGGAGGCGGAAGTTTTGTCGGCATCTTCGTTCTCATTGGTGCGGCGGCTGTGCTTCGATGGTGCGGAGGAGATCGACAATCTGTGGGGCGGCGATGCTTCTGTAGTCGGGCGAGAGAAGGCCGTAGGTCTCGACAGCATCGTACTTGCGGGTCATGCCGCTGGACTGGTTTCCGTTGAGCGGCCAGTAGCTCCATGACAACTGGCTGTTTGCTTCGAGGAAGCGGATGAAGAGGCGGAACCAGGCGGAGTTGGCTCCGCAGTTGAGATCCTGACAAGTGCCGAACTCTCCTATCCAGAGCGGGACGGCGGGCTGCGCATGCATGAGATAGCCGACGCGAGCTTCATACCCCTGCTTCATCTCGTCGAGAGTGGCGAAAGGGTGCTTCTGGTCGAAATAAGCGTGGGGTGAGTAGACAAGTCGATTGGGAACGGGGAGGTGGACAGGCAGCTTGTCGAATCCGCTGAGATTGGTGGAGTACTCCGGACCTTCGACCATGATGAGGAGTCGCGGATTGCCGGCGAGGACGGCTTTGCCTCCGCGCTCGGCGGCTGCGTGCCAGTTGAGTTTGGGATCGGAGCCTCCCCAGGCTGCGCCGCTGCGGAGTTCGTTGCGCAGATCGGCGCCCACGACCCACGGCTGATTGCGATAGCGGCGCGCGATGGCTTTCCAATCAGCAAGCCATTGAGTTTCCGGGTAGTCGGCGCTGTACCAGAGGCCGTTGCCATCGGTTTCGCTGCAGCACCAGTCCGCGCGGCTGACGTGGTTGTCGAGGACGACCATGATGTGAGCGCTGGCGAGTGCTGCGATTACAGCGTCCATGATTTCCATTGCACGCAAGTTTTTGAATTGCGGATTGGCGGCGACGGCGTATGCGGGCGGCAACGGATTGTGTTCGAGGGTTTCGTTGGCCCAGGGAAGGCGGACGGAGTTCACGCCGATTTGCTTGATCTGCTGAATGATCTGGGCGAGAGGAGTATGATCGAGGCCCCCGGCAACGTACTCTTTTTCATCGAAGCCATACCAATTCACCGAGGTGAGTCGAACCGGATGATTCGCGGAGTCGACTATTTGATAACCGGCGGTGTGGAAAGGCGGAGCGATTTGCGATTGTTGCGCGGCGCAGATCGATGGGATGAGGAATGCAGTGAGCAGGAACAACGAAAGGGCGTGCACTTTCTGGAATGACGGCATTTCGGAAAGTATACGAGAGGCTTACAGTAGCTTTTCCATTTTGATGCAGTGGCAGGGCTGATTGTCCTTGATCGCGCGCGACATGTGGAACTCTTCGGTCCCAGTCTCGACGAAGCCCAAGCGCTTGTAGATCGGGAGCAGTTCAGGGCGAAGGCTGAGGACGGTGATGTCGATGGCTACGCAGCCTTTTGTGCGGAAATGAGCCTCGGATGCGGCGAGCATCTGTTTGCCGAGGCCGGAGCGTTGATGTGCGGGATCGACTGCGAGCTGACCGAGGTAGCCGCGATTGCCGTTGGTCTCTGCGTAGATGCAGGCGATGGCATTGCCTTCGGAGTCTTCCGCGAGGAGGATTTCCCCTTTCTGCATCATGGCGGCGAGACGCTCGTCGTCGGTGCGGGTGCCCTCAAGGAAAGTTTCGATGGCGAAGGCGGCATTGATGAGCGGGATGAGACGCGGGCGGTCGGCGGATGTGGCGAGGCGGATGTGGAGGCCGAGCGTATCTGTCATGACGCAGTCGATGAGGGCATTTCCAGCTTTTTAACAGGTTAGCAGCGCTTTGCGGCAAAGGGGAATCCGGCATCGAACTCCGGTCTCCGAAAGCGAGGGTACCCTTCGGCTTCGCTCAGGGCAGGCTCGGGGGCACCCACGCGTATGGTTTACGACTGGAGGATTCCGCGATCGCGGAGAGTCTGCAGGATGTCCTGATGCGGAAGGTAGAGAAGGATTTTGTAGTCACGCTCGGGTGTGTTGGGAAGTCCGGTGTCGATGAGAAAAGTTGAGTCGGTATCGAACTGCTGGGCGGCGGTATTTTCGCGCTTGAAGGAGAAACGCCATGTGGTGCGTGCGAGGACGTCGCGGGAGTCGAGCGGCGTCTCCCGGACGGCGGTGAGTTGGGTGGGCTGGGAGCCGAGCTGGTGGAAGAGGGCTTTTCGTTTGGGCAGGGCGGCGGCGAAGTCGGACGCGCTAACTACCTGGGATCCGGATGGGCCGGCCAGGAGAAATGTATCAGCGAAATGGGAAACGACGGCGGGAAGCTTTCCGTCAGCGGTCTCGCAGGCGTACAGGGCGAGGAAGCGGGATACGGCAGTCTCGGTTTTGGGCATTGTTAATCCTCCTTGAGATGTGTGCAGGCGAGTGCGATCCAGCGGAAGGCTGTGCGAAGCAGAACACTGCCATGACAGAGCGGTCCGGAGCCAGAAGGCACTTTAGAATTATACCAAATTTGAACACATAAGTCAAGCGGATTGAGTAGATTAGGACCTTGCTTCGCGCAACCAGAGGACGAAATCCATCGGTGCTGGGGTGCCACCGAGAGCACGAAGGCGGGATGCGGTCTGGGAGCGATGTCCGTGGCTGTGGAGGGCAGCTTGTGTCATGGCTTCGGCGACTGAGACTGTCGTGCCGGGAAGCGCGCGCGGCTGGAGCTGACGATCAAGTTCGGATGGAGTGGCGCGGGAGAGCCAGTCAGTTTCGAGTTGTTCAGTGTGACGGAACAGTTCGGTGAGGGCGGCATGAGATTCGGGTATGCGTTTCTCCAACTCTTCGAGGAAGGCCTGACCGAGAGTGAGGAGGAGCCAATAACGATTCGCGATGAGGATGTGGTGGAGGAGTTTGCGGAGTTCTGGATCTTCGGCAGCGGCCGGGTGCTGATCAATGCAACCGAGGAGGTTGGTATTGGCCCACCATTTGTGACGAATGAGTTCGTTCAGCAAAGAAGCCGAGGTCGCGGGAAGCATGGGAGGAAGATAGCAGAGCGGCCGCGGGGTTGATTTTCAGCCTTGCTGATCACGCGCCAGAACGAGACTAGCCGCAGATGCCAGGGTCTCGATGCTTTTCAGCTCATCCTGAGTCGGAGTACGACGATCGCGGAAGTAGGTTCCCAGCGTGCCCAGCACTTTTCCATCTTCATTCTTGATGGGCATGCTCCATGCCCCTACGAACCCAAGGGACAGAGGCAGATGTCGAAGTTCTGCCCACTTGTCATCCGCCATGAAGTCGCAGGTTACGACGACCGATCCGGTGGCTGCTGCTGCCGCACAGGTACCTACGCGGGGGTGCGGCTTCAACCTGTCAATTGCTTTGAGGTAGTCGGCAGGAAGGTTTGGTGATGATGCATTCCGGAGCAATCCTTCGTGATCCAGCTCGAGGATGGAGCAGACTCCGCCTGGCCCCGCAACCGTCTCTGCCGCATGGATGAGAACCGTGAGGATCTCTTGCCTGGGCTCGCCAGTGGAGAGCATTTCCCGAGCTCGATCTGCAGCGTGCGCAGCAAGTTCTGGCAGGGGAAGTCTATCTTCCGGGTGATCGCCCGGGTTCTCTGGATACATCTTGAACTGCCTTTCGTTTGAGTATAGGCACTGGGAATTTGATGCCGGAGAACGTTCAGGGGGACCGCCCAGGCGGGTTTGCGGCGCGCTCATTGACGGGCAAGGTGGGGGGTCTTAGGCTGAAGACTATGGAATTCAAGGTAAGTGAACTCGAGAAGGAGCCGATCGAGTTTGATCTCGCCATGCCGGCGGGACACATCAATTTCGGCGAAGAAGCGGAGCAGGAAGGGAACCTGCAGACATCGGGACTGGCGGAGGTCATTCACGAGCACCGAGGGCCGCGGGACATCGTTGCGGATATCCGGCTGCGGGGAAAGTTCGCAGGAACCTTCCAGGTGCCTTGTGCGCGATGTGTTGAGCCTGTTGATCTTCCGTTAAGTGGAGAGTTCGACCTGATCTTCAGGCCGATTGGTGCGGATGCGGGGGCAGCAGAGCGGTCGATAACAGCAGTGGAGACGGAAATCGGTTATTATCAAAAGGACAGTCTTTTGCTTGAGGATGTGCTGCGCGAGCAGGTGCTTTTGTCGCTGCCGGTCAGGACGCTATGCAAGGATGACTGCAAAGGACTTTGCCCCCGCTGCGGCCAGAACCGTAACAGCCAGGATTGCTCCTGCGAAGAGGGTCAGACGGACCCCCGCTGGGAGGCGCTATCTGGGTTGCGCAGCAGGATAAAGTCCACAAAACATTGATTTTCAAGCGCTCCGCCCTGTTGAGACGCAGAATTGACCAGTCTGGTCCGGGATGGGTGAGAACGCGAAAGGAATAGCATCATGCCGAATCCGAAAAGGCGCCATTCTTCGCGCCGCAGCGCCAACCGCCGAGCCCATGACTTCCTGACACAGACCGGTGTTTCGGAATGCCCGAACTGCCATGAGAAAAAGCTTCCCCATCGTGCCTGCCCGAAGTGCGGAGAGTACAAGGGCCGGGCCGTGCTGGACACGAAGGAAGCCGCCAAGTAAACCAGAGAGTCCGCACAGCGCGCTCGAATATGCCATCATCCAAAAGGGTCGAAGACGGGGTCGTTTGGAACGGCCCCGTCTGTATTTCCGGCAGTTTCCGATTCCCAACCTGGCCGGCACGGTGACGCAGCATGCTTTGTGACATCGTTCTTGATGCAGTCGGTTCCGATAAAGCTCCTGAGCCCGAGATCAAGGGAGCAATCATGGCGGCGCGAGAGCTGCCGGTGCGCGTGCACCTGGTGGGGCCGTCGTCGGAGCTTCGCGATCTTCTCGACGAACACCTAGAAAACGAAGAACTGCCGATTGTGATTCACCATGCCTCGGAACGGATTGGCATGGAGGAGAAGGCTGCGCACGCATACCGCACGAAAAAGGACAGCTCGATGCGCGTTGGGCTGAAGCTGGTCCGCGAGGGCAAGGCCAAAGGCTTTGTGACCGCCGGGAACACTGGCGCCGCGATGGCCACGGCCAAGGGAGTGCTGGGCGCGCTGCCGGGGGTGGATAGACCTGCACTGGCCACGCCGATGCCA
>Ga0157374_10005796_pt1 | contig 10432 bp, 9 predicted proteins | sample M25metaG_FD_115308 | JGI IMG/M metagenome (GOLD analysis project Ga0157374, IMG submission 115308) | Miscanthus rhizosphere microbial communities from Kellogg Biological Station, Michigan, USA - M2-5 metaG | ecosystem: Host-associated > Plants > Roots > Rhizosphere > Soil | place: USA: Michigan... | reverse complement strand
GCCGCGCAGGAGCGCGCGCAGCGATTCGGCGACCTTGGCGTCGGTCAGCGCCCCGTCGGCGTCGAACACCGTCGCCGCGCGCGAGACGAGGAGCCGTCCGGGCCAAAGCTCGCAGCCGAGCGTTCGAAGGATCGGCAGCCACGCGTTCTGGCTGAGGATCGTCCCGAATCCCCCCGGCGACGCGCCGACGAGCGCGACGCGCTTGCCGGCGAAGACGCGCGCCGCGTCGGCCGGTGGTCGCGACAGCCAGTCGATCGCGTTCTTGAAGACGCCCGGCACCGAGTTGTTGTACTCGGGCGTCGCGAGCAGCAGGCCGTCGGCGGCAGCGATCGCGTCCTTCAGCTCGGCAACCGCGCGGGGGACGCCTTCGGCCGCCTCGACGTCGCCGTTGTAGAGCGGGATGCCGGCGATCGTAGCGACGACGAGCTCGGCGCCGCTCGGCATCAGCGTGACCGCAGCGCGCAGGAGCGCCGAGTTGTACGAGCCGCGGCGCAGGCTCCCCGAGATGCCGACGATGCGCGCCATCTGCCTCCCCTGTCGATCCTAGTGTCGCAACGATACGATCTCGCGGCGCGATGAACGCGCGGGAGGGAAGAGCGATGACGACGTTGCGTGTCCTTCGGCTGGCGGCTGCAGTCGCCGCCGCCTGTGCGGCCGGTGCCGCGATCGATGTCGGCGCCGCCGAGCCCGCGGCGCTCACCGCGCTCGCGGCGAAGGCCCCCGCTCCGCCGTGGCCGCCCGGCGACGAGCGCGGGATGACGAACACGCTCGGCGAAGCGACGACGCTGCGCTGCGGCTGGCACCTTTCGCAGCGCGGCGCGCGGACGTACGAGGCGTCGTTCGTCCGCTCGAACGCGATGCCGAAGTCGCCGTTCGCGAACCCGTCGCTCAGCAAGCCGAAGCCGACCGCGGGCGTTCCGTTCTCGGCGCATGCGTTCAACAGCGAGGCGTTCGACGCCGGCGCCGAGCCGCAGCAGCAAGGCACGCAGATCGACGCGATCGGGCACTTCGCGTCGATCGAGGGACCCTGGAATCCGAAGGATCCCTTCCCCGCCGACCAGGCCAAGTACTACGGCGGCTTCAAGCAGGCCGACGTCAAGCCCACGCCCGAGTCGCCGCTGCTCAAGCTGGGCATCGAGCATATTCCGCCGCTCGTCACGACCGCGGTCCTGCTCGATGCCAAGCGCCTCAAGGGCAAGACGCTCGGCGACGGCCAACTCGTCACCGCCACCGACATCGAGGCGATGATGAAGGCGCAGGGGCTCGGCAAGCGCGGCATCCTGCCCGGCGACATGGTCTGGATCTACACCGGCTGGAGCGAGCACTGGAAGGAGGGCGACGACAGCACGCCCTACTACGCGATGGCGCCCGGCCTCGCCGTCGACGCCGCCAAGCTGCTCGCGCAGAAGCGCATCGTCGCGATCGGCCTCGACGCACCCTTCATCGATCCGGTACCGAACGGCCTGCTGCAAGGCAAGGCACCACCGGCACCGGGCACCGAGCCGAACCTGCCGTTCTCGATCCACCACTACATGCTCTCCGTCTTCGGGATCCACCACCTCGAGAACCTCAATCTCGCGGCGATGGCCGCCGATCGCGTCTGGACGTCGTGCGCGATGGTCCTGCCGTCGCGCGACAAGGGCGCGGCCGGCGCCGTCATCCGTCCGGTCGCGATCGGCGTCCCGGGTCAGCGCTGAGGCGGCGCGCGCGCTCAGGCGCGCAGGTCGAGCGTCTCGGGGTGGCGCTCCATGTAGGAGCGCGTGTACCCGCACTCGGGCTCGACCTTGAGCCCTTCGCGCCGCGCATGCTCGAGCGCGGCGCGGACGAGCGCAGCGGCGACGCCGCGGCCTTCGAGCGCGCGATCGACCTCGGTGTGCTCGATCGTCATCACACCCGAGTCGACGTGGTATTCGATGCGGCCGTGATGGCCGTCGAGCGCGGCCTCGAATCGCTTTTTCGCCGGCTGGTGCTCGATCTTCGTCGTCATGAGGACGAGTGTCGTGCAACGATCGACGCCCCGCGTCCGTCGAGGGTGTTGCGACGAAGCCGACACCGACGCCGCCAAACGGTGAGAAGTCTCGCGGCAAGGAACTGACGAGCGATTCCGGTCCTTTTCACGCCACTGCCCCGCGGTCGAGCGACGAGACTTCGGCCCGCCTCCGGGAAAACCCGGGGGCCGGCGGGAGGTGGGGCTCGAAGGCGGCACAGCCGCAAGCGAAGTCGATTTCCTGCGCTTGCAGAAACGATCGCAGGACAGTCGACATGGACGTCTCTCGACCGCCGCGGTGCGCGCGGCGCGCGCTGCTCGCGGCCACCCTCGCCGCAGGATCGATCCACGGAGCGGTCGCCGCGACGGCGACCGCCACCTTCCAGGTCACCGCCAACGTCGCCACGCAGTGCACGGTGAGCGCCGCCGACCTCGGCTTCGGCACCGTCGATCCGCTCGGCGGCAACGTCGACCAGTCGACGACCGTGACCGTGCGCTGCACCAAGAACACCGCGTACACGGTCGGCCTCAACGCCGGAACGACCGCCGGCGCGACGCTCGCCCAGCGGCTGATGGCCAACGGCAGCGACACGATGAACTACAACCTGTACGCCGACGCCGGCCGGACGACGGTGTGGGGCAACTCCGCCGCGGCGCCGGCATGGGTCTCGGGCACCGGCGCCGGCATGGGAACGCCGCAGGTGCTCACCGTCTACGGACGCGTGCCGAGCGGGCAGACCAACCTCGCTGTCGGCAGCTTCGTCGAAACCGCGATCACCGTGACGGTGACGTACTGACCGGGCCCGACGTGCTCACCACGCGCCTTGCCATCGTCCGCAGCGGCGTCGTGCTGCTCGTGACGGGGATGCTCGCCGCGGCGGCGTCCGCCGGATCGCTCTCGGTCAGCCCGATCCGCGTCGAGATCGCGCCCGGGCAACGCAGCGTCACGCTGATCGTTCGCAACGACGGCGACCAGACGACGCTCGTGCAGACGCAGCTCGTCGCCTGGTCGCAGGCGGACAACGAGGACCGCCTCGAACCGACGACCGACCTGCTCGCGTCGCCGCCGATCTTCGAGCTCGTCCCCGGCGGCGTGCAGACCGTGCGCCTCGCGCTTCGGCGTCCCGCCGATGCCGACCGCGAACGTTCGTACCGCATCCTCGTCAGCGAAGTGCCGGGACCGCCGCAGCCGGGCTTCACCGGCGCGACGTTCGCGCTCAAGCTGAGCCTGCCGGTGTTCGTCGACGCCGCGATGACGAAGGCGGTGGCACAACTCGTCTGGAGCGGGGCCATCGACGCCGACGGCCGCCTCGCGCTGACGGCGACGAACACGGGATCGAAGCACGTCCAGGTGCGAACGGTCGACGTGATGCACGACGGCCCCGGCGTCGATGGCCGCCAGGCCGGCCTCTGGTACGTCCTGCCCGGCCAGCGACGCAGCGTCATGGTCGCGCCGCTGCCGGGGCGCGCGATCGCGACCGATCGCGTGCGCATCCACGCCGACACCGACGCCGGCATCGTCGCTGCCGATGTGGTGCTGGACCCGCGCTAGCGGCCGGGCGCTCGCGCCGATCGCGCTGTCGCTCGTCGCCGCAGCCGTTGCCCTTCCGGCCCGCGCCGACGATGCCGCCGCGCCGCCTGGCTTCGCCGTCGCCGTCCTCGTCGTGACGCTGAACCGGCAGCCGCAGCGCGAGCCGATCGTCGCCCTGCGCGATGCGCGCGGCGCGGTCTTCGTCGGCGCCACCGACTTCGCGCAATGGCGGCTGCGCATTCCCGATTCCACTGCGCTCGTCCACCTCGGCGAACGCTACTACCCGATCGCTGCGCTTCCCGGCCTCGTCGCGTCGGTGCGCGAGAGCGAGCAGGCGCTCGTCATCGAAGCGCCGGCTGCGCTCTTTCCGGCGACGCCGATCGACGTCGGCGCCGCACCCGTGCCGCTGCCGCGGCGCAGCGCGAGCGGCGGCTTTCTCAACTACAACCTGCTCGCATCGCGCGAGAGCGGCACGACGTCGACCGCGGCATCGTTCGAGCTCGGCCTCTTCGGCGCCTGGGGCGTGCTGACGAGCACCGGCACCGTCGGCGACGGCGAGACGGTGCCGCACTGGACGCGCCTCGAGTCGACCTGGACGTATGCGATGCCGTCGCGCATCGAGGCAGTCCGCGCCGGCGACGCGATCAGCCGCGCCGGCGCGTGGGGCCATGCGCTGCGCTTCGGCGGCGTCCAGCTCGCGACCGACTTCGCGACGCAGCCCAACCTCGTCCTCTCGCCCGGCGAGGTCGTCGCCGGGCAGGCGACCGTGCCGTCGACGGTCGACGTCTTCGTCAACAACGCGCTCGTCGCGCAGCAGCCGGTGCGCCCCGGGCCGTTCTCGATCACCAACATCCCGCCGGTCACCGGCGCCGGCAACGTCACGCTCGTCATCCGCGACGAGCTCGGCCGCGACCAGGTGATCACGCGGCCGTTCTACGCCAGCCAGGCGCTGCTCAGGCCCGGGCTCGACGACTTCTCGGTCGAAGCCGGATGGCAGCGCCGCAACTTCGGCATCGCGAGCGACGACTACGGACCGTGGTTCGCGTCGGCGACGTTTCGCCGCGGCCTGACGTCGCAAGCGACCGGCGAAGTCCGCGCAGAGGCCGAGGCTGGGCTCGCCAACGTCGGCGCGAGCGGCGACGTCCTCGTCGGCGAGCTCGGTGTCGTCAACGCATCGCTCGCCGCCGGGCACAACCGCGTTGGCAGCGGTGCGCGCGTCGCGGTCGGCTTCGAGCGGCAATCGTTCGGCCTCTCGTTCGCGGTCCACGGCGCGTGGGCGTCGCCACGCTTTCGCCAGCTCGGCGACTTCGAGTCGACGCTCACGGTCGACCGCGAAGTGATCGCGACGGCGGGCTACGGCTTCGGCCGCTTCGGCACTGCTTCGATCGCCTACGTCGATCGCCACTACCGCGAGCAGCCGGCGGCGGCGGTCGCATCGATGGGCTATTCGCTCGGCCTCGAACGCTGGGGCTACGTCGCAGCGTCACTGACGCGCGTCCGCGGCGACGGCGGCTCGACCGCGATGAACCTGCTCTGGACGGTTCCGTTCGGAACCGCGACGAGCGCGACGCTCGGCATCGACCGCGTGCGCGGCGCCGGCGCGAACCGCGACGAGGTCTCGCTCAGCGTGCAGCGCAACCTCCCTGCCGGCGAAGGCGTCGGCTGGCGGCTGCGCGCGAGCGACAACGGGCCGCGGCAGGCGCAGATCGACCTCCAGGGTCGCTACGCGTCGCTTTCCGCCGAAGTTGCCGAGGTGCAGGGGCGCACCGGCGAGCGCGTGTCGCTCACCGGCGGCGTCGGCGCGATCGCCGGCTCGTTCTTTCTCAGTCGCACGATCGATGACAGCTTCGGGCTCGTGCGCGTGCGCGGCTATCCGGACGTGCGCGTCTACGCCGAGAACCAGGAGATCGGCCGCACCGACGCCGGCGGGTTGCTCGTGGTCCCGCGTCTGCTCGCATACCAGCGCAACGCGCTGCGCATCGAGCAGGCCGACCTGCCGTTCGACGCCGAGTTCGACGCGCTGATGCAGGAGGCGGTGCCGTACGCGCGCAATGGCGTCGTCATCGACTTCGCGGTCCGGCCGGCGCGCGGCGCGCTCGTGACCTTCGTGCAGGAGAGCGGCGCGCCGGTGCCGCCCGGTGCGCGCGTGCGCCTCGACGGCAGCGAGCGCAGCTTCGCCGTCGCCAACGACGGCGTCGCCTATCTCGCCGGCCTCGCTGCGCATAACCGGGTCGTGCTGTCGTGGCGCGATCGCACCTGCAGGATCGAGTTCGACCTGCCCGCGACCGGCGACCCGCAACCGCGGCTCGGCCCGTTCGTCTGCCGGAGCGTGCCGAGATGACGCACCTTCGCCCGCCCTCGACCCGCGCGCGCGCTCGAGCGACCGCAGCGAAGACGGCGCTCGCGCTGGTCGTGCTCGTCGCGGCGGTGCCGGCGCTCGCCGACAGCTGCACCGTGTCGGCGACGACGCATGCGTTCGGCGCGTACGACACGATCAACGCGCTGAACGGGACGTCGACGATCACGGTGACGTGCACGCACACGGCCAATCCGGCAACGCGCTTCGACTACGTGCTCGAGCTCTCGAGCGGTCCCGGGTCGTACGCCGCCAGACAGATGACCGGAACCGGCGACACCCTCATCTACAACCTCTACACGTCGGCGGCGCGGGCGACGGTCTGGGGCGACGGCATCACCGCCGGAACGGCCACCGTCGCGGGATCGTTGAACGTGCCCGGCGGTGCCGGTCGAAGCGGCTCCGAAACACAGACGGTCTACGGCCGGATCGGCGCGGCGCAGAACGTGCTGCCCGGCGCGTACTCGACCGCGACGCCGATCACCGTCACGATCACCTACTGAGCGACGCAGGCCGCCGCCGCGTAGGACAAGGCCGCTTTCGATCTTCCGCTTTGGCGATCGTCGACGACCTCGTCTTGCGTGTGCGCACGGATGCGGCACGATCGAGCGACCTGCGACCGCGTCGATTGCCATGCATGCTGCCGTCCTGTCCTTCGCGATCCTCTTCGTCGCCGCGACGTCGTGCGCCGCCCAGGAGACCACCGTGCGTGTCGAGCGCAACGGCGACGCGGTGGTCGTCGATGTTGACGCGCACATGCCCGGCACGCTGCGCGAGACGTGGGCCGTGTTCACCGACTACGAGAACATGGCGAGCTACATCAGCAACCTGACGGCGAGCAAGGTCGTCGCGAAGAAGGACCACGCGCTCGAGGTCATGCAGGCGGGCAGCACCAAGGTCGGCTTCATGACGTTCGGCTTCGAAGCGGTCCGCGCGGTCGATCTGCTGCCGATGCACGAGATCCGTTCGAGCCTCGTCAGCGGCGACTTCAAGGCCTACACGTCGACGACGTCGCTCTCCCCCACAGGCAACGGCACGCGCGTCCGCCACCACGGCGAATACGTGCCCAAGTCGTGGCTGCCGCCGCTCGTCGGCCCGGCGATCATCGAGCGCGAGACGAAGAAGCAATACGGCGAGTTCGCCGCCGAGATCGAGCGGCGCAAGTCTCCCCAGCGCTAGCTCGCTCGACCGCGCGCGCCTGCGAACGGTTTCGTTACACGCAATCGCTTGCAACCTCGCTGCTTCGCCGGCGTCGTGCACGGCTACGATTCCTTCCGGCCGCACTGCGCGTGCGGACAGGAGCCTTCGTGATGGACGTGTCGATGCGACGGCAGCTCGTCGCAGCGCTGGCTGCGAGCCTCACCGCTTGCGGCGGCGGCCCCGACACGACCGTACTGTCGGGCAGCAAGGTGATCGACTCGTCGAACTCGCCGCAGCTGCCGCCGCCGGCGAAGACCCCGGCGCCGCCGCCGGCGCCACCGCCGCCGGCGCCACCGCCCGGTCCCAACGATCCGATCGTCACCTCCTACTCGGCCGCCGCATCGGGAGTCACGCCCTCGCTCGACGGCGGCAGCATCGCGCAGGCCGGCGACGGTGCGCTGTGGTTCAGCGGCGGCTTCGTTCCGAATCAAATCGGCCGCATGTCGAGCGCCGGCGTCGTCAGCTATCCGGTGCTGCGCGCCGCCGGGCTGATGTCGTTCAACCCGGGTCCGCTGACGCGCGGCCCCGACGGCAACGTCTGGTTCTGCGATCCGCTCGCGGGCATCACGCTCGCCGGCACGATCGGCATGGTCGACATCGCGACCAACGTGGCGACGGAGTTCCCGACGCCGCTCATGAAGACGACGATCCAGATTCGCGAGAAGACGTCGCAGGACCAGTCGTGCGAGACCGCAACCGCCGTCTGCACGCCGGTTCCGACCGGAACGTGCGTCGCGCGCGCGCCGACGCCGGGCACGCCGGCGTCGGGGCCGATCCCGGCCGTTCCTCCCGATCCGGGCAGCACGTGCCGCACCGTGACGACCGGCCCGACGCTGGTCGCCGCGTGCACGCCGATCTCGCCGGTCGCGGGCAACGGCTACACGACGACGACCTGCCCGACGACGACGGTCGGCCCGACGAGCGTCGACACGTGCACGCTGACGCCGCCCGATGCGACGAACAACTTCGTGCGCACCGTCTGCACCGGGATCACGCCGGGCTCGCAGGCGTACCTGGTCGTCACCGGGCCCGACGGCAACCTCTGGTTCACCGAGTACACGGGACTGCGCATCGGCGTCTTCAATGCGACGACGAAGATGGCGACCGAGTTCGGCCCGCTGCAGTCGCCGGCGACATCGCTCGCCGCCGGACCCGACGGCAATGTCTGGTTCGCCGAGCGCTCGCTCGACGGCCTGAGCACGACGATCGGCCGCGTCACGCCGGCAGGCGCGATCACCGAGTACAAGACGACGCCGGTGGTCGGATTGATCCGCGCGATGAGCGCGGGCGCCGACGGCAACGTCTGGTTCGTCAAGGACGGCCAAGGCGGCCCCGCGGTCGGCAAGATCGATCCCGCGAGCGGGATGGTCACGCTTTATTCGAGCGGCCTCAACGGCGTGTTCACGCTGTTCGGCGGCATGACGCTCGGCGCCGACGGCAACGTCTGGTTCACGAGTTACTTCGACGGCCTGGTCGGCCGCGTCACGCCTGCCGGCGCGATCAGCGAATATGTCGCGGTCGGTCCGAACACGCAGCTGAACGCGATCACCGGTGGCCCCCAGATCGGCGGCGCGAACACGCTCTGGGTCACCGACCCGACCAACAAATCGATCGTGAAGCTGACGCTGCGCTAGCCGCAGCGATCGAGCGTGGCTAGAAGCTGCGCTTCATGTAGACGCCCAGCGTCCCCTTGCGCAGGCGCATGACGACGCTGTCGTCGCTGGTCAGTCGAACGCCGACGCCGCCGCTGAAGAACACCTGCGACTGCGCCGGCTTCCACTCGATGCCGACCTTGCTGACCGAGGTCGTTTCAGCGTCGCGCGCGGTACCGACCGCGCGGGCAGCGAGGTTGCCGGCCGGCGCCGGCGTGGCGGAGATGCTGCGCAATTCCAGCGAGAGGGCGGGCAGCGTCAGCGTTGGCGGCTCGGCGCGCGTTTCGGTGGGCCGCAGCGGGACGGTGCGCGGCTCGAAGCGCATGCCGACGTCGACCGCGCCACGCGACAGCGACATCCGGTAGCCGTCGGAATCGATCGTGCCGGCCGCCCGCCAGCGCGGCGCCGGCGCGGCGGTCTGCGCAGCGGCAGGCTCGGGGTCGGCGGCGCTCGCCGGCACAGCATCGTCCGCGAACGACGGCCCGGCGGCGATCGTGCCGAGCACCAGGGTGGCGATGAGGCGGGCGGAGTGCATTCGATTCGAAGCTGAGAGCGCCGACGCAACCGTAGCCGAGACCGCAGCGGCGACCGATCAGTCGCTGCCGGATGTCGCCGTGGGCGCCGTCCGGCCATCTTCGTAGGAGCGTGCCGACGGCGGGTAACCGGATGTCCGTCTTCCAGTTCCACCGTGTCGTAGCAGCATCCCTCAACCACGGGGCGTCGCCGATGAACGGTCGCCGCCAGGCACGGGCATCCCCTGCCCCGCCCTTGTCATGGACACACGATCGCTTGCAATCGACGTCAGTGGCGAGCGAAGAACCGCCAGATCTCGGCGCTCGCGTCGATCGCGGTCGACGGCGGGTCGAGGAAGCGCGCCATCCGCTCGCCGCCCGGCCACGAGTGGCCGCCACCTGCGATCGCGACGAGCTCGACGTCGCCGCCTTCGCTGCAGCCCGGATAGCGCGTGCGCGTCACCGCGCCGCGTTGTTCGGTGGCAGGAGCTTCGGCGCAGCGGTTGTGCTTGCGCCAGAACGCGATCGCAGCGGCGACGCTCCTGACCTCGTGGACCGCGAGAGCGCGCGCGCCGGGGCCGCCATCGAACGGCAGGTTGCGGTCGGCGGTGCCGTGGATGACGAGCACGGCGACCGGCCTGGTCGGTCGACACTCGCTCGCCGACATCGTCATCTCGCCGGCGACCGGCGCGATCGCGGCGACGCGGCCGGCGAGGTCGCACGCGACCTGGTACGCCATCATCCCGCCGTTCGAGATGCCGGTCGCATAGACGCGCTTCGGGTCGATCGCGACGACGCCCGGCAGGTCGTCGAGCAGTGCGGCGACGAACGCCGTCTCGTCGACCTGGTGCTGCATCGCCCAGCCGCAGCACGTGCCGCCGTTCCACGTCTTCAGCTTGCCGGCGATGCCGCCCGAGCCCTGCGGATAGACGGCGACGAAGCCCTCGGCAGCGCCGAGCTCGCTCATCCCCGACTGCGTCCGCACCGATGCGGCGTTGCCGCCGCCGCCGTGGAAGACCAGCACGACCGGCCAGCCGCCCGGCGGTGCCGCGCGCGCCGGCACGTCGACCGCGTAGCTGCGCTCCTGCTTGCCGACGACGAGCGTGCGCTCGATCGTCGCCGCGCCGGCGCCGGTCACGACCGCGGCGAGCAACGCGCACGCGACGCGGGCGATCCGAACGAGCCTCATTCGAG
>Ga0157374_10005795_pt1 | contig 10432 bp, 9 predicted proteins | sample M25metaG_FD_115308 | JGI IMG/M metagenome (GOLD analysis project Ga0157374, IMG submission 115308) | Miscanthus rhizosphere microbial communities from Kellogg Biological Station, Michigan, USA - M2-5 metaG | ecosystem: Host-associated > Plants > Roots > Rhizosphere > Soil | place: USA: Michigan... | reverse complement strand
TGACGCTGATGCTGTTCAATATGGAATTGTCCGTCATCGCGATGATCGGCATCGTGATGCTGGTCGGCATCGTCAAGAAGAACGCCATCATGATGGTCGACTTCGCGCTGGAGCGACGCCGGGTCGGCTTGAGCGCCGAGCACGCGATCCGCGAAGCCGCGCTGCTGCGGTTCCGCCCGATCATGATGACGACCTTTGCCGCGATCTTCGGCACGCTGCCGATTGCGCTCGGTGCAGGCGCAGGCGCGGAACTTCGCCAACCGCTCGGCGTCGCCGTGGTCGGCGGTCTCTGCGTGTCGCAACTGCTGACGTTGTTCATCACGCCCGTGATCTACATCTATCTCGACCGCATCGATCGCCGCTTGAAGCGGAAGCTCGAACCGCAACTCGAGGAGACCGGCGACGGCGAACGGCCGCACGTGGTCGCGGCCGAATAATGAGATCGGGACGGGCGATGCGTTCCGCTTTGGGATGCCTCGCGATCCCGATGGCCGTCGCGTGGATTGCCGGGACGAGTGACCGGGCAGTTGCGGCCGAGCCGATCGAAATTTTCGACGCGCACCTGCATTACAATTGGGAGCCGAAACCCTACTACCAGCTGGATGAAGTGCTGGCGCTGTTCAAAAAGCATCGCGTCACCGGCATCCTCGCGACCAGCCGTCCGAATACCGGAACGCATGTGCTGATGGACGCCAAGCCGGCCGGCCTGCAGGTCGTGCCCTTCATCCGGCCCTATCGGGTGCGCGCCGATATCCAGACCTGGTTCGGCGATCCCGTTATTTTCGAGCTGGTGCAGGAGGAATTCAAACGCGGCTATTATCGCGGCATCGGCGAGTTTCATCTGTCTGGCAAGTCGGCGGAGAACGAATGGGTGAAGAAGACGGTCGATTTCGCCGTCGCCCATGATCTCTATCTGCATGCCCACGCTGACGACGAAGCCGTCGAAATCCTGATGCGCCACAATCCCCGCGCGCGGGTTATCTGGGCGCATACCGGCTTCGGACTGCCTGCCGAACGGGTCTCGGCGATGCTGTCGAAATATCCAAAACTGTGGGGCGAATTGTCCTACCGTGGCGGCATCACCGACGGCGGCGGAAAGCTGACCGCGGAATGGCGTGGTCTGTTCGAACGTTATCCCGACAGGTTCCTGCTCGGCTCCGACACCTGGATCGCCGAGCGCTGGGCCAGCTATGGCGACATCATGGCCGGCTACCGCGCCTGGCTCGATCAGCTATCGCCCGAAATCGCCGCGCGAATTGCGCACGGCAATGCACGGGCGCTGTTCGCCGCCGGCCGTTGAGCGTTCAATCCGCGAACTGATTTGTCTCACGGATGATCGGAGCCCAGCGATCGACTTCGCTGATCAACTTGACCTTCAAAGCTTCAGGCGTGGCTTCGTCCTGCGAGACGGGTTCCGTATTGATGTCGTTGAACCGCTTCACCAGATCCGGGTCCCGCAATGCCTCTTGAAGTGTCCTGGACAGCTTCCGCACGATATCGTCCGGCGTTCCCTTGGGCGCATAAAGGCCATGCCAGGCCGCCACTTCGAAATCCTTCAATCCGGCTTCGTCCGCGGTCGGAAGATCCGGCATCGAAGCGAGGCGAGATTTGGTCGTGATGGCGTAGCTCTTGACCAGCTTCGCGGCGATCGGGCCGGTGGTATTCGTCGTCTGATCGCAGGTGAGATCGATTTGCTTGGCGAGAATGTCGTTCATCACGGGTCCATTGCCCTTATAGGGCACCGCGAGAATTTGCTTGTCGACCGCCCTCATGAACAGCATGCCGCAGAGATGGGAAGCGGCCCCCAATCCCGCGTTGCCGAAGGTCATCTTGTCGCCATTCGTCTTGATGTAAGCGACCAGCTCGGCCAGCGTGTTCGGCGGCAAATCGGGCCGTCCGATGACCGTCATCGGGGCATTGGTCACGAGACCAATAGGAGCGAATGCAGTTTTCGTATCGTAGGCCAGCTTGCGATACAGCGTGGCTGCCGTCGCCATGCCGATGTGGTGAATGAGCACAGTGTAGCCATCGGGCTCCGCGCGTGAGGCCCGTGTCGCCGCGATCGTGCCGCCGGCGCCCAATGCGTTCTCGATGATGATCGGTTGCCCAATTAGCTTCGACATCGATTGGGCCGTCACACGCGCAACCGTATCGGTCGGTCCTCCTGCGGCGAACGGAACCAGTAGAGTGATTGGCCTGCTCGGGTAACTTTGTGCCAGAGCCGTAGAGCTGATCATCGCGAGCGCGACGGCAATAATGGCTGTTTTCTTCATCGTATCTCCTTGCGGGCCCGATCTGCTGCCTTTCGATCGCAGATCCTATGCCGCATTATCAATCCAGTATGTCAGGTGGTGCATCGTCACACGTTGCAGCTGCGGATAGCCTCCACAACGGCTTCGGTCACGTCCTTCGTCGTCGCAGTGCCGCCGACGTCGGGGGTCGTGATACCGGCCCAGTAACTTTTTCCGCGGCCCGCATCAAGCCGGGCGTCGCGAAAGCGCGTGACGAGCCCTGATATCGAAAAGAGCAGCTGATCGTGTCGCTGGAGTCCGTATAGTTATGAATTCACTATCGCGCCCACGTGACGCAGACGCGTGTTGAAATCAGCGCGTTGCTCGGACGGCTTCGTTTAGTGAAGATTGAATGAGGAGTGCTCGAACCAGGGGCGAGCAGCGCATTCACAGTCAGATTGAAAAGCTCGTCCCGCAGCCGCAGGAGGCGGTCGCGTTCGGATTGACCACCCGGAACGACGCGCCGATCAGATCGTCGACGAAATCGACCTCCGAGCCCGCCAGGAACGGTACCGAGGCCGGATCGACCAGCACCACCGCGCCTTCGCGGGCGATCACCAGATCGTCTTCGGCCTGGGCGTGTTCGACGTCGAATTTGTACTGGAAGCCGGAGCAGCCGCCACCCTCGACGGAGATGCGCAGCATGGCGCCGTCGCCCTCGGTCTTGAGGATTTGCCCGATGCGGCGGGCAGCCCGCTCGCTGACGGTGATGGCAGTGGTCATAACAGCTCTCCGCTCGAAGGCGTCATACCCAATTCATGTGGTATGCCGTATCAGGCATAGTTAAGTGCGTAATCTCGCAGAATCAAATGGATAAGGACTAAAAAAACGTGTCGGTCGGAATGGCTGCCCCTCGCGCGTTTTATGCCTGCGATCCCGACCGCAGCCGCGGCCGGCTGTTCGCGGAGCCGCCGAGCAAGACCCGCAGCCCGTTCCGGCGCGACTGCGACCGGGTGATCCATTCTACCGCTTTCCGGCGTTTGAAGCATAAAACCCAGGTTTTCGTGTTCCACGAAGGCGATCATTACCGCACCCGTCTGACCCATTCGCTGGAAGTGGCCCAGATTGCCCGTGCGCTGGCCCGGCAGCTCGGGCTCGACGAGGATCTCACGGAAACGCTGGCGCTGGCCCATGACCTCGGCCATCCCCCGTTCGGCCATGCCGGTGAGCGGGCACTCGACAAATGCCTGCAAAGTCATGGCGGCTTCGATCACAACGCCCAGACGCTCCGCGTCCTCACCTCGCTGGAGCACCGCTACCCCGAATTCGACGGGCTCAATCTGACCTGGGAATCGCTCGAGGGCATCGTCAAGCATAACGGTCCGCTGACCGAGCGGAGCGGGGCCCCGGCCGGGCGCTACAGCGACAGCGGCGTTCCCATCGGAATCGCCGACTTCAACGGCAAGTACGACCTGGAGTTATGGAGCTATGCCTCGCTGGAGGCGCAGGTAGCGGCCTTCGCCGACGACATCGCCTATGACGCCCATGACATCGATGACGGACTGCGGGCCGGGCTGTTCAAAGTCGATGACCTCAAGGTCATGCCGCTCACCGCCGACATCATTGCGGAGATCGACAAGCATTATCCGGTTCTCGATGACGACCGGCGCGGCGCGGAACTCGTGCGTGAGCTGATCTCGTACATGATCAACGCCGTCATGTCGGAGGCGGGCAAGCGGCTGGAAGCGGCGAAACCGCAATCGGCCCACGATGTCCGCCTTTACGATCGGCCGCTGGTCGCATTTTCGCCCCCGGTGGCGCAGGAGGAGGCCGCGATCAAGGCATTCCTGAAGCAGCGGATGTACCGCCACAAGCGGGTGATGCGGGTGATGGGTGAGGCCGAGCAGATCCTGTTCGACTTGTTCGCGCGCTATCAGGAAACCCCAGGCGATCTACCCGCCGAATGGGTCGAGGAGACGGAACGCGAGACCGCAGGTGGGCGAGCGAGGCGGATCGGCAATTTCATCGCGGGGATGACCGACCGTTTCGCCCTGATGGAGCATCAAAGGCTTTTTGACTCGACCCCGGATTTGCGTTAGGCGGCGGGACAAATGGCCGAAAAACCTGCTTCACAACACCTTTTTGCCGACGTTCTCGCACGCGTGCACGCGATCTGCGCCGCACTCGCGACCGAGGGCAATTGGCCCGATGGCATCGATTTCTCACGCGTGGTGGTCGAGCCGCCGCGCGATGCCACGCATGGCGACATGGCGACCAATGCCGCGATGGTGCTCGCCAAGGAAGCCCGGGCAAAGCCGCGCGATCTTGCCGACAGGATCGCGGAAAAGCTGCGTGCCGACGATCTGATCGCTTCCGTCGATGTCGCCGGACCCGGCTTCATCAATCTCACCTTGAAGCCATCGGTCTGGGTTGATGAGCTGCGCACCGTGCTGCACGAGAGCACCTCCTACGGAACGAGCGCGATCGGCAAGGCCGAAAAGGTCAATGTCGAATATGTCTCGGCCAATCCGACCGGGCCGATGCATGTCGGCCATTGCCGTGGCGCGGTGTTCGGCGATGCGCTGTGCAGCCTGCTGCAGTTCGCGGGTTACGACGTCACGCGTGAGTATTACATCAACGATGCCGGCGCGCAGGTCGATGTGCTCGCGCGCTCGGCATACCTGCGCTATCGAGAAGCGCTCGGTGAGGACATCGGGGCGATGCCGGAAGGGCTCTATCCCGGCGACTATCTGGTTCCGGTCGGGAAGGCGCTGGCTGCCGAATACGGCGACAAGCTCAAGGCGATGCCGGAAAGCGCCTGGCTGCCGGGCGTGCGCAGCAAAGCCGTCGATATGATGATGGAGATGATCAAGGGCGACCTCGCCGCCCTCAACATCAAGCACGATGTGTTCTTCTCGGAACGTTCCCTGATCGAGGGTGGCAACGACAAGGTCGCCGAGGCCATCGAATATCTGCGTTCCAAGGGCGACGTCTATGAAGGCCGCCTGCCGCCGCCCAAGGGCAAGCCGGTCGACGATTATGAGGATCGCGAGCAGACGCTGTTTCGGGCCACTGCGTTCGGCGACGATGTCGATCGTCCCCTGATCAAGTCCGATGGCGGCTATACCTATTTCGCGTCCGACATCGCCAACCACAAGAACAAGTTCGACCGCGGCTTCGCCAATCTGATCGACGTGTTCGGCGCCGATCACGGCGGCTACATCAAGCGGACGCAGGCGGTGGTAAAGGCCGTCACCGCGGGCAAGGCCTCGCTCGATGTGAAGATCGTGCAACTCGTCAAGCTGCTGCGCGATGGCGAACCGGTGAAGATGTCAAAACGCTCCGGCGAGTTCGTCACCTTGCGCGAAGTGGTCGACGAGGTCGGCTCGGACGCTGTGCGGTTCATGATGCTGTTCCGCAAGAACGACGCTGTGCTGGATTTCGACCTCGCCAAGGTGATCGAGCAGTCGAAAGACAACGCGGTGTTTTACGTCCAGTACGGTCACGCCCGCGGCCATTCGATCTTCAAGAAAGCCCGCGCCGAGGTGCTGGCGGACCTGCCGGAGGATGACGCCGCCCGGGTGGCCTATCTGGGTGATGCCGCGGTGGAACGCCTGACCGATTCGGCGGAACTGAACCTGTTAAAGCAGCTGGCGCTCTATCCCCGGATGATCGAGGCGGCGGCGGTCGCACATGAGCCCCACCGAATCGCTTTTTATCTGTATGATTTGGCCAGTGAATTTCATGCGCTTTGGAACAGGGGGCACGATTTGCCCTATTTACGCTTCATTATGACTAATGATGCAGAGATCACGAGGGCGCGGCTGGCGATGGTCCAGGGCGTCGTCTCGGTTCTGGCATCGGGATTAGCCGTTCTCGGCGTCCACGCTCCAACCGAGATGCGGTAGGCAGGGGCATAGGCCCTCACGAATGGGGATTTGTGGGGCTATCTGGCAGAAGCCAATTCGTTTGTACGGTGACCATGTGCCGGCGATTTGGCGCTGTCCCGAAGGGGATGCATCTTCACGATGGCTGATCGATATCAGAACCGACCTTTTCCCGCCGCCGACGATTACGATCGCGGTGACACCCAGGCGCGAGCCGAGAGCGATCCGCTGGCCGAACTGGCGCGGCTGATCGGGCAGAACGATCCAATCAGCGCTGCCGCCAAGGCCCCGCATCCGCTGCAGTCGCGGGCCAATGCGCGCCCGCACTACGAGCCGATGGAAGAAGACGAGACGGCAGCTCCCGCGGGACCGCCGCCCTGGATGCAGCGCGCCCGGCAGGAACCGCCGGCGCCGCAGGAATACGAAGAACCGGAGTACCAGCCGAGCCCGGTGCATCCCTTGCACCGCTACGCGACCCCGCTGCCTGCACCCGCGCAGGACTATCATGCGGAGCCACAACACGCGGAGCCGCAATACGCTGAACCGCACTACGCAGAGTCAGCGGAGCAAGCCGCTGATCCTTCACGCTATGACGAGGCGCTCTATGGCCGGATCGAATCCGGCGAACATGAATACCAGCGCGACCCGGCCTATCCGGACGATCCCTACGCCTATCAGAGCGAATACGAAGAAGAGCCCGAGCCGCCCAAGCGCTCCCGCGGCATGGCGAAGGTCGCAGCCGTGCTGGTATTGGCTGTGGTCGGGACGGGTGGGGCCTATGCCTACCGCAACTATGTCGGATCGCCCCGCACCGGTGAGCCGCCGATCATCAAGGCAGACAATAGCCCGACCAAGGTCGTGCCGGCGCCGACGGATGGCGTTTCCAAGACGCCAGATCGCATGGTGCCGGGCGACAGCGGCGAGAAGCTCGTTTCGCGCGAAGAGGCGCCTGTCGACGTCAATTCCAAGGCCGGCCCGCGCATTGCCTATCCAGCACTGAACCAGAACGGCAACCCGCCGCCAGTCGCGAGCGTCACGACCGCTGCGCCGCCGCCAGCCACGACGGCAAACGGCACGATTCCCAACAGCGAGCCGCGCAAGATCAAGACGCTCGCCGTCAAAGGCGATGCCGAGAATGGCGGTGTGCCCGCCGGGGTAGCAGCACCTGCTGCGAAGCCGGCGCCGGCCGTACGCACCGCCGCCGCGCATAATAATCCCGCATCGGCTAACGCCAGCGCCAACGGGCCACTATCCCTGTCGCCGCAGGGCGGAGCTCAACCCGAACCCGCGGCGACGCGGACGGCCTCCGTCAACCCCGCACCGGCCGCGGGCGGCGGCTATGTCGTTCAGGTCTCCTCGCAGAGGAACGAGGCCGACGCACAGGCGTCCTACCGGGCGCTGCAAGGCAAATACCCGAGCGTGCTCGGCTCACAGTCGTTGCTCGTGAAGCGTGTCGATCTCGGCGAGAAGGGGGTCTATTACCGGGCGTTTGCCGGTCCGTTCAGTTCGGCGGATCAGGCGACACAGGTTTGTAATAACCTCAAGGCGGCCGGCGGGCCGCAATGCCTCATCCAAAGGAATTAACGGCCGTTTCCTTGACGCTGGAGCAGTGCGGGGGCTAATCGGCCCCATGGGCAGCCGCGCATTCATCACGGGCGTATCGGGGTTTGGACTTAACGCGGCCGAGCGCGAATTCATCCGCGACGAGCGGCCCTGGGGCCTTATCCTGTTCAAGCGCAATATTGAGGCGCCTGCCCAAGTATCTAATCTTGTTCGCGAATTCCAGGACCTGACAAAAAACGCGGATGCCCCGGTCCTGATCGACCAGGAAGGCGGGCGGGTGCAGCGGCTGGGGCCGCCGCATTGGCCGGTCTACCCGCCCGGAGCCGCCTTTGGCGCGCTGTATGACATCGACCCGGCTCTGGGCCTTTCGGCGGCCCGTTTGAGCTCGCGGCTGATCGCGGCCGACCTGATCGAGCTTGGCGTTACCGTCGACTGCCTGCCGCTGGCGGATGTGCCGGTAGCCGGTGCCGACGCCGTTATCGGCAACCGGGCCTATGGAACCGAACCGGGCAAGGTCGCCTCCATCGCCCGCGCCGTCACCGAGGGGTTGGAACAGGGCGGCGTCCTGCCCGTTCTGAAGCATATCCCCGGTCATGGAAGGGCCACGGCGGACAGCCATTTTGGGCTGCCGACGGTGGATACGGTGCGACACGAACTGGAACGGACCGATTTTGCCGCCTTTCAACCGCTGGCGGACCTGCCAATGGCGATGACGGCACATGTTGTGTTTAGCGCATTAGACCCCGCCCATCCGGCGACAACTTCTGCGACAATCATCGAGCAAGTGATTCGCGGCGTGATCGGGTTCCAGGGCTTGTTGATGAGTGATGACGTGTCCATGGCCGCGTTGGCGGGGACGATCGCCGAGCGGACCCGAGCCATCGTCAACGCCGGCTGTGACATGGTCCTGCATTGCAACGGCAAGCTCGACGAGATGCGCGACGTTGCGCGTGAGACGCCGGAATTGGCGGGTGAGGCTTTGGTGCGCGCCAAGCGGGCGCTGGCTTCGCGAAGGCAGCCCGAGCCGCTGGATCGGCAGGCTGCTCGGGCTGAACTGGACGCGTTGTTGGATCGGGTAGGGACGGCATGACGGCTGAGATTCTATCGTTTGAAACCGGACGGCCCGCCGAAATCGCTGACGGCGAGCCGTCGCTGGTCGTCGACGTCGAGGGCTATGAGGGCCCGCTCGATCTGCTGCTGACGTTGGCGCGGCAACAGAAGGTCGATCTTTCCAAGATTTCGATCCTCGCGCTCGCCGACCAGTACCTGATCTTCATCGAGGCGGCGCGAAAAATCCGTCTTGAACTCGCGGCCGACTATCTGGTCATGGCTGCCTGGCTCGCGTTCCTGAAATCGCGGCTGCTGCTGCCCGAACCGGCGACGCCCGACGGACCGAGCGCCGAGGAAATGGCAACCGCACTCGCCAATCGGCTGCGCCGTCTCGAGGCGATCCGGGAAGCGGCGAACCGGCTGATGAACCGCCCGCAGTTTCAGCGCGATATTTTTCCGCGCGGCAATCCGGAATCGATTGCGGAAATCCGTCATCCGAGATTCACAGCAACGCTGTTCGATCTGCTCACCGCCTATGCCGCCCAGCGTCAGCAGCGCGTGCTGGCAACGGTACATCTGACGAAGCGCACGGTGTGGTCGCTTGCGGAAGCGCGTGCCTCACTGGAGCGGCTCATCGGCATGGCCGACGACTGGAGTTGCCTCGACGAATACCTGCTCAACTACGTCGTCGATCCCTCGCAAAAGGCGACGGTGTTTGCCTCGAGCTTCGCGGCCGCGCTTGAACTGGTGCGCGAAGGCGAAATGGAGCTGAACCAGAAAGAGGCGTTCGCGCCGCTGTATTTTCGTAAGCGTCCGCCACAGGCCTCCGGTGCGATGTCCGCGCCGGACCTTTCGGTCGAGTAAGTGGAAGAAGGAGACTTAGCCATGGCAAGCCTGGCGGAAAAGCGCATGGAAGATGCCGAGGAACGTCCCGCTGATCCCGCGGCCCGACCGGAGGAATTACGGCTTCTGGAAGCGCTGCTGTTCGCCTCGGCCGAGCCGATCGATCAAGCCGCTCTGGCCAAGCGGATGCCCGAGGGCGTCGACATCAAGGCGGCGCTGGCGCAGCTGCAGGAGGAGTATTCCTCCCGCGGCGTCAATCTGGTGCGCGTTGCCAACAAATGGACGTTCCGTACCGCGGGCGATCTTTCGTGGCTGATGACGCGGGAGAGCACGGAAACGCGCCGGCTGTCGCGGGCGGCCATCGAGGTGCTCGCGATCATCGCCTATCACCAACCGGTGACGCGCGCCGAGATCGAAGACATCCGTGGTGTGATCACTTCGAAGGGGACGCTCGACGTGCTGCTGGAGACCGGCTGGATCCGTCCGCGCGGCCGCCGCAAGACGCCGGGCCGTCCGCTGACCTTCGGCACGACGGAAGCCTTCCTGTCGCAATTCAGCCTGGAGCAGCTTGGCGACCTTCCGGGGCTGGAAGAGCTGAAAGGTACCGGCCTGCTGGACTCGCGACTGCCTTCCGGCTTCAGCGTGCCCACGCCCTCGGACGATATCGCGTTGCGTGAGGATGAGGACCCGTTGGACGCCGGCGATAGCCTGGAACTTCTGCTGGCACCGGCTGCAGAACCGGAAAGCGGGAGCTGAAGCTGGTTCCGCTTGGCCCGCGGTTTATTCCCGGCAAGGCGGTTAACGGTAGCAATATTACGTAGTCGTGACAGCGATTTGCCGCGGCATGGGTCCTTGTTT